>Ga0134126_10000326_pt1 | contig 62159 bp, 58 predicted proteins | sample KB31752_FD_96881 | JGI IMG/M metagenome (GOLD analysis project Ga0134126, IMG submission 96881) | Terrestrial soil microbial communities with excess Nitrogen fertilizer from Kellogg Biological Station, Michigan, USA - KB3-175-2 | ecosystem: Environmental > Terrestrial > Soil > Unclassified ...
GCGACCACCTGATTTCTCTTTCTGAACAGAAAAGGGCACGGGCGGTAAATAATTGCCTGCTTAATCCATTTTGCCTGTATTGAGGATGTACCACGAGCCTGCTAAAAAAAGCAAAAGGCATGATTTCCGGCAGCGAAAGATTTTTAACTGCCAGGTAGTAAGGAAATTCTTCCAAAGAGTTAAATAGATTCAACCTTGCTGAAGCGATTATTTCATTTTCATCGTTCACAACAATCCAATGAAAAGCCGATTCGTCCAAATCGTCGTACCAGCCATTTGGATAGAGCGTCCTGTTTACAAATTCGCTTTTGCCTGAGTGCTCCCAAACGTTAAGCCGGAGATTGTAGATTTCAGGTAGCCGCGATGTATCGGTTAATAGCGCGGGACGCAATGCCCATTGTTCATTAATATTATTAAAAATGCTGAAGGCGTCAGAGACAAACAAATCTTCCGTATCGGATGTGATGGAAGTACTAATTTCCAGGAGTGAGCTCATTATTTATCGAAAATAAAACTTGTAAGTAAATGTAAATTGCCGGTTATCTTTTTGGGAATGCGAAAGGATCGCTTAGCGGCATCGCGGGAGCAGATAGCAATATCGGGTTACGATAGATTTTTGTAGTATGATTGCCATATTCATGAGGCAAAGATAAATATATTTTTAGCTCATCAAAATGGTGGAACCTATTTTTGATATTTTTTCCGCTTCCCGCAACAACTCCTAAATCAATGAAATATTCCTATGAAGCGCATTTTTGGCAATCCAAAATTCATAAGTATTGGCGATGTGAACTAACAAATTTCTGATACTGCCTCCTCTTCCGAAAGAAATATTTTCCGTGAGCAAGTCTGGCTGAGATATGGTTTTACCATATTCAAAAAGTACTTGTCCCGAATCCAGCACAGCATCATATTGTTCTGTAATATAATTAAACGGAGATTCCATTTTACTACTTGCTTAAACTCATATTAATGGCTTGCAACAGTTGGGGACACACGAAAAAAATTATTGAACATTTAAAATACTGTAAATAAGAATCGCCAATACTATTAACGATATTATTACGTATAAATAATCCTTTTCAAAAAGAAAGGCAATTACCGCAAATACAACCCTCGAAACCGGGGTGGCAATTAACAACAGAAGGCCCATTTGAATAATGGATAAACTATCAAAATGAATAAATCCATAAAATATCTGTTTAATAGAACGCAGGCCAGAAGGCTCGCCGCTAAACGTATGGAATTCAGGCTTTCCAAATCCGTACTGAGCCAGGTAATAAATACCTCCGAAAAGGATTAACGCTCCCGAAATAATAACACCCGTGATAAGTAAAGTTCCCATCACTGATTCAATATCATAATCCGATATTTTATTTTTTGATTTCATATTTTTCCTGCGATCCCATTATAAATCATTTGTACGGCCAGAAAAGTGATAACAATTGCAAATATGATTCTCAGCCATTTTGTTTGTGCTTTTACAAGAATTTTTGAGCCCATAAATGCTCCACAGATAACGCCTAACACAACAGGCATTGAAAGGCCGGGGTTAATATATCCTCTCTCTAAATAAATACCCGCACTTGCTGCGGCGGTAACTCCAATCATAAAATTGCTGGTAGTTGTAGAAACTTTAAAAGGTAATTTCATAAAATGATCCATGGCAATAACCTTTAATGCGCCTGAACCAATTCCCAGTAAACCCGAAATAATGCCCGCTATTCCCATCATAAGGAAACCTGTTGGAACATGTTGAACACTATATTTCACATCGCCTTCCGGTGTAGGATAGGAGCTATTCATCTTTAATAATTTAGAAAATCTTCCTCCGTCATTCTGAACAACGACTTCATTTTTTTTCTTCATAGAAATAGCTGCTGAAAAAATTAAAACAAAGCCAAAGATGATTGCGATGATGTTAGTAGGAGAATAAATAGCTATCATGGCTCCAACAACCGCGCCTACTGTTGTTGCTATTTCCAGGAACATTCCTATCCTGATATTTGAAAATCCTTCTTTTACATAGGCTGCCGCTGCGCCTGATGAAGTGGCAATAACAGAAACCAGGGAAGCGCCGATGGCGTAATGAATATCCACTTTAAATATGAGTGTGAGCATAGGAATAATAACAACGCCACCACCCAATCCTGTCAATGAACCTAACAATCCTGCTATAAAAGAACCGAAAAAAACAATGAGGGAAAATATTAGGATTGACATGAATTTTTGTAAAAGTATTTAGTGATTTTTTAAGTTAACTTTTTTAATGCCGCGTAATTTCACCTCATTAAACATGCAAATTAAATGAAAAAATATATTTGTGATTTTTCAATCATTCCTGTTCTAATTATAAAAATCAGTTTAGATATTGTCTGCCACCGGGGAAAGGTAATGAATTAACTTTCCTGGCGTTTGAAAAAATATTTTCCGGATGAAAAACGTAAGAAGACAGACATCTCAAAGACTCATAAAAATCATTATCGCATCATGCTTGTTAACAGACAAGTCAGGCCTCGGCTTCCATCCATTTTTCTAAATCAAGATAAACGCCATTAGTCCAGCCAAAGCCATCCTGGGCGGGATATTCACCGCCGCCTGCCGTAAGGGCTGTATCTACCACATTATATTTCTCCATCATTTTACCGGTATTTTCATAAACTCTTTTGTTGAGTTTCATCCAACGATTTGCAATGTCTTTTGCAAGCTTTACATGACCATAATTATCCAATCCTTTAATAGCCATCCATTGCAAGGGCGGCCAACCGTTGGGAGCATCCCATTGCTGGTTGGTTGATTCCGTGGTGGTTATCAATCCGCCGGGCGAAAGGAATTTTTCTTCTATATTCTCAGCCACCTTAGCTGCCTGTTCTTTAGTTGCGATCTGAAAAAACAACGGCGCAACCGCTGCCGCAGTAAACGAATCTTTTTGCCTGTTTTCTATGTAATCATAATCAAAATAAAATCCTTCTTTTTCGTTCCAGCAATGAGTTTGTATTGCCTGTATGCGCCGGTAAGCAAGTGTTTGAAATTTTTCATCCATCAATAAATCTCCGGACAACCGGAAGGCGTTCGCGATTGTTTTTTCAAGATTTACCAAAAGGCAATTCAAATCAACAGGAATGATATCGGTAGTGTGAATGGTGGCAAAATCATTTTTATTTTTAAACCATCGCGAAGAAAAATCCCATCCTGACTCCGCAGCTGCACGCAGATGGCGGTAGGTTTTATTTGTATCTTTTGCAGAAGCTGCTAATTTGGAATCGTCTTTAAAAGATTCGGGCCTCGGTGTATCATTCTCATCCCAATAATGATTTAAAATATTTCTGTCCCGCATTAATACTACACGATTCAGTGAGGGATTTTGAACCGTTATTTCTTTACTTCCTTTCATCCAGAAATCATATTCCTTTTGGAGATGTGATAAATATTTTACTAAAATATTTTCACCTGGTTTTTCTTTACTCAATAAATTTACCATGCAGGCAAAAAATGGCGGCTGTGATCTTCCGAGATAATACGTGCGGTTGCCATTGGGAATATAGCCGTATTGATCTATCAGCCATGCAAAATTATTTATCATGTTTTCAATGAGATCCCATCGCCCGGAAATCTTCAAACCAAGCATTGTGAAATAACTATCCCAGTAATAAATTTCGCGAAACCTACCGCCAGGAACGATGTAAGGATGGGGCAGATTTATTAATGAATCATTTTGAACCTCCGGATTCCTGGTCAGAACATCCCAAAGATTTTCAATATGCCCGCTTACACTATTATTTAATTCACTTTTAAAATGAACCGGCGAAGTTTTTGGTTCATCAAAATATTCATGAACAAATGTTTTCAAATCGAATCCTGAATTATTCTTTTCCTGTTCATAACGTTCACGTATAAACGAAAGATCATTTTTAGGGAGGCAATCCACAAAGGTTTTATTATCAGGAAAAATATTTTCTAACTGCACCTTTTCGAACAAATCGCCGAGAGAAAAAATGTTTTTGATTTCCATAATATTTTCTTTGAATTATATAAATCTAAACGGAAACAGGCACGGCCTTTTTTTGTAAGCGATTGAAAAAAACAAGGCTTACAATAAGGATAGCAATCGGAATCAACGAAAAATAAAACGCGGTTTGGCCGCCATAGGCTTCAAATATATGACCGGTGATGATCGATCCTGTGGTACCACCTAAAGCAGAAAAGATCACGATTAATCCACTCATAGGGCCTTGTTGCCTTAAAGGCAAAGAACTTAAAATTACAGAATTAATTGCGGGATAAACAGGGGCAATTAAAAGGCCAATTAAGGGGAACACGTAAGCTACAAAAGGCGCGCCCAGCCAGCTGTCTATCAGGTTAATATGAATTTTAGATGCCAGCGGAATTACCAAAATCACTAATATCGCCGCCAATAATAAACAGGCAATAATCACTTTGAGCCAATGAATTTTCCTTAAAAGAAACCCTGCAATAAACCTCCCAACCGCCGTAGAAATAGCGAGGATACTGGCCATCTGAATGCTAAGCCTTGTGGATAAATGAAGTACCTGGCTGTTGAAAGTCGGAAGCCAGCTCATGATACTTTGTTCTATCAGCACGTAAAAAAAAGCGCTGACGATGAAAATCAAAACCAACGGCCGAATGGCGAGCGCTACCATATCTTCAAATTCTTTTATAAACGATTTCCCTTCTACTTCTTTTACAGAAGACTCGTCTAATTTTGAAGTTAATAACAAAATGAATGCAAGCGCGGAAATGGCAGCCAACAAATAATAAACCTTAAGCCACGAAGTAGAAGCAGGGTTATTGTTATCTACAAAAGCGCCGAAAATAAAATAGCCTGCAAGAATGCCAATCATAAAAAAAGATTCGATAAAATTCATGAAACTCGCGTGATCTTTTTTGTTGCTGGTAACAAGCCCAATCGTCGCATAAACCGAAACTTTTATTAAAGCAAAACTGACACCGGTGACGGCGAACAAAACTTTGGTCATGGCAAAACCTCCGATAAAAGGCATAAATAAGCAGGCAACAATAACCAAAAGTAAAGCCAGCAACATGGATCGCTTATAACCAATCCTGGTTATGTAAGAAGCCACCAGGAAGGAAGCAATGGCAATGCTCAAATCTTTAAAAGCTTCCAAAATACTGGCTGCTCCCTGCGTGACGCCATAATTATTTTGAACCTGTAAAATAACAGTACCAACACTGTTAAGTAGAATAGCGAAAACAAAATAGTTTAGGAAGAGTGAGGCTTTTATTTGCCAGTTGTTCATTGAATTGTTTTGAAAAATAAACCGAATATACAATTTAAAACATTTCAGAGGATTAGATAATTTATAAGGATTACACGCAACACTTTTATTGTTATGTTTCAGCAAAATAAGAAATAAGCAAATTTGTTTATTTGCTGCCCGGACAATCGAGATAGGTGTCGGAAAAATAGTAAGTTCTGTAGAGGAACAGAAAACTGGTATAGTAGGTTCAGCGCTATCAGGGATTAATGATTTAGTAGTCACAAGGCAATGCCTTGTGACTACTAAATTGTCAAAAATTCCATTTATTACGCAGGAGTTGTGACACGATAACCTCTCTCAGCAAGCATTTGGCCCATGGGCATAAAAGCTTCATCTTCTTTCGGCGCCCAGGTAGCGAGTCCATCTACGTAACGGTTGAACATGCAGAAAGCTGCCGCTATTAATACCGTATCATGAATTTCTTTGTCAGAAGCCGCTGCTTCCCGTGCTGATTCTATATCTTCCGGAGTTACGTTTTTACCACCCTGTTGCACGTGCTTCGCAATGTTTAGTAATGCGCGCATCTTAGGAGACAATTCGGTATCCGGAAAACCCTTTTTTATTTCTGTCAAAAAGCTTACCGGCTGTTTCAAAAGATTTGCTGCCGCTGCGCCGTGAGAGCTATGGCAGAAGTGACAATCGTTCCAGTAAGATACTGAAGAAGCTATCATTTCTCTTTCGCCCCTCGTTAATGAATTTTCCTGGACTAATAATATCTCCGCCAGGTCGTTTAAGGGTTTCGCCGTTTCGGGCCTAAAATTGAATAAGCCAAGAATTCCGGGCATTTCGTTGTTTAATTGAATGTGTGCCATTGTTTTTTAGTTTTTAGTTCTGTGAATAGAAGTAATAAAGAAATAATTTTTTAAAAGTTTGATTTAATTTGAAGTAAACCAGAATCTCTATCATAACTGATCCGAAATTCAAAAAATAGAAAGCCTCCCCTGTGGAAACAGGGAAGGGTTCTATAGCTTTTATGAGAGACTCTTTGTATGTCATAGTGACAATATTTCATAAGTTGATTTCAGTGATAAGATTTTCGTGATTTTTTGAATCATTTAATCAAGTTCATTTTCCTTCATGGACAGTCGTTCCATAACCAGTTGGCCAATCTTTTTTCCTTGTTCATAGGCGTCTAAAACGGATTGCCTGTAGTGGATACCACCGTAAAACCGGCTATAAGAAACTTCCACAGCGGCATCGTCCGTATTTTTAAAACTCCTGTCCGGCCAGCCCCAGTCTCTTTCCGAAGAATCTTTAAAGGCAGTATTTGTATAGATAGTACTGAGAACCGTTGCAGCACACGCGGATATCGTAGAATGGGCGCTGTTGTATTCGGGGAAAGGCGGCGTTTGCAGGTACGGCATCCAGTCAGCGTTAATATATTTGTTGATATAGGTTTCGGGGCGCATTACGTCGGTTTTATATTTTGTAAACCAGCAGCATATAAAACCATCATAAATTCCGAGGCTGGCGCACGTGTATGCATACACGGTTTTATAAAAATCAGCATTGTTATTTTTAGAAACGGTACCGACAATTTCCATCCAGTGCCCGACGGGCGTCATTGCTTTGGTAGCGTACATCGCGTGTCCGCTTACATGTAATTTAAAACTATTGCAATACCAGAAATTGGCAATCCATTTTTGAGTATCATCCAGCGTCTCTCCCGAAACCATCACATCTTTCGCCAGTTTATAAAAAGCGCTTGCGGAGTCTTTGCTGAAAGGTGGCAAGCCTCGCGGAGGAAATATCCCGGGAGAATCCACCACGGCGCAACGCAGCGTTTTCCAAAATGGTTCTACCGCATCAAAATAACCGGGCGCCGTAGGCGACCAATGGCCTTCCTGTGTAGAAAGTACAAAACGCGCCCCACGGGTTTGGGCATAATTATCTTTTTTACTCCAGGCCATTATCGCATTGGCTACGTCCTCGCCATACTTCACTGAATTAGAAAACATGTCATCCTGCATACCTGATTTTTTGGCAAGCAACTTTATAGAATCAATAAGATTTTGCATCGTATCATCAGAGAAAGTAAGCATTTTGCCGACGCTCGTCATTGCGATAACAGAAGCAAAAGGATAATCTATCTTTTCGTCTTTAGGCGGCACAGGCATGTCTTTAAGCCCATTCACTTTTCCTTCTAAAGAATTCAAGTGTTTTCCTTCTTTGGAAAGTACTTCAAAAGCCGCAAGGTTAGAATATGCAAACACGCGGGAAGCCACTGGCGGCGTGAAAATATCGTAGATCACTATATAATTGAGTTTATGCATCACGTGGATGTATAACCCCGGATCGTGCATCACTTTAGCATCATACACCTTCTTTTTTTGCTGGCATGATGAACACACTAATACCATCGCCAATAAAATGAAGAGCGGATAATAAATGAAGTTTATTTTCATAATCAAAATTGAAGTTTGTAAAAAATATTAATTGATAATTTTAAAATGGCCAATAAGAAATCTTGTCTTTAACCGGATCGTACCCCAATTTGATGCTATCTGTGACAATATCACCTCTTTGGTATTTTGTTTTATAGGCCACATTCACCGTGATGTTTTCTATCGCGTCAGGGTCTTTACAAACCTTTATAACAGAATCGAGCTTTCTTTTATTTTCGTTTGAATCGAATGCGTTAAATGATAAACGATCGTATTGGTAACGATAGTCACTGATTTTATCCCCCATCCTTCTAATAATTACTTTGGAACCTGAGACCTCAAAAGGTTTAGGATCTTTCATGGTAGGTATCACTGTTTTTTCCATAAAAACTTTTGCAAGTTTTTCTACATGGTCGTTATCAATGTTTAAATCACTCCGGTCATTACACGCAGAGAAAATCAGTAAGGCAAATAATAGCTTTTTCATGACTCTATTTTTCATTTGAACTCTTGTGAAAGTTTGTTTGTCGAATTATATTTTTGCTGGTGAAATACCGGGCCATGAACGATTGGTTCAGGAATAAATCCTCGTTTATAACTGCCGGCACTTTTTCTAAAGCAAACCACAATGCGATGATAGATCCGTAACTACCGCCGCGTTCCAACCACTCGAAAAATCCGTATTGAGGATAAAAAAGTTCACTGGCCATCTTCCAGACGAAAAGTGCAAAAAGGACTGGCCTCAGGGGTTTTATTAAAATTAAAAATGCTCCGGCTATTTCCAGTACGCCTGCAATGTGCGCTGTCAGCAAAGGATTGACAAAACCCAATTCCCGGTATTGATTGAGTAAACCCTGTTTGCCAATAACATTCAGCCAGCCATGGCCTAAGAAAAGTAAAAACACAACAACTCTTAAACAAATGACAAGGCGGGCTAATTTTTTTGTATCCAATACCGGATTTTCGGAGACTGGTTCCAACAGTTTTTTCCAGCTAAACTTATTGCCTCCCGAAAGAATCAGAAGGGCAAGAGGAGCTCCATAATTTCCTGCACGCTCAACAAATTCAGCAAAAGGCTCGCCGGATAATGGCCGCAATAATGCGGTTATAAGCCCCCACATTACAAGCCACATCAGTATGCCACGCATAGGATATGCTAAAATAATGATGCCCATTACAATATCAATAGCGCCAAGATATGCCATCAAATTGAATGCTGTTTGCTCATCCATACCAAATACCGCAAAGTAATTACACCAAATAACTTTCTTTATAATACCCCATGCTCCGTGGCCTATAAAACACATACCGCAAGCCACGCGCAACGTATAATGTATGTTTTTTTCAACAGAAATAGGTGCTAACATAATATAAAAAGTTTACCTGGTTTTTAAATACGAAGCATTAAAATCTTATGTTAGCGCCAATGTTTATGGTGTAGTCTGCAAAAGCCGCATCACCATGTGTATAAACGCCTGTCAGCTCAGTCGTAATTTTATCAGGCACACTTTGAGTCCTGTTGCGCACAATTGCCACCGGAACAAAAGCATATAAATTCACCTTGTTTAATTTCAACGTAACTCCAGGCTCTCCCGAAATGATATATCCCGGTCTTCTAAATCCATTGCTTCCGCCAATCAAATCGTGCACCGGCAGGCATTCATCCCGCACGCCCACTGAGAAAATCCAGTTATGTACATTAAAATTGGCTCCTACTCTTGCCATATATTGATCAGGCACACTCATTACATCTGAGCCATTGGCAATGGCCTTCGGTGAAGGAGTTCCGCCGCGGGCCGTGGAGACTGAATTTTGTTCCCTGGGATTGCTGAGATAATAAAAGTTACCATACAGGTTTATAGCAGGAGAAATGTTATAATAGGTATTTATCTCTAAAGTGATCCCGGTACCTCCATCACCTAACTGAATCGATTGGTCAACCGGCCCTAATATTTTGGTAGAATCAGTGGTATGAAAATAATCCTGGTAATCATAATTGCCGGTAGGTAATTTAATACCTAATCCTAGCTGGACATTTCCTTTATGATGACGGGCAGGATTCCATAACCAGCTATAGGCCGCAAAACGGATGTCTCCTACACCAAAAGAATGGGTCAGGTATCGTCCTACATTAGCGTGCTCATATAAAGACGAACGCGAATTAGCCACGATAGGAATATCCAGAAATACTGACCACCTTTGGCTTATCTCACGTGTGAGTCCCAAATCCATCGTGTACGCATGGTTGATCACTTCATTGCCAAGGGCCTGTCTTTGCTTTTGCTCCTTAGTTCCTACAAAATGCTTGTAAGATTTATAGTAGCGGTTGTTTATTGAAAGTTGCCACTTAGAAGTGGTATCATCCGGATGATGCATATCACAAGACATACCGCCTGTGCTTCTTATGGCAACACAACCCTGTGCGTTTGATTTATTAAAAGATAAAACGCAAATCAGTATTACAACTATAGTTGATAAATAATATAATTTTTTCATAAAAAAATTTTGTATTTCATCCCCTTTAGCTATGCCAACGTAGAGCATCGCGAGGGTGCAAAAAGATTGATTTAATTGAATTGTGTGAATGTATATGCAGTTCCCAATATCGATAGAGCGATATTTGTAAAACTGATACACAACAAGAAAATAAAGGGATAAATGCAATCAAGCCCGGGACACGCGAAAACACTTTTGAACCACATTAAAAACAGCAAAACCGTTTTTTATGAAGTTGCTTTGCAACAAGGGCCTATGCAATAATAGCATCAGGTGGTTGCCCCGGAATAATGTGGGCAGAGGATATAGCATTATCGGCATTGGCCGGTAACCATGCCTTTTGATTCAACATCAATGGAGATAAAATATTTATGCCAAATGAAGCATCATCGTAAACCGTTTGGAGGTTTTTTGTGACTGATTTTGAATTATCGGAATTTTTTGAATGATCAGTCTGTGCGAGATCGTTAGAATTCTTAAAAAAATCATTTTTCGCAGTTTCCAAACGCATTTTTTTAGTGTTAGGAATGCACATTAAATAAAGCGTATCGTTAGAAAGTTTACGCTTTACATATTTGTAGGAAGTTCCGTTGATGTTTATTTCTCCATCATAGCGTTGATAAGATGTCCAACTTGTTTGATAAGGAAGATGCACTGCAATTTTTAACTCTACCAACTGGGATTCATCGTAAGAATTACTATCCAAGGCTGCTTCTAAATTTACATTTGATTTGTGCTGCAGGTAATCATAATACAAACGGTATCCAAACCAATTGAAGGCAAAAAGCAAAAGGAAAAATATGGCAGTTAGTTTTTTCAATGCAGCGTGAAAAAAATTTATCTGTAAATATAGGAAAATAAAAATTTAAAAAAATAATTTTTCAAATAAGCATTTTACCGGGAAAATGAAATTCTTAAATATTTATCCGTTTACTGATTCATGATGTTTTTATTTTACAACAAATGTTTTTTTATCTTTTCCAATACCGGTTAATGTTAATGATTTCCACTCTTTGGGTAAAGAAGTTTTTAACTGTACGATTCCTTTTGGAGTAATATCCAATCCGCCAAATCCGAATAGCATGCTTTGAAGATAGCCACCGGCGCCGGTTGCAAAATAAGGATTGGTACCCCCGGCCGTTTCTGCCATCACGCCAAATGGAGGCAGTTTATTAGGAATATAAGTTTTTTCAAAAGCATTCCAGGCTTTGGCAGGATCATGGAGCCTTGCATATAATATGGTAAAAATTGCCTGGGTCATTGCCGGGGAACCTTCGCCAACCCTGGGCTCATAATAGGCAAGGTCTTTTTTTATTTGAGCCGGATCGGTTATTTCTTTTAATGGATAGGCCAGCAGATTGACGTCTGCTTGTTTTATTTTTATACCATCATATCCCGCATATTCAGAAGTAACGCCGTTGGGTAATTTTAAAATAGGAATATTTTTTTCCACATCCGTCCAATCCGGATCTACCGGCTGGCCCAAAATTTTTGCAGCCATTGCCGCATATTGCAAATTGGCTTTCGCTGCTGCATTGGTAAACGCATTGTTGTCAACATTTTCAGCCCATTCATCTGCGGCTACCACATTATTAATATCATAATGTCCCGGACCGTTCTTTTCCACCCGGCTTACCCAAAAATCGGCACACGCTTTTATCATCGGAAATCCTTTTTCTTTTAGCCATGCCGTATCCTGGGTTACCGCAAAATAATTCCAGGCAGCAATGGCAACATCAGCAGTAATGTGATGCTCAAATGGCCCGCTCAAAGCCCACACAGGGGTTTCTTCATTTCCTGTGGCAGCGCTTTCCCAGGGATACATTGCACCTTTAAATCCGTGAGCAAAAGCATTGTGTTCCGCTTCCTTCAATCTTTGGAACCGGTATTCCATCATGCTTTTCGCCATTTCAGGATGAAGCACAAGCAGTGCGGGATACATCCATAACTCGGCATCCCAAAAAACGTGGCCATTATATCCAAGTCCGCTCAAACCCATTGGGGAAGGGCTATACGAGGTTCCTGATCTTACAAATGAATACAAATGATACATCGCAGAATGAACATCGCGCTCGCTCGCTTCATCGCCATCAATAACGATATCACTCTTCCATAATTTATCCCACGCTTCATCGTGAAATTGTATTAATTTTTTGGTGCCTTCCAATTTTGCATAAATCACATATCGCTGTGCTTCGTTCCAGGGATCATCATCCTGTGCAGAAGTGATAGAAGCACCGGCAATAGCAAAATGATAAGAAGTTCCGGCTTTTAAATTCTTTTTAAATTTTACGAGGTGCATATTATTATCCCACATTTCATGAATCAATTCTGGTTCTGAGCCGTTGGATTCATCAAACAAAAAAGTAGTAGCGGAAGCCAGGGTCAATTTTCCGGTGGGGCTTTTAGCAACAGAAGAAAGCAAACTGATCTTTACATGTGGACGGTCAATCTGGTTATAATAATTTTGAACATCACGCAATGCATCGGGTGCTTCCATTACGCTTGCCGGAATGATTTCAATATCTTTTTTAGCGGTGATGGTAACGTCCACCAGGACGTTGTAAGGCAAATTTCGCAACGCGTAATAGGTATAAGAAACCGTAGCTTTATCCAGGTAATCGAAAGTAGTTGTAAAATTAGCGTGTTTCATGTCGAGCACCTGGCGCATATTAGTAGCATCACCATCCCCTATTCGATGGCCGTCAATATCAAGATTCATATTCACCAGGTTAAAGCTATTTAGAAAATTACTTACCATACCACGTCCATATTGATCATAAGCACCATTAAGAACAACGGTTTTACATTTCAACGGTTCTGCGGAAGATACAATGCCAATTACGCCATTGGCTACAGTTTCCCCATAATAATTAGAAGGATCAATTTTATCCGCTACTATTTTCCAGGTATCGATAGTTTGAGAATTAGCAACAAACAATGAAAATAACAGGATTATAAATACAAAAAACGATTTCATTTTGCGAAAATTTTAGGAATTTATCTTACTGGTTAAATGTAAAATAAATTAGTGTAATTGTCGGAAATGTTTTTTTGAACAATTAAAACGTGAATGGTTTCGGGGTAAATTAAAAATTTTGTCGAAAGCTTAATGGAAGTTTTTAGACGAGGAATTCCTTAACTTTTTATATAAGAAACAACTGACGAATATTTGGAATTGTTTTTTAATCAACAATTTAATTTCTAACAAGATTGATAGTTCAATGCCTGTTTTTGAAAGAATGTCCAAACGAAAAAATTCAACAGGAAAAAATAGATATTCTTTCCCGTTGAATTTTATGTGCCAGAGGCAAATTATTTCTTCATTGCCAAAACCGGGGGCTGTGGTTGTGGCACAATATTGTGAATCGGTTTTGTGGATTCTAAATAGGCGAAGACAGCTTTTAATTCGTCATCAGTCATTTTTCCAATACTTTGCCAGGGCATTGGTGGTAGCAGGTCTCTTCCCGCAGGCGCTCCTCCATATTTGCCTGTCCGAAAGACACGAATAAACTGATCTACAGTCCAGTTTCCGATACCGGTCGTTGAATCTGAAGTAATATTTGCAGTATAAGAAATCCCCCACGGGCCTATCCATTCTGTCATATTACCTGCTACAAGTCCTTGGCTTTCGATCTCTTTTCGGTTAACACTTATACCCGGCCCTTGTGAAGGAGCTCCGGACAATTCTAAATCCATGTTATTTTCCGGGCCATTTGGTCCCATTTTTTTGGGAGTATGGCAATCGTTACAACCAACAATAGTAATAAGGTGTTGTCCCCAGGCTACCTGGCTTTCAAAACCGCCATAAGCCGGAAGGGCGGCCTAAGTTTGAGTTGAATCTTTTGTTACTTCTGTTTTGTCTGTTTGCCCCTGGTTACACCTGGAGAAAATAAGAATAAGACTCATAAAAATAATGAGTGTGAACATTGAAAACTTTTTCATAATTTTTTTTAAAGATTTAAAATAATTATGTTTTCAAGTCAGCAGGTTTTCATCAAAACGGAGTAAAAATTTATAGGAGAAATTAGCATATCAGCGAAAGAATAAATAAAGCTAAATTCTTTTTTGATATAAAAAATATATTTTATAAGTAGGATTCAACCTCTACCAAAAAATGACCTGTTAGAAATAAGCAAAGATTGTTATCGCAAAAAGATTTGAAAAGTTTATTAGGAATTTGAGGAAAAGAGAAGATGAATAATTTTTAAAAAACTACAGCAGTAAAGGATTTTACCAGATTCTGTTTTAAGAGACAACACTATTTATTTGCCGGGCAGAATAATTTTATCCAATGCAGTTATTGCCTTCATTGCGTTCGCATCACGGTAATCAACGTTTAAAATATCTCCTTGTTTTTGGAACCGATAGTACCTGCCGGTAACGTTGCCTGTTGGCTGCATTACTTCATTTTTGAACGAAATGCGGCAATTGAAAATCTATTCCAAACAATCGGTTGCCAGTTAAGAAAAAGTTTTCAAAAATAAATAAAATTCGTTTCTTCATGATCGCTCTCGAAAAAATACCCATTCCACAAAATACAAATCACCGGTATTTATCGCTTTACTGTCCTCCTCGTATTTTTAAAATTTCGTCATTCATTTCAGAATAAAGAATCGTCTGCTTTTAATTCTTATATTTATTCATTAAAATAATTCTTATGGTTAAAGTAAAATGGCAGTTAGGTTGCTGCCTGATGTTTGCTGTAGCGGCCTGCAATAACAATGGTTCCGAAAGTAAAAAGGTTTCCGAGAAAGACAGCACTAATATTGTTGATACTGCCGCTGTGTCTTATGATACTTCGTTTAAAGTAGCCGCGCAATCATTTGCAGATATCCAGGTACTTCGTTACGAAGCGCCCGGCTTTAACCAATTAAGCCTTCAGCAAAAACAACTTGCTTATTATTTATATGAAGCCGCACTTGCAGGACGTGATATTTTTTACGATCAAAAAAGTAAGTATGGGATCATGCTGCGCAAAACGCTGGAAGCTATGTACACCAGTTATTCGGGGGATAAAACCACCGACAACTGGAAAAAATTTGAAATTTATTGTGGCCGCTTTTGGTTCAGCAATGGCAATCATCATCATTACAGCAACGATAAATTTTTCCCGGAATGTTCTCCTGAATATTTTTTGTCTGTTGCCAAAGCCAGCGATTCTACAATGTTTCCGAGAAATCTGGGCGAAAGTATGAATGTTTTTTTAGCAAGAATAAAACCGATTATTTATGATCCTAAGATAGAACCTAAACTGGTAAACCTGGATCCCAAAGTTGACAATGTAAAAACATCTTCTGTCAATTTTTATGAAGGCGTGACACAAAAAGAAGTGGAAGATTTTTATTCAAAATTCAATTCCAAAGGAAACGAACCTCAATGGGGGCTAAACAGTAAAGTGGAAAAAGACAGCGCCGGAAAGGTAGTAGAAAAAGTGTGGAAAGAAGGCGGGATGTACTCTGCAGCCATTGAAAAGATAATTGGCTGGCTGGAGAAAGCGATCACTGTGGCGGAAGATAAAGATCAAAAAACCGCACTTCAATTGCTGGTGCAATTTTATAAAACAGGGGACCTGCATACATGGGATGATTACAATATTGCCTGGGTAAAAGATATCAGCAGCAGGCTGGATGTGGTGAATGGTTTTATAGAAGTATATTTCGATCCGCTGGCAAGAAAGGGAAGTTGGGAAAGTGTGGTTTCAATGAAGGACCTCGCCGCTACCAAAACCATAGAAACCATCGCGGCTCAGGCGCAATGGTTTGAAGATCACTCGCCCATTTTACCGGAAGACAAAAAGAAAAACGTAAAAGGAATTATTGCGAAAGCCATTACCGTGATTGTAGAAGGTGGAAGCGCTACGCCGGCTACTCCTATTGGAATTAACCTGCCTAACAACGAATGGATACGACAGGAGTATGGCTCCAAATCGGTATCATTAAGCAACATCGTTCACTCGTATAATGTCGCAAGCGCTACCAGTGGTATGCTGGATGAATTTGCACTAAACGATTCTGTAAAAGACCGGATAAAGAAATGGGGCAGCCTCGCGGAAGATTTACATACTGACATGCACGAAGCGATCGGCCATGCTTCCGGACAGTTAAATCCCGGAGTAGAAACTCCGGATAAAACTTTAAAAACATATGCTTCCGCTTTGGAAGAAGCGCGCGCTGATTTGGTTGGATTGTATTATATAATGGACCCCAAATTAATTGAGATAGGTGTGATGCCTTCACTCGAAGTAGGAAAAGCGGAATATGATACCTATATGATGAACGGACTAATGACGCAGCTGGTGCGCCTGAAACCTGGTGCTGACCTGGAAGAAGCACATATGCGCAACCGGCAACTGAATGCAATGTGGGCGTATCAGAAAGGAAAAAAAGATAACGTAGTGCAGTTCGTGAAAAAGAATGGAAAAACTTATGTGCAAATTAATGATTACAATAAGCTCCGTGATCTGTTCGGTCAACTGCTACGCGAAATTCAACGCATCAAATCGCAGGGCGATTACAACGCGGGCAAAAATCTCATTGAAACTTATGGTGTAAAGGTAGATCCTGCATTGCACAAAGAAGTGTTGGAGCGCTACAAAAAATTAAACATAAAGCCTTACAAAGGATTCATGCAACCCAAGTTAGTTCCCGTAATGGATGGAGATAATATCAGTGATGTAAAAATAGAATACCCTACTAATTTCTTTGACCAGATGATAGAGTATGGAAAAAATGATTCTTATTTGCCAGTGAAGAATTAAATGAATTTTTGAACGCCACGGTAAATCAACTTATTCCATTGATTTTTCTTTAGTCAGTTCCTTTACGACTTCTATTTTTGTGTCAACACCATTTAGGATATCGCGCCAGTTAGGGCCGACATAAATATCCGGTATTACACCGGTTCCTTTTATAGGAATATGTTCATATTGCACCAGTCTGAAAACCGGCAACCTGACTCTCAATTTAGTATGGGGCAGGGTAATATTCGGAATCATGATTCCCGAATTTCCATACCACCCTCCTCCTGTTTCCTCTCCCACCAGCGTTATATTTTTCTGCCCTTTTACATCGCTGCAAAAAAGAGAAGATGCTGAAAAGGTAAGCCCGTTGGTAAGAATATACACCTCTCCATCAAAATGATTTTTTCGTTTAGGCCTGAACGTATGCCTTTCCCAATAGCCAAAATGATAGTTGCCATCTTTCTTTTTACGCGTTACTAAATGCAACCCGATATTATTAAAAAACCCGGACGAAATATATTTCGTGTAAGGTCTTAAAGTATTGCATATAGCATAAGCTGAGTCGACAATTTTAAACGGCGTATCGCGTAAAAATTTGGTAAGAAAAACGGATTTAATAATATCGCCACCCCCGTTAGCCCTGATGTCTATCACCAGGTTTTGAGTTTTATTTTTTCGAAGATGGCGGAAGGATCTTCGAAAAAAGCTTTTTAAATGGCCTTTTGAAAAACCATTTACCGTCATCAATGCAAAAGTAGAATCGTAAGTCAATGAACGGATGTCTTTGATCTTTTCGCGATGGGAAATCCTCTGCTTTTTTCTTTTGACGGCTTCATTTTTCTTTTCAGTGCTATCGGTTGATGGAGCAAAATACGGAATGGTGGCACTTTTTGCGACTCCATTACTATCCGTAAAATCAACGTCGTATTTTTTATACAACCCAAAAATATTGCGGTGAAAATAAGGGAAGTCTGAACTAAGCCGTATATAATTTACATTTTCAGTATAGCCATCTTCTACCAAAAAATGAAACATATAATCAATGAGCTCGGGAGTTTTAATCCCATTGATGGCAGTAATAAAATCCCCGTTTTTAATGACCGAATCTTTTTCGTTTAAATTGGCAATTACCATCATGCTGTCGTTCCAAACTTTTAAATAAAGAGGGAAAGAAGGGATTATTTTATCTTTAATAAAATGATTCCATCCTTTACTCATGCTAAAACTTGTGTGGCCGCAATGAATGGTGGCAGTAAGTGGCGCCAATATTTTCCAGCCAAACTGAAGCTCTGTCATTGAATCCCGGATGGCCTGGTAACCCTCATCAAAATAATAATCCATACTATCCTTTGAAGTGTACCAATAAAGTGAAGGATGTTTTTTTTCAAGGATATTTCTTAACAAAGAATAATCCTGTCGCAGTTGTGTTTTCGAATATTTTTTATTCGGATTATAATCTCTGGTAGCTGAGCAGGAGAAAAATAATGGCAGTAAAAACAAATAAAATAATCGCCTCATGTTTAGCTGTCCGTATAAAATTATTGCAATAGAAATTCTTTATTTAATTTAAAATTATTGCAAGGCGTTCCATCCCTGCGCAGTAAGCGGATATTGATTGCCGCCCTTGGTAAGTATGACAGCTCCTTTTTCCTTTTCGCTTATGTGGCCTATTATACTTATCTCCGGATTGGCAGAAATGGTTTCAAAATCTTTTTGCTCAACGGTAAAAAGCAATTCGTAATCTTCACCCCCACTCAGCGCACACGCCGTAGGATCCAGTTCCAGTTTATATGCAAATTGACGCGCCAGGTCATTCACCGGGATCCGTTCTTCATAAAGCATACACCCAACTTCGCTTTGTTTACAAATATGTAACAGTTCACTGCTCAGTCCATCACTTATGTCTATCATGGAGGTGGGCATTATTTCTTTTTCGGCAAAAAAATCAATGATATCCCTTCTTGCTTCAGGTTTTAAAATTCTGCCGACAATGTAGTCCTGGCCTTCCAGGTCGGGTTGCACGCCTTTTGTTTCCAAAAAAACTTTCTTTTCTCGTTCTAATAAGGTCAATCCCAGGTAAGCACCTCCGAGATCCCCGCTAACACAGATGAGATCACCTTTCTTTGCGCCACTTCTTGTTACAAATTTATTGGGAGCTACCTCGCCGATAGCAGTTACACATATAATGAATCCCTTTTGTGACGAAGTAGTATCACCGCCCACAAGATCTACGTTGTATTTATCGCAGGCAGCATACACGCCTTCATAAAATTCGTCCAGTGCCTCCACGCTGAAGCGATTGCTAAAAGCCACGCTCATGGTGATTTGCGCGGGAGAAGCATTCATAGCATATACGTCGCTGAGGTTCACTATTACGCTTTTATAACCCAGGTGCTTCAAGGGCGTGTACATCAGGTCAAAATGAATTCCCTCGACAAGCATATCTGTTGTTATTACGGTCTGCTTCCCAAAATGATCCATTACGGCAGCATCATCGCCTATAGATAAAAGGGTGGAAGCATTTCTTGTTTCATTATTTTTTGTAAGGTGGTCTATAAGCCCAAACTCTCCGAGAGAGGTTACTTCTGTTCTTTCAGGGTTCATTTCGATGGTTTAAAACTTTTTCAATTCAGTCGGCAAAGTTAAACCCAAATTGTGGAAGGGGAATGAGAAGAATTTGTTAGGAAAAGAATCCAAAATCCGGTTATTCACAAACTATTATTTTAAAAAAACCGCGAGGCAATCGACGGTAATGAAACAAGAATCACTGATATTTATTCTTTTACTGACATTCGTCGCTGATTCTTCCTTTCCTGAACTCCTTTAGAAACGAATTGGGATAGAATAGGAATTCTTCTTTTTTCTTTATTTACTGTAAATGATACAATCGTTCTTTACTTTATAGAAAAGGCCTCATGCCAGCGCATGAAGCCTTTATCAACTTAAACTACACAACTTATTTTTTATATGTGCATTATAAAAGAATAATTTATCTGACATTTTTCCTGGCAACCTGTTTGAGAAAATGCAGTGCCTTTTTTTAATTTCTCAATTTTCTGATTGATGTCTTCTTTGGCTTTGTTAAGGGAATCTGTCAATCTTTTTACCTCCTTGTCCCGTGCAGATTTCATGGAATCTACAGAGGACTGCATTTTTTGTATCTGCTTTTCCTGTGTATCTTTTAGTGAATCTATTTTATTTTGATTGTAACGATAACCGCTTCCATTATTATTTACGGGCGGTGTTACCGGATTAGCATCGTCAGAAGAATTATCGTTCCAATCATTATTATTCCTGTCTGACCGATGTCCGTTCAACGTATAAAGCCCATCGTCTTTCATAATATATTCAATTCCGTAGCTGAAATCGTAATCATTTACATCGTCATTGTTGTAATAATACCATTCATTACCGCCCCAAAAACCACCGAACCTCACACGGTTGCCATAGCCAAATGTTTTATTTATTTTAATACGATGGCCGACGGGTACTGCAATAGTCGCTTCTACATATTGGTTGCGGAATTTGTCGGTTGTGTTAATGGTAATAGCCTTATCCATCATTAATAAAGAATCATCCTGGCTGACATTGAAATTAATAAGGGACTTTAAAGTATCTGCATATCTCCTGGTATTTCCGTTGCTCATTTTAACGATGGTTACCTGGAAACTATCTGTAGGTGACTTGACGATTCTTATCCTCACATTACCGATAAATGCCGTATCATCAGTGCTTCCAAAGGTTCCGAACGGTTCCAGATTGAACCAACCGATTCTGCGGTAATTAATGTTTTGATAGGGCATTACTTCAAGGCTTTGAACGGTCGGGTTCTGTAAAGGGATTACCTGTTCATTCAAAGAACTAAAGCTTTTGAAATCACGGCCTACTGATGTAATTAATGCGACAAAACAAACGATACCTAAAATCCAAAGGCTAGTGAACGAATAGCGCATGAACTTATTGGTGGTTTTTACCCGCGCGAATCTTCTGATGATAAACGTGATAATTCCGATAACAGGCACGGCAATAAAGAAAATCAGTGTGCCCCATGCTAATGCTGTTTGCCATCCATCAGTCAGTACAAAATCTTTTAAAGGGAATAATCCTATGGCGACGATAGCAACGGCAAATAAAGCGACTATGATTGCTAATGCAATACATCCCAATATGAAGTACATGAAAATTTTAAAAATAGTAACAATAATATTTCCCAGGACGCCACTGGAGCGATGAGCCGCATAATGCATTTCTTTTCCAAAATCAGCACCTTTTTCTTTTGCCATGTTACCGGCTTCCATTCCCATTTTACCCATTTTTTCACCCATTTCTTTGCCCATTTTTCCCATCCGTTGCCCTACTTCCTGCATCTCTTTTAGGACCGAATTTTTAATAGAATTCATATCCACTTTTTCTCCTTTCATTTCTAACTTTTCCGCAGTAGTGGTTGCTTCAGGAATCACAAGCCACAAAATAATATAGATAATAAAGCTGCCGGGACTAAATGAAAAGCTCAGAAAATTAGGAAAGGTTAGCGGTCCAAAGTGTCCCCATCTGAAAATGAAGGTGATAAATGGTATTAAGAAGATAAATCTTGGAAGCCAGGGATTTACATCAAAATAACTTCCCACGCCACTACATACACCACCCAATATTTTTCCATCAGGATTGCGATATAATCTTTTACGAACGCCATTCTGCACGGTGTTGCTTTCGGGTACAAACATCCAAAGCAAAATATAAGCAAGAAATCCTACGCCGGAAACAATAAACACAATTCTTACAATTACAGGATCTATCCCGAAATATGCAGCAATTCCACTACACACGCCGCCTAATATCTTATTGTTTTCATCGCGATAAAGCCTTTTACCTCTCCAGTTCCAGTCGCCCTGGAAATTATTTTCGCTTTTTTCAGATTTAGCCTTTTCGCGTTTATCGTCGTCAATGTTGCCGCTGTTTTCTTCTTCATCAAAATCTTCCGGGCGTCCCATATTTTTGATAATAGCGTTTACATCGTCGTCTGTTATGCAGGTGCTCCCACTTTTCAGCCGGTTTTGGAAGAGCTCACTGATGCGGCTTTCAATATCATTGATGATTTCATCTTTACCTTCTTCATGTGCGAAATGCCGGCGCAGGCTTTCAATGTACTGTTGCAGCAATTCATAAGAACTTTCTTCAATCGGCACTATCGTACCCTGAAAATTTATATTAATTACCTTTTTCATTTTTGTTCAATTTATTGGTTGTTAAGTTGATTTTTTATTTGTCCTTACCGATAATCGTTTCCACAGCACCCGCAAGTTCCTGCCATGTTGTTTCCAGTTCCTTATAAAATTCTGCGCCTTTTTCTGTCAATGAAAAATATTTTCTTGGGGGGCCACTGTTACTTTCTACCCAACGATAAGTAAGCAGTTCTGCATTTTTTAATCGCGTTAGCAAAGGATACAAGGTTCCTTCCAGAATATTGAGGTTCGCCGATTTCATCATATCAATAATATCACTGGGATATGCTTCACCCAATTTTATGATAGACAAAATGCAAAACTCCAAAACCCCTTTTCGCATCTGGCTTGCTGTGTTTTCTATATTCATTTTTAAAATTTTTAATGTCTCAACCTGGCAGATTTTTCCGATTCTTTGACAAAGATAATATGTTTTATAATACTATGCAATACATATTACCTGTCCTCTAATAGTAGTTTATCAAAAGGGAGCATTTATTATGGTCTGAAATGCAGTACAGAAAGGGGTTTAGCTGAAATTTTAAAAGAAAAATAAAAAATTAAACTTTTTATGAAAGGATAAAAATTTGGATAAAAGGTAAAATGATTTTACTTTTTGAAACAAAAAATAATATGCAGACTTTCATTTCCATCCTTAGAGGGATTAACGTAAGCGGCCAGAAAAAAATATTAATGGCTGATTTAAAATCGCTGTTCGAAAGCCTGAAATTCAGCGATGTAAACACCTATATTCAAAGTGGGAACGTCTCTTTTAAAACAAAGGAAAAACTCTCTGACATTCAACTTGCCACGAAAATTGAAAAAGCGATTTACAAAAAATATTCTTTTGAAGTGCCGGTTATTATTAGAAATGAAGATGAATTGAAAAAAATAACATCCTCCAATCCTTTTTTAAAAGAAAAAGGCATAGACATAAAAAAGTTACACGTCACTTTTCTTTCTCAAATACCGGGCGAAGCGGAAATTAAAAATATTTCCGAAGTTGATTATTCACCAGATCGATTCGTTATTCATGGTAAAGAAATCTACCTGCATATTCCTGAAAGCTATGGCGAAACAAAATTGTCTAACAATTTTTTTGAAAAAAAACTGAAAGTAAAAGCGACCACACGAAACTGGAATACTGTCAATCAATTATTGGAAATGGTTTTACAGTAAACAAATCCACCTGGCAGCAAACGGACAATTAATCAGGATTCTTATTCGGTATTTCCAAAAGATTTCACCTGGTTGGAAGACCCGATTTTTTATTTCTATAATAGTATGTTACCCGTCTATCAGCTATTTATTTTTTACTCCGTTCTTTTTTTCAATTCTTCGATCGGCATCGAAATCATTCGGCCAATTGGCTTACCATCCCTATAGGTAATTACTTTCAGCATTACAGCATCTTCGGGAGGAGTTAAAGGTTCCGTGTATTTCGGATAAAAATTATCAGGGAAAGAATTATCAAAGCTGTAATAGATATCCAAACCTTGTATTTGAGTACTCAATTCAATTTTCAGATGGTTGCTGTCAGATTTACTTACTGCAAAAGTGGGATCATACATGCTGGGCGCATATTTTACCTGTGCTTCATCAAATCTTTTAAATTGATTTTCCACTCTTCCCGCAAAATCATTCCACTCATTCCTTTTATCTTTTGGTGTCCATACTGCTTCGGCAATAGCCATAGCCCTTGGCCAAAGCATGTATTCCATGTGGCGCATATTATAAATCTGTTCTGTCCATAAATTTGCTTGTCCCCCTAAAATATATTTAGGATCCACACCATCGGGAACCGGTTCAAAATCATAGGCCTTGTGGAGAAGCAGCGTTGCATACACATGCGGCTCAATAGCGGAATCACCCTGCATATAATCCAGGTAAGCAAAAGTAGTCGGGCTCATTACTACATCATGTTTCATTTTTGCGGCTGCGATGCCACCATCTATTCCGCGCCAGCTCATCACTGCCGCATTAGGCGCTAATCCTCCCTGCAAAATTTCATCCCAGCCCATAAATTTTTTACCTTTTGATTCTACAATTTTTTCCAGTCTTTTTTCAAAATAGCTCTGCACTTCATCCATATCTTTCAATCCTTCCTTTTTCATCAAAGCTTTGATGGCGTCGCTTTTCTCCCAAAAATTTTTGGGACATTCGTCTCCGCCTACGTGTATGTATCCAAAGGGAAACAATGCTGCTACCTGTGTCATTACTTTATCCAAAAACTCATATACTTTTTCATTAGCAGGGCAAAGCGTATTATCCACCAACGCTATCGGCGGCTGCCCGTGAGACCAGTCCATTATGGGCGCTCCCGAACTAACATGATATTGATCCGCTCCGGGCGTACACGACAATTCAGGATAGGAAGCAATAGCAGCCAAACTGTGGCCCGGCACGTCGATTTCCGGCAGGATATTTACAAAACGGTCTTTGGCATATTTTACCAATTCACGGATATCATCCTGAGTATAAAAGCCACCGTAATTGCGGGGCTCGTCAGGAGTAACCGGCGAAAAAGTGCCGAAATATCCCACCTTCTTTACATTCCAGGCGCCTACTTCTGTAAGTTTTGGAAGACCCTTGATTTCAATGCGCCAACCTTCATCATCAGTAAGGTGCAAGTGCAACAAATTGTATTTGTATTTCACCATCTGGTCTATAAAATCCTTCACGTCGTCTTTTGTAAAAAAATGACGGCTAACATCAAACATAAGTCCTCTCCAGCCAAAGCGTGGATAATCTATGATGCTGCAAACTGGAATGTCCCATTTTACGTCTTTTGTAAATTGTTTCTCTTCCGCCTCTTTTGGCATCAATTGAAATAAAGTTTGCATGCCATAAAAAAGACCCGCGGGTTTGTTGGCAGCTATAGAAATTTCATTAGTAGTTACGCTTAGTTTATAACCTTCGTCCCCGATTGATGCATCCTTTATGATTGAAAAACGGATACTATTTCCCGGCATATTCTTTTTGTCTGAAAAGGAAACAGCATGGCCGGTAACAAATGATAATCTTTTTGAAAGAAACGCCGCCACCCTTTTTACATCCGGGTCAGCACCAGGCACGTAGATACTCGTCTTTGCATTTATAACAAAATCACCCGTTCCGGACGTTACAGAAACAGGAGCCGGAATTAATAATTCTGCCACATTATTTTTTTGACTGAAAGCAGAAAAAGAAAATAATATGAATAAACAGAGGAAAATGTTTTTTCTCATAAACCGATTTTTTTTAAAAATTCGAAATAGAAATGTTGGCGATGAAGATATAAAATTGTGTCTTTAAAAAATCAACGGGTGAATCTTTTTTAAGTAAAAAAATTATTCCGGCTTTTCTGATCCTTTTTAGCTAATTAGAAAATGAAATTGTACTGTCCAAAGTAAAATCCTCCAATTAAAATAATTCTACACTCCAGGTTCTTTTCCATGTAGCTCCTGCAGCCAGACGGTTAATGCCTTCTTTATCTGTCAATTGATAATTATGATGAATATTATCGGCTATGCCGCACCACGGTTCCAGGCAAAGAAAAGGAGCATTTTTAGCAGCCCAGATACCGAAATAGGGAAACCCTTCAAACATAAACTTTAACCCATGTTTATCCTTTTCTGAATACAATTTTATTTGATCGCTGCTGATGTGTTTTAAAACAATGGCATCATTATAAAACAAGGAAGATTTGAGATGTAATTTTTTATCATCAAGAGCCACGGTTTCAGTATTATCTTTTGTCAAACCATTATCCAGGAGAAATCGGTGTAAAGTTTTATCGTTATTGAATGCCAATGTATAATCATCGTATTGAAGTTTATTATTCAATGGTACCCGGAATGCAGGATGGCCTCCAACTGAAAAGTACATATCTCGCTCATTCACATTCTGAACAATGTAACTGCAATAAAGTGTATGTTGTTTAATTTCATATTGCAACTGCAAAATAAACCGGAACGGATATACCGCAAGTGTTTCTGCATTGCTGTGCAAAGTGAAGATAGCAGAAGTGTCAGACGTTTGTTTTGCTTCAAATATTTTATCTCTTGCAAAACCATGGCGCGGCAAATGATATTCTTTACTGTCAAAAATATATTTACCGTCTTTTAATTCACCTATGATAGGAAATAGAACAGGCGAATGTTTGGCCCAATAATTTGGATCGGCCTGCCATAAATATTCAAGCGCATTTAATTGTATGCTTTGCAATTCAGCGCCCTTTTCGCTTATAGCAACTGCAAGGTGGTCACTTTTTAATTGTATCATACATCAAAAATACAAGCATTTCTTTTCTATTTTGAAAAAGGATAATCAAAAAAGAGTAACATTTTACCTTGTAATTTTTAAAACGAAATTTTTAACCCAATAGAATTTAATATTTACAGCAAACGAAGAAATAATCCGGATTTTTACTTTAATCCGTTAATAAAAATGGAGGATATAAGAATATAATTTTCAATTATTTTACAAACAACCTGATATAAAAAATGTTCAACTTTTATACCCCGCATTTTTGCTGACGTTAATTTATCGGTTAGCGGTGATTTTTTTTGTGTATAGTACACGAAGAAATAAAAGTGATTCCTGTTTTTTTGTAACCAATAACTGAAGAGGAGGAAGAATGGATGCGCTCTGGCAAACTTGTGAATTAAGAAAATCCTGAATTCTATACTACATCGAAAGTACTGTTTTACGTTTGGTGAAAGTGTTTATTTTTTAAATTTCATTTGTTCTATCAAATCTTTAAAATATTGAGCAGACCAAATATCCAGTACTTTATCATCACTGATAAACCGAAAGAAATCTGCCTTTACACTATTAAATGAAACACTGTTGATTTTATTATTAAGCAGTTGTAAAAATTGTTCTTTAGAGATCGCTTTTTCGCTCCAATTCCCGCTTTCCCTGGCGCGTATTAAAAAGTGTTGAAGATTCAACGGGATTCCTTTTTTAATGTACCATTCCATATCAAACCAATCGCGGCCTTTTACCCGTTGCTTCCAGTTTCTGAACAAAAGCGCATGCATTTTTCCTGCAAAAAGATCTTCAAGCGTAAAGCATTTTACATAAAAAGAAAAAGGTTTTAAAAGTAATTTTTCTTCTGTATTAAATCCTAGCGGAGGATGGGTATCTACTTCGAGCTTGATTTTTATATCAGGTCGCTGAGAAAGCCCCGCCTGGGGTATTACATCTTCCAACACTAATTCTTTCCAAATCGTTTCTGATTTTAAAAACGCAGAATCAATATTGGTTTTGGTGTTTTTTATTTTTTCTTTTACACTTACCTGCATACCCAATGCGTTAAATTCAGTAATGACGGCAGCAAGATACGACTCCAGCGAAAAATCAGGATTGACTTCTAATAAGGAAAAATCAAGATCTTCTGAAAATCTTTCAAGGTTATAAAAAATGCGCAACGCCGTGCCGCCATAAAAAGCGGCCTTCTCAAAAAAGCCACTTCTTTGCAAACCCGCCAGTGCTGTTTGCTGCATTATCTCGCGTAATGCCTGTTGAGCATCTGTTTGCGTTTTTGGCTGGTATTCATCTAACCAATCTTTTATCATAATTTTTTCAAAGTCGTTGTGAGTATATTCAAACTTTCTTTTTTCGGCGCATCAATTATCCAGTTGTTTATTTCTGCTACATTTATTTTTCGTAATGCCTGTTCGTCTATTCTAAGATCATCTGTTAAAAACTTCATTGCCTGTTTTGAACTGCGAAGTAAAATTCCTGAAGTGGTTAAAATTTTATCACAAAGCGCTTTTTCGGGAGAAGCGATTAATACAATTTGTTTTTTTGTCAACGCCACCTTTTGTATCCCGAAAGAATAATAAGGCAGCGGTAGAGAAGTATAGCTAAATCTCCCAACTGGTGTGTTGTAAATTTTATTGAGTTTGATTGTGGCGGAACTGATTTCAAAAACCTTTTCCGGGATAAAACCCCAATAAGAAAGCGCAGAATCCATGGATACATAGCTTGGCCCCAGAAGATGGTTTGCCAAAAGAAACGGTTCTGGTTTTGCCATTTTCAAATTTGCGCCGGGAATATAAATGCCTCGTTTTACCGGCAGTAATATTTGTTGTTTTACGAGTTCATTGATCTTATCGTAAGGTCTTTTATAATCTTTCAGTAAGGCAAACAGCGCTTGCCTGGTGATAGGTTGCTCTGCATATTTCTGTATCGTTTCCTTAAATTCCATTTTATTATGTAAAAATAACTATAATTTATCGGAATTATTCCGATAAATTGTGAAATATCTTACATAATTTGCTGATTGCAGTAAACGAAGAAATAAAGGGATTTCTGGTTTTTGTCAACAATAAATAAAGTAGAAGAAGAATTTGAAGGCCAAGTCGAAACTTGCGCGAAAGATTTCTTCATATGACGGGGCTAATAAAGGAAATGTATCGTTAACCAGTAGACGAATAAATAAAAGGGATTTCTGTTTTTTTTTGTCAACGGCAAACGACGTAAGAATTATTGAAAGGCACAAGTCGAAACTTGCGCCAAAAGGAGGAAATGAATGGCACCAGGTTTCAGTAAACAAAGAAATTGCGGATTTATATTTCACCCGTTTGATCGCAATGAAACGAATTGGAAGATTTGATTAGTGAATAACAGAAGCGAAACGCTTACTTCAAACCCGACCATCGAATTAGAAAATATTGAGTTATAAATTGGTCTTACTTTTTATTGATTCCCGAAAGATATTCCTGATATAATTTCTCTAACTCCTCAGTCCCGACTTTGTCACTATGCACGATCAAACGGTAGCGAAGATGCCATCCATTTTGCGGAAGCTTGACCGGCGTACTCCCGGGGAACACCACGTTCTGCATACTTTTTTCGCGACGTAATATCCATTTCTGAACAGAGTCGCTTTTAGGAGCAGCGCAAAATAGTGCCACACCTGAAAGAGGCTCGCCTGCCCCATCGAAGGAACCTTCGAAATCCATCCATGGACCTGCCGTTACGGCCGTGAGCTCCGGTTTCACTTCGCGGTTACCGGAAACAAATTGAATGTCAGGCGGAAGTTTCAGGCGTAAACAAAATCCGCCATATCCTTTGGCATCGTCGGCGCCCCCTATTTGTAGATTAGTAAGAAGGGGTTTAATCGTTATATCAAAATCAATTATCCGGTATGTACCCGAAGAACGAAATACAGTTATTTTCGTATTCTCCCGCGCAATAGCCTCTTGCCGGCCTCCAGCCGGTTTATATTCCCATGTCAATCCTGCATCAATGGTTACGCTGGTGCCATTTTGTTTTGTACGGAGACTTATCGGTTGCCACGACATATGTTCAGACATCCATCCATCGGCGATTTTTTCCCCATTTAGCCTAATCTGGTGCCATGCCCAAAAAATGCCGCGATGATAAGGGTGATCAGCCGGCCCATTTTCGGTTAAAACATTTCCCTTCAACGTCAATAACGGATGAACATATCCGGCCCGCTCATATTGGCCATCCACTGTTTTAGGATGGAACTGGTAGAAAAGTACATCCCTGCTATCTTCAAGTACCCACACCCCACCGTCAGCCGACTTAGTTGACAGCGCTTGACCGAAAGTATGCGTCGCGCTAAAAAGCATTATCACCAACAGAACCAGTACTGAATTGATTTGCATAAGTTTATACGGGTATTTTCTCCCTACTTCCAACTTTTTTTTATTTCAAATAGGAAAATGCGTTTGCATTATTCTCCACCTCCATATAACTCTCCACCGGCTCACAAGTACAAACCAAATTTCTGTCTCCATGAGTATTATTAATCCTGCTTAAAGAAGGCCAGAATTTATTTTCTTTAAAAAATCTAATAGGAATGCGGCTTTGCTTCGGGAATAAGTGTGGGTTTCCAACAAATTAACATATAAGCATCAGGCAATTACAGGATCGTGTTTCAACAGCAAAAGTTTTTTCAAGGGCAATGTGAGTAAAGCATAAGCCTGCCCATTTAAATCAGAAAATTCGACTTCGTAAAAGTTATTATCATAAACATGCACTATTGTGCCAATGGTGCCCTTGCTTAAATGTTTACCTGGAAGATCTTCAAGTAAAGCCACAATATCCAGTTCTTTTATTATTTCTTTTTTATCCATCATTTATAATATTATAAAGCATGTTATTAATCTTGGAATATCATTACCATTTTCAATAAGCCATCCTGTCCTTACTCTTGTCCTCTTTTTTTCAAATATTAAATCAAAATCAACTGTATATTTTATTCCAAATGCTGATTCGGATTGTTTTACTGCATCATTAATTAATATTGCAGCCCTTATAGCATTTATCAAAAAATCTGCATTCTCTTTTTTTAGCCCAAGAACTGATGAAAATACTCTTGCCTTATTCTTGCCTTCAAAGTGATCAAAATTTAGTACATAATCAGTTATCTTTTCTTCCTTAATTATCGCCCTATTGGCATTTGGCAAAAGCATTATCCAAAGATAAAATTTTATGACTACCTTTTAATTTAAAATTTATTAATTTTTTTCACGCCTCCACATAACTCTCCACCGGCTCACAAGTACAAACCAGGTTCCTGTCTCCATAAGTATTATTTACCCTGCTAACCGCTGGCCAGAATTTATTTTCTTTTAAATAAGGCAGTGGGAATGCGGCTTTGCTACGCTGGTAAGCATGTTTCCATACATCTTCGGTAATTACCGCTAAAGTATGTGGCGAATTTTTCAACACATTATCTTTTGCATCGGCTTCGCCGCTTTCAATACTTTTTATTTCTTCATAAATGGAATTAAGTGCATCGCAGAATTTATCTAGCTCTTCCTTATTTTCACTTTCGGTGGGTTCGATCATTATGGTTCCGGCAACCGGAAAGCTTAATGTCGGCGCATGAAAATTATAATCCATTAATCTCTTTGCCACATCTTCGGCTTCAATACCAGCGCTGGTTTTAAAGGGACGCAGGTCAACAATAAACTCGTGAGCGCAGGTTCCACCTTTGCCGGTAAATAATATTTTAAAATTATTTTTCAAACGTGCCTTCATGTAGTTCGCATTCAGGATGGCGTATTCAGTTGCTTTTTTCAAACCGCTTTCGCCCAGCATTTTTATATAGGCATAGCTGATTAATAAAATACTTGCAGATCCATATTGCGCAGCGCTTACTGAATAACGACCACCGACCACAGGCGACTGACCACCTCGGTTGCCGGTCATCGGTTGTCCGTCGTCGGCTATCTTTCCCGGTAAGAAAGGTGCCAACTTCTCATTCACACAAATAGGCCCCATACCAGGTCCGCCGCCGCCATGCGGTATCGCGAAGGTTTTATGCAAATTCAAATGACAAACATCCGCACCAATAAATCCTGGCGATGTCAATCCAACCTGCGCATTCATATTGGCGCCGTCCATATAAACCAGTCCTCCATTATCATGAATTATCTTACACATTTCCACAATGCCTTCTTCGAAAACTCCGTGAGTAGAAGGATAAGTAACCATCAATCCGGCAAGGGTATCTTTATATTTTTCTGCCTGGGTTTTTAAATCTTCAATATCAATATTTCCTTGTTCATCACATTTTGTAACCACTACTTTACAGCCCGCCATCACAGCGCTCGCCGGGTTGGTGCCGTGAGCAGAAACCGGAATTAAAATCACGTTACGATGATGTTCTTTCTTGCTTTCATGATATCTTTTAATAGCCAATAATCCTGCAAATTCGCCCTGCGCACCACTATTCGGCTGAAGGCTGCATGCATAAAAACCGGTGATGGTACATAATAACCTTTCCAGATCTTTAATAATATAATTGTATCCCTCCGTTTGTGAAGAAGGAGCAAAAGGATGAATCTTGCTAAAATGCGCCCAGCTCACAGGAATTAATTCTGTGGCCGCATTTAATTTCATCGTGCATGAACCAAGCGCAATCATTGAATGAACGAGTGACAAATCTTTGTTCTCCAAAGTTTTTAAATAACGCATCATTTCCGTTTCGCTGTGGTATTTATTAAAAACAGGATGCTCTAAGAATGTGGAAGTCCGTTGTAATGACAGAGGAATATTTTCTATATCCATCTCATCATCAAAAGTAATGGTGGATGTATCTACATCTCTAGCAGCGTTGAATACACTTAAAATATCCAACACATCGCTTTTTGTGGTAGTTTCATCTAAGGAAACCGTTACCAGTTTTTCTGATGGAAAATAAAAATTCATTTCATTTTTTTCAGAAATGTCTTTTAGTCTTTCCGCATTATTTATTTTAAGCGTGATGGTGTCAAAATAATTTTTGGTCATCAATTCATAATCACTTTCTTCTAAATGGTCAGCAAGCGTTTGTGTTAATAAGGTTATTCTTTTTGCAATATCTTTCAATCCTTCCGGACCATGATACACAGCGTACATCGCTGCCATGTTGGCCAGCAAAGCCTGGGCTGTACAAATGTTGGAAGTTGCTTTTTCACGGCGTATGTGTTGTTCTCGTGTTTGCAAAGCCATACGAAGCGCACGGTTGTTTTGAGCATCTACGCTTACACCAATAATGCGCCCGGGGATATTTCTTTTGAATTCATCTTTCGTAGCAAAAAATGCGGCATGAGGTCCGCCAAAACCCATTGGTACACCGAAACGTTGAGAAGAACCTACAGCCACATCAGCACCCAATTCTCCCGGAGGCGTTAATAAAGTAAGTGCTAATAAATCAGTGGCCATTATCACTTGTGCACGTACGTTATGTGCATGTTCAATAAAATTTCTATGGTCTTCAATGCTTCCTTCGCTATCCGGATATTGAACGATGGCTCCAAAAAAGCTTTCATCAAGTTGTGCAGTTTTGTAATCTCCAAAAACAGGTTCTATTCCAACGGGCTTTGCCCTGGTAATTAAAATATCTTTTGTTTGTGGAAATATTTTTTCATCTATAAAAAACCTGGCTGCACTGATATGGTCGTGGTCTTTATTTTTATGGTTAAAAAGCATGGCCATTGCTTCGGCGGCGGCAGTTCCTTCATCTAGCAAACTGGCATTGGCAATCGGCAAAGCCGTTAAATCGCTTACCATCGTTTGAAAATTCAAAAGGCTTTCCAAACGTCCCTGCGCAATTTCTGCCTGGTAAGGCGTGTATTGTGTGTACCATCCAGGATTTTCAAAAAGATTTCTTAAAATAACGGAGGGAACGATAGTATCATAATATCCCTGCCCAATATAGGATTTAAAAACTTTGTTTTTATTGGCAATTGTTTTTAGTTCAGTGAGATATTCTGATTCACTCATCGGCTCAGGAATGTTCAAATTTTTGTTCAGCCGTATCCCGGTTGGGATTGTTTTATCAATAAGTTCTTCCAAACTGCTAACACCGATGGTGGCCAGCATCTCCGTGGTTTCATTTTCATCGGGGCCTATGTGCCTGTGAGAAAATTCAGCGGATTGTTTATCAAAAAGATTCATAAATAAATTTTACTTTTTATTTCCACAGTAAACCTGCCTGTTGGCAGGCAGGCAAACAAATAAAGCAGATTTCTATTTAAATGTACAAATGGAGGCGCAAAGTTACGATGCAAAATGGTAGGAAAATATCATGGAAGTTAACAAGTTTCACCCAAACTGTATCTTTACCAAATGAAGGAAAATATTTTGGACAATTAACAAGTTTTGCAGGGCTTTTCTTTTACATTTTTTGTCATCATATTTTGTATAAATTTGTGATAATGTTGCCTCAAAAGGATATATTATCTTTAATCAAAGAACGGGTACTTACTGTAACACCGGATGCAAAAGTGTTGTTGTTTGGAAGCAGGGCAACAGGCAATACACATGCAGAAAGTGATTGGGATATACTCATTCTTACTCAAAAAAAATATCCGAAATCGGCTAAATGGCTTATTCATGATAAAATCTTTCCAATCAGCATCAGTAATGCCACATTTTTCAATATCCTTTTAGTGCAGGAACATGAATGGAATTTCAATGCAGCCTATTATGCTTTAAAAATGAGTATCGGCAAAAATCTTGTCGCTGCATGACACAAAAAGACAAAGCGATACGGTTAAAGCTCGGCAAAGCACATGCCTTACTTGCCGAAGTAGATATTCTTATACAACATCATTTTTATGGCACGGCAATAAACCGTTTGTATTACAGTTGCTATCATGTTACCAAAGCCTTGCTGCTTACTAAAGGGCTTGTACCAAAAAAACGCATAGCGGTGTTGCCACTATGCTTAATCAAAACTTTGTTTTAACAGGAGAATTTGATAAATCGCAAGCCGCATTTTTCAGCAAACTGATGCATGAACGTATTGATGATGATTACAGCGATTTTGTGGTTGTAGAATATGATGAAATTGACGAGTTTATTGAACCCGCAAAAGCATACATTTCGTATGTAGAGAATTTAACTGCTCAATAGTTTAATTTATGCTTCCGTAGGAGAAGATGTTCAATTACCGGGCATCCAGTATATAATAATTTATTCCGTGTGCCATGTAAAAAACAGGAAATGCATAGTTTCACCCAAACTGTATCTTTACCAAATGAAGCAAGATATTTTGATAAATTGGGAGAAAAAATCGGAAGAAAACCAGAAAAAATATAAACAGTTTCTAAAGCGAGCAGATAAAAATAAGGTATTGAAACAATTGCCTGATTTACACAAGGAAGCTTTTGAAAAAATCGATTGCCTGAAATGTGCCAATTGCTGCCGCAATTTTTCTCCAAGGTTTAAAACGCCCGACATCAAACGGATTTCCAAACATTTAAAAATGAAGGAAGGCGCTTTTATTGAAACTTATCTGCGCCTGGATGAAGATGGGGATTATGTAGCTAAAAGCGCACCATGCCCGTTTTTGGGAGAAGATAATTATTGCAATATTTATGACGAGCGCCCTTCAGATTGCCATCGCTTTCCTTATACAGATGAAGATGTTTTATTGAAACGTCCGGCGATTACTTTGAAGAATTCTACTTTTTGCCCAATAGTTTATTTTGTGCTGGAGAAACTTCAATAATTTGCTGATTAGCTGAAAGCAATTATAAGAATCTAAAAGTTGAATATTAGTTTGTTTGCTGTAGCAAGCCTAAATCTCTGATAGTGTTGATTCAATCTCAAATCTTTTAAAATTTTAAGTAGAAATTTATCAACGGATAATTTTAATTTTGAAGAGCATTTGTTTTTATCAGCACATTAGCCAATCAGCTAATTAGCCAATTAAATAATTTTCAAATTCATCTTTCATGTCAATAGAAATCAATAAAGCCGACATTGCCAATCGTTTCATGCGCTATGCCCAAATAGATACTCAAAGCGACCCACAAAGCGGCACACATCCATCAACAGAAAAACAAAAAAACCTGAGTAAAATTCTTGTTGAAGAATTGCATCAAATCGGAATTGCCAATGCGGAGATGGATGAATTTGGATATGTGTATGCAACAATTCAATCTAATTCTGACAAAAAGAATATTCCGGTAATTTGTTTTTGCAGCCATGTAGATACTGCGCCGGATTGCAGTGGCGCCAATGTAAAGCCTATTCTTCATCAAAATTATGATGGAGGAGATATTGTATTGCCAGACGACAAAACGCAGGTGCTGAATCCTATCAATCATCCATATTTAAAAGAACATATTGGCAGTGATGTAATCACAGCAAGCGGCAATACTTTGTTGGGCGCAGATGATAAAGGAGGCGTTGCTGCAATCATGCAGGCAGCAGAATATCTAATCAATCATCCGAAAATAAGGCACGGCGAAATAAAAATATTATTTACTCCCGATGAAGAAATTGGAGAGGGAACTGCAAAGCTGGATATGAAGAAATTAGGCGCCCAGTTTGGTTACACTTTGGATGGCGGTGAAGCAGGAAGCCTCGAAGATGAAACCTTCAGCGCTGATGCTGCAACCATTGTTATCAACGGAGTGATTGCTCATCCCGGCTACGCAAAAAATAAGTTAGTAAATGCTTTGAAAGTGGGCGCTGAAATTTTGCATGCGCTACCAACGAATGAATGGGCGCCGGAAGCGACCGAAAAAAAAGAAGGGTTCGTTCATCCCACCCGTTTCGAAGGAATTGCCGAAAGGGCAACGCTCGAATTTATTATCAGGGATTTTGATGATGATAAATTAAAAGAGTATGAAGCGAGATTGAAAAGAATTGCTGAAGATATTGTAAACCATTATAAAGGAGCTTCGATAGAATTTTTGGTTCATGAGCAATACAGGAATATGAAAAAAATCCTGGATGAAAATCCACAGGTGGCTGACTATGCGTCGGAGGCTATTAACCGCGCCGGGCTTGAGGTTACAACAGAAAGTATCCGCGGCGGTACTGATGGGAGTAGATTAAGTTATATGGGATTGCCATGCCCGAATCTCTTTACAGGAATGCAGGGAATTCATTCAAAACAGGAATGGATAGGCGTAAATGATATGGCCAAAGCAGCAGAAACAATTGTGCATTTGAGTATGATTTGGGAGGAAAAAAGTTAGAATATATCAGGCAATAATGATCAATAGGGGAAGTTTTCCGTGTTCGTACATTTTTGTCTGTTTGTACGACTAAATTATTTTATTATGGCACAAAAAGTGACGCTTTTATTTACAGAGACAAATGTTGAGTTTGCAAAAAAAGAAGCAAAAAGGCGTGGAACCAGCATGTCTAAAATGCTTGATGAACATTTAGATATATTAAAACGTATTCATAAGAAGATGTCAAATGCAAAGCCTGATCCTTTTATCAAAGAGTTTGGAGGAATGTTGAAAAGTGATAAAAACGAAGATGCTAAATCGCGTTAAAACATTTAAATGCCAAAAAAATATTTTTCGATGCTAATATTTTAATTGATTTTATTTACTCAACAAACACGCTGAATGAAGAAGTTTCTTTTCTTTTTTATCAATTAAGAAGGGAAAATCATTTTTTTTATTGTTCGCCAACTACTTTCGCAATTACCTGCTATTTTTTAAGCAAAAAAATAAAGAATAACAATCTTCTCAATAAAAAAGCGAAAGACTTGTTTTTAGAATTTAGCTTTACCAGAGAAGATCATGTTATAATGAATAAAGTAAAAGAATCAAAATTTAGGGATTTAGAAGACGCTTTACAATATTATTCGGCAGAGGATTCTAAAGTTGACATTATGATTACCAAAAACTTTTTTGATTTTGAGCATTCAATCATTCCCGCTTATCATCCGGAGCAATATATAAATGAGTTTCTGCTTTAAGAAGAATATCTTTTATAAATACCCTTAGAAAACTGCATTAACATTTACGTTAAAGTTTTTGTTTAAATATTATTCATCTTACTATTTTGAAATTACTTTTTACATTTGTTCCTAAACCAATTTCAATGGAATTATTTTTTCTGCAGATCGATTCGAGCGCGATTACCCATGCTGCCCCGAAAACCCAAAGCTTGTGGGATACCCTGGTAAGCGGCGGAATCATTATGGTTCCACTGGGAATTCTTTTTGTTGGTGCGCTTTATTTCTTCTTTGAAAGATTAATTGCTATCAATAAAGCCTCTAAAATTGATGATAATTTTATGCGTATCATTCGTGATCATATTGTGACAGGAAATGTCACCGCGGCAAGAAGTTTTTCTAAAAATAATGAAAATCCTGTAGCAAGGATTATTGATAAAGGAATACAAAGAATTGGAAAACCAATTGATGCAATAGAGAAAAGTATGGATAACGTGGGCGCATTGGAATTATATAAATTGGAAAAAAATCTTTCTATTATTTCTATTGTGGCACGCATAGCACCTTTGTTTGGTTTCCTTGGAACTATTATCGGTATGCTTGCATTGTTCAAAGGAATTGCTGCAAGTACCGAGTACACTCCCAATACAATTGCCGATGGTATTTATATAAAAATGATTACTTCTGCAACCGGATTAATTATTGGAATATTAGCGTATATAGGTCACAGTTACCTTGCTGCGCAAATTAACAGGATAGAAAATAAAATGGAAATTGCCAGCGCGGAGTTTGTAGATATTTTACAGGAACCGACAAGATAAGCAGATAATTAAAAGCTGAAAATAAAAATTGAAAGTTGAAGAATAGAAACCTTTTAACTAATAACTTGTAACTCACAGTTAATGAGCATCAGAAAACGATTTAAAAGCGATGATACTGAACTGGATACCGGTCCGTTGAACGATATTCTGTTTATACTTATGTTCTTCTTTCTGATTATTTCAACTATGGCCAATCCAAATGTCATCAAAGTTAGCAACCCAAGAGCCACCAGTGAAGCAAAAGCAAAGCAAAGTGTAATAGTGAGTATTAATAAAGAAAAGGAAGTTTATATAGGTCAGCAAAAAATTGTTTTTGATTCATTGGAATCCGTTTTGAGAAGCCGTTTGCCAGTCGGAGATAGCCTTGTAAAACCAGCGGTGGTCATCAATGCAGATTCTTTAGTAAGTTGGGGCGATATCGTAAAAATCATGGAAGTGGCCAAAAAATTAGGTGCTACCACTTCGGCTTCAGTAAAAAATTAAATTAACAATCAATTGCTTCCGTGGCGTTTTCAGGACCAGGCCATCTCGGCGGTATACCCTTTTAAACCATCTAAACTTTCTTAACCATCTCCCCCCTCACCATTCTGTCTTTCCCATATATATCTTTTTTGATGGTAGCAGTAAAGCCTTCCTTTTCTAAAATTCCTTTAATATCCTCCGCCTGCAATTCATGAACTTCTAAATAAATTCTTCCATTCGCATTCAGATGTTTTTTTGAGAATTTTGCAATTTTCTGGTAGAAAATAAAAGGATTCTCATCTTCTACAAACAATGCCACAGACGGTTCGAAATCAATTACATTCCTTCCAAGGCTATCTTTTTCTTTTAGTGGTATATAGGGAGGGTTACATACAATAATATCGTACTGAAAAAGAGCGCTCCATTTATCTTCATCTAAAAAATCAATTTGCAAAAAATCAATGGATGTATTTAAATCGCGCGCATTTTTCCGGGCTACTTCCAATGCTTCTTCACTTATATCTAATGCTATGATATCGGCATTGGGCAATTCCTTTTTCAAAGCAATAGAGATACAACCGCTTCCTGAACCGATATCTAAAATATTCCTTGTTTTACTGCTATTAGGATTTCCGCCTTCAAATTCATTCACAATCCATTCAACCAATTCCTCAGTTTCAGGCCTTGGAATTAATACATTCCCGTTTACAAAAAATTTCATTTTATAAAACCAGGCTTCACTCAATACATACTGCACCGGCTTATGCTGTAATAATTCCTTTAAATATTTTTGCAACTGTTGGTAATCATCATTTTTTAATTCTTTATTTTGATTGGCTCTTCTCTCCCAGCGTTTCATACCCGTTACATTTTCAAAAACCCAATCAGAAATGGTTTCCGCTTCACGCTCTTCATAAACCACTTTTATTTCTTTTACAAAATCAATATATGCTTCTCCTGTTGTCATTAGCGCAAACTTAATTATTTTGTGAGGTATTTAATTTCTAAAAACGCAATAATTTGAATGTTGATGAACAATATATGAGCCGATGTATTCAATTGGCGGGGATGGGTGCGGGCAACGTTGCCCCTAATCCAATGGTAGGCGCCGTCTTGGTTTATGAAGATAGAATTATTGGCGAGGGCTATCATAAAAAATATGGAGAAGCCCATGCGGAAGTGAATTGCATCAATAGTGTTGAAGAAAAAGACAAATCCTTGATAGAAAAAAGTACCATTTATGTTTCTTTGGAACCTTGCTCGCACTATGGCAAAACGCCTCCCTGCGCCGATTTGATTATTAAAAACAATATTCCAAAAGTTATTATCGGCACAAAAGATATTTATAAAGAAGTAGCGGGAGCAGGAATTGAAAAATTAAAAAATGCAGGTATCGAAGTAGTTACAGGCGTTTTGGAAAATGAATGTATTGATTTAAATAAACGGTTTTTTACTTTTCATCAAAAGCAAAGACCTTATATAATTTTGAAGTGGGCGCAAAGTGCCAATGGAAAAATCGGTTCAAATAATGGCGAAAGAATTTTTATCAGCAACGACTACAGCAATCTCCTGGTGCATAAATGGCGGAGTGAAGAAACTGCCATTTTGGTTGGAACAAATACTGCACTGAAAGATAATCCTTCATTAACAACAAGATTATGGAAAGGAAAAAATCCGGTAAGAATAGTGATTGACAAAAATCTAAAATTACCTCACGAATTGAAGATATTCAGTAAAGCAGCAAATACTATCATTTTTAATTCTTTAAAAAATACTATAGAAGAAACCGTTGAATATATCAAACTCGAAAACAAAAATTTTCTGGAAGAAATGCTTAGCGCTCTTTATAAATTAAATATTCAAAGTGTACTGGTAGAAGGCGGGGCTAAAACGCTGCAATCTTTTATTGATGCAGGTTTATGGGATGAAACAAGAGTAATTACCAATGAAGAAATGATTATCGAAAGTGGAATAGATGCTCCCGAAATAAAAAGTTTTAAGTTGATGAAGCAGGAAAGATATTTTAGTGAGAGGATCGATTACTTTGAACTAATGAGGTGATATTATATCAATCTTAGACCTACTTTATAATGATACTGCCTTGTTCCAGTACTTGCCGCTGCAAAATTGCATTTACTTTTCCAGATAGTTTAGTCAACTCCAAATAACTATTATTTTTTGCCGATAAAACAAATATACAAACAGGATATTTTTTAAAATTTTGTTGATACTGGATATTCTTGTCAAAAGTTAACAACGCATCAAAATTTTCGTCAATCATCAGCTTCATTAGCTCACCATTTCTTTTCCCATTCCACATTCTTTCTCTAACAGTAATTGTTTCATGTAACGGAAAATCATTCTTTAATCTGTTGGGCAAATTCTCATCAAGAAGTAGCTTCATAAAACTGGGCAACCTTTTCCGAGGTGATTAATTTATTGGCAATATCAAGAACTGCAATTGCTTGCTCTTTAGAAACTGACGGAAAATCCTCTAAAAATTCATCCAAAGTAATTCCAGCTTCAAGATGGTCAAAGAAAGATTCGACAGGAACTCTTGTTCCGGTAAAAACAGGTTGTCCTCCCAATACTTCTGGGTCTATGTTAATTAAATTTTTTAAGTCCATGGTTTAAAGTTACAATTTACATTTGAAACTTTTTTGCAAAATGAAATTTTGACATATTTGCTTGTTTACTGTATTATCACGTTAAGTCAAAAAAGAAGAATTTGGTTTTCTGTATAAAAATTCCCTTCAACTTTTCATAAATTTGCACAAATTAAGTGAATATTTATGTTCACTTTTTTTATCATTTTTATATAAAAATCTCTCAATAATATGTTTGAATCATTAAGTGACCGGTTAGATACAGCCTTTAAAAATCTTAAAGGACAGGGAAGAATTACAGAACTTAATATTGCGTCAACAGTCAAAGATATTCGCCGCGCCTTGGTGGATGCTGATGTAAACTATAAAATTGCCAAAGAATTTACTGATTCTATTAAAGAAAAAGCTACTGGCGAAAAAGTAATCAACGCTGTAAGCCCGGGTCAATTAATGGTAAAAATAGTTAAGGATGAGCTTACTGATTTGATGGGTGGCGTGGAAACAGATCTCGATCTCAGCGGCAATCCTGCGGTGATTTTAATTGCAGGTTTACAGGGAAGTGGTAAAACAACTTTTAGCGGCAAACTCGCCAATTATCTTAAAACAAAAAAAGGAAAATCACCTTTATTGGTAGCAGGAGACGTATATCGTCCGGCAGCAATTGAGCAACTCACCATTTTGGGAGGCCAGATAAATGTGGACGTGTACAGTGAGCCTGAAAATAAAAACGTTGTAGAGATAGCTCAAAATGCCATCAAAGAAGCAAAGTCAAAAAATAAAAATGTCGTTATCATAGATACTGCCGGACGGTTAGCCATAGACGAAGTAATGATGACGGAAGTGGCAAACATCAAAAGTGCTTTAAATCCAAAAGAAATTTTGTTTGTAGTTGATAGCATGACTGGCCAGGACGCGGTAAATACAGCTGCGGCGTTTAATCAACGGTTAAATTATACAGGTGTCGTGCTCACTAAACTGGACGGTGATACACGCGGCGGTGCTGCCATTTCCATTAAATACACGGTAAATAAACCTATTAAGTTTGTAAGCAGTGGCGAAAAGATGGAAACATTGGATGTTTTTTATCCTGATCGTATGGCGCAGCGTATCCTGGGAATGGGAGACATTGTAAGCCTGGTAGAAAAAGCACAGGAACAATTTGACGAAGCACAGGCCGCCAGGCTCGAAAAGAAGATCCGGAAGAACCAGTTTGACTTTGAAGATTTTAAAACACAGCTTCAGCAGATAAAAAAGATGGGCAATTTGAAGGACCTTATGGGCATGATTCCAGGTGTGGGTAAGCAAATTAAAGACATTGATATTAATGATGACGCTTTCAAGGGAATTGAAGCCATGATCAATTCAATGACTTTGACAGAGCGGCGTAATCCCGATTTGATAAATGCCAGCCGCAAACAGAGAATCGCGAAAGGAAGCGGGAAAGATATCGGAGAGGTAAATCAATTTATGAAGCAATTTGACCAGATGAAGGCTATGATGAAAACGATGAATAAAATGCCCATGGGAAAAATGGCCGGATTTGGTAAACGATAAAATTGCTGATAAAAAAAATAATAAACCGGATTCATACTAACAAAACTTTTCTTTTTTAAACCAATCTATTTTGATTTACATCGCCATCTCGTAATTGCAAAAATTCATTTTATAACGCTAAACTCTTTTACATTTGGTCAAATAATAATCTTTACAAAAAATGTTAAAAGAACAAATAAAGGATTTGGCAAAAAAATATTCTCAAGAATTTATTCAAATCCGGCATCATCTTCACAAACATCCTGAATTAAGTTACAAAGAATTTGAAACTTCAAAATTTGTCCAGGGAAAATTAAAGGAGTGGGGAATCGATTTTGAAGTGATGGCTACCACAGGCGTTATCGGAATACTAAAAGGAAAAAATCCGGAGAAAAAAGTGATTGCATTGCGGGCAGATATGGATGCGCTTCCCATTACAGAACAAAATCAAATAGAATATAAGTCGCAAAATGAAGGTGTAATGCATGCCTGCGGTCATGATGTGCACACAACATGTTTGCTTGGGGCAACAAAAATTCTGAACGAATTAAAAAATGATTGGGAAGGAACTATTAAATTGATTTTTCAACCCGGAGAAGAAAAAAATCCCGGAGGCGCCAGTCTTTTGATTAAAGAAGGCGTATTGGAAAATCCTAAACCGGAATCGATTTTAGGACTGCACGTACATCCCGGGCTGGAAGTGGGTAAATTAAGCTTTCGCGGAGGAATGGTAATGGCAAGCGCTGATGAAATTTATATAACGGTTAAAGGCAAGGGAGGCCATGCAGCAGCGCCCCATCTTACTACAGATACTGTTCTTGCAGCTTCACAACTGGTGGTCAATCTTCAGCAAATAATAAGCAGGATGAATAACCCATTCAATCCTTCTGTGCTGTCGATTACTTCTTTCCAGGGTGGCAATACTACGAATGTGATTCCATCGGAAGTAAAGCTTATGGGCACTTTCAGGGCCATGAATGAAGAATGGAGGTTCAAAGCCCATGACCTTATCAAAAATATTTGTATTGAAACAGGAAAAATTTCAGGAGCCGATATCGATATAAAAGTTGATGTAGGCTATCCTTTTGTTTTAAACAATAAAGAATTAACGGAAATGGCTAAACGAAAAGCCATGGAGTTTGCCGGAAATCAAAATGTGGAAGAAACAGAAATGCGTATGGGCGCGGAGGACTTTGCATTTTATTCCCATATGATTCCCGCCTGTTTTTTCAGGTTAGGCGTTGGAAATATTAAAAGCAACATTTCTTCAGGCGTACATACCCCCACATTCAATATCGACGAAAATGCTATTGAAAATGGGATAGGCATTATGGCATGGCTCGCTGTTTCTGTGTAATGAATTACCAACATTAGCTATCTTTACTGTTCAAATATGCAATAGTTTTCATTTGGCATATCGTTTAAAAAACATCTATGCAAAAAAGTATTCGTAATGAGGAAGCTCTTGATTATCACTCAAAGGGGCGCCCCGGTAAAATCGAAGTCATCCCTACAAAAGCTACTAAAACACAAAGAGATCTTTCATTAGCTTATTCACCAGGCGTTGCAATTCCATGTCTCGAAATTGAAGAAAACCCGGAAAAGGCCTATCAATATACGGCAAAGGGAAATCTTGTCGCTGTTATCAGCAATGGCACTGCTGTTTTAGGATTGGGAAATATAGGGGCCATTGCCGGAAAACCTGTAATGGAAGGAAAAGCAGTCTTGTTTAAAATATTTGCGGATATAGATGTATTTGATATAGAAATTAATGAAACCGACCCGCAGAAATTTGTAGAAATTGTTGCTTCACTGGAACCTACTTTTGGCGGCATCAATCTTGAAGATATTAAAGCGCCGGAATGCTTTTACATTGAGGAGAAATTAAAGGAGCGTTTACACATTCCCGTTATGCATGATGATCAGCACGGAACTGCTATTATAAGCGCTGCGGCTTTGCTGAATGCGTTAGAAATTCAAAAAAAGAAAATCAATAAAGTAAAATTTGTAGTGAATGGCGCTGGTGCGGCTGCTATGGCGTGTATGCAATTATACGTAGCCCTGGGCGCAGTCCCGGAAAATTTTGTAGCCTTTGACAGAACCGGGGTAATTCATGCTGAACGCGAAGGACTTGACGAACGAAAGAAAGTATTTGCCACTACCAAAGATAAAAATGCCACGTTAGCAACAGCAATGAAAAATGCTGACGTTTTTATCGGGCTAAGCGTGGGTGACGTTGTCACTCCGGAAATGATAAAAAGCATGGCAAAGAATCCGATCGTATTTGCTATGGCCAATCCTGATCCCGAGATCACTTATGATAAAGCCATTGCTGTGCGTAGTGATGTGATTATGGCCACAGGACGAAGTGATTTTCCCAACCAGGTAAACAACGTTCTTGGGTTTCCTTATATCTTCAGAGGCGCTTTGGATGTAAGAGCGACTCAAATAAATGAAGCCATGAAACTGGCTGCAGTAAAAGCTTTGGCCGAGTTGACCAAAACGCCGGTACCTGATATTGTTACGATGGCCTATAATGAAAAAAACATTTTGTTTGGACCTGAATATATTATCCCGAAACCACTAGACAACCGTTTGCTAAATTATGTGGCGCCTGCTGTGGCAAAAGCTGCAATGGAAAGTGGTGTAGCAAGGAAACCGATTACAGACTGGGAAGCGTACACCGTGGAACTCAACGAAAGATTGGGAATAGATAATCATTTACTACGAATGCTGGGTGCGAAAGCACGTAAAGATCCAAAGCGTGTTGTCTTTGCAGAAGCAGAGAATCAAAAGATATTGAAGACGGCACAATTAGTACAGGATGAAGGAATTGCTTTTCCCATTCTACTGGGTAATGTAGAAAAAATAAAACAAATCGCCGAAGAAGCCGGAATAGATATTACAGGAATGCCCATCATTGATCCAAAAAGTAATGATGCACAAGAAAAGAGAATAGAATTTGGTAAATTGTTTTTTGCAAAGCGGCAGCGAAGAGGATATAATGTTTATGAAGCCAAAAAAGAAATGCGCGACAGAAATTATTTTGGATGTATGATGGTGGAAACAGGCGAGGCCGACGCTATGATATCAGGGCTTACCAAGAATTATCCCAATACCATCAGGCCCGCACTACAGGTGATAGGCACTGAAAGCCCTTCAACAAAAGTGGCGGGCATGTATATTATGATGACTAAAAAAGGTCCTTTGTTTTTGGCAGATACCACCGTCAATTTTAACCCAACGGCGGAAGAGCTCGCCGACATTGCCATCATGGTAGCTGAGGAAGTGAGAAATTTAGGTCTTATCCCAATTATAGCCATGTTGAGCTATTCCAATTTTGGGAGCAGCAATTCACCGGAAGCAAAATTAGTGGCGCAGGCAAGAGAAATTGTAAAACAAAAAGAACCCTCGCTGGTAATAGATGGTGAAATGCAGGCCAATGTTGCGTTTAATAAAGAAATTTTAAAAGATAATTATCCTTTTAGCGAATTGGTAAACAAAGACGTGAATGTGCTGATCTTTCCCAATCTCGCCGCAGGAAATGTTACCTATAATCTGCTGCAGGAAGTTGGCGGTGCAGAAGCCATCGGTCCGGTTTTATTAGGCCTTAATAAACCGGTTCATATCCTTCAGTTGGGGAGCCAGGTGCGAAGCATTTATAATATGGTACTGATAGCAGTAGTAGATGCACAATTGAAATGCAGCCGAAAAAAAATTGAAAGTGAAGAAGCGCCTAGGGGAAGATGGAAAAAGAATAAAAAAGAAATAAAGGATTGATTCATAAAATATTTTTTAATTAATAAGATGAAAATTTTTTCTTCTATCGGCGCATATCTTTTGATGATGAAAGGCATGTTTACCAAACCGGAAAATTTTAAGATGTACTGGAAGGAGCTCATGCACCAATCGGTAGAAATAGGAATGGGTTCACTTTGGATCGTAACAGTCATTTCCATTTTTATGGGTGCTGTAAGCGCGGTGCAAACCGCTTATCAATTGGTGAGCCCGGTAATTCAAAAAGAAACGATAGCCCAGGTAGTGCGTGATACCGTTATACTGGAATTTGCGCCTACGCTGGTTTGTATCGTTCTGGCGGGCGTGGTAGGCAGTAAAATTGCCGGTGAGCTGGGCAATATGAGAGTAAGCGAACAAATTGACGCGTTAGAAATTATGGGCATCAATACCAAGTCATATTTGGTAGCACCCAAAATTCTGGGCGCTCTTATTACCATTCCGCTATTGGTAATTCTTGCTATGGCGCTGGGTATTTATGGCGGCAGACTGGCAGGAAGCCTCGGCGGTATTTTACCGGCCGAAACATATGACAGAGGTTTACTTATGAATTTCGTACCGAAAAATGTATGGTTTGCCCTGGTAAAAGCATACACCTTTGCATTTATTATCAGCAGTGTGTCTTGTTTTTATGGCTACAATGTAAAAGGAGGTGCGCTGGAGATTGGAAGAGCAAGCACCACCGCAGTTATTACCAGTTGTGTGCTTATCCTGTTTGCAGATTATATACTCGCGTTCTTTTTATTATAAAGTGCGCAAATTCTCTGAAAATTGAACTTATTATGATTGAGATTAAAAATGTTTCTAAATCCTTTGAGGATAAACAAATATTGAAAGACATCAGCGCTGTGATGGAAACGGGCAAGACCAATCTTATCATAGGTACCAGCGGCAGTGGCAAAACAGTATTGCAAAAATGTATGGTAGGCCTTTTTGAGGTGGATGGCGGCGAGATAATTTTTGATGGACAAAATTTGACCCAGATGACAGAGGAAGAACGAAAAGAATTAAGACAACAGATAGGAATGTTGTTCCAGGGTTCTGCTCTTTTTGATAGTATGACCGTAGAGCAGAACATAAAATTTCCACTGGATATGTTTACTAAATGGAACTATCAAAAGAAAATAGAACGGGTAAATGACGTACTGGAAAGAGTAGAGTTAGGAGGCACTAATAAAAAGTATCCTTCGGAAATAAGCGGAGGTATGAAAAAGCGAGTAGGTATTGCAAGAGCCATTGTATTAAAACCAAAATATTTATTTTGTGACGAACCCAACTCCGGCCTCGATCCGCAAACATCAATGGTAATTGATAAATTAATTCATGAGATTACGCTCGAGAATAACATCACCACCGTTATCAATACCCACGACATGAACAGCGTAATGGAGATAGGCGAAAATATCCTGTATCTCTACCATGGTGAAAAGGAATGGGAAGGAAATAATAAGGAAATTATTTTCAATAAAAATCAAAAATTAAATGAATTCATTTTTGCTTCCGAATTTTTGAGAGACGCGAAAGACATGCGTATGCTCGAAGAAAAAGGAATTATTGATAATGATAGAGATATGGATGAGATAATGCGCGAAGGCGGTGCTAATCTCGTAATAGGCGATGAGGATAAAAAACCTGAGTAGAGATTTTTTGCCAACCACCTGCCTTTGTCGGCATACAGTTTACACTAATTTTCACGAATTGTTTTATATGAATTTATACATGGACTCTTTCTCTTTTGGAGACGAGTTGGGATGAACTTCACAGCAAGCGAACAAATATTGAGGATTACTGTTTTTCGAAGGTTGTTTTAAGCAAATCTTCTTTTCACCAATTGATCAAATTGCTTTACTACAGGATGATTGTCGCGCCATCCTATTTTCACCTTTAATTCCCTTCTTATCCAGAATTCAGCTTCTGCATAAATCGAAAAACTCTGGATAGTTTTAATGCTGCGTTCATACATCGCCTCATCTCCCCGAAACAATTCGTTGATAAAAAGAAAACGGTCATTCACACCGATTCCTTTTTTCAAATCTTTTATAGGAGTGGATGTTAATGACTGGGACAGTTCTATTTTACTTTCTTTTAGTTGATCATTCAATGATTCGGGATATTCAAAAGACAGGTCGTCGGGCGAAATTTTTTTCTCCGGCTGATCCTGGTGGGCAAGCGTTGGCAAATCTTGAGGATCATACATGAAAGTAGGCCTGTTCATCGATCCTCTTGAATTGGCCATCTCTGCATTCTTTTTTATTTCCTCCAATTCAGCCTCTATTTCTTTCTCGTCCACCTGCAATATTTTTATTACTTTTTCCTCATCTGCTCCATTTTCACCGGAAAAGACTATTTTTTGATCAAAAATAACCTGCGGCATTAAAACTGATATCCTTGTATTCGATGATACAATTCCTTCCTGATTTGCATTTTTTAGTAATTCCGCCTGTAAAATTTGAGTAGTTTGTAACATAGCTTCCGCCGGCGAATTTTCATCAAATTGCTTTTGTAGCTTTTTCAGGAGTGTTGACACTCTGTCCATATTAGTGATGTAACTTGGTTTTAAAAAAATACTGGAAAAATCTTTGTTTTTGATTTAACAAAAAATCATTTTAACCTTGCAAATCTGGGCTAAGTTACAAATTGAAAATTAAAATTAAATACAAAAAATGTTCATAGAACCAAATTTCAGAGGAGAAAGGCGGGGTTGGATAGAAGTTATTTGCGGAAGTATGTTTAGTGGAAAAACCGAAGAACTTATCCGCAGGTTAAAAAGAGTGGAAATAGCCAATCTAAAAGCTGAAATATTTAAGCCTTCTTTTGATACCAGGTTTGACGAACAAAAAATTGTCAGCCATGATGAAAATAAAATACAATCTACACCGATAGACAATTCGCAAACCATACTTTTGCTGGCGCAAAACGTAGATGTAGTCGGTATTGACGAGGCGCAGTTTTTTGACGACCAGATAACGGTTGTTTGTGAAAAACTTGCGCTGAAAGGCATGAGAGTGATAGTTGCAGGGCTGGATATGGATTACCAGGGAAAACCTTTTGGGCAAATGCCTAACCTGCTTGCGGTAGCAGATTATATTACCAAACTCCACGCTATTTGTGTTGTTTGTGGCAATATTGCCAATGTGAGCTATAGAAAAGTTAAAACCGGCGGCCAGGTTCTATTGGGTGAAAAAGATATTTATGAGCCAAGATGCAGGGTGTGCGCGGCGCTGAAAAGTTGATTGGTTAATTAGGATTTATGAGTATTTGTTTCTTTGCTGCAAAATATAAATCGGCTTAAGAAAATTTATTTCAAATCGAAAATGTTCTCAAATTTCATTTTTTTAATGTCGAAAATAATCACCCTCTTAAAAAAAGATTTTCTGTTGGAACTCCGGCAGCAACATACCTTTTTTGGCGTTTTGTTGTATGTGGCTTCTACCATTTTTGTGTTGTACCTGGCAATGGGCCAACCGGAAAGTACCGTATATAATGGTTTATTCTGGATGATACAATTATTTGTATGTATCAATGCGGTAGCAAAAAGCTTTATGCAGGAAAGCAAAGGCCGCATGCTTTATTTTTATTCAATCACCAGCCCGGTACATTTTATAGTTGCCAAATTAATCTACAGTACAGTAATCATGCTTTTAATGGTGCTGGTAAGTCTTATTCTATTCTGGTTTTTATTGGGCAATCCTGTAATGAAGCCATTTCAGTTCATTGGCATCGCCTGCCTCGGTGGCATTAGTCTTAGCCTCGTATTTACTTTAATGTCGGCTATTGCAGCCAAAGCGCAACAGAATGCGGCTATTATGGCTATCCTTGGTTTTCCTCTCATCATTCCCCAGTTATTACTATTAATACGATTATCAAAGTCCGCGTTTGGCGAAGTGTTCAGGGAAGGTGCACTTTTACAGATCACTCTTTTGTTAATTGGCCTAGATGTCCTGGCGGTCGTTTTGGCAATTGTATTATTTCCTTTTCTGTGGAAAGAGTAAGGAGAAACAATTTCTTTCGTTTGTCCCTATTCGTATAATTAGTAGCAAATCCTTAATTTTGCACCACAAAAATTTGGTCATGAAATTAAAATGGTGGAAGATATTGTGTATTGTGTTTTTGTTCATCACTTTCACTGCCGGTTTTCTGATACACGTTCCGATAGTAGGAAATCTCCATCAAAGCATCCGGAACTTTTTCTTTCACGTGCCTATGTGGTTTGGACAAATGGGTTTGCTTACGCTATCCCTGGCCTACTCCATTGCTTACCTGCGGACTCAAAATCTACGCTATGATATTTACGCATCCGAATTGGCAAAAACCGGGATCATCTTTGGATTGTTGGGTCTTGCAACCGGCTCTATCTGGGCAAAATATACATGGGGCGAATTTTGGAGTAATGACCCCAAACAGATAGCTGCTGCTATTGCCGTTTTAATCTACCTGGCTTATCTCGTTTTACGTGGCTCGATGACTGACATGGACAAAAAGGCACGTGTAACAGCAGTTTATAATATTTTCGCTTACTTCATTTACATTCCCTTAATAATGATATTGCCGCGCATGGTACAATCTCTTCATCCCGGAGGCATGGAAGGAGCCAAAGGCGGCGGCAATCCCGCACTGGGCGGCGGCAGCCTTGATGCAACCATGGAAATGATTTTCTGGCCTGCTGTTTTTGGATGGCTGCTCCTGGGAATATGGATCAGCAGTTTAAAAATTCGTTTAAGCCTTCTTGCCAATAAAAATGTAATTCATGAATAAAACTAACTTAAAACGTGTAGGCTTAGGTGTTATATGTCTTTTTATTAGCACTTTTTTGTGGGCACAAACAGCTTCTGATACTTCCGCCACGACGATCGATGATACTATGCGTAGCCATGACAAGATTTATGTAGTAATGGCGGTATGCGTTGTTATTTTAATTGTGTTTTTTCTTTACCTGTTAAGAATAGACAGAAAAGTTTCGAGAAAAGAAAATTCTTTATAATCTTTTCAAATTAAAGCAGAAGACAGAAACCAATACTGCAAAGTTTCTCCGTGCCTGTTCCTTGCTTTTTTATAAAAGGCAAATAGATTCTCCAATTTTTTAATCCGGAAAATTGTTATAGCTTCAACAAGCAAACCAATAACAAATTTTATGGCATCGAAAACACAATACAGTTTTTTCAAAAACGTAGAAAAAAGTTTTGACAAAGCAAGCGTATTCACCGCCTGGGATAACGGAATCCTCCAGCAGATAAAACAATGCAACAGTGTATATCAAATGCGTTTTCCTATAAAAAGAGAAAGCGGAGAAATTGTTACGCTTGAAGCATATCGCGTTCAACATTCTCATCATAAAACGCCCTGTAAAGGCGGTATTCGTTTCAGCAACGCCGTAAACCAGGACGAAGTGATGGCTCTTGCTGCACTAATGACTTATAAATGCGCTATCGTAAATGTTCCTTTTGGCGGAGCTAAAGGCGGTATCAAAATAAATCCGAGGGAATACACACCTTATGAATTGGAAAAAATTACCCGTCGCTATACCGCAGAATTGATTAAGAAAAATTTTATCGGGCCGGGCATCGATGTACCTGCGCCGGATTACGGAACCGGGGAAAGAGAAATGGCCTGGATATTGGACACTTATGTAGCCATGCATCCCAGCGAAATAGATGCTGCGGGCTGCGTAACGGGGAAACCTGTTTCACAAGGCGGTGTGCGCGGCAGAAGAGAGGCAACCGGATTAGGCGTATTTTATGGCCTGACTGAAGTATGCAATATGCCCACGCTTATGGGCAAAATTGGGCTGCCTTTAGGGGTAAAAGGAAAAAGGATTTGTGTACAAGGGATGGGGAATGTAGGCTATCATACTGCGTTGTTCTTTCAACAGGCGGGAGCAATTATAGTGGGAATTGCAGAATTTGAAGGCGCCATTTATAACTACGAGGGCCTTGACGTAGAAAGAGTATTTCTTCATCGTCAAAAAACAAAATCTATTCTTGGTTTTCCCGGCTCAAAGAATTTTGAAAAATCATCGGACGCGTTGGAAATGGATTGTGATATTTTAATTCCGGCTGCCCTGGAAAATGTAGTGAATGGAGAAAATGCGGGAAGAATAAAAGCAAGAATAATTGGAGAAGCGGCCAATGGCCCTTTATCTTCAGATGCGGATGAAATTTTAAATCCGAAAGGCGTGTTGATCGTTCCTGATATGTATTTGAATGCGGGCGGTGTAACAGTTAGCTATTTTGAATGGCTCAAAAACCTTAGCCATGTACGTTATGGCCGTTTGGAGAAAAGGTTCACTGAGAATATGAATCACCACATTGTAAACCAACTTGAAGAATTGACGGGGAAAACGATAAGTACTGTGGAAAAAGATTTTATTTTGCACGGAGCTGATGAAGTGGACCTTGTAAGAAGCGGACTCGAAGAAACTATGACCGCCGCAACCCGTGAAATCGTAGATATATGGCAAAAAACGCCGGCCATACCAGATATGCGCACTGCCGCTTATGTATGTGCCATCAATAAAGTAGCTACTTCGTATGCCGAACTGGGAATTTTCCCGTAATCTGTTTCGAGTGTTTGGAATAGAATATTGAGGTCGGAAATTTAGTGAACATACAAGGATTCAAATCCGTGTAAATCTGTGGAATCTCCGCCTGAACGTGATCAGTCGGGAGTGGCAAAAAATCAAATTTCAAAATAAGGAAATCGGTCTATCTCAATGAATTTTCCTTCGTTCTTCTCAAAGCCAAAGCAATAGCTGCCATTGGTGATGATCAAAAATTTTGATTGCAACGTAATATGGTACCTTAGTATTTGGGCTATTGCTCTTTCAGAAAGATTCACCTTCATCTCCTTACATTCTATTATCATCCACGGTTGTGATTCCCTGCTGTAAACTACGATATCACAGCGCTTTCTTAATTCGCCCAATTTTATTTCTTTTTCAACAGCTATCAGAGAGCCCGGATATTTTTTTGTAATCAAAAGATATTGCAGCATATTTTGACGTACCCATTCTTCAGGAGACAGGACGATCCATTTTTTTCTGACAGGATCAAAAATTTCGTTTATGCCTTCCCGTTGTTGAATGAGCACTTTATCTTTTGGAAACTCTATTTTTATCATTAATGCCCTGCCTGTTTTTATGAGATATTTTTAATTTTGAAATTATTTCTTTGATTGCTGCATTTTCCAAAATTGAAATATTATGCAATCTAAAATCTAAAATCGTATTTTTATTCATTATGAAAACAAAAAAGGAAATTGTAAACAACTGGCTTCCACGGTACACTGGTGAAAAATTAGCCAATTTTGGCGAATACATTTTGCTTACCAATTTTAGTAATTACGTACAAATGTTTGCCGATATTAACAATGTAAAAGTCGTTGGCGCTGAAAAGGCAATGCAATGCGCTACTGCCGATGATATCACCATTATTAACTTTGGCATGGGAAGCCCCGGAGCCGCTACTATTATGGATTTATTGAGCGCTATCAATCCAAAGGCGGTCTTATTCCTCGGCAAATGTGGCGGGTTAAAAAAGAGAAATAAGATTGGCGATCTCATTCTGCCCATTGCAGCCATCAGGGGCGAGGGAACTTCCAATGATTACTTTCCTCCAGAAGTGCCCGCGCTGCCCGCGTTTGCGTTGCAAAAAGCAATCTCAACCACCATTCGCGAACATTCAGTCGATTATTGGACCGGCACTGTTTATACCACCAACAGAAGAATTTGGGAGCATGATGAAATTTTTAAAAAATTCCTTAGGAGGATACGTGCTTATGCGGTAGATATGGAAACAGCTACCATTTTTACGGTAGGATTTTTTAATAAAATTCCAACGGGCGCTTTATTATTAGTGAGTGATTCGCCGATGGTTCCTGAAGGGGTAAAAACAACCGCAAGCGACGCAAGTGTAACCGCTAATTTTGTAGAAATGCATTTAAGAATCGGCATTGAATCGCTGAAACAATTGATCAATAACGGCCTTACCGTCCGCCATTTGAAATTTTGATGATGATTAAAATTGAAATAACGCTTTTAGCTTTGTTTACTGTAAGAATCTAATTTAAATTACAAAATAAGAATATAAGAATCCGACCAAATTGCTTACAGCGAAAAAACAAATAATTACAATTCCTGTTTTCTCCTTTAGAGACATGGTGAGGCGACACCTTTTAAAAAGGTGTCACCTCTAACTTTCCGAAGGAAGGCTATTCTCCCAAACTATAGACGTTTCCAGGTAATTATTTTCCCGAAGATCAAAAAGAATTTTAGCACCAATCGAAGATGCCAGATCTTTTGCAATTTGTAACCCAAGACCACTGCTCTTACTATTGACAGATTTGTTTTGAAAACCCGCATTGAGATTTTCCAGGTTTGCATCTGCTATTGTATTATTAATACTTATACGATCCGAATTTTTAGATGTTATTGTAATTGTTGTTCCATCACTGCTATACTTTACCGCATTTTGTAAAAGATTGCGGATGATAATTTCCAGGAAATTTTCGTCCGTTTTTAAAGTAAACCCATCGGGTATTTCATTTTTGATTAGGATATTTTTGCTATCGGCGTGATCTTTCAAAAAAGAAGATTCCTTTTCTACTACCTCTGTTATCAAAACATTTCTCTTTTCGGGTTTAAAATGTTGCATCTGGCTCTTACTCCATAATAAAAGATCTTCCATTGTTTCCAAAACATTTTCTGATGCAATTTTCAAATTTTCCTCATGATGTTTTTTTGAAATCTCATCTAACAATTCCGGTTTTTCTTTTTGTATTTTAAGCATTTGTACGATACGGCTCACGGGCGATCGTAAGTCGTGGCCTATGATTCCAAATAGTTTCGCCTTGGTTTCATTTGCGACAGCAAGTTGACTATTCAATGCATCAAGCTCGGTGTTGCGATCATTCAATACCTTGTTCAGTTTTTCTTTGTTTCTATATATGAAATATAGCAGGAGAGAAAAAATTCCCAAACTAATTAATCCAAGAATCATTAAAGTCCGGGTATTGGAAGCCTGCTTTAATTCGAGGATATTTAGTTTATTTTTTTGATCAAGAGAAACAATCTGATTTTGTTTTTCATTAGTTTGATAACGCGTTTCCAGGTCGGCAAAAGTTCTGGATACCTTTTCTTTATTCACTGTATCCTGCAACATTACATATTGCTCATAATATTGTAAAGCATTTTGTTCATTCCCAAGTCCTTTATAAGAAAGCGCCAGGTACTTTAAAATATTGGAATATAATTCCTTGTTAAGTTGCACTGCAACAGGCAGCGCCTGGTTCAATAAAACAATTGCTTTTCCATAATTGCCCGTCTCTTGAAAATATCGTCCTTCAATCATTTGCGCCTGGAAAATCAGGAAAGGCGATTTTATCGCAGTAGCCAGTGAATCACCTTTATTGATATAAGGCAGGGCTTTATTATATTCTTTGTGGTCAATGTAAAATATACCAATATTTAAATTAGAAGAAACCAATTCAGATGAAAATTCGGGCCGGTTTTTTGAACGAGTGGCAAGTTGATTATTATAAAATAATGCCGAATCTATATTATTTGACGTAGTAAAAGCTTCAACAAAAGAACTTAATAACCGGTTGCTTACAACTGGCGACACGTTGGCGAAACGATTGCCTTTTCTCAAAGCATCCAGGCTTTTATCTGCCATTTGTGTGCTCAAATAAAGCTTGGAAAGTTGGTCACATTGAATCGCATAATCAAATTTTACTTTGTCATTTTGTGTAGTGTCCACACCATTTTCCCGCAATTGAATACTTTTAATATAATAATCCTGCGCCGTGCTGTAATAAGATTTTTGCTGATAATAACTACCAAAGGCAGAATAAATATCCTGAAGTATTGCCTTATCTTTTGTAGTATCAGCGATTGTTTGCAGAATATTTCTGCAGGAATCAACTTTCCCTGGCTGTTGCAACTGGAAATTGATACTCATTAAAGCTTCCGAGGCTCCTGCAATCAATTTAGTGAAATTCGCTTTTTGCGCGCTATAAAGGCTCTTATAAAAATAATATTGAGCGCTGTCAAACTTCAACTGGTAATAATTGCCAAGTGCGGTATATAAAAAGAAGCTTGCTTTATCTGAATCATCATTTGGTTTCACTAATTGCAATCCCTTTAGACCTGCCTGTTGTAAAATGATAAAATTATCTTTTGCCTCGCTTTTATTTAAACGCAGGTCACCGCAGTAAGCAAGCCATGCTTTTATTTTTTGGTTATCGTTCTTAATTTTTGATAAATCCGGAGCCTGGGATTTTGCATCAAATGCAAAACAATTTAATAAAATAAAAAGTAGACAAATGAAACGAGACATGATGAAAGTTTCTAATTATCAGCAAATTAAACATTCACATTGAAAAAAAATTATCATTCAGGAAAATTTAATTCACGACTGTATAATTTTCCAATTGGCAACTCAATAGAATGGATTTTTACTTTATTTTTTTGAAAAACCTCTACCTTATTTTTATTTACGACATAGCTTCGATGAATCCGGGCAAATTTATCTTTTGGCAATTTTTCGATAATTCCGTTTAAGGTGGATAGCACTAAATATTTTTGTTCTGTCGTAACGATTTTGGTATAATCTTTCATTGCTTCCAAATATAAAATATCGTTAATGGCAATTTTATATTTATCATAACCTTGTTTGATAATGATAAAATTATTTTCCTGTTCGGTATCAAACGCATAAGCCTTCGTACGCATCTGGTAAAAGTCGCGAAGGCGACATGCACACACTGCAAATCTTTCGGACGTAATGGGTTTTAATAAGTAGTCGAACGCGTCCAGTTCAAAACCTTCTAAAGCAAATTCGGGATGCGAAGTAACAAGAACCGGCAAGGCAGTTGAATGATTCTTTTTTCTCAAAAAATCAATACCAGAAATTCCCGGCATTTCAATATCCAAAAAAATAACATCAGGCTTAGAGTGTGAAATTATTTCCAGTGCTTCAACCGTGTTACTGCATGAAGCAATTTTGTGCAGGAAAGAAAATTTTTCAACTTCTGTTTCTATAACAATTCTGTCTATTTCTTCATCGTCAATGATTACATATTTAAGATATAGCTTGGATGTTTCCATTTGTATCCTGGTAAATTTTAAATTTAATGCGCTCTAAAGCTACATCATATCCTTTTAATTTTCTGACGATTTTTAAAGTACGTTCATCGGTTATTTTTAAACACGGCGTTGCAGCAAACATACTTTTAAACGTGATTTCTATTTTTCTAAAAACTCGAAATTGATAATACTTTAATGCGTGGATTTGCAACACACAGCTTAACCGGACACTATTATTTTATAAAATAAAGAATGAAAAAATGAAAAATCAATAGGCCACTCGCCCTGGCAATCATACTTGTCACTGCATCATGCAAAAAGATAGCAACTCAAATTCCGACAATTCAAAAATAGTTGGTTTCTGGACTTGTAAAAAAGATCCCGCCACTTATTATTGGAATGACAATGTGCTATTTAAAAGCGACGACACTTTCAGAATGTATACATCGTTGTCGCTGGCTGACACTTCGGCGTCGCAGGCGATTACAGACACAGCAAACCACGTGGTAACTTTTGGTACTTATACAGTTTCGGTAACAACTGTAAAGATGACCTGGCAGGAATTCAGTGTTATTGATCTTAGTTTTTCAGGTGTGCTAAACAGTAGTTTTAATAACCTGATTGGCAATATAGAAACTAATCAATGAGGAGGCGTCGACCCGCTCTGGTATTTGGCGAAGTCATAAAAAATAAAAAAGTTTCCTGTAATATGCTTCGTTAGATTCTCTGTTTAAAATTTGATCAGTGAATTGAAAATACCCTGAAAGGACTTACAAACATTTTAAAAATGGCTTAAGTAACTTTTTCCTTTCAACGATTATTTAGGGTTGTTTGTCGGTTATTAAATGATTTTGATTTTATGGATACCATTTTTGACACAGCAAAATAAATTTTAAAAATAATCTGCTTTCTCTAAATGAAATAAGAGCTTATGCAAACCAAAATTTATGTCTTGTTTGTTATCCTATTTTTTTTGATCGCATCAATTGCAAGTGCTCAGGATCTGGGCAACTTACATGCGCTTAAACCTTTTGCAGCAAATGGTTCAGTGCAGTTGCGTGGAATTTACGACAATACTTCCGGAACTACAGCGGACAGAGTTCCTTTCTCTTATATTTTTTCGGGTAATCTTAATGTAAGTATATATGGTATTTCAATGCCGGCAAGTTTCAGTGTCAGTGAAAGAGACCGCTCTTTCCGACAGCCTTTCAACCAGTTTGGTATCAGCCCGCGTTATAAATGGATAACTGTTCATTTAGGATATCGAAACATTAATTTTTCTCCATACACACTTGCGGGTTACACAATGTATGGCGCAGGCGTTGAACTAACACCCGGTAAATTACGGCTTGGTTTTATGTATGGAAGATTGAACCGCGCCACCACTTTAGACACCACTTCATTAAGCCTTGTACCTGTTTCCTTTACACGAAAAGCAATAGCTGCTAAAATCGGATATGGCACGCAAAATAATTTTATTGATATCAGCTTTCTGAAAGGAAAAGATGATACGACGAGCATAAAAGTTGGAAAAAATGTTTTGGATTCATTAAGTGTGTTGCCTGCGGCTAATACAGTAGTGGCCATAAGCGCAAGGCTAACGCTCTTTAAAAATATTTTTGTGCAAGGCGATGTTGGTACAAGTTTGTACACACGCGATATCAATTCGCCGATTAGCCTTGATTCTGTTGATGACGCATTGATAAAAAAAATAAAATCTTTCGCAATTGTAAATGGTACCAGTGAGTTGAACACAGCAATCACCGGTGCAATTGGGTATAAGGCAAAATCGTACACGCTTAAATTACAGTACCAACGTATTGACCCCGGCTTTCAATCTATGGGCGCATATTTTTTTAATAATGACCTGGAGAGTTATTCATTTGCGCCCGGTTTTCATTTGTTCAAAAATAAATTAAGATTTAATGGAAGCATTGGATTTCAGCACGACAATTTGCAGCACCAGAAAGAAGCTACTTCAAAAAAAATTATTGGTACCGCATTGCTAAGTGCAGATATAACTTCTCATCTCGGCCTGGATATTAACTATACTAATTTCTCCAACAACCAGCAACCACAAACCATTCGCTTTGCCGACTCGCTTAAAATTGTACAAACCACACAGAACCTTTCTGTAAGCCCACGCTATACTATTCTTAGCACTACGGCTTCACATACAATAGTGTTATCTGCCAACCTGATGATGATGAATGATTTCAATAGTTACTTTTCGCAAAATGCGATTAGCCGCAATGTGAATTATAAACAATTTTATTTGAATTATACTTACGGAAATATCCCCGGAAAATTTTCTGTATATACTAACATAAGTTATACTGATGCGGAAGCTCCCGGCACTTCGGACAAAAACAAAGGCGCTACTATTGGCTTTAATAAATCCCTTTCAAAATCGGCTTTTTTAGTTTCTGCAAGCGGAGGTTATTTTATTGGAACACAAAATGGCGACCCGGATAATACTATTAATGCATCTGCCAACCTGCAATATAAATTTTTGAAAAGGCAAAGCTTTACAGCCTTGATTTTTTATACATCCGATAAACCCAAAAACACAATTTCAATGCCCGCTTTCACTGAACTGCGCAGTGAGCTTGCTTATACTTACAGTTTTTAATTTTTTTATCATGAAAGAAAATTTCTTTTACCGTAAAATATTTTTACTAACCACCTTATTAATGCTATTATGCATTTCAAATACTTCAGGGCAGGTGGATATTAAAATAAGCATCCTTCCGCCATACCCAAGTAATGTTACAGATTACGCATCCCGTCCGCAACAAGTCTTAATATTAGTTCATAACATCAGCAATCTTCCGCAAGATATTCAGCTACGCGGAACAATTACAGGTGATAATGGAATTGTGCTTCGCGTAAGCCCTCAATATAAAAGTTCATCACCGATCCATCTTGGTGCAGGTCAAACCCTCAACCTTAATGGCAGCGACATAAGCCAGTTGTTTGATTATAACCAACTTCTGTTTAGTGGTATTACAAGAGAGCAGGTAATAAGGGGAAATGGTTTGCCGGAAGGCAATTACCAGGTTTGTGTGCAGGCGTTTAATTACAATACCAATCAACCTTTATCAGAAACAGAGCCTATGGGTTGTAGTAATGTATTTCCAATTAGTAGTGTAGAACCTCCATACATTATTACTCCATTTAATGAACAGGCAATCTCTGCACAGACAGCGCAGAATTTTGTAATCACATGGTCAACACCCGCAGGCGCCCCGCCATCTACGCAATATACAGTCGAGATGGTAGAAATATTGGATAACCGAAGTCCAAATGATGCAATCAATACTGCTACCACACCACCGTTTTTTCAGCAAACTATTAACGCAGGTAATTTATTATTATACGGGCCGTCAATGCCATCGCTTACGCCCGGCAGAAAATATGCATTAATGATAATTGCAAAAGACCCTTTTAATTCGGTCACTTTTCGCAATGGCGGAAGAAGCGAAGTAACAAGTTTTATTTACGGTCAGCCTGCTGACACAACGCGCGCAAGCTCCACAGCAGCAACCAATACAAAAAATGGCAACAGCAATATTCCGTCAGTAAGTATCAAAGGAAATATAAACTGGTATTACAGAAAATCAGAAGAAGTTGCGCCTGTTGCAAGAACGGCTTATCTACCAATATCCAAAAAAATATTTTCCGAAAAAATTGGTTTCGCGAATTCTAATTTAATAGTGGGTGCGGCATTGAGCGACCCGAGTTTTGTAGCTGCTGTAAAACCTGCATCAGTAGCACTTTCCAGCGAAAGCACAAATAACACAGTTTTTAAATTGGCATCATTAAAATCGGTGCAGCCAACCGCGCCAATCGTTCCATCTACATCAAGACAGCTTACTAAATTCTCAGCAGCAGCCTTTAGTGTAATAGGCGGTGGATTCAACATTGCAAACAATACAAGCAACCCGACGTTTTTCAATAATTACGGTTCGCAATCACATCCATTGGCAAATACTATTATTAAATTGATGGCGACAGATACTACAAACGCTTCATCATCATCTCAAGCTATATTAGTAGGCGCTGCGGTAACAGATGCTGATGGAAATTTTCAATTGGCATTTGTTCCGCCAGCAACATTTAATAATAGCAAGGGATATAAATATTTTGTAAGTGTACAAAACAATTATTTCTCCATGCCCGGTTATTCATTTTCTATTCCTGCTAATACAACTAATTATGATTTGGGTGAATTGAAAGCTTTGGCTAATACCTATCGTTATATTCCATTCGCAATAAATGGAGATGATAGCGAACTGCTAAACACATCTGTAAAAATTTATCGTCGTGCCGGTTTTTATAATACAAACCCCGCATTAAAAACAGAAGGCAATCTGGATGTGAATAATCGCACAACAGAAACTATTGACGGGCAACAGTACATACCGATAGATACAGTGAGCGATGGTTATACAGCGACACGTTTATTTTATAGCAATAGCAGCGATGATGAATATAAAATTGTAGTGAGTGCACCGCATTATTCAACCTTCAATACCAGCCTTATTTCTACCAC
>Ga0134126_10000327_pt1 | contig 62123 bp, 54 predicted proteins | sample KB31752_FD_96881 | JGI IMG/M metagenome (GOLD analysis project Ga0134126, IMG submission 96881) | Terrestrial soil microbial communities with excess Nitrogen fertilizer from Kellogg Biological Station, Michigan, USA - KB3-175-2 | ecosystem: Environmental > Terrestrial > Soil > Unclassified ...
ATCGGCGAGGATCGCGCGCGCGATGGCGATGCGTTGTCGTTGTCCGCCGGAGAGCTTCACGCCGCGCTCGCCCAGCGGCGTGTGGATCCCGGCGGGAAGCTTCAGCGCGAAGTCGAGGGCGTTCGCGCGCGCGAGGGCTTCGCGCACCTCCTCCTCGTTCGCCTCGGGTCGGCCGTAGCGTACGTTCTCGAGCACGCTGGAAGCGAAGACGACGGGGTCCTGCGCCACGACCGCCACCCTCCGGCGCAGTTCCCGGGGGTCGGCGTCGCGCGCGTCGATGCCGTCGAGGCGCACGCGGCCCGAGGACGGGTCGTAGAAACGCAGCAGCAGCTGGAAGACGGTCGTCTTTCCCGCGCCCGAAGGGCCGACGAGCGCGACCACCTCCCCGGCCTCCACGGCGAGCGAGAAGCGGTCGAGCGCGGGCGTTTGCGGGCGCGACGGGTAGAAGAACGTGACCTCCTCGAACGCGACGCGCCCGAGCGGCGGCGGCAGCGCGGCCGGTGCGCGCGGCGCCGCGATGCGCGACTCGGTCGCGAGGAGCTCGAGCAGGCGCTCGGAGGCGCCCGCGGCGCGCTGCAGCTCGCCGTACACCTCCGCGAGCACGAACGCCGCGTTCGCGACGATCACCGCGTAGAAGATGAACGCGGTGAGGCTTCCCGCGGTGAGCCGCCCCGCGAACACGTCGTGCGCTCCGACCCAGAGCAGCCCGCCGACCGCGCCGAAGGCGAGCACGATCACCGCGGCGATGAGGAGCGCGAGGTGGCGCGAGCGCTCGATCGACGAGGCGAACACCGCCTCGACGCGCTCGCCGAAGGTCGCGCTCTCGCGCGACTCGTGCGCGAACGCCTGCACGGTGCGGATCTCGTGCAGCGTCTCGTCCACGTGGCTCGAGACGTCGGCCACGCGATCCTGCACCGCTCGCGAGAGGCGCCGCACGCGCCGGCCGAGGAGGCCGATCGGCAGCAGCACGAGCGGCATGCAGGCGAGCGCGATGAGGGTGAGCTTCACGCTCGTGAAGAAGAGCATCACGACGCAGCCGGCGAGCGTCACCGCCATGCGCAGCGCGTAGAGGAGCGTGCCGCCCATCACCGCCTCGATGAGCGTCACGTCGTTGGTGACGCGCGAGGAGACTTCGCCGGTGCGCGCCTCCTCGAAGAACCCGGGCGAGAGCGTGAGCAGGTGGTCGTACACGCGCCGGCGCAGGTCCGCGGTGAAGCGCGCGCCGATCCAGTACACCTGGTAGACGCGAAACCACGTGATCGCCCCCAGCACGCCGACCAGCACGACGAGCGAGGCGAGCGTGGAATCGAGCATGCCCTCGGCGCCGCCGCGGAAGCCCTCGTCGATCACGCGCTTCAGGCCCTGGCCGATCACGAGCACCATGCCGGCCGAAACGAGGATCGCCGCCGCGGCGAACGCGATGCGCACGCGATACGGGACGAGCAGCCGGAAGAGCGGCAGGAGCCGGCGCAGTTCGGGTGCCTCAGCCGCCGCGCTTGATGATCGGGCGCGCGACGGTGCCCGACACCGTGAACGCGCCGCGGTCCTGCGCGACCTGCGAGCGGATCTCGAGGGCGAGGTGGCCGCTGATCGCGCCGCTCGCGGCGAGGTCCAGCGCGCCGTTGCCGCGGAGTACCCCGCCCTGGAGCTGGAGCTGGCGGTAGTTGGCGCGCTTGTCGCCCGCGTCGTACTCGCCGTCGAGCTCGGCGAACTTGGTGACGCCCGCGCGCTGCCCGGCCGAATCGGACTGCATCACCGCGACCAGGTCGACGTTGCTCACCGATCCCTCCATCACCTTGAAGCGGCCCTGCACGCGCGGCGCGGCGAGCAGCCCCTCGAGCGTGGGCGAATCGGCGGTCACGTTGAAATTGCCGTCGAGGCGGCCGGTGAACGCGATATCCGGCGTGAAGGCCTGCACCAGGTCCTTGAGCGCCATGCGCGAGACCGACAGGTCCGAGGCGAGGTGCACCCCCGATTGCCAGCCGACCTGCAGCGTGCCGTTCACGTTGCCCTCGAGCACGTGCGCCTGGAACTCGGGCACCACGATCTGCGAGCCCTCGATGGTGCCGTTCACGGTCGCATCCGAGATCGGGATCGCCGCGCCGATCGGCGGCGTCCAGTTGTTGGCGTTGAACGCGAAGCTGTATCCCTTGTCGTTGGGCTTCAGCGAAACGGTCCATTGGCCGGTCATGCCGCGCAGATCCGCGCTCGAAAGCGCGCCGTCGCGGCCGAAGCGCAGGTCCGCGTTGAACGGCTCGAGCGCGGGCTTCACGTCGAGCTTCACGCCGTGGAGCACGATCTGCGAGATGCCGGCGCTGCCCCGGCCCTGGGCGTCGCCCCACTGCGGAATGCGGCGCACCGCATCGGCGGAGATCGTCACGTCGTCTAGCTCGAGCCGGTTGATCGACGGGCGCTCGCCGAGCAGCGTGCCGAGGTCGAGATAGATGCGGCCGGTGGCGGCCTTCGCGTCGAGCAGCCTGCCGACCGAGAGGTTCTCGAGGTTGAGGTGCGGCGTGGGCACCAGGCGGAACGTGACCGAGCCGATGGACACGTCGTCGTGCATCCATGCCGACATGGTGCGATCGAGCTTCGCCGCGTAGGGACGCAGCGGCACCACGTGCAGCGCGACGACGCCGGCGATGAGCACGAATGCGATGGAGAAGAAGATGGTCTTCGCGAGGCTGCCCTTGCGCCGCGCGCGGCGCCTGCGCACCGGCGCCTCCGGGGCGACCTCGTCGGGCTCGACCTTGGTGCGCAGGATGTCGGCGATCTCCTTCGCCTTGCGCGCCTGCTCGGCGCGCATCTTCTCGTCCTCGTCGCGCTCCGCGCGCGCCTTCGCCTCCATGTAGGCGCGCGCCTGCGCCTTGCCCTCGATCTCGGCGCGCTTGGTGAGGTCGGCCTCGATCTCCGCCTGCACCTTCACGCGCGTGTCCTCGGCGATGGTCTCCCGCGCGCGCGCCTCGATGCGGGCGCGGGCCTCGGCTTCCTGCTTCGCCTTGCGCTCTTCCTCGAGGGTCGCCTGCAGCTCGGCCTCGCGCCGCGCACGCCCCTCGGCCTCGACCTTCGCGCGCGCCTCGGCCTCGAACTTGGCGCGCCGCTCGGCTTCCAGGCGCTGCTCGGTCTCCTGCTGCTCGCGCGTGCGCGCTTCGGCTTCCTCGCGGGCGCGCTGCTCGGCGTGGCGCAGCCGCCGCGCCTCGTCCTCCGCCTTGATGCGCGCCTCGGCTTCGGCCGCGGCACGCGCCTCGGCTTCCGCTCGCAGCTTCGCTTCCCTCTCGGCGCGGGCGCCGGCCTCGGCCTCCGCCTTCGCGCGCGCCTCCATCTCGGCGCGGGCGAGCGCCGCGCGCTCCTCGCGCAGGCGATCCTCGAGCTCGGCGCGCGCCGCGAGGCGCGCCTCCTCCAGGATCTGCGCACGCATTTCGTTGCGCGTCTTCTCCTCGAGCTCGTTCCTCAGCAGCTCCTCCATCTCGGAGCGGATGCGCGACTCGATCTCTTCCTTGAGCCGCTCCTTGAGCTGCTTCTCCGCGCTGCTCGCTTCTTGCGCCTGCCTCTTCACGGCGGCCTCGGCCTCGGCGCGCGCCTTGGCGAGCGCCTGGGCCTCGGCTTCCGCGCGGCCGCGCGCCTCGGCGAGCGCGCGCGCTTCCTTCTCCGCCTTCTCGCGCAGCTCCGCGATGCGCCGGCTCTCGGCCTCTTCCTTCACCTTCTGGTCGGCCGTGAGGCGCGCCTGCTGCTCGGCGAGCGACTTCTTGCGCGCTTCCTCCTCGCGCATCTTCGCGTCGAGCTCGGCCTTCGCCCGGTCCGCCGCCTCCTTCGCGCGGCGCGCCTGCTCCATCGCCTGTTGCTCGGCCTGGGCCTTGGCCCTCGCCTCCGCCTCGAGCTTGGCGCGGTTCTCCGCCTCGGCCTTCGCGCGCACGCGCGCCTGCTCGTGCGCCTGCTCGCGCGACTTGCGCTCCGCATCGGCCTTTTCCTGCTGGCGCACCAGCTCGCTGATGTCGTTCGCCGCGCCCGCGATCACGCGCTGCGTGGAGGCGGGCATCTTGCCCGGCGCGGTGAAGTCGAAGTCGTCTTCGCCGGCGAACGGATCGGCCTCTTCCTGGCGCACCTGGAAGACGCGGGCGAAGCCGTCCTTGGTGAGGGTGTTGAGCGCCTTCTCGAGCGAGTTCTTGTCGAAGTCGGCCTTCTCCATGATCTGGCCGAAGTTCGACTTGCCGTCGATGAGCTTGAGGACCTTCATCAGGTCCTTCGAGAGCGAAGCGGATTTCTGGTTGACCTGCGTGATGCCCTTGGCGGTCTTCGTGAATACGGTGGTGCGATCCATCGACTCCCCGCTTTTTGTGGCGCTCCCTTGCGACGCAGCAATAATGGCATGGATTCAGGGCGTTGCGGAAGGGATTGCGTCACAATCCGGCAATGCCCCGAGAACCCGGCGCGCGGCGGGCGGTCGGAACCTTTCAGGAGGCCGTCCCGCGCCCTCGCGCGCCCTCACCCACGGTGCGAGACGGCCCCTTCGGCAAGGGACACGGCCATGCGCTCGATCGCGTTCTTCCTTCTCTCGCTCGCCGCGCTCGCGGCTCCGGCGCTCGCCCAGGAGGTCCCGGGACGCGTCGGACGCGTCGCATGGATCGAGGGCGACGTCGCGCTCTACCAGGATCCCGATCGCGGCTGGGAAGCGGCGTACGTCAACTCGCCGTTCACCTCGCGCAACTCGCTATGGACCGATTCCGGCGCGCGGGCCGAAGCGCAGGTAGGACCCATCGCGCTGCGACTGGACGAGCTCAGCCAGCTCGACGTGTCGCGCCTCGACGACGACGTGCTCGACGCGACCCTCGAGCAGGGCGTGCTCGCCGTGCGCGTCCACCATCGCGAGCGCGGCACGACGATCCGGCTTTCCACGCAGCAGGCGAGCTTCACGCTCGACGCGGAGGGCCGCTATCGCCTCGATGCCGATCCCGACCGCGCGCAGTCGCGCCTGTCCGTCTTTTCCGGCAGCGCGAGCCTGCAGACCGCGAGCGGCCGTGTGCGCATCCGCGCGGGACAGTCGATCGTGGTGTGGGGCGAGGATCGTCCCTCGTACGCGTTCGAGGACGCGTATCCCACGGAGTTCGACCGCTGGGCCGAGGCGCGCGACGAGCGCTGGGTCGAACGGCGTGCGCCCCAATACGTATCCTTCGAGATGACGGGATACGAGGACCTGGACCAGTACGGCGAGTGGTCGCAGGACGCCGTGTACGGCGCCGTATGGTTCCCCACGCGCGTGCAGGAGGACTGGGCGCCCTATCGCTACGGCCGCTGGACCTACGTGGAGCCGTGGGGCTGGACCTGGGTCGATACCGAGCCCTGGGGCTATGCGCCGTTCCACTACGGCCGCTGGGTGCAGATCCGCGACCGCTGGGCGTGGTGCCCCGGCCGGCGCGTGGCGAATCCCACCTGGGCTCCAGCCCTCGTGGGGTTCATCGGCGGCTCGGGCTGGAGCCTCAGCGCGGCGAGCGGGGGGCCGGTGATCGGCTGGTATCCGCTCGCCCCCTCCGAGCCATACCGACCGTGGTACCGGGCGAGCCGCAGCTACGAGACGAAAGTGAACGCGGCCGTGATCAAGGTTCCCGAGCGCGTGGCGCGCGAGCACCGCGAGCTCAATCGGGAGCGGGCGGCGACCGCCGTGCGCCGCGACGTGCTCGTCACGCAGAAGCCGGTCGCGCAAGCGCGCGTGGCGCTCGCTCCGCAGGTGGTGCGCGCCGCGCCTGCGATCACCGCTCCGGCCACGGCGCTTCCGAGCCGCAACGAGGTGCGCGAAGCGCATCGCGAGCAGGCGTCGCGAAATCCCGCGACGCGGGCCGGCCCGCCCGCGGCGCGCGCACCGGTCATTGCCGGTGCACCATCCACGTCCCGGGCGGCACCAAATGCCGCCGCGCCATCGCCGCCGAATACCGCCGCGAACGCCGTCGCGAGGCCGAGCTTCGCGAAGCCGCGCGTCGCGCCCAAGGCGGCGCCGAAGGGCGCCACGCCGCCTGCGCCCGCGAATCCCGCCGTCGCGCGAACGCCGACTCCGAAGACCGGTTCGCCCTCGCAGCCCGCCGCGCGCGGCGAGGAACGCGGTGCGCCGGGGGAAGCGAACGCGAACCGCACGCGCGATGCGCGAGAAGCCCAGCAGCGAGCGCAGAAGGATGCAGCTGAAGCGCGCCAGCGAGCCGCTGAAGCGCAGCAGAAGGGCGCGGCTGAAGCCCAGCAGCGAGCGCAGAAGGATGCAGCTGAAGCGCGCCAGCGAGCCGCTGAAGCGCAGCAGAAGGGCGCGGCTGAAGCCCAGCAGCGAGCGCGGAAGGATGCGGCCGACCGCGAACGTGCCTCGCGGGAGGCCCAGCAACGCGCCTCGCAGGAAGCGCAGCAGCGTGCGCAAAAGAATGCTGCCGAAGCCGAGCAGCGCGCCGCCGAAGCGCGACGCAACGCGACGCAGGAAAGCCAGCAGCGCGCCGCGCAGGCACGCGAACGCGCGGCACAGCAAGCGGAGCGCGCAGCACAGCAGCGCGCGGCGCAGGAAGCACAGCAACGAGCAGCGCAGCAAGCACAGCAGCGCGCAGCGCAGGAAGCGCAGCAACGCGCACAGCAAGCACAGCAGCGCGCAGCGCAGGAAGCACAGCAACGAGCAGCGCAGCAAGCACAGCAGCGCGCAGCGCAGGAAGCGCAGCAACGCGCGGCCCAGGAAGCCGCGCAGCGAGCGGCGCAGGAAAAGGCGCGCGCCGCCCGCGAGGCGCGGCCGTCACCGCGAGGCGAAGAGGCCTCGAAGGACAAGGGTCACGACGGCGACAACCGGGGACAGTAGGAAGCACGGGGCGGATCGGCGCCCGCTTGAACCGCGCTCCGGCCGGGGCGCAGAATGGCCTGGCATCCGGCGGAACCGGACCGAGGAGCACACATGCTGAAACGACCGATCCTCGCTGCGTTGGCGCTCGGCCTGGCGGCGCCCGCCGCTTATGCGAGCTGCGCGTGGGAATGGATGTGCAACGGCGAAGGAAGCTGCAAGCAGATGCCGGTCTGCGACTCGGTCTACGACGTGCCCCCGCCGAAGCCGGCCGAGGCGACGCCCACGCCGCCGCCCATGTCGATCCGCCCGCGCCTTTCGAAGCACGACATGTCGGGCCTCGACTGCGAGGAAGTCATGCGCCGCAGCCCGTCGGGGCATTGGTCGTGGGACAAGGCCTGCTTCTGCGCCGATCCCCTGCGGGCGCGCGACCCGAGCACGCCGTTCGCGAATATCGTGCGCTGCGAGCCACCGTGGAAGAACGGCCAGCAGGCGCGGCCGTCTTCGCAGCCCTCGAACGGCGCGGGCGTGGCGCCTACTTGATGCGGCGCGGAGTGAACTCCTCCTCGATCGCCTCGCGATAGTAGCTCGCCGGCGTGGGCGAGCTCATGAGGCGCCGGTAGACCTCGGGCGAGACGTTCGCGTACTCGAACGTGCCGGTCGAGGTCTCCACGACCAGCTTGCGGTCGCGCTCGTCGTAGCCGGCGGCCTTGAGCCCCGCCGCGTTGAGGCGTTTCATCTCCATGCGTTGCCTCCGTGCGCGGGCACTCCTCAGTGGTGCCCGCCCGCCTTCGCGCCCCACAGCTCGCGCAGGCGCTCGTCACGGCCGCATCCGCGACGATAGAACTGGTAGCGCACCGGATTCTTCCGGTAGAAGTCCTGATGGTAATCCTCCGCGGGATAGAACGGCCCCGCCTTCACGATCTCGGTGACGATCGGTGCCTTGAAGGGTTTCGTCGCCTCGATGCGCTTCTCCGATTCCACCGCGGCGCGATGCTGCGCCTCGCCATGCCAGAAGATCGCGGTGCGGTACTGGTTGCCGCTATCGCAGAACTGGCGGTCCTTGGTCGTCGGATCGATGTTCACCCAGTAGAAGTCGAGCAGCTTTTCGTAGCTCACCTTCTTCGGATCGAAGATCACGTCGACCGATTCCGCATGCCCGGTCGTGCCGGACGATACCTGCTCGTACGTCGGGTTCGCGACGAAGCCGCCGGTGTAGCCGGAAATGGTGGCGACCACGCCGGGCACCTCGTCGAAGTCCGATTCCATGCACCAGAAGCAGCCTCCGGCGAAGGTCGCGACCTCGTCGCCGGGCGGGACCTTCACCTCGATGGCGCTGGCGCTGGAAGCGGCGAGGCACGCGAGGCAGGCGAGCAGGATGGCGGCAAATCTCATTTCGATGTCTCCAATGTGGACGGGTGATGCTCTGTCTTTGCGAACAGCGTTGCCTTACGGTCGATTCCACAGCCAGGCGGCGCCGCGCACGCCGCTCGAGTCGCCGTGGGCCGGCGGTACCAGGCGCGTGCGCACCTCGTCGGAAAAGATCGATTCCCTCCACAATCGTGGCACGTCCTCGTACCAGCGTGCCACTCGCGACAGCCCGCCGCCGAGCACGATCACGTCCGGGTCGAGCACGTTCACGACCGAGGCGAGCGCGCGGGCGAGGCGCTCGGCGTAGCGGCGCAGCGCCTGCACGCACGCCGCTTCGCCCTGCGCGGCATGCTGCGCGATCTCCGCGGCGCCGAGCCTCTCGCCGCTCGCACGGGCATGATCCGCGGCGAGGCCCGGCCCGGAAAGATAGGTCTCGATGCAGGCACGGCGCCCGCAATAGCAGAGCGGCAGCGGATGATCGTCCGCGCGCGGCAGCGGCAGCGGGTTGTGCCCCCACTCGCCCGCGATCGCGTTGGCCCCCTCGAGGATGCGGCCGTGCGCGACGATGCCGCCGCCCACGCCCGTGCCGAGGATCACGCCGAAGACGATCGCCGCGCCGCGCGCCGCGCCGTCGGTCGCTTCGGAGAGCGCGAAGCAGTTCGCGTCGTTGGCGAGCCGCACCTCGCGATCGAGGCGCGCCTGCAGGTCTTCCTTCAGCGCGCGTCCGTTGAGCCAGGTGGAATTGGCGTTCTTGATGCGCCCGGTCGCGAGCGAGAGCGCGCCCGGCGTGGCGATCCCGACGCTGCCGCGCGCGCCGAGCTCGCGCTCGGCCGTGGCCACGAGCCGGGCGATCGCGTCGAGGGTCGCGTCGTAATCATCGACCGGCGTGGCGATGCGCTCGCGATGGCGCACCTCGCCCGACTCGTCGAGCGCGGCGAGCTCGATCTTCGTGCCGCCGAGGTCGACCCCCATGCGCAGGTTCATGCCCGCAACGATAAACCAGCAACGGGTACGACTTCACCTGCGGGGTTCTCGCTGCTGCACGGCACTCGGACCGGGCCGTGACGTCGCCCTCAGCGCGAAGCGACGTTCGGATTGCCTCCCAGGACGGCGACCGTTCCCGGCAGCATGCGCGTGCGCCCGCGGCCGAGCTGCACCTCGCCGCCGATGAGCGCGGCCTGGATCTGCTCCGCCGTCGGACGGTGCACGCCGAGGTGGGCGAGCGAGGAACGCGCCGAGGCGAGCGCTTCGCGCACCTCCTCGAAGCTCATCGGCGCGCCCGGGGTGAAGCCGGCGAGGCTCACGTTGTGGCCGTCGACTCCGTTGGTCGCGAGGGTGATCGAACTGCCGCCGTGCAGGCCGCGCACGAGCGCGTCCGCGTTCTGGCGCGAGCCCGCCCACGCGGCGAACTCCGAAACGATGCGAGAGGGCGCGGGCTCGCTGGACACGGCCGCCATGGCGGACGAGGCGACGAGGAGCGATGCGGCGAGCGAGGCGGCGAGCTTGCGATGGTCCATGAGGCACCTCCGGGCGAAATGCCTCCAATATCCCGCACGAGGGAGCGCGCGCGAAGTCGGTCCGCTCCGAGAGTGCCGTGGGCGCGTGGGCGTCGCGGCGGTCGGCACGCTCCTACCGGGTGCCGCATGCCAGAATGCGGCGATGAACCTCGCGATCGTCGCCACGGTCGTCCTCGGCCTCGCGCTCGACCGGAATTGGGTGCAGCACGGCCAGGCCGCCGCGAGCGCCGGCGCATGGCTCGTGTGCCTCGCGCTTTTCACGCGCAGCGCCCGGACGACGCGCGTTTCGCTCGCCGCATGCCTCGCCCTCGCGACCGCGGGCGAGGTGGTGCTGTCGCTCGCGTGGGGTTTGTATCGATACCGCCTCGGCAATATCCCGCTCTTCGTGCCGCCCGGCCACGTGCTGCTCTTCTTCCTCGGGACGCAGCTCGCGGGGCGCGTGCCGGAGCGCGGCGCCGGGATCGTGGCCCTCCTCGCGTTGCCGCTCGTCGCGCTCCTCGCATGGACCGGCCGCGACACCCTGGGGCCGCTTCTCTACGCGCTCTTCCTCGCGTGCCTCTGGCTCTCCCCCTCGCGCCGCCTCTACGCGACCATGTTCGTGCTCTCGCTCGCGATGGAGCTTTATGGGACCTGGCTCGGAAACTGGACCTGGAGCGCGCGAGTGCCCGGGCTGGGGCTGAGCGCCGCCAACCCGCCGCTCGCGGCGGGCGCGTTCTATTGCGTGCTGGATCTCCTCGTGACCGCGATCACGGTCACGCTGGAGAAGCGATCAGCCGCCGGCGAGCCCGGACTGATGACCGAGCGTCGACTCGCACCACGCGGCGATGCGCAGCGCGTGCTCGTCCTCGCGGTAGCGGCCGACGACCTGGAAGCCGAGCGGCAGGCCGCGCAAGCCGCGGCCGGTGGGAATCGTCACCGCGGGCATCGCGGCCTGCGTCCATAGCGCGTTGAACACGGAGTCGCCGGTGCTCGCGAGGCTCTCCGGCGCTTCGCCGGTCGCGGGAATCGTCGCGATCGCCTCGTGCTGCTCGAAGATGCGGTCGAGCCAGCGCCGGTACTCGTCGCGCTTCTCGAGCGCCCTCGCGTACTGCTCCGGCGTCACGGTGCGGCCGCGGTCCAGGAGCTCGATGAGGTAGGGCGAGAGACGGATGCGATGGCGCGATTCGATCGAGGCGAAGCTCTTCACCGCCTCGTGCGCGAGAATCGCCATGACGTTTTCCCAGGCGCCCTCGAAAAGGCGCGGCAGCGTCACCTCGCGCACCCTGGCGCCCGCCGCCTGCAGCTTGATGATGCATTCGACGAAGTGCTGGCGCTGCGCATCGCTCGCGATCGGCCACTTGTGCGTCTTCACCACCGCGATGCGCGGCGGCTCGGCGAGCGGCTCGAGCGGCACGTGCAGCAGCCGGGGCGCGGCGCGCACCACCGTCGCCTCGTCGCGGAAGTCCTCGCCCATCAGGCAGGCGCCGAACCAGGCGGCGTCCGCGACGGAGCGCGCGAAGACGCCCACGGTATCGAGCGTCGGCGCGAACGGCAGGATGCCGGTGCGCGAGATCGCTCCGTGCGTGGGCTTGTAACCCACCACGCCGCAGAAGGCCGCCGGCCGGATCACCGAGCCGAGCGTCTGGGTGCCGATCGCCACCGGCACGAAGCCGGCCGCCACCCCGGCCGCCGACCCGCTCGAGGAACCGCCGGGGGTATGCGACGGGTTCCAGGGATTGCGCGTCTTGCCGGGCGAGCGATAGGCGAACTCGGTGGTCACGGTCTTGCCCATCACCAGCCCGCCGAGCGCCTCCAGCCGCCGCACCACCCAGGCCGAGGTCGTCGGCACGTGGTTGCCGAAGATCACCGATCCCATGCGGGTCGGGATGCCGCGCGTGTTGATGATGTCCTTCACGGCGACGGGAATGCCGTACAGCGGCAGGTCGGCGAGGATGCCGCCGGCCGCCCGCTCCTCGGCGTCGGCCATGGCGCGCGAGGCGTCGAACCATTCCCAGGCATGGATGCGCGGCTCGAGCGCGGCGATGCGCCCCGACAAGGAGGTCACATAGTCCTGCACCGTGGCGCGGCCGTCGCGGTAAGCGCGCAGGATGTCGAGGAGCCCGAGGGGATAAAGGTCCATTTTTTTAGTTAGTTACGGCGGCGGCCGGTCCGTGCCGGGCGCATCAGGACGGCTATTTTGCCGTCCCCCGTGAGGGATTACCAGCTAACCGAGCGCGGCCTTGAGCGCGTTCACCCCGGCGAGGGCGATCAGCTCGTCGTCGGAGGCCCGCACGCCCGAGACCCCCACCGCCCCCACGACGGTGCCGTCCACCTCGATGGGAACACCGCCTTGCAGGATCGCCATCCCCTGGGCGATGGACAGGAACGCGGTGCGGCCGTTGTTCACCGACTCCTCGAGGAGCCGCGTGGGGCGCTTCCAGGCGACCGAGGCGCGCGCCTTCTCCACGGCCGTCGCGACGCTGGAGATCTGCGCACCGTCGAGGCGCACGAGCGCGATGGTGTGGCCGCCGTCGTCCACCACCGCGATCACGACGCGCCAGTTGTTGCGCAGCGCCTCTTTCTCGGCGGCGTCGAGCGCGACGCGGGCGGCTTCTAGGGTGAGGGTCTTGCGGGCGGGAAGCGTGAGCGGCATGGACGGTCGAGCGGAAGGCGAGCCCTCGATGATACCGTCGGCGACGCGCGCGTCCTAGGGGGCGATCGCATCTTGTGGGAAAATCGCGCGATGAACTCCTCCCGCCCCTGGTTTGCCGCGATCTTCGTGGCCTGCGCCGTGCTCCTCGGCATCGCCCTCTACCTGCAGGAAGAAGTCGGGCTCGAGCCGTGCCCGATGTGCATCCTGCAGCGTTACGCGTTCACCGTCCTCGCGATCGTCGCGCTGGTGGGCGCCATCCACGGCCCGCGCGGCACGCCGCTCAAGGCCTATGGCGTGCTGCTGATCCTCGTCGCGATCGCCGGCGGCGGGGTCGCGCTGCGCCAGTCGTACATCCAGCATTACCCGCCGGTCGTGTCGAGCTGCGGGACGGATCTCGATTTCCTCGTGAACGCCTTCCCGATCTCGCAGGCGCTTCCCAAGATCTTCGCGGGCTCGGGGGATTGCTCGGCGGTGCATTGGCGGCTGCTCGGGCTCTCGATCGCGGAATGGGCGCTCGTCTGGTTCGTCCTGTTCGTGATCTTCACCGCCTGGTTCGCATTCCGGCGCAAGGCGCGCTGATCGGGTCGCGCGCCGCGCCATGAGCCGCATCGCTTTCGCCGCGCGACGCGCGTTCCTCGAGCGCGCGCTCGCGCTCGGGTCGGCCGCATTCCTGCAGCCGCTCGCGGGTTGCGCGACCGCCCGTCCGCGCTTCGCCGCCGATCCGTTCACGCTCGGTGTCGCCTCGGGCGCGCCGCGCGCCGACGGCTTCGTGATCTGGACGCGGCTCGCGCCGCGCCCCCTGGAGGGCGGCGGCATGGATCCCGTTCCGGTCGCGGTCGACTGGGAGGTCGCGGCCGACGAATCGTTCGCGCACGTGGTGCGGCGCGGCAAGGCGCTCGCGCATCCGGAATCGGTGCACGCGGTGCACGTCGAGGTGGACGGGCTCGATCCGGCGCGCGAGTACTGGTACCGCTTCCACGCCGGCGACGCCGCGAGCGCCATCGCGCGCACGCGTACTGCCCCCGGCCGCGGGCACGGCGACGAACGGCTGCGCCTCGCGCTCGCGAGCTGCCAGCAATACGAGCAGGGCTGGTATGTCGCGCATCGCCACATCGCGCGCGAGGGCGTCGACGTGGTCGCCTTCGTGGGCGACTACATCTACGAATCGAGCTGGGGCAGCCGGCACGTGCGCCACCACTCGACCGGCGAGCCGCACACGCTCGACGAATACCGCACGCGCTACGCGCAGTACAAGACCGACGCGGACCTCCAGGCCGCGCACGCCTGCGCGCCGTGGATCGTCACGTGGGACGATCACGAGGTCGACAACGACTACGCCAACGACCAGGCCGAGGACCTCGAGCCGAACTTCCTCGCGCGGCGCGCCGCCGCCTATCGCGCGTTCCTCGAGCACCTTCCGGTGCGCCGCTCCGAAATCGAGCGGAACGGCGGCTACCGCATCTACGGCCGGCACGAATGGGGATCGCTCGCGCTGCTGCACGTGCTCGACGACCGCCAGTACCGCGACCACGAGGTGTGCCCGAAGCCGCTGCGCGGCGGCTCCAACATCGTGGGTCCCGAATGCGGCGAGCGCCTCGATCCGCGCCGCACGATCCTCGGCTTCGAGCAGGAACGCTGGCTCGCGCGCGGGCTCGCCGAATCGCGCGCCGCGTGGAACGTGATCGTGCAGCAGACGCTCATGGCGCCGGCCGGACGGCCCGGGCCGGACGGCAACCATCGCTACTGGACCGACGGCTGGGACGGCTATCCGGCCGCGCGCCAGCGCCTGCTCGACGCGCTCGCGGCCTCCGGTGCGCGCAATCCCGTCGTGCTCGGCGGAGACGTGCACGCGAACTACGTCGCGGACCTCCACCGCAGTCCGGAGGACATGGGCTCGCCCATCGTCGCGGCGGAATTCTGCGGCACCTCGATCACTTCGCAGGGAACGCGCGAAGACGTCGTCGCGGGCATCCGGCGCGCGAACCCGCACATCCACTTCGCCGAATCGACCAAGCGCGGCTACGTGCTGCTGGATTTCTCGCCGGATCGCGCCGAGGCGAAGCTGCGCGTGGTGGGGACGGTGAAGGAGCGCGAATCGCCCCTCACGACGCGGGCGCAGTACAGCGTCGAGGACGGAAGGCCCGGCGTGCTGGCCTGAAGGCGGCGCGGCGCGGCCGCGCCGCCGCGTGCATCACTTGAGGCCGAGGATTTCCTTCGCCTTGCCGAGGTCGTCGAGCGAGGCCTGGTGATTGCCGGCCTTGTGCTCCTCTTCGCCCTTCGCGCGCAGCTTCTTCACCTCCGCCATCTGCTCCTTGCTGAGGTTGGGGTGCTTCGCGAGCGCGGCGTCGATCTCCTTCATGTCCTTCGGGCAATGGAACGCGAAAGCGGCGCCGGACGCGAAGAGCAGCGCGGCGGCGAGAGGCAGGATGCGCTTCATGGGTTCTCCTCTTGGGACGGTGCGGTTGTGGGGTGCTGCGAACGGCTCCGGGGCAAACAGCGGGGGCGAGGCATTATTCCTCAAATGGCGAGCTGCCGCAGGTCGGCCACCGGCTCTGCCGCGAGGCGACCGGCGGCCTCGAGCCGCAGGATGTCGGCGGCCACCTCGTCGGGCGAACGCAGCGCGCCCTCGTCCTTCATGCGCCGGAAGCGCTCGACGTCGGCGAAGTCCTCGGCGGAGGCGCCGCGCACGGTCGCCTGCATGCCGGTGTCGATCACGCCGGGCGCGAGGCTCACCACCTCGACCGGCGCGCCGCGCGCCTGCGCCTCGAGCGCGGCGACGCGCGAGGCCATGTCGAGTCCCGCCTTCGCGGCGCAGTAGGCGCTCCAGCCGGAGATGGGCCGCCGTCCCGCGCCCGACGAGATGTTGATCACGCGCCGCAGCGCCGCCGCGGCCTCGGTCATGCGCAGGAACCGGCGCATGAGGCGCATCGGCGCGACCAGGTTCACGAGGAGGTTCCTCTCGAGCGCATCGGCGTCGAGCGCCTCGAGCGGGGCGACGGGCGAGACCACGCCGGCGTTGTTCACCAGCACCGCCTTCTCGTAGCGCTTGCCGCGAATGCGCTGCTCGACGCGGTCGCACGCGCGCTCGGTGGCAGCGCCGTCGGCGAGGTCGACCTCGATGCGCGCGCCGCCCGGAATCGGCGCGTCCGGCGCCCGCGAAAGGGCGATGAGCTCGTTCGCGCGATCGCTTGCGATCGCTTCGGCGAGCGCCTTGCCGAGCCCCTGGGTGGTTCCGGTGACGATATACAGGTTCATGTGGAAAGCGCTTTCGCTATGATGCGGCGTGGCCATCATATCCCCCCGCGCGCAAGCGCCGCGCGTGACGCTCGCTCTCGTCGCCTCGAGCGTCGCCGTGACCGGGGCCGCGTGGCTGCTGGGTCCCGAGCGCGTGATCCCGCCGCTGCTCATCGGGCGCCCCGGGTCGGCCTTCCTCGCCGACCTGCGCGGGGGGGAGCTGTGGCGGCTCCTCACGCCGATCTTCGTGCACCTGGGCGCGCTGCACCTGCTCTTCAACATGATGTGGCTGTGGGACCTGGGCGGCGCGATCGAGCGGCTGAAGGGCGGACCCTTGCTCGCGCTTTTCGTAGCGGCGAGCGGCGCGGCCTCGAACCTCGCGCAATACGCGATCACGCGCTCGCCGAATTTCGGCGGCATGTCGGGCGTGGTGTATGCGCTGCTGGGATACGTGTGGATGCAGGGCCGCTCCAACCCGGGGTTCGGCATCGCGCTGCACCGCTCGACCGTCGCGATGATGCTCGCCTGGTACGCGCTGTGCTGGACCGGGTGGCTCGGGCCGATCGCGAACTGGGCGCACACCGCGGGATTGGTGCTGGGAGTGGCATGGGGATTCCTCGACCGCAGGCCGCCCCGCGCGAGGCTCGTGCCATGAGCGCCGCGCGCGGGGCGCTCGTCGTCACCGGCGCAAGCCGCGGCATCGGCGCGGCCACCGCGCGACTCGCCGCCGAGCGCGGCTACGCCGTGTGCGTGAACTACCGCTCGAACCGCGCGGCCGCCGACGCCGTGGTCGCGGCGATCCGCGCGGGCGGCGGACGCGCGCTCGCGATCGCCGGCGACGTCGCACGCGAAGCGGACGTGCTGCGCCTCTTCGAAGCGTGCGAGTCGGAGCTCGGCCCGCTCGCCGCGCTGGTCAACAACGCCGGCGTCCTCGAGCGGCACATGCGCGTCGACGAGATGAGCGTGGAGCGCCTCGAGCGGGTGTTCGCCACCAACATCGTCGGATCGTTCCTGTGCGCGCGCGAGGCGGTTCGGCGCATGTCCACGCGCCGCGGCGGCAAGGGCGGCGGGATCGTGAACGTATCCTCGGTCGCGGCGAGCCTCGGATCGCCGCACGAGTACGTCGACTACGCCGCGTCGAAGGGCGCGATCGACACCTTCACCGTGGGCCTCGCGCGCGAGGTGGCGGCCGAGGGGATCCGCGTGAATGCCGTTCGCCCGGGCGTGATCTACACCGAGATCCACGCGAGCGGCGGTGAGCCGGGCCGCGTCGATCGCGTGAAGGCGGGCGTCCCGATGCAACGCGGCGGCGAGCCCGAGGAGGTCGCGCGCGCGATCCTCTGGCTGCTGTCGGAAGAATCTACCTATTGCACCGGCGCGATCCTCGACGTTTCGGGCGGCCGCTAGGGTTCACGCCCGCGATGACCCTTGTTATCATGGACCACTCTCCCAGCAACACCGACCGTGACATCCGATCCGCACGACGAGGCGATCGCGGACGACGTCCGCCGCTTCATCCTGACGAGCATCCCATCGGTGCCGTTCATGGAGGCGATCCTGCTGTTCAAGGCGCTTCCCGGGCAGGCGGTGGAAACGCGCAGCGTGGGCGAGCGGCTCTACGTGAGTGAACGGGAGGCCGCGCAGCTCGTGGAGAGCCTCGCCGCCCAGCACATCATCACGCCGGTGGAAGGCTCTTCCACCGTGTACCGATTCGCGCCTTCGCCCGAGCTCGCGGCGATGCTCGACAAGGCCACGCACGCGTACGTGCACAACCTGATCGGCGTCACGCGCCTCATCCATTCGCGTACCGAGCGGATGGCGCACCGGTTCGCCGACGCCTTCAGGATCCGGAAGGACTCCTAGAAAAATGTCCGCCGTCATCTACACGCTCTGCGCGCTCACCAGCCTCGCCTGCGTCTGGTTCCTCCTCGGCGCCTACGCCCGCACGCGCCACCGGCTGCTCTTCTGGAGCGGCATGTGCTTCGTGATGCTCACGGCGAGCAACATCCTCAACATCTTCGACCGCTACGTGTTCTTCAACGTGGACCTCGCGCCGCTGCGGCTCGCCACCGCGCTCATCGCCGTCGCGCTGCTCCTCTTCGGGCTCATCTGGGAAGGAGAATGACGCCATGAACGAGATCATGCTGGGCGGCATCGCCATCGGATCCATCGCGGTGTCGTTCTTCTTCTTCCGCTTCTGGCGCAGCACGCGCGACCGCTTCTTCCTGCTCTTCGCGCTCTCGTTCCTGATCGAGGGCGTGAACCGGGTGGCGCTCTACGAGACCGTCGGCCTCTCGGAGGACGCGCCCATCTACTACACCATTCGGGTCATCGCCTACGGGCTGATCCTCGCCGCCATCATCGACAAGAACCGGGGACCCCGGCGGCGGCAATGAGCGCCGAGGTCGCGGTCGGGCGGCGCGGCGCGGTCGCCACGGTCGGCTTCCACCGCCCGGCGAAGAAGAACGCCATCACGGCGGCGATGTACGGGGCGCTCGCCGAGGCGATCGCCGCCGCCGAGGCCGACCCCGAAGTGCGCGCAATCCTCTTCCACGGCACGGCCGAGGCGTTCACCGCCGGCAACGACCTCAACGATTTCCTCGCGCGTCCCCCATCCGCGGAGGAAGCGCCGGTATTCCGGTTCCTGCGCGTCGTCGCCGGCGCGGCGAATCCGCTCGTCGCCGCGGTGAACGGTCCCGCGGTCGGCATCGGGACGACGCTGCTGCTGCATTGCGACCTGGTGTACGCGGGCGAGGACGCGCGCTTCCAGCTGCCGTTCACGCGCCTGGGCCTGGTGCCCGAGTTCGCCTCGACCTACCTGCTGCCGTGGATCGCCGGTTACCAGCGCGCGGCCGAGCTGCTGCTGCTCGGCGAGCCGTTCGACGCGGCGCGCGCCCACGAAGCGGGGCTCGTCACGCGCGTGGTGCCTGCGGCGCAGGCCTTCGATACCGCGCTCGATGCGGCGCAGAAGCTCGCCGCACTCCCGGCCGCCTCGGTGCGCCGCACCAGGGCGCTGCTCAAACGGGCCCATCGCGCCGCCATCGAGGCGCAGCTCGCCGCCGAGGGCGAACAGTTCCGCCGCATGCTCGGCGAGCCCGCCGCGCGCGAGGCGTTCGACGCGTTCCTCGCGAAGCGCGCGCCGGATTTCCGCAGCCTGTAGGAAAGGTCCCATACCGCGCGTAGCGCACGGGCCCGGAACCAACGCCGGGTACACCGCGACCAACGGGAGCCAGCCGATCGCTGGCGTTCGCAACGAGGAGGCTCTCGTGTCGTTCCTGCTCTACCTGGTCGGCTTCATCGTGTTCATCGCGGGGCTCGCCTGGCTCGCGACCACGCTGGGCATCTCCCAGACCTACATCATGATCGGGGCGGTGATCCTGCTCGGGATCGGCATCTTCAGCGCGGCGACGCGCACGCGCGCCAAGGACCCGCCGGCGGGCTGACCTGCAGGAGATCGAAGCGCCGCGGTAGCGATGGCCGTGGACGCCGCGGAGCGTGTCGCCGCCGAGCCGCCGGCGCCGCGTCCCGGCAGGCGTCATTGTGCGGCGCAGCAAAGGCGCGTATAGTCCGCGCCCTATCCGGCCAGCGAGCGCTCGCGTGGAGGCCGGCGACCAGAACATGAGCGATACGACCGCCGCAACCGTCCGTCCGATCACCCGTGCATCAGCGCACCGGGGGGCCACCGCCGGTCTCGTGCTCGGCGCCATCGGCGTCGTGTTCGGCGACATCGGCACGAGCCCCCTCTACGCCCTGCAGACCGCGTTCGGCCCCGAGCACGGCATCCCGCTCACGCACGAGAACGTGCTCGGCATCCTTTCGCTCATCGTGTGGTCGCTGGTGTGGGTGATCACGCTCAAGTACCTGTTCGTGATGATGCGCGCCGACAACAACGGCGAGGGCGGCATCCTCGCGCTCCTCGCGCTCGCGCTGCGCGAGACGCGTCCCTACCCGAAGCTGCGCTGGACCATCATCGGCATCGGCATCTTCGGCGCCGCGATGTTCTACGGCGACAGCATGATCACGCCCGCGATCACCGTGCTTTCGGCGGTGGACGGCCTGTCGGTCGCCGCGCCCACCGTGAGCCACTTCGTGATCCCGGTGGCGCTGCTGGTGCTGGCAGGGCTCTTCCTCATCCAGAGCCACGGCACCGGCAAGGTCGGAACGTTCTTCGGGCCGGTGATGGTGCTGTGGTTCTTCGCGATCGCGGTGATCGGCCTCGTGCACGTGATCGACAATCCGCGCGTGCTGCAGGCGGTCGCGCCGATCCATGCGATCGACTTCGTGCTCGACTATCCGCTGCGCGGCTTCCTCGTGCTGGGCGCCGTGTTCCTCGCCCTCACCGGCGGCGAGGCGCTCTACGCGGACATGGGCCACTTCGGCCGCCGGCCGATCCGCGTCGCGTGGCTGTGCCTGGTGTTTCCGGCGCTGCTGCTCAACTATTTCGGCCAGGCCGCCTACGTGCTCGCGCATCCCGACGCGATCAGCAATCCCTTCTACAAGATGATCCCCGACTGGGCGCTGATCGCCATGGTGGTGCTCGCCACCTGCGCCGCGGTGATCGCCTCGCAGGCGGTGATCTCGGGCGCCTTCTCGGTCACGCGGCAGGCGATCCAGCTCGGGTACGTGCCGCGCCTCGAGATCCAGTACACCTCGGAACGCTCGATGGGCCAGATCTACGTGCCGTTCGTGAACTGGATCCTGTTCATCGCGGTGGTGCTGCTCGTGCTCGGCTTCGAGAGCGCGACCAACCTCGGCAACGCGTACGGCATCGCGGTCTCCGCGACGATGGTGATCGAGTGCCTGCTCGCGATGGTGGTCGCGCGCCTCATCTGGAAATGGCCGCTGCCGGTGGTGATCGTGGTGATGGGCCTCTTCCTCGCGGTCGACTCGACCTTCCTCGCCTCGAACGCGGCGAAGTTCCTGTCGGGCGGCTGGTTCCCGCTGCTCATCGGCTGCACCGTGTTCACCCTGCTCATGACGTGGAAGCGCGGCCGGCTGCTCATGTTCCGGCGCCTGTCCGAGCAGGGCATCCCGCTCAAGCCGTTCCTCGAGAGCCTGGACGCGCATCCGCCGCAGAAGGTCTCGGGGACCGCGATCTTCATGACCAGCAACGCCGACCAGGTGCCCCACGCGCTGCTGCACAACCTCAAGCACAACAAGGTGCTGCACGAGAAGACGGTGTTCCTCACCATCGTGCCGCACGACGTGCCCTACGTTCCGGTCGAGGACCGCGTGCAGTTCGAGCGCCTGGTGAACGGCTTCTACAAGCTCGAGGCGTGGTACGGATTCAAGGAGCAGCCGGACATCGACGAGATCCTCGCCGCGTGCCGGCTGCGCTACGGGTTCACCTTCGACGTGATGGACACCTCGTTCTTCCTCTCGCGCGAGACGGTGATCCCGACCAGCGACACGCCCGGCATGGCGCTGTGGCGCGACCACATCTTCGCCTGGATGACGCGCAACGCCACGCGCGCGACGGACTTCTTCAACATCCCCCCGAACCGGGTGGTCGAGCTCGGCACCCACATCGAGATCTGATCGGGGACGGACCCCGTTTCCCTTTAGGCGGAACGGCGTTCGCTCTTAGGGAAAACGGGGTCCGTCCCCTCGGAACATCGCGCGGCCTTCGGAGTCTAGAAGGCATGCGCTCCTCGCTTTCGCCGTACTGGAAGAAGCGCGACTTCGGCGCGACGCCGGAGCCGAAGGGCGAGCTCGCCCACGCGGGCAAGGCGCTGTCGTTCGTGATCCAGAAGCACGCGGCGCGGCGGCTGCATTACGACTTCCGCCTCGAGCTCGACGGCACGCTCAAGAGCTGGGCGGTGCCCAAGGGCCCGAGCCTCGATCCGCACGTGCGGCGCATGGCGGTGCACGTGGAGGACCATCCGCTCTCCTACGCGAGCTTCGAGGGCGTGATCCCGCCCGGGCAGTACGGCGCTGGCACCGTGATCGTTTGGGACCGCGGCGAATGGCTGCCCCTCGGCGATCCGCGCAAGGGCTACCGTGAAGGCAAGCTCAAGTTCGAGCTCCACGGCGAGAAGCTCCACGGGCGCTGGACGCTGGTGCGCATGCACGGCCACGAGGACGAGCGCCAGGAGCCGTGGCTCCTCATCAAGGAGAGCGACGAGGAGGCGCGGCCGGCGTCGGATTACGACATCACGGAAGCGCTGCCCGGAAGCGTGAACGCGGAGCCGGCGAAGAAGGCGCGCAAGGCGGCCGCGAGGAAGGCGGCGAGCCGTGGCACTTCGGCGAAGAAGCCGGCCGCAAGGCGATCGCCGCGCACCGCGAAGAAGAAGGCCGCGAAGAAATCCGCGAAGGCCGACCCCGAGATTCCCGCGGCGGCCGAGGAGGCCGCGCTTCCGCTCACGCTCTTCCCGCAGCTCGCCACGCTCGTCGACGAGCCTCCGGCAGGCGGCGGCTGGGTGTACGAGCTCAAGTTCGACGGCTACCGCATCGTCACGCGCATCGAGGACGACGACGTGTGCCTCTTCACCCGCAACGGCAACGACTGGAGCGCGCGGCTCGCGGGACTGCGCGAGGAGGTCCGCTCCCTCGCACTCGACCCGGCATGGCTCGACGGCGAGATCGTGGTGCTGAACGACAAGGGGCTTCCGGATTTCCAGCGGCTGCAGCAAGCCTTCGACACCCGCGCGCGGGCGGACATCGTCTACTTCGTGTTCGACCTGCCGTACTACGGCGGATACGACCTGCGCCGCGTGCCGCTCGTGCAGCGCCGCGAGCTGCTGCGCAAGGTGCTCGAGGCGCGTCCTTCGGCGCGCGTGCGCTTCAGCGAGTCCTTCGAGGGGGATGCGCGCCAGCTCCTCGAGGGCGCCTGCGCGAGCGGCCTCGAGGGGCTGGTGGGCAAGCGCGCGCAGGCGGGCTACACGTCGACGCGCTCCACCTCCTGGATCAAGCTCAAGTGCACGCAGCGCCAGGAGTTCGTGATCTGCGGCTACACCGATCCCAAGGGCGCGCGCGCCGGCTTCGGCTCGCTCCTCCTCGGCGTGAACGACCGCGAGGGACACCTGCGCTATGCGGGCAACGTCGGCACCGGCTTCGACGACGAGCAATTGCGCACGCTCAAGGCGAAGCTCGCCGCGCTCGCGACCGCGAAGCCGCCGTTCCACGAGGGCGCGCCGCGCGGCGTGAAGGGGCATTGGGTGAAGCCGCGGCTCGTGTGCGAGGCGGCGTTCACCGAATGGACGAGCGACGGACGCATCCGCCATCCGACCTTCCGCGGACTGCGCAGCGACAAGGACCCGGAGGCGGTCGTGCGCGAGGAGCCGGCGCACGCTCCCGCGGCGGCGGACGAGGGCAACGCGAAGCCGCGCTCGCGGAGCGCCCGCCGCCCGAGCGAGGCGGTGATGGGCATCGCGGTGAGCCATCCCGACCGCGTGGTCGATGCCCGGACCGGCGTCACCAAGCTCGAGCTCGTGCGCTACTACGAATCCATCGCGCCGCACATGATCCCGCACCTGCGCGGACGGCCGATCGCGCTGGTGCGCGCACCCTACGGCATCGGCGGCGAGCTCTTCTTCCAGAAGCACGGGGAGAAGATCAGGATCCCGGGCATCATCCAGCTGCCGCGCGAATACTGGCCGGGACATCCGGCGATGCTCGAGATCGCGAGCGCCGAGACGCTGGTGGGCGCGGCGCAGATGAACGTGATCGAGTTCCACACCTGGAACTCCACCACGCGCCTCATCGACAAGCCCGACCGCTTCCTCCTCGACATGGATCCGGGCGAGGGCGTGGATTGGCGCGCGCTCCTCGAAGGCACCGCGCTGGTGAAGAAGATGCTCGACCTGCTCGGACTCGAAAGCTTCCTCAAGACGAGCGGCGGCAAGGGATTGCACGTCGTGGTGCCGCTCACGCCGACGCAGCCGTGGGGATACGACGAGGTGAAGGACTTCACGCAGGCGATCGCGCAGCACCTCACGCACACGCTTCCGCAGCTCTTCGTGGCACGCGCCGGCGCGCAGAACCGCGTCGGGCGCATCTTCGTCGACTACCTGCGCAACGGCACCGGGGCGACCACCATCTCCGCGTTCTCGGCGCGCGCGCGCCCCGGGCTGGGCGTCTCCGTGCCGGTGAAGTGGAGCGAGCTCAAGGGCCTCGAGCGCGCGGACCAATGGAACGTGCGCAACGTGCACGAAAGGCTCGCGCAGCTGCGAACCGATCCGTGGAAGGGATACGAGGCGGTGCGGCAGACGCCGGATGCGGCGTGGAAGCGGCTACGCGAGGAGTCGGAGCCGCCCGCGGCTACGCGGCGGCCGCCGGCTCGAACTCGAAGCGCTCGCCCTGCGGCCCGGTGAACACGAGGCGATCGCCCTCGCGCCGGCCGCGCGCGCCGGTCGCCATCGCGGCGAGGAAGCGCTTCTCGATCTCGCCCGCGGCGCCGACGCACATGCGCTTGGTCATGGCGAGACCCTCCACGCGCACCTGCGCGCTTTCCATTTTCCAGACGCCGGAGAACACGTTGCACCCGGTGTAGCCCGAAAGCCGTCCCTGGCTCACGAATTCGAGCCGCGGCCGGCTGTGCGGATCGGCGCCCTCGGCGACGATGCCGATCCAGCGCGTTCCGACGAAGCCCTTCGCCTCCTCCGGCACCGCACGCAAGCGCAGCATCCCGCCCGAACCCGACATGGTGAGGACATCGCCCGTGATCGAATAGCTGGATACCGCGTGCAGCGTGTCGAGCCAGCCTTCCTGCAGGCGCCGCGCCGCCGCGTCGCACCCATGCCGGCCGGCCTCGATGCGTCCGATCGCGATCGCCTTCGCGCCCACGGAGTCTTCGACATAGCGCGCGGCGATCGGGTTGCATCCGCCGAAGCCCTCCAGGCGCCCGTCGCCGAAGCGCAGCCACGGCTTCTCGCCCGCGTACGGCAGCCCGAGCTGCGCCTGCCAACGCGTCCCGATGAAGGGCCTGGGCGGCGGCTCCCGGGGCTCGGTCGCGCAGGCGGCGAGGACGATTCCCGCCGCGAGCAGGGAAACGAAGGCGATGGTCTTCATGGCTCTCCTAGAACGTGCCGAGCAGCATCGAGATCGCGCCGTGCACGAGGTCGACCGGCTCGCGGCCCGAATCCGGCGTCGTGTGCTTTCCGGCGAGCAGCGCATCGAGCACCGCACCGGCATCCACGCCCTGCGGCTGCCCCCGCTTCTCCTGCGCCGACAACGCATCGACCGCGTGCTTCACCGCGTCGGCATCGAGGATCGCGATCGGCGCGTGGCAGTAGGGGCATTCAGCCTCGCGCGTGATGTCCACCGGCGCGCCGCAGCTCGAGCAGCGGATCTGCGTGACGGTCGCGGAAAGCTTCTGCACTTCCAGGGGCGTGAGCGTGCGCACGAATTCCTTCTCGCGCAGGAACTGCAGGAAGGTCGTGAAGCGGCCGTGGCCCTGCGGACAGCGGTAGTACACGAACGCATTGGTGCGCTCGACGTCGTGGGTGAAGGCGAGCGGCGAGCGGCACGTCACGCAGTGCAGGAGCGAGGCGAGCGGCTTCGGGGCGCCGGCCGGCTGGGTCTCGATCTCGCGGAAGAGCTGCAGGATCGCCGCGGGCGCGAGCTGCGAGCTTTCCCAGGCGTCGAACCAGATGGCGCGGCAGTCGAAGCACAGGTCGAGGTCGAGCGCGCCGGTGGTCTTGCGCGCGAAGGATTCGCGGCGCATCGGCGCCGAGCAGCCGGGGCAGCTGCGCGCTCCCGGCGCGCCCGCCGTGTCGTTCATTCGCTCCTCCTCTTCGCACGCAGCTTATCATTCCGGCCATGTGCAGCCGCTACTTCCTCGACGCGGACGGGAACGTCATCGCCTACACGTTCCGCGTCCCGGCCGACGAGCGCATCCGCCGGCGCTACAACATCGCGCCCAGCCAGGAAGCGCCGGTGGTGCGCGCGGGCCAGGACGGCGCGCGCGAGGCAGCCTGGCTGCGCTGGGGCCTCGTGCCCTACTGGGCGAAGGACCCGTCGATCGGAAGCCGCATGATCAACGCGCGCAGCGAGACGGTGATGGAGAAGCCCGCCTTCCGCGAGGCTTTCCGCAGCCGGCGTTGCGCGATTCCCGCCTCCGGATTCTACGAGTGGACCGGCGACGCGAAGCACCGCGTTCCGCATGCCATCACCATCGAAGGGCGTGCGCTCCTCGCGTTCGCGGGCCTGTGGGAACGCTGGAAGGATCGCGACGGAAAGCGCCTCGAGACCTACACCATCCTCACCACCGCCGCCAACCGCTTCGTGAGCCCGATGCACGACCGCATGCCCGCGATCCTCGCGGACGACGACCTCGAGGCGTGGCTCTGCGGCGGCGTGGAGGATGCGTGGCGGTTGATCCGTCCCTATCCCGACGAGCCGATGCGCGAGCGTGTCGTCTCGCGCGCCCTCAACAATCCGCGCAACGAGTCGCCGGAGTTGTGGGCGTTGGAGAGTGACACGAGCGAAAAGCGCTGATTCGCGTTCCGGCCTCAATCCGCGAAAGCGGAAACCTCGGCGACAGCGCGCGGAACGCAGACCACCGCCTGCGGGTGCTTCGCGATGAAGGTCCGCACGATCTTGTAGATGTCCGGATCGAAGTCGATCTCGGCGCGCGCCTCCAGCAGCGCCGAGAGCGCGGCCTCGTCGCGCGCGGTGCCGACGTGGCACCACCGGTCGAAGACGTGCGCCTCCTCGAGCCCGCCCTGCAGATCGCGCTCGCGCACGATCGCGCGCCCGCTCCACGGCCAGTCGGCGAGGCGCCACGGCGCGAGCGCGGTCGCGAGGCGCAGGTGGTGCATCCGCGGCGTCTCCTCGCCGATGCAGGCGCCGCGGCAGCGCTTCACCTGGCGCGCGAAGCACGGGCCGCCGCGCTTCTCCCAGCCGAGCTGCCGCCAGCACAGGCCGTGCTTCGCCGCGAGCCCCTCGAGCATGTCCTTCACGTGGCGGCGCGTCGCGAACGGCCCGTAGAGCGTCGAGCGCTCGTCGGCGTTCGAGGGCGCACCGCGCTCGCTCCAGTCGATGTCCTTCACCGCCAGCACCTCGGGCGGCTCGTCGAGGCTGGGAAGCCGCACGAAGCACGCGTTCGACTTGCGGCGCAGCCGATGGTTGTGGAGCGGCAGCAGCTGCTTCACCAGGCGCGCCTCGGCGAGAAGCGCGCCCAGCTCGCCCGCCGTCTCGTCCACCTCGATGCGCCGGATCTCGCCCGAGATGCGGATGTCGTTCGCCGACATGTGGTCGCTCGAGAAATGCGAGCGGATGCGATCGCGCAGGTTCACGCTCTTGCCGATGTAGATCGGCAGGTCGTTCACGCCGTAGAAGCGATAGACGCCCGGTCCCTCCGGCAATCCCTCGAGCGCGTCGGGCGCGAGCTGCGGGGGAAGGCTCGGGATGCGCAAGAGCCGCCGCACCGCCGCCTCGATCTCGTCCGCGCTGCGCTCGCGATAGATCGCCTGCACGAAGCGCCAGATCGCGCGCGCGTCGCCGAGCGCGGAGTGGCGTCCGGTGCGCAGCGCGCTCCCGGGCGCTGCGTCGTTCGACGCGCCGCCGATGTGCGGCTCGCGCAATCCGTGGCGCGCGACCACCGCGTCCAGCCCGTGGCCCGGCGCCTCCGGATACAGGCGCCGCGAGAGCCGTACCGTGCACAGCACGTCCGCGGTGAAGCGCATGCCGAGGCGGCGGAACTCGTTCTTCAGGAAGCCGTAGTCGAAGCGCGCGTTGTGCGCGACGAACAGGCGCCCCGCGAGTCGCTCGCGCACCTCGCGCGCGACGTCGTGGAAGCCGGGCGCGCCGCGCACCATCGCGTTGGTGATGCCGGTGAGGACCTGGATGTCTTCCGGAATGGGACGGCCCGGATCCACGAGCGAGGACCATTCGTCCACCAGCTCGCCCCCGGAGACGCGCACGATGCCGATCTCGGTCACGCGGTCGCCGGTGGGCACGGTGCCGGTCGTCTCCAGGTCGACGAACGCGACCTCGGGCGCGAGCATCAGCGCCGCCGGCCGCGCGCCTGCGGCCGCACGCGCCAAGGCGCGCCGGAGAAGCGCTCGACGAGGAAATCCACCATGGCGGCGACGCGCGGCGAACGATGCCGTCCCTGCGGATACACGGCGTGCAGCGGCAGCGGCTCGCTGTGGTGCACGTCGGCGAGCAGCGCCACGAGGCGCCCGTCGCGCAGCGCCTCGCCCACGATCGCATCCGAGAGTCGGATCACGCCCACGCCCAGGAGCGCGAGCGCGAGCAGCGCATCGGCGTTGTTCGCGCTCACGTTGCCGGCCACCTCGACATGCTTCACGCCTCCATTCGTCTCGAACGGCCAGCGGCGCAGGTTCGGCGCGTAGTCCACCGCGAGGCAGTTGTGCGCGAGCAGGTCCTCGGGTTCCTTCGGCGTGCCGTGGCGGCGCAGGTACGCGGGCGAGGCGCATACGACGCGCTCGAGCTCGCAGACCTTCCGCGCGACGAGCGAGGAATCGCCGAGCGCCCCGAGCCGGATCGCGATGTCGGCGCCCTCCTCGATGAGGTCCACGACGCGGTCGGTGATGGTGAGCTCGACGCGCATCTCCGGGTGGCGCGCGAGGAAATCGGGCAGCGCGGGCGCGAGCTGGTGCATGCCGAACGCGGTGCCGACGTTCACGCGCAGGAGGCCCTTGGGCTCGGCGCGGAAGCGCGCCACCTCGTTCTCCGCCTCGAGGATGTCGGAGAGGATCCGCTGGCTGCGATGGAAGTACGCCTCCCCCTCGGGCGTCAACGCGAGCCGGCGCGTGGTGCGATTGAGGAGCCGCACGCCGAGCCGGTCCTCGAGGCGCGTCACGAGCTTGGAGATCGCCGAGGGCGTGAGGCCGAGGTCGCGCGCGGCGGTCGAAAACCCGCCGAGCTCCACCGCCCGGACGAAGGCCGTCATGTCGCTCGGCGAGCTCATTGTTTCCCGCTCTTCATCAATCCATCTCCTCCGCGGCGGATTGTAATCCACGCGTGGCTGAATGAACCACGACACCGGGTAAATTCCGCCGCGCGGGCCGCAGCGGCACCGATCGGCCGCTCGGGATAAAATGGACGACCTTCCGGAGATTCCATGGCCAGATCCCGCGCCAAGAGCCCGCCCCGACTCACCCGCGACGCCGAGCGCCTCATCGCGCTCGCGAACGGCCTCAACGCGTCCGGCAGCCTCACCGAGGACCGCTACTGGGAGGAGCAGATGTCCTCACTCGTGGCGCGCCTGCTCGAGAACGGCAACGATGCGCCCATCGACGGCGCGCTCGACCATCTCTACCAGACCAACCTCGGCGCCTACGACACGCTGATCGAGCTGGTGGAGAACGAGAGCGAGGCGGTGGTCGCGATGCAGGGCGACCGCGCCTGGCAGGCGCTGCTGGTCGCCGCGCCGATCGTCGCGTGGTCCAAGTACGCGATTCCTTCCGGCTCGATCGCGCATGATGCCGCCGACACGCTCCTCGTGCAGCTTCGCGCGCACGTGCTCTCGGACGAGGCGCGCGCGACGCTCGTGCCTTATCTCTACTCGATCGACCAGCTGCCGCGCCATTTCTCGGAGCTGCGCCGGCTCACCGCGAAGCTCGCCGAGGCGGCGATCGCGGGCGAGCCTCCCAAAATCGAGCTGGCGCGCCTTCCCGAGACGGCGCAGCTTCTCGCCGACACGCGGTTCCTGATCGGCTGCGCCGCGGTGCCGCGCGGGCACGCGCTCTTCCGCTGGCAGGAGGATGCCTCGGGACACGCGGGCCGCGCGGGCAGCCTCGAGCAATGGATCGCGCAGGCGCGCGCGACCATCGCGAAGCTCCTTCCGGGCTGCGTCTTCGAGTGCCTGCTGCCCGATGCGTACTACGTGAACTGCCGCGAGTCCGACCGGCGCGTGCGCCCCTTCGGCATCCGCGCGGCGGTGGCCTTCCTCGAGAACGCGCTCAAGGTGAAGCCCTCGGACCTGCAAGCGGTGGTGGCGGGATTCGGCGAGGAGCGCGTGGACGAGTACCGCGTCGCCTTCTCGCTGATGGGCGACACCGAGGTCGCGCACGGCGTCGTGTGGCCGCTCTACGGGCGCGAGGATGAGACCGCGCACCCAGGCCCGCTCGACGAGGTGGTCGCGCAGCTGAACGAGAGCGGCATCACCGAGCTGAAGAAGCTCCCGGGCACGTTCACGCCGGAATATTGCGAGGACTGCGGGGCGCCGCTCTTCGCGAACGGCGAGACCGAGATCGTGCACGCGGAGCTGCCCGAAGAAGCCGACACGCAGGCCGCGCACTTCCACTGACCGCCGCACGAAAAGGGGTCAGGTTACTTTTCGGCAGCGGAAAAGTAATCTGACCCCTTTTTGTATGATGCGCGCATGGATGCCCTCTCCGAGGTCCTGCGGCTCGCACGCTTCTCGGCGGACGTCGTGCTGGACGGGCACGGGCGCGGGCCCTGGTGCGTCTCGGTTCCCGCGAGCGGCTCCGTCGCGCGCGCGCACCTCGTGCTCGAGGGCGAGTGTGCGCTCCGCGCAGCGGGCGGCGTGGAGGCGCGACTTCCCGCGGGGACGCTCGCGTTCCTCGCGCACGGCGACGCGCACCTCCTCGCGACCTCGAACGACGCGGACGCCGTGCCGTTCTCCGCGCTGCTGCGCTCCCCGGTAGCGGGCGAGCTCGTCCCGGTTTCCCTCGGCAAAGGCGGCGCGCCCACGCGCTGGATTTCGATCGCCGTGTCGTGCGAGCGCCACTTCGCCGATCCGCTGCTCGCGGCGCTACCGGCGACGATGGTGTGCGATCTCCTCGGAGCGCCCGCGCTCAACTGGCTCACCGGCGCGCTCGGGCTGCACCTCTCCGCGAGCGACGCGCCCGCGGTGGGCGAAGGCGCGAAGCGCGAGCGCCTCGCCGAGCTCGTGCTCCTGGAGGCGCTGCGCCGCCACGTGCACGCCGTCCCGCCGGGCCGGAACGGATGGCTCGCCGGCCTCAACGACCGCTACGTCGGGCGCACGCTCGCGCTGGTGCACGCTCGCCCCTCGGAGCCGTGGACCGTCGAACGGCTGGGACGCCAGGTCGGGCTTTCGAGGAGCGCGCTCGCGGAGCGCTTCAGCGCGGTGATGGGAGAGCCGATCATCGCCTTCCTCACGCGCTGGCGCCTGCAGCTCGCGGCCGAATCCCTGCTCGCGACGCCGCGCTCCGTGGAATCGATCGCACGCGAGGCGGGATACGAATCGGCGAGCGCCTTCTCGCATGCGTTCCGGCGCGCTTTCCGCAAGCCGCCCTCGGTGTGGAGGAAGAAAAAGGGGTCGGATCCCTTTTCGATGCTCCAGCGAGCCGAACGCTCCGGCAAACGAAAAGGGATCTGACCCCTTTTTCGTCGCCGGCAAAGGAAAAGGACCTGGCCCTTTTCAGGGCTTCAACGCGCGGTAGAGGAACGGCAGCGACACGTCCATGCGGTAGTCGATGTCCGAATGGTTGTCGTCGAACTCCTCGTAGGCGTGCTCGATGCGCGCCTTCGCGAGGCGCTTGGAGAGGATGCGCGAGCCGTACTGGATGTGGTACTGGTCGCGCCAGCCGCAGTCGATGTAGATGCCCTTGAGGCTCTTGAGGTTGGCGCGGTGCTTCTCGACCAGGTTCACCGGGTCGTTCGCCTGCCAGCGCTTCCAGCGCTCGGGAAGGAGCTCGCCGGTCTCCAGGTTGAACGGCAGGCGGAAGCCGTTCGGCGCGCGCGGATCGGGATCGTAGGTCGCGGCCATGCAGAGGTTCATGATGCAGTGACCCTCCGCCATCGAGAGCTTGGGCTTCATCCACACCGTCTCGAGGAAGCGGCGCACGCGACCGTCGTCGAAGCCGCGATCGGCGGCCTTCTCCATGCGCAGCACGTCGTGGGGGCCGTTGCGCGGCGGCCGCGCACGGTAGCGCGCGAGCTCGTTCAGCGTGTTCGGCCAGTCGTGCCCGTAGACGAACTCGAAGTACGCGTCGCCGGAATGGTCGGCCACCGCTCCCCACGTGGATGCGTGCTTCATGCCGTGGACGATCGCGCCGTATCCGCCGGACGACTTGCCGAAGCAGCCGCGGTGCTCGCGCGAGGCGAGCGTGCGGAACTCGCGGTCCACGAACGGCACGATCTCCTTCGTGAGGTAATCGGCGTAGTTGCCGATCGCCGAGGAGTTCACGTACTGGTTGCCGCCGAGCGCCGTGAAGCAATCCGGGAACACCATGATGGTCGGCCCCATGCGCCGCTCGTGCACGAGGCGCGCGACGCGCTCGGGCACGTTCTCGCTGAAGCTCTTCCACGCGATGTGCGAGAGGCCCGAGCCGGTGAAGCCCACGAGGTCGACCAGCACCGGGAAGCGCCGGCCGCGCCCGCGCGAGGCGCCCTCGTCGTATTGCGGCGGCAGCCACACCGCGAGCTTGCGCACGTGCGGGTCGCGCAGCGGATTGTCGCGCAGCACCTTCGAGTCGTGCTCCAGCACGACCACCGTTCCGTCTTTCCAGGAGGTTCGCTTGAGGGCCATGCGGGAATGGTAGCGGAAATGCAAATCGGCGCCTGCGGCCGCGCCGGACGTCGGGCGTTGACCGTGGGGCCCGCGTTATTCACACTTCGGCGTTGCCGGATTCCGGCCCGGGAGCCGCTCGCGATGAAGCCCGCAATCCTCATGCTCCGGATCGCCCTGTCGCTGCTCGCGGCATGGCCCGCGGCCGCCGTCGCCCAGGCATCCACGGGCCCCGCGCGCGACGCGTTGCTCGACCGCCTCGAGGGCCGCTGGATCGCGACCGGAATGATCGTCGGCAAGCCCGTCGCCCACGACGTCGACGCCGCCTGGGTGCTCGCGCATCAATACCTGCTGGTCCACGAGGTGTCGCGCGAGAAGAATGCGCAGGGCGGCCCGCAGTACGAGGCCTTCGTCTACATCGGCGTGAATCGCGCGGCGGCCGGCGAATACACCTGCCTGTGGCTCGATTCCACGTCCGGCGAGGGGCTCGTGAACGGCATTTCCTGCCATGCCAGGCTCGACGCCCAACGGATCCCGTTCGTCTTCCGCGACAAGGACGGGCGCGTCGATTTCACCAACACGTTCGCGTACGATCGGGCGAGCGACACGTGGACGTGGTCCCTCGACAACGTGAGGGACGGCAAGCCGTCGCCCTTCGCGCGCATGAAGCTGCAGAAGGAGTAAGGAAACCCGTGCCCCGCATCCGCTACGACGCCGGCATCCGCCCCTCCGGGATCACTCCGGAGCCGATCGCGTTCGGCCGGCGCCGCGTGCTCGCCGCGGCCGCCGGCGCCGCGCTCACGTGGGGAAGCGCAGGGACGTGGGCCGCGCCCGCGGATGGCGACGATCGTTTCCGCAACGCGCCGAAGAGCCGCCATTCGACCGACGAGGCGCCGACGCCGATCGAGGTTGCGACCACGCGCACCCGCTTCCGCGAGCTCGAGGAGGACATCGCGAAGAACGGCGAGGCGTACGCGCCCTATCCATGGAAGGTGAGCGTGGAGGGTGCGTGCGCGAAGCCGCGCGTCTTCGACCTCGAGGAGCTGCTCACGCTCGCGCCTTTCGAGGAGCGCGTCTATCGCATGCTGTGCACCGAGGGCTGGCTGCACATCGTGCCCTACATCGGCTATCCGCTCTCCGAGATCCTCAAGCGCGTCGAGCCCACCGGGAACGCGAAGTACGTCCAGTTCACCTCGCTCCTCGACCCGAAGCAGTTCCGCGGCCAGCGCGAGATCACCTACATCGACTGGCCGTACGTCGAGGGCCTGCGCATGGATGAGGCGATGCATCCGCTCACGCTGGTCGCGCTCGGCGCCTACGGCCAGGTGCTGCCCAAGGGCCTGGGCGCGCCGCTCGCTGTGCGCGTACCCTGGAAATTCGGCACCAAGAGCCCCAAGGCGATCGTGCGCATGCGGCTCGTGGAGCAGCAGCCGACGACCATCTGGGCGTCGCGCTATCCGAAGCTCCACAGCTTCTGGGGCAACGTGAATCCGGAGGGAAAGTCGGCGCTCTTCGGCCATGGCATGCGCGAGCGGCGCGACGGCGACATCTTCTCGAAGCCCACGCGGCAATATAACGGCTACGCGGAATACGTCGCGTCGCTCTACACGGGCATGGACCTCGAGCGGATGTACTGATGCGGGTCTGGGACCCGCTGGTCCGGCTGGTGCACTGGGCCCTCGTGGCCGCCTTCGTCGTCGCGTGGCTTTCGCACGGCGGCTATCTGCCCGTGCACCGGATCTCCGGATATGTCATCGGCGTGCTCGTGGCCGTGCGCGTCGCCTGGGGTTTCGCGGGTCCCTCGCATGCACGCTTCTCCGACTTCGTCGTGAGTCCCGGCAAGCTCGCCGGTTATCTGGGCCTCCTGGCTCGCGCGCACGAGCCGCGATACGTCGGGCACAATCCGGCGGGCGGCGTGATGATCCTCGTGCTGCTCATCCTGCTCGCGGCGTTATGCGCGACGGGCCTCATGCTCGACACGCCGCGCTTCCGCGACGATGGCGACTTCAAGCAGGTGCACGACCTCCTCACCGACGCGACGCTCGTTTGCATCCTGCTGCACCTGATCGGCGTCGCCCATGCGAGCTGGCGCCATCGCGAGAACCTCGTGGCGGCCATGTTCTCCGGACGCAAGCGCAAGTAGGAGCGAACTGAACGCGATCGTCAGCGCGAGGTAAACACCCGGTTGGAAGTCAAGCCGACTCCGCCAACGGCCATTCGGAGGTAGATTGGCCATGCGACCAATCTCTTGAGGAGAACATCATGGCGCTCAAGGCAACGAAGGCGGAAGTCTGGGCAGTCGGGATCGACGATCGCGCGGGAGGCGTGGCGGACAAGCTCGAGCCGCTCGCCAAGGCGGGCGCGAGCTTCGAAATGGTGCTCGCGCGGCGCACACCCGAAAACCCGGGCAAGGGAATGCTGTTCGTGACGCCCGTCAAGGGCGCCAAAGCGACCCGCGCCGCACGGGAAGCGGGAATGGGCACTCCACAGAGCATCCGTTCCGTCCGGATCGAAGGCGCCGATCGCGCAGGCCTCGGAGCGAAGATCGCACGCGCGCTGGGCGACGCCGGTGTCAGCATTCGCGGCATCAGCGGCGTTGCGATCGGACGGAAATTCGTGAGCTACGTCGCCTGCGACAGCGCCGAAGACCAGGCGAAGGCCATCGCGGTGCTGAGAAAGCTGAAGTAGCGCCGCGCGGACCGCTCAGGGCGGTGCTGAGAAAGCTGAAGTAGCGCCGCGCGGACCGCTCAGGCGTTCACGCGGCGCTTGTACTCGTGCGTGCGGGTGTCGATCTCGATCTTGTCGCCGGTGGCGCAGAAAGCGGGCACCTGCACCTCGAAGCCGGTCTTGAGCTTCGCCGGCTTGAGCACCTTGCCCGACGTGTCGCCACGCACCGCGGGCTCGGTGTAGACGACCTCGCGCACGATGGTGGTCGGCAGCTCGAAGGAGATCGCGCGGCCCTCGTAGAAGAGCGCCTCGCCCGACATGCCGTCCTCCAGGTAGTTCACCGCGTCGCCGAGGTTGTCCTTCTCGATGTCGATCTGGTTGTAGTCGCTGTCCATGAAGACGTACATGGGATCGGCGAAGTACGAGAAGGTGACTTCCTTCTTCTCCAGCACGAGCAGCTCGAACTTCTCGTCGGCCTTGTACACGGTCTCCGTGTTGCTGCCGGTGAGGAGGTTCTTGAGCTTGAGCTTCATGGTGGCGGCGTTGCGGCCGCCCTTGTTGTATTCCGCCTTGAGCACGACCATGGGGTCCTTGCCGACCATGATGACGTTGCCGCTGCGCAGTTCCTGAGCGATTTTCATGATTCCATCCGTTGCGTTCGTGGGGCGCCGCGGCCTATGTAAGGCGACGCCGCCGGATTATCAAGTGGGGGATGCACGGCCCTCTCCCAACCGGAGGATAAAAGCGAGCCCTGGCCGAGGGTGTTGAGCGGCGGCCGGGACGTGGCTCTGCGGCGAGCACGGCCTTCCGTCCGCTCCAACACCGTTCCTTCACGCTTTCCCTGCGGAAAAGCTAATCATTTTAGCACGTTATCGACGAAATCCACCAGCTGCTCGGCGAGATCCCGCTGACGCGCTAACCGCGCGCACCAGGCGGCGGCGTGCGCGTCGAGGACCTCGCGGCGCGCCGCGAACGAAGCCCACGCTTCCGCGAGCCGCGCCGCGCCCTGCGCTTCGTCGCCGTCGCGCTGGTTCCACGCCTCCCAGAGCCCGGTGACCGCGGCGGTGCGCGCGCGATCGAGTCCCTCGGTGTAGCGGCGCAGGAAGGCGGCGAGCTTCACCCAGTGCGCGCCCTGCTCCTGCGGATAGATGTTCCAGACGAACGGGCGCGCCGCCCACTGCGCGCGCACGAACGAATCCTCGCCGCGCACGAAGTTCACGTCGCACGCCCACAGCAGCTGGTCGTAGCGATCCTGCGGCAGGAACGGCACGACGAGCACTTCGACTTCGCGGCGCGCGCCCCCGTCGGCGGCGTTGCGGCGGATGGCGTTCGCCGGCGCCGTGTGCCGCGCGAGCGCGGTCGCGGCGGCGCCCTCGGGCGCGACCAGCCACACCGGACCGGGATAGCCGGCGACGCTGCGCCACAGGCCCTCGAACGGCGCGCCGGCGTAGGCGAAGACGCTCACCTTGAGCGCGTTCGCCGGCGGCGAGCGGCCGGTGAGCGAACGCCAGAACGCGGCCTGCGCTCCGAGGTCGGCGCGGAAGGCATCGCGCCGCTCGAGCAGCCCGTGCTCGCGCAGCAGCCCAGCGGTGCGCGGCGTGAACCCGGGAAAGAAATAGTGCTTCACGAGCGGCAAGCGCGGGTTGGGCGACGGAAGCGCATGGCTCCCCTCCACCCAATCCTCGGCGCTGAGATATTCCAGGTTCACCCAACGCGGCTTGCGCTCGAGCCCGGCCATCGCCTGCACGTACGCCTCCGGAGGATCGCAACCGAAGGTCTCGACCACGACATCGGCGACCTCGTCCACCACGAACGGCTCGCAGAGCCGCGCCACTTCCACGCCTTCGAGGCGCTGCAGGTCGTAGCCGCGGTCGATCTCGGGCCTGAGCTTCGCGAGCACGGTGAGGTCGTCGAGCCACAGGCGCACGCGCTTGCCGTGCTCGACCGCGAGTTGGCGCGCGAGCCGCCACGAGACGCCGACGTCGCCGAAGTTGTCGACGACGCGACAGAAGAGGTCCCAGCGCTCAGCGCTCATCGGACGATCCTAAGGTCGCAAAAAAAAACGGAGTGCCGAGGGGGTTCATTCCCGGGCACTCCGAACCTAGTGACCGTCCTGTGAAAGACAGCACGATCGAGGCTACACGGAGAGGCTTTCGCCGAACTGAAGGTCGGCTCCGGAATCGCTTTCGTTCCCATGCGATTGCATCTGCGCGGCCGCGCGCTCAACGCTCGCGCGCGACGATCTTCACGCGCACGTGGCGCTCCTTGCCGTCGCGGACCACGGTGAGGTCGGCCTCCTTGTCGATGCCGACGCGGTCGAGCTCGGCTCCGAACGCGGGCAGCGAGTCCACGCTGTGCCCGTTCACCGCGACGATCACGTCGCCCACGTCGCCGGTGCGCGCGTCGAAGGGCTTCAATCCCGCGCGCGCCGCCGGGGAGCCGCGCTGCACGCGCGCGATCACCACGCCGTTGATGCCCGCGCTCGCCACGAGGTCCGGATCGACCGGCACGATGCCGATGCTCGGCAGCGTCGCGCGGCCGTGCGCGATGAGCTGCGGCACGATGCGGTTCACGAGGTCGACGGGAATCGCCAAGCCCACGCCGCTCGAGGCGCCCACCGGCGACTTGATCGCGCTCGTCACGCCGATGAGGCGGCCGGCGCTGTCGAGGAGCGGCCCGCCGGAGTTGCCGGGATTGATCGCGGCATCGGTCTGGATCACGCCCACCACCTCCAGCGTCTCCGTGGTGGGGAGGTGCCGGTCGAGCGCGCTCACGATGCCCGAGGTGAGCGTGCGCTGCAGCCCGAAGGGGTTGCCGATCGCGTACACCGATTGGCCGATCTTGAGGTCCGCGGAAGTGCCGATCGCGATCGGCCTCAACCCCTTCGGCGGATGCGCCAGCTTCACCACCGCGAGGTCGTAGTCCGGGGCGACCCCGATCACCGTCGCATCGTAAGTCTTGCCGCCGAGCTGCACGCGCACGCTGCGCGCGTCCTCCACCACGTGGTAGTTGGTGACGACGTGCCCGCGCTCGTCCCACACGAAGCCGCTGCCGGCACCCTGGTAGACCTGCGGGCCGAAGAAGCCGCCGAGCTCCACGCGCTCGGTGTTGATGTAGGCGACCGAGGGCGCCGCCTGCTCGAAGAGCCTCGCGACCGCCTGCTCCGAAGCGGTGAGCGGCCCGCGCGGCGTGACGGCCCGCGGCGCGGCGGGCTCGCGCGCCTGGGCCGAAGGAACCAGGCAAGGCAACGAGCACGCGCCGAGCGCGGCCCCGAGAAACAAAGCGGGAATGGTCTTCATGGAACGGGTGGATGGGAGAAATGCGGGGAACTGCGTTTGCGTATAATACGGCTCGCAGTGAAGAGGCACCGTGAGCAGTGACTCCAGATACCGCCGCTATCCCGGCGTTCTAACTTCAGTTCCCGCCCTTGCGTTCCTTTTGTCGCTGGCCCCGTCCCTGGGGGGCTTCCAGGGTTTTCGATCGAAAGGAAACGCAATGAGCACCGGTACCGTGAAGTGGTTCAACGACTCCAAAGGCTTCGGCTTCATCAAACCCGACGGCGGCGGCGAGGACCTCTTCGCCCATTTCTCCGAGATCCAGGGCAGCGGCTTCAAGACCCTCAAGGAGAACCAGAAGGTCGAGTTCGAGGTGAAGGACGGTCCCAAGGGCAAGCAGGCGGTCGCGATCCGCCCGATCGGCTGAGTCGTCGACTCACGGCATCGAACGGCAGCCTGCGGGCTGCCGTTTTCGTTTGAGGTGCAGCGATGAAGAAACTCGAAGACACCGCCCTTTCCATCCTCGACCTGGTCACCTATCCCGAGGGCGGCGACCTCACCGAGGCGTTTCGCGCCTCGCGCGAGCTCGCGCGGCACGCCGAGCGCCTGGGCTACGCGCGCTACTGGATCGCCGAGCACCACAACCTCGAGGGGATCGCCTCGAGCGCGACGGTGGTCGTGATGGGCTACATCGCGGCCAACACGCAGAAGATCCGCGTGGGCTCGGGCGGCATCATGCTCCCCAACCACGCGCCGTTGATCGTCGCCGAGCAGGTCGGCACGCTCGAGACGATGTATCCGGGACGCATCGACCTCGGCCTCGGCCGCGCGCCGGGCACCGATCCGCTCACCTCGCGCGCGCTGCGACGCCATTCCACCGGCGCCGATTTCGATCTCGAAGTGCAGGAGCTGGTGTCGTACTTCGCGCCGGCGCGCGCCGGCCAGGCGGTGCGCGCGATTCCCGGCGCCGGGATCGAAGTGCCGGTGTGGATCCTGGGCTCGAGCCTGTACAGCGCGCACCTCGCCGCGAAGATCGGCCGGCCGTATGCCTTCGCCTCGCACTTCGCGCCCGGCGACCTGCTGCAGGCGCTCGAGATCTACCGCGCCGAGTTCCGTCCTTCGGCCGCCCTCGCCGAGCCGCGCGTGATGGTGGGCGTGCCGATGGTGGCCGCCGACGACGACATCGAAGCCGAGCGCCTCGCGACCAGCATGTACCTGCGCACGCTCGGCATCCTGCGCGGGCAGCGCGCGGGACTGCAGCCGCCGGTGGAGAGCATGGACGGGCTCTGGACGCGCAGCGAGCAGCTCGCGGTGGCCGAGCGCATGGCGTTGCTGGTGGTGGGCGGGCCGCAGCGCGTGCGCGAGGGATTGCAGCAGATCGTCGACGCGACCCGGGCCGACGAGCTGATCCTCGTCTCCGAGACGTGGGAGCGGCGCGCGCGGCTGCGATCCTTCGAGATCGCCGCGCAGCTCGCCGGAAAGGCGCCCGCCTGAGTCTCGCGCTATGCTGGCGCTCCTACTCCCAGCGCACGGAGGCGACCCCCATGAGCGAGCACGTCTACAAGATCCTCGAGCTCACCGGCTCCTCGTCGAAGGACATGGAGTCCGCGGTGCACAACGCCGTCGCCAGGGCGGCGAAGACGGTCCGCAGCATGCAGTGGTTCGAGGTGACCGACACGCGCGGCCACATCGCCAACGGCAAGGTGGCGCACTGGCAGGTCACGGTGAAGATCGGGTTCACGCTCGAGGAGTAGGCGCAGGGAGCGCTTAGCGCAGCCGCATCAATCGCCGCGGATCGAGCTCGGCGAGCGAATTCACGCCGAGGAGCGCCATGTCGCGCTGGATCTCCGCGCCGAGGATGCGCGCGGCGTGGCGCACGCCGGCCTCGCCCGCGATCGCCGCCGCGTAGTTGAACGGGCGGCCGACCCAGGCGAATTCGGCGCCGAGCGCGAGCGCCTTCAGCACATCCGTGCCGCGCCGGATGCCGCCGTCGAACATCACCGTCATCGCTCCCTTCGCCGCGGCGATCGCCGGCAGCACGCGCAATCCCGAGACCGTGCCGTCGAGCTGGCGGCCGCCATGGTTGGAGACGACCACGCCGTCCACGCCGCTCTCGCGCGCGATGCGCGCATCGGCCTCGTGCACGATGCCCTTCACCACGAGCTTGCCGTTCCAGCGGCGACGGATCTTCTCGAGGTGGCTCCAGTCCAGGTGATCGCGCGCGCCGAAGTCGCGCTCGACGTTCCGCGCGAGGATCGGGGCGCCGCGCTCGGCGAAGGAATTCTCGAAGTGCGGCATGCCGTGGCGCGCGATGGTGCGCAGGGCGTTGCCGAACAGCCAGCGCGGATGCGTGATGCCGTCCCACGCGAGCCTGAGCGACGGGCGCAGCGGCGTGGAGAAGCCGGCGCGGATGTTGTTCTCGCGATTCGAGAGCACCGCGACATCCACCGTGACGACGAGCGTCGCGAAGCCGGCCGCCGCGACGCGGTCGACGAGCGGGGCGAAGCGCCGCTCATCGCCGGGAATGTACGCCTGGAACCACGCGCGCGGATTCGCCTTCGCGATTTCCTCCAGCCGGATGAGCGAGGAGCCGCTCATGATCATCGGGATCTTCTCGGCCGCGGCGCCGGCCGCGAGCGCGAGGTCGCCGCGGTAGGCCGAGAGCGCCGCGATGCCCATCGGCGCGATGCCGAACGGTTGCGCGTACTCCTCGCCGAAGACGGTCGCCCTGGTCGTGCGCTTCGAGACGTCGACCAGGATGCGCGGCACGAAGCCCCACTCGTCGAACGCCGCGCGGTTGTCGCGCCACGCCGCGTTGGTCTCGACCGCGCCGGAGACGTAGGCGAAGACCGGACCGGGAAGGCGGCGGCGCGCGGCGGGCTCGAGGTCGTCGAGCGCGAGGATGGAGCGGAGCGAGCGGTTCGACACGCGAAGGTTCGGCGGACCGGGTAGCGAACTTTACTATAGGGAACGGCCGCTTCCCATTCGCGCGCGCACCCCTCGCGATCGAGGGGGTCCGAAGATCGCCCAGGCGCCTAACCGTTGTCCACGAAGCCCGGATAGAGGCTCATGCCGCCGTCGACGAAGAGCGTGGTGCCGGTCACGTAATCGGAGTCGTCGGAGGCGAGCCACAGCACGGCGCGCGCGACGTCGGCCGGCTCGCCGACGCGCCCGTAGGGAATCAGCGTGACGAGCTTCGCGCGCGCCTCGGGCGTGTCCCAGGCGCTGCGGTTGATGGCCGTGGCGATCGCGCCGGGCGCGATGGCGTTCACGCGGATGCGCTTCCGCGCGACCTCCTGCGCGAGCGTCTTCATCATGAGGTGCACGCCGCCCTTCGACGCGGCGTAGTTCACGTGGCCGGCCCACGGGATCACCTCGTGCACCGAGCTCATGCAGATGATCTTGCCCGCGGCGCGCGAGAGCGGCGTCGCCGGCTGCGCGAGGAAGCGCCGGATCGCCTCGCGCGCGCACAGGAACTGGCCGGTGAGGTTCACGTCGAGCACGCGGCGCCATGCCGCGAGCGTCATCTGCGTCACCGCGGCATCGGCCTGGATGCCGGCGTTCGCGACCAGGATGTCGATGCGCCCGAAGGCGGCGACGCAGCGCTCGAACATGCGCCCCACCTCCTCCTCGCTGGAGACGTCGCCCTGCACGGCGATCGCCTCGCCGCCGCTCGCCGCGACCTCCTTGCACATCGCATCGGCGGCGGTGCTGTCCGCGAGGTAGTTGATGGCGACCCGCGCGCCGCTCGCGGCGAGCGCGCGGCAGGTTCCGGCCCCGATGCCGCTGTCGCCGCCGGTGACGAGCGCCGCCTGGCCCTCCAGGAGCTTCATGCGCGCCGGTCCACCAGGGCGAGGAACTCCTCGCGCGTGGCGAGCTGGTCGCGGAAGACGCCCAGGACCGACGAGGTCACCATCACCGAGTTCTGCTTCTCGACGCCGCGCATCATCATGCAGAGGTGCTTCGCCTCGATCATCACGCCGACGCCGCGGGCGCCGATGGTGTCCATGATCGCGCGCGAGATCTGCTCCGTGAGCCGCTCCTGCAGCTGCAGGCGCCGCGCGTACATGTCGACCAGCCGCGCGAGCTTGCTCACGCCGAACACCTTGCCGCTCGGGATGTAGCCGATGTGGCAGCGGCCGAAGAAGGGCAGCAGGTGGTGCTCGCACAGGCTGTAGACCTCGATGTCCTTCACGATCACCATGCTGCTCGTGTCCTGCGTGAAGAGCGCCTGGTTCACCACGTCCGCGAGCCGGGTGTGGTAGCCGTGCGTGAGGAACGCCAGCGAGCGCGCCACGCGCTCCGGCGTCTTCGCGAGCCCCTCGCGGTCGGGGTCCTCGCCGAGCTCGAGGAGGAGCTGGCGCACGAGCGGCGCGATGCGGGCGGGATCGGGAGCCATGTCGGTTGCGCGCAGGGAAGTGGCAAGGCCGGTTCGACTTTGTGCCCCTCGCAAAATTCCTTTCAGGACACGTCCACCACGTAGTCGCGGCCCTCCCAGCTCGCGCGAGCGCGCGGCCGGGGAAAGCCGTCGAGGCCTTCCGGCCAGTAGAACGTGAAGCGGATCGGCCCCGGCTGGTCCTTCGCGATCGCGACGTCGACGTACCACAGGCCGAGGCTCGAATCGGTCGCGACGGTATCGGCGACGCCGCGCCAGTCGTCGCGCGTCCAATGCAGCCGGAACGGCGCGGGCGCCTGCACGCGCAGCGTCCGCCCGCGCGCGACGGATCGCACCTGGCGCACCGGCTTCCACACCTCGAGATCCTTGCGGCCGCGCGCGGCGAGATAGCGCTCCGCGACCGGCGCGATGCGGTCGAACACGGTGCCGTCGGCGACCGATCGCACCAGGCGCACGTACTCCGCATGCGCCCAGAGGAGCGGCATCGCGGAGCCCGTGGGCCGGCCGAGCCGCATGCCGAGCGCGGGATCTTCGCGATCCCACACCTGTTCCGGGAGCAGCGTGCCGCGTCCCGCGAAGGCTTCCATCGCGCGCACGTGGAGCGCCGCGTCGCGTCCGGCGGCGACCTCGTAATGGCCGCGTTCGCCGGTGAGCAGCGGCCATGCTCGCCCCCGCCCGAAACCCAGGTACGGTCCGCCGTCGTCGCGGTTGCCGTAGCCGTCGTGGTTGTAGCGGCGCCAGCACGGGCCGAGCGGCGTCTCCACGCGCAGCACCGCGTCGACCACGCGCAACGAGTCTTCCACGAGCGCGTCGCCGCCGCGGCGCACGCCGTAGCGCACCAGCTCGAGGAAGCCCGCGTCCACGATGTCCCGCGCCTCGAAGCGCCACTGCGCGCCCGGCGGCCGGTTGGCGAGCGCGACCCACGCGCCATGGACCTGCTCCGACGGCGAGAAATCGTCGCGCGCGACGGGAAGGATGCGGATGTAATGGCGCGCGATGCCGGGGACGAGCCGGCCTTCGTGCGTGACGGTCCAGGCCTCGACGTGCGACTCCAGGAAGTCGGCGTGGTCCTCGATGAACGCGGCGACGGCGGGCTCGCCGCGCGCGCGCGCGAAATCGGCGGCGCAAACCAGCGCGGCGATCACCGCGGCGAGCGTGGAGGGCGAATAGCCGCTCGCCTCTTCCCAGCGCTCCTGCGCGGTGGCCGGCCCCTCGCGGATCATGAACGAGGCGGCGGCCCGCACCATCGGATAGGGATCGAATTCCTCGAGCGCTTCCGCCTTCCACACGCGCCACGCGAGGATCACCGGGAATGCGACCTCGTCGAGCTGGCAGCCGCGCCAGTAGGGCGTGCCGTCCACCCAGAAGTTCTGGAAGAACCCGCCGTCGGCCTGCTGCGACACCGCGAGGTAGACCAATGCGCGGAGCGCCGCGCGCGCATTGCCGCAGGCGATCAGCGCGCTCGCGGTCTGCACCATGTCGCGCGTCCAGACGAGGTGGTAGCCGCCCAGGTCCTCGTCGCCTTTCGCTTCGCCCCACGGGATGCTCGCCGAGGCGATGAAGGCGCCCTTGAAGGTCTTGTCCTCGTGCGCGAGGAGCAGCCGATAGCTGTTGCGATAGAGCCTGCCGCCGTCGTTCACCGCGCGCGCGACATCGGGCAGCGACGAGGCGGCGGTGCGCCAGTGGGCGAGGAAACGCTCGCGGCGGCGCGCGAACGGCTCGCTCAGCGCGTGCATGAGCGCGGTGGTCGCCGCGTGCAGGCTGTCGCCGAAGGCGAGGCCGAGGGTGAACTCGCCGCCGGCATCGGGCTCGACGCGCGCGATGGCGGCGACGTTGCCGTCGAGCGCCTCGGGAAAGCGCCAGTCGAGGCGGAAGTTGTCGCGCAGGTCCTGCCACCCGTCGCTGTAGCCGACGTAGCCGCACGAGGTCTCGAGGAAGCGCGTGCTCGCCCCGAGCGCGAGGAACGTGCGCTCCTTCCATGCGACCAGCACGTCCTTGCGCGCGGCCTGCGCGCGCCGTACCGAGTTGCCGGCGCCCGCGCCCCCTACGTGCGGCGCGAGCAGCACGTAGGCGCGCAGCCGCGCGCGCCACTCGTCGGAAGCCTCGATGCGCACGCGCACCAGCACGCACGCGCGCTCCGGATCCGCGATCACCTGCTTCACCAGCCGGTAGCGCCCCTTGGGATCGCGCGCGGTGATGCGGAAGCCGAGGCTCGCCTCCTCGAGCGGCTCGATCTCGGCGGCGAGGTCGCGCTTCTCCTCGTGGCAGAAGGTCTCGCCGTCGGTGAGGAGCAGCTGCAGGTCGCGCACCTGCGGCCGGTCGACCGTCGGGTAGTACACCTCGTTGAGGATGCCGTGCGAGAGCGTGAACCAGACGCGGCTCGCGTCGCTGCACGCGGTGCCGATGCCCTCCTTCGAGCTGGAAGTCCAGCGTGGTGCGATGCCGGGCGCGCCGAACGGCGTCCCGGCCGATGGGTCGTCGCTCATCGGCTCCCTATGCGTTGTTGGTGTTGGAACCCGATGGACAGCGGCGCGGCGGAAAAAATCCCCCTGGACCATCGCCAAGGCGCCGCGGGCGTAAGCTCGAGGGGCTGCGGAACGGGCGGCGCAGGCCGTCCATCGAATCCCCGTCACCCACGAGCGAGGCCTCGATGGCGACCGCATTCGTCTTCGCCGGTGGAGGCAGCTTCGGGGCCGTCCAGGCCGGAATGCTGCGCGGCCTGGTCGCCCACGGCGTGCGGCCCGACTTCGTGGTGGGCTCCTCCGCCGGCGCGATCAACGGCGCGTATTTCGCGGGCGCCCCCGACGCGGCCGGCGTGGAGCGCCTCGACGCCCTGTGGCGCGGGCTGCGCCGCTCCGAGGTGTTTCCCATCACGTGGCGCAGCCTCGCGGGCTTCTTCGCACGCCGCCGCGCGATCGTCGATCCCTGCGGGCTGCGCACGCTCCTCGAGCGCCACCTGCCGTATCGCGACCTTCGCGAGGCGGCGATTCCCGTGCACGTGGTGGCGACGGACCTCCTGCATGGCGCCACGGTGCGCCTTTCGGAAGGGCCCGCGGTCGAGGCGGTGCTCGCGAGCTGCGCGATTCCCGCCGCCTTTCCACCGGTGCGCATCGGCCAGCATCACCTCGTGGACGGCGCCGTCGCGAGCAACACGCCGGTGGGCGTGGCGGCGGAGCTCGGCGCGCGGCGCATCGTGGTGCTGCCGACCGGCTACGCATGCGCCCTGGAAGCGCCGCCGCGCGGGGCGATCGCCTGTGCGCTGCAGGCGATCACGCTCCTCACCGCGCACCAGCTCGTCACGCAGATCGAGCAGCTGCGCGACCAGGTGGAGATCGTGACCGTGCCGCCGCTGTGCCCGCTCTCGGTTTCGCCTTACGACTTCTCGCACGGCGCCGAGCTCATCGAGCGCGCCGCGACGCAGACGGCGCGCTGGCTGGACAACGGCGGCATGGGCAAGCACCGCATCCCGGGCGCGCTGCGGCCGCACGAGGATTGAACGTCGCCGGCGCGCATCGCCGGCCCGCATCCCGCGTCAGTCTTCGCCGGTGGGCACGAGGCTCGGCTCGTGCGCCGGCTCCGGCTCCAGGGAAATCGGGCGCGTGACCGGCCCCTTGCCCGAGTAGCGGTCGAGGTAGAGGTAGATCACCGGCGTGATGAAGAGCGTGATCACCTGCGAGAAGAGGAGCCCGCCCACCACCGCGAGGCCGAGCGGCTGGCGCAGCTCCGCGCCGGTGCCCAGGCCCAGGGCGATCGGGACCGCGCCCATCGCCGCGGCGAACGTGGTCATGAGGATCGGCCGGAAGCGCAGCAGGCACGCCTGGCGGATCGCCTCCTGCGCCGGGAGCCCCTGCTCGCGCTGCGCCGCGAGCGCGAAGTCGATCATCATGATGGCGTTCTTCTTCACGATGCCGATCAGCATCAGGATGCCGATCGTCGCGATGATCGACAGGTCCTGGCCGAAGATGGTGAGCGTGAGGAGCGCGCCCACGGCGGCCGAGGGCAGGCCCGCGAGGATGGTGAGCGGGTGGATGTAGCTCTCGTAGAGGACCCCCAGCAGCACGTAGATCACCAGGAGCGCGCTCACGATGAGCCACACCTGGCTTGTCTGCGAGGCTTGGAACGCCGCCGCGTCGCCGCCCCAGCTCGTGAGGATCGACGGCGGCAGGTGGATCTGGTCGCGCCAGACGTCGATCTTGTCCGAGGCCTGTCCGAGCGAGGCCCCGGGCGCGAGGTTGAACGACACCGTGATCGACTGCAGCTGCCCGGTGTGGTTGATCGCGACCGGGCCCACCGTGCGCACCACGTGCGAGAAGCTCGTGAGCGGCACCAGCGCGCCGCCCCTGCCGCGCACGTAGATCTTCGAGAAGGCGCTCTCGTCCTGCTTGTCGGCATCGGTCGCCTGCAGGATCACTTCGTACGAGTCCACCGCGGTGTAGATGGTGGAGACCTGCCGGTCGCCGAACGCGCTGTAGAGCGCGCTGCGGATGTCCTGGATGTTCACGCCCAGCGCCTCGGCCTTCTCGCGGTCGATGGTGAGCTCGGCCTGCAGGCCCTTCAGCTGCGCGTCGCTCGTCACGTCGCGGAAGATCGGGTCGGCGCGCATGAGCGCCATGAGCTTGCCGGAATACTCGTAGAGCTGCGAGGGCTCGACGCTCCTCATCACGTACTGGAACTGGCTCTTCGAGACGCGCCCGCCGATCCGCAGGTTCTGCACCGGGTTGAAGTACACGTTCACGCCGGGAATCGAGCGGGTCTCGCGGCGCAGGTTCTCCAGCACCTGCAGCAGCGGCGGGCGCTCGCCGCGCGGCTTCAGGTTGATGAAGAGCCGCCCCGCGTTGTTGGTGTCGTCGGCGCGCGTGAGCACCGTGTCGACCGAGGGATCGGCGCGGATCACGCGGTCGACCCGCATCAGCACGTCGAACATCGCCGGGTACGAGATGTCCTCCACCGCCTCCACGTTCACCGAGACCTGGCCGATGTCCTCGGTCGGGAAGAAGCCCTTCGGCATGATGATCACGAGGGCGACGGTGGCGGCGAGCGTCGCGCCGGCGAGCACCAGCACCACGAGGCGATGGCCCAGGCACCAGTCGAGGAAGAACCCGTACCAGCGCAGCACCCATTGGAAGAACCGCTCGAACCACGCGGTCCAGCGCAGCACCGGGTCGTCCTCGCGCTCGTGGCGGATGTAGCGGCTGGCGAGCATCGGGACCAGCGTGAGCGAGACGCCGGCCGAGACCAGGATCGCGAGCGAGACCACGATCGCGAACTCGTGGAAGAGGCCGCCGATCACGCCCGGCATGAAGAAGATCGGGATGAAGACCGCCACCAGCGAGATCGAGATCGAGACGATGGTGAACCACATCTCCTTCGAGCCCACGATGGCCGCCTTGAACGGCTCCATCCCGGCCTCGATGTGGCGCACGATGTTCTCCAGCATCACGATGGCGTCGTCGACCACCAGCCCCACCGCGAGCGTGATGCCGAGGAGCGACACGTTGTCGATCGACAGCCCGAGCGCGCGCATGAGGGCGAGCGTACCGATGAGCGAGATCGGCAGCGAGAGCGCCGGGATGATCGTCGCCGAGGGGCGGCGCAGGAAGAGGTAGATCACGAGGATCACCAGCACGGCGGTGATGGCGAGCGTGAGCTTCACGTCGTGGATCGCGTCGCGGATCGAGATCGAGCGGTCGAGCTGCACCTGGAGGTCGACCGACTTCGGCATCTGCGAGAGCACGCTCGGCAGCGCCGCCTTGATGGAGTCGATCGCGGCGACCGTGTTGGCGCCCGGCTGGCGCTGGATGAAGAGCGTGATCGCCGGCTCGCCGTTGGACCACGCGGCGGTCTTCACGGACTCGACGCTGTCCTCGACGTCGGCCACGTCGCGCAGGCGCACCACGCTGCCGTTGGGGAGCGTCGCGACGATGAGCGGCTTGAAGTCGTCGGCGTGGGTGAGCTGCTTGTTGGCGAGGATGGTGAGCGTCTGGCGCGCGCCGTCGAGCGTGCCGACCGGGGTGTTCGCGTTCGCCGTCTTGATCGCGTTGGCGATGTCGTCGAGCGTGAGGTTGCGGGCGGCGAGCGCGTCGGGCCGCGCCTTCACGCGCACCGCGAAGCGCTTCTGGCCGGCGACGATGATCTGCGCCACGCCCGGCAGCGTCGAGAGCGTGGGCGAGATCAGGTTCTCGGCGTAGCCGTCGAGGTCCGAGAGCGACATCGAGGGCGAGGTGAGCGTCACGAAGATGATCGAGAACTCGCTCGGGTTCACCTTCCGGTAGGAAGGCGGCGTCGTCATCTCCGGCGGGAGGTTGCGCGAGGCGCGGAAGAGCGCCGCCTGCACGTCCACGGCCGCCTCGTCGATGTCGCGGTTCTGGTTGAACTCGAGCGTGATCTGCGTCTGGCCCTGGGTCGAGGTGGAGCTCACCACGTCGAGGCTCGAGATGGTGGAGAACTGCTTCTCGAGCGGGGTCGCGACCGACGAGGCCATGGTCTCGGGGCTCGCGCCGGGGAGCACCGCCGTCACCTGGATGATCGGCGTGTCGAACTGGGGGAGCGCCGCGATCGGGATGCCGCCGTAGGCGAGGATCCCGGCGACCACGGCCGCCGCGGACAGCAGCACCGTCATCACCGGACGGCGGATGAACGGCTCGGAGATGTTCACGGGCGAAGCGCGGCGCTCAGGCGGGCTTCCCGGCCTTGCCCTTCTCGGGCTTGCGCGGTTCGCCCTTCGCCGCTTCCTCGTTGCCGGGGCCGGTGCGGTCGGACTCGGCGACGACGCTGCCCGGCCGCACGTTCTGCGCACCCTCGACCACCACGCGCGAGCCGGCCTTGAGCCCGTCGACCACCGCGAACCCCTGCTCGACGTACGCGAGCTTCACCGGAGTCTCGGCCACCTTGTGGTCGGCGCCCACGACATAGATGAAGCGCTCGTCGGGACCGGTCTGCACCGCCTGGGCCGGAACCACCGTGGCGTTGCGGATGGTGCGCGGCGAGACCTGCACGTTCACGAACATGCCGGGCCAGAGCTTCGCCTTCGGGTTGTCGAACTCCGCCTTGAGGCGGATGGTGCCGGTCGCCGTGTCGACCGCGTTGTCGACGAAGATCACCTTGCCGGTGAACGTCTCGTCGGTGCCCGGCGCCGAGGCCGAGGCGCGCAGCGCCCCGCTGGCGTACGCCTGCTGCAGCGCCGGGAGCTCGCGCTCGGGAAGCGTGAAGGCGACGTCGATCGGGTCCACCTGCGTGACGGTCACCATCGCCGGGACCGCGGTGCTGCTCGCCGCGCCGGTCGGCTGCACCAGGCTTCCCGCACGCACGTTGATGAGCCCCGTGCGCCCGGCGAACGGCGCGCGGATCTCGGTGTAGGTGAGTGCCACGCGCGCCGCCTCGACCGCCGCGCGGTCGATCGCGAGCTGGCCGGTGAGCGTGTCCACCGAGTTCTGCGCGGTGTCGAGCGCCGCCTGCGAGATGAAGTGGGTGCGGAAGAGCTCCTGCTGGCGATCGAGGTTGCGCCTGGCGGTGGCGAGGTCGGCCTGGTCCTTCTCCACCTGCGCGCGCGCCTTGGCGAGGTTCGCCTCCTCGGTACCGGCGTCGAGCGTGAAGAGAAGCTCGCCGCCCTTCACCGCCTGGCCCTCGCGGATGTGCACCTGCTTCACGGTGCTCGTGATCTGCGCGCGCAGGTCGACCGACTGGATGGCGGTCACGGTGCCGTTGGAGGCGAGGCGCACCGGCACGTCGCGCGATTCGGCGATCGCGGTGACCACCGCGACCGGGCCACCGGCCTTGCGTGCGCCGCGCGCCTGGGAGCCCTTGCCGGCGAGCCGCCAGCCCACCACCGCGGCGATCACGACGACGACGACGATCCCGACCAGCCACCGGCGGCGGGTGTGGGGGACGGAATGGGCGGGCGGCGCGCTCATGGGGCAGCCTCGAATGATACCCCGCGTCCGAGACCCGAAACCGCGCTCCGCCCGAGCGAACGTAAGAAATTGTGACCGCGCGGGCCGGGCCCGGCGCGCAGGCCGCTTCGGGGCGGCCGAGGCTAGTCGCCCGTCTGCACGCCGCTGTCGATGCCGGGCACCGCGGCCGGGGCCGGACGGCGGCGCGCCAGCCGCAGCAGCGCGCGGAAGCCGAAGCGCGCGAGGACGAGCGTGAGGAGCGCCTCGAGGACCGTCGCGACGAACGCGAGCGCCGGATTCCAGCGCTCGGCGCGGCGGCTGAATTTCGCGATCGCGCGCTCGCGCGCGATCTCGATCGAGTCGTAGAACGTCGGCACCACGAGGAGCGTGAGGAGCGTCGAGGTGACGGTTCCGCCGATGATCGCCACCGCCATCGGACGATAGAACTCGCCGCCCTCGCCCACGCCGATCGCGACCGGCATCATCCCGGCGATGAGCGCGAAGGTGGTCATGAGGATCGGGCGCAGGCGCACTCGCCCGGCGTGCATCAGCGCATCCTCGCGGCCGACGCCCTGCTGCTCCTCCTTGCGCGCGCAGTCGAGGAGCAGGATCGCGTTCTTCGCGACCAGTCCCATCAGCATGATGATGCCGATGAAGCTCATGAGGTTGAGCGTGCCGTGCGTGACGAGGAGCGCGGCCACCACGCCGATGAGCGAAAGCGGCAGCGACATCATGACCGGGAGCGGCGCCGTGAAGGAGCCGAACTGCACCACGAGCACGAGGTACATGAGCACGATGCCCATGATGAGCGCGGTGAACATCTCGCTGAAGACTTCGCTCTGGTCGCGCGAGGCGCTCCCCAGGCTGATGGTGTAGCCGTCGGGGAACTCCATCTGCTTCGCGAGCTTCAGCGCGTCGGCGGTGACCTCGCCCGCGGAGCGGCCGTGGGCGTTCGCCGAGACGGCGATGGTGCGCTTGCCGTCGGCGTGCTGGATCTGCGCGGGTCCCTTGCCCATCGTGATGTCGGCGATCTGGTCGAGCGGCACCATGGCGTTCGCGCCGTTCAGCGCGATCGGCAGGTGCTCGATGTTCGAGGCGTCGACGCGATCCTCGGGCGCGAGCCGCACGGCGACGTCGCGCGACTCGCCGGTGGGATCGACCCAGTCGCCCACCTCCACGCCGGCGAAGGCGACGCGCAGGGCCTGCGCGGCATCGGCGACGGAGACGCCCATCGCGTTGGCGAGCCCGCGATCGAGGTCGATGCGCAGCTCGTCCATCGGCTCCTGCTCCGAGAGCCCGACGTCCACCGCGCCCGGAATGCGCTTCATGCGATCCATGAACTCGGTGGTGAGCGCCATGAGGCGGCGCGGGTCCGGCCCGGAGAACTGGATCTGCACCGGCTTCCTCGCGCCGTTGTTGAGGTCGTCCAGCACCGTGTACTCCGCGCCGACGAGCCGCGCGAGCACGCCGCGCAGCGCCGCCGCGATCTGCACCGCCGAGCGCTTGCGCTCGTAGCTCTTGCCGAGGTCCACGTACACGCGCCCGCCGCCCGGATAGACGATGGTGTTGGTCGCCTTGGTCTCGGGGATCTCGGAGCGCGCGAGCGCCGCCGCCGCTTCCACCTTGAGCTTCGAATAGTCGAGGCTCGCCGAGGACGGGGTGCGCACGTCGATCGCGATCGTGCCCCAGTCGGAAACGGGCAGGAACTCGGTGCCGCCCACGGTCGCCTGCAACGCGAGCGCGGAGACGAACGCGGTCACCGCGATCGCCGCCATCCAGCGCCGATGGTGCAGCGCCCAGGCGATGACGCGCCCGTAGCGGTCGGCCTGGTGGTCGAACCAGTCGTTGAAGCGCGAGAGCGCGAGGCGCAGCCCGCGCTTCTGCGCGTGCCGGTAGCCCACCGGATCGCCCCAGTACGCGGAGAGCATCGGGTCGAGCGTGAAGGAGATGAAGAGGCTCACCAGCACCGAGGAAGCCACCGTGAGCGCGAAGGGCCGGAACCACTCGCCCGCGCCTCCGCCCATGAAGGCGACCGGGATGAAGACCGCGATGATGGAGAACGTGGTCGCGGCGACCGCGAGCCCGATCTCGGCGGTGCCCGCGCGCGCCGCGTTCATGCGGTCGGCGCCGCGCTCCATGTGGCGCACGATGTTCTCGCGCACCACGATCGCATCGTCGATCAGCACCCCGATCGCGAGCGACAGGCCGAGGAGCGTCATGAAGTTGAGCGTGAAGCCGCACGCCCACACCGCGATGAAGGCCGCGATCGCCGAGGTCGGGAGCGAGAGCGCCGTGATGAGCGTCGAGCGCCACGAGTTGAGGAACAGGTACACCACGACGATCGTGAGCATGGCGCCGAAGATGAGCGCGTGGATCACGTTCTCGAGGCTGTTCGAGGCGTCCCGGCCGCCGTCCTGCGTGACCTCGAGCTTGGTGCCCTTCGGAAGCGTCTTGTCGATGTCGGTGACGAGGCTCCTCACCTTGTTCGCGACGGTCACCGTGCTCGCGTCGCGCGAGCGCGTGATCGAGAGGTTCACGTTGGCGCGGCCGTTGCGAAGGCTGTAGCCGGTCGGCTCGGCGAAGCCGTCCTGCACCGTGGCGACCTGGCCCAGGCGCACGATCGTGCCCGCGTCGCGCTTCACCACCACGTCCTCGAACTCGCGCGGCGACTCGATGCGGCCCACCAGGCGGATGCTCTCCTCGTCGAGCGGACCCTTCACGCGGCCCACCGGCGCGGTCATGTTCTGCGCCTGCAGCGCGTTCACCACGTCGGAGACCGACACGTTGTACTCGCGCAGCTTCTCGGCGTGGAGGAGCACCGAAAGCTCGCGCTTGAGCGACCCGTTCACGCTCACCACCGCCACCCCGTCGATCGCGCGGAAGCGGTCGGCGAGCACGTCTTCGGCGAGGCGCGAGATCTCGGCGTGCGACTGCGCGGTGGAGGAGAGCGCGAGCTGCATGATGGGCTGCGCGGCGGGGTCGATGCGCTGCAGGATCGGCTCGCGCATCTCGAGCGGCAGCTTGTAGCGCACCGACGCGATGGCGTTGCGGATCTCGTCGGACGCCTCGACCATGTTCTTCTTGAAGTTGAACTGGATGACGATCTGCGCGCTGCCTTCCGAGGCGGTGGAGCGGATCTGGTAGACCTGCGGGATGCTCTGCAGCGCCTTCTCCACGCGGTCGATGATCTCGCGCTCCACCGTCTCGGGCGAGGCGCCCGGATAGGGCACGTTCACCACGATCACCGGCATCTCGACGTCGGGAATCTGGTTCACGCGCAGCTTGTTGAGCGCGAGGAGCCCCAGGCACATCAGCGCGATCACGATCGCCACCGTCGCGACCGGGCGCCGGATGCTGAAGTCGGAAAGGACCATCTACTTGCGCGCTTCGGAGGACGCGAGCGAGGCGCCCGCGGAAGCCTGCACCGGCTGCCCGTCCTTCAGCAGCACGGTGGGATAGCGCAGCACCCGGTCGCCCTCGGCGAGCCCGCTCGTCACCGGGAAATCGCCGCTGCGCGCGTCGCGATCGCCGAGCTTGACCGCGACCTTGTGCAGCTTGTTGCCGCCGACCCGGAAGGCGGACACGCGGTCGCCCTCGCGCACGACCGCGCTCGGCGGGATCATGAGGCTCGCGCTGGTGCGCGTCTCCAGCCGCCCCTCGGCGTAGAGCCCCGCGAGCTTCGGCTGCTTGTCGCCCACGAAGTCCACCAGCACCTGGACCTGGCGCGTCATCGGATCGGCGGCGGGATTCACGCGCCGCACGCGGCCGACGAACTCCTGCTCCCCGTAGCCGTTCACGCGGAAATGCACGGTCTGGCCGGCGCGCACCTCGGCGACGTGATCGGCGGCGATCGCGGCCTCGAAGCGCATGCTGTTGGGATCGATCACCTTGAGCAGCTCCTTGCCCAGCTGCGCGGTGTCGCCCGGGGACACCTTGCGCTCGCTCACGATGCCGTCGAAGGGCGCGCGAACCTCGGTGCGCTGCATCTGCTGGCGAGCGCTCACCACGCGCGCCTTGGCGCCCTCCAGGTCGCTCTGCGCGCCGTTGCGGCGGCCCTCGGCGTCGTCCAGGGCCTGTGCGGAGGTCATGCCGGAGGCGCGCAGCGTCTTCATGCGCTCGAACTGGCGCTCGGCCTGCTCCAGGGCCTGGCCCGCGGCGCGCTCGGCGGCCTGCGCGGAGGCGAGCTGGTCGCGGATCGCCGTGTCGTCCAGGCGCACCAGCAGGTCGCCCTTGTGCACCGGATCGCCGTTCTCCTTGTAGACCTGCATCACGATCGCCTGCACCTCGGCGCGCAGGTCGGCGCGGCGCTCGGGCTGGATCGCGCCGGTGATCGCCGGCCCGGAGCTGAGCGACGCGTTGTGGATGGTAAGCAGGTCTTCCGGGGCGATGAGCAACGGCGCGGGTCCCGTGGTCTGGGCCGCGGACGGGCCCTTGCAGCCGGCGAGCGCGGCGGCAAGGACGAGGAGCAGGGCGAGGAGCGATCGGTGCATCGGTCTCTTGTTTTCTTTTGGAGCCAAGAGGGTAGGCCGTGGCGCTGCCGGCGGGTAGCCGGAAGGCGACGGACTGCGGTAAACGAGGGACGAATTGTAAATCAACGGGGATGAATCGGCCCGCGGGAACGGCGTTGGAGCGGACGGGAGCCCTGCCCGCCGCTCAACGCCATGGGACAAGGTCAGTACCGCGCGTGCCCGGGCGTCCGCGGGAACGGGATCACGTCGCGCACGTTGGAAAGGCCCGTCACGTACGCCACGGTGCGCTCGAAGCCGAGCCCGAATCCGGCGTGCGGCACGGTGCCGTAGCGGCGCAGGTCGCGATACCAGGAATAGGCCTCGCGGTCGAGGCCCGCCTCGGCGATGCGCCGGTCGAGCACGTCCAGGCGCTCCTCGCGCTGCGAGCCGCCGACGATCTCGCCGATGCCCGGCGCGAGCACGTCCATGGCGGCGACCGTCTTCCCATCGTCGTTCAGGCGCATGTAGAACGCCTTGATCTCCTTCGGGTAGTTCACGAGGATCAGCGGGCCCCCGACGTGCTTCTCGGCGAGGAAGCGCTCGTGCTCGCTCTGCAGGTCCATGCCCCACTTCACCGGGAACTCGAATGGCTGCTTCGACTTCGCGAGCGCCTCGACCGCGTCGGTGTAGTCCATGCGCACGAAGGGCTTGTCGACGATCGCCTGCAGCTTCGCGATCACGCCCTTTTCGATGCGCTCCTCGAAGAACGCCATGTCGTCGGGCCGCTCGGCGAGCACCGCGGCGAACACGTGCTTGAGGAGCCGCTCGGCGAGCGTCGCGTCGTCGGAGAGGTCGGCGAAGGCGATCTCCGGCTCGATCATCCAGAACTCGGCGAGGTGGCGGCTGGTGTTCGAGTTCTCGGCGCGGAACGTGGGCCCGAAGGTGTAGACCTTCGAGAGCGCCATGCAGTACGTCTCGACGTTGAGCTGGCCCGAGACGGTGAGGAACGCCTCGCGCCCGAAGAAATCCTTGGAGAAATCGACCTTGCCGTCGGCGCTGCGCGGCAGGTTCGCGAGGTCGAGGGTGGAGACGCGGAAGAGCTCGCCCGCGCCCTCGGCATCGGAGGCGGTGATGATGGGCGTGTTCACCCAGACGAAGCCGTCGTCGCTGAAGAAGCGATGGATCGCCATGGCGAGCGTGTGGCGCACGCGCGAGACCGCGCCGATCACGTTGGTGCGCGGGCGAAGGTGCGCCACCTCGCGCAGGAACTCCATCGTGTGCGCCTTGGGCTGGATCGGGTACGTGTCGGGATCCTCCACCCAGCCGAGCACCCGCAGGCCGCTCGCCTGCATCTCGAACGGCTGCCCCTTCGCCGGCGAGGGCACGATGGTGCCGGTCGCTTCCACCGCGCATCCGGCGGTGAGCTTCTGCACCTCGCTCGCGTAGTTGGCGAGCGCCGCCGGCGCGACCACCTGCAGCGGGTGGAAGCACGAGCCGTCGGAGACGTGCACGAACGAGAGGCCGGCCTTGGAATCGCGCCGCGTGCGCACCCAGCCGCGCAGCGTCACCGGCTGGCCGGAAGGCGCGCGACCCGCGAGGATCGAGCGGACGGATAGCGTAGTCATGGGACCCGGAAGCCTCGATACGGAAACCGTCGATTGTAACCGGCGGTATTTCTTACGCAGCGTCGCGACGCCCGTCGGCGCCCGCGCGCCGCTCGTCGCCCCACGGCGTTATTCTGAACGCACGAGGGGAGCCTGCTGTCCGATCTCTTGACGGGACGGGCTGACAAGACCATCAGGAGAGCGGCATCGTCATGAGCGGCGGCGACCTCGCAGCGATCACCCCCATCGGATCGGCCATGCCGCGTTCGCGGCCGATCGCGATCGTGTGGCTCTTCGTCGCGATCGTGATCTGCCTCCTCGGTCTCACCGTCTACAGCGCGCGGCTGCTCTCCTCGGGACAGGCGTTCATCTCGGGCGAGGCGATGTGGGCCAAGGCCGAGCGCGACGCCGTGTTCTACCTCGCGCGCTACGCGCGGCTGCACGCCGACGAGGACTACCAGGCGTATCGCCGCGCCATGCTGGTGGTCGAGGGCGACCGCGCGGCTCGCGTCGCGCTCACCCGGCCGCATCCGGACGTCGAGGCCTTCCGTCGCGGCATGGTCGCGGGCGGCCTTCGCAACGAAGACGTCCCCGGCCTGCTGGACCTCTACGCGCTGCTGGGCCGCACCCCGCCGATGCGCTACCTGATGACGGTGTGGGCGCGCAGCGACGCCGCCGTCGACGAGCTGGGCGCGATCGGCGCGCACCTGCGCGAGGCGCCCGCGATCGAGGCGGACGCTGCCGATCAAGTCGTGCGGCGCATCCACCGCATCCACCGCGACCTGGTGCCGCTCGAGAGCGACTTCGCGCAGACCCTCGACGACATGGAGCGCACCGCCCAGGCGTTCCTCGCGATCGGCATCGGCATCGTCACCGGCGTGCTGCTCATCACGGGCATCACGGTCTCGCGCCGCTTCCTCACGCAGAACGCGCGCCTGCAGGAGGCGCTCGCCGAGAGCGAGGCGCAGCTGCGCCGCGTGATCGAGGCGGCGCCGATGCCGCTGCTCATCGCGCGCGAGTCCGACCAGCGGCTGCTCTACCTCAACGTGAAGGCGCTCGAGCAGCTCGGGGTCGGCTTCCAGGCGGCGCTCGAGCGGCCGCTCTCGGATTTCCACGCCGACCCGGCGATCCGCGCGGCGCTCGGCGAGCAGCTCGCGCGCCAGGGCAGCGTCGACGACTTCGAGGTGCACCTGCGCGCGGAGAACGGGCGCGACCCGTGGGTGCTGCTCTCGGCGCGCCGCGTGCATTACGCGGGCACCGAGTGCCTGCTCATCGCGCTCGCCAACATCGACGACCGCAAGCGCGTGCAGGAGGACATGCGCCGGCGCGCGCTGCACGACCCGCTCACGGGGCTCCCCAACCGCGCCATGTTCCTCGAGTCGCTCGAGCGCACCTTGCACAAGGCGCGGCGGCGCTCGGCGCAGTTCTCGCTCCTCTTCGTGGACCTCGACCGGTTCAAGGAGGTGAACGACACCATGGGGCATGCCGCCGGCGACACCCTGCTCAAGGCGGTGGCGGAGCGGCTCGTCACGGCGGTGCGCCAGAGCGACCTCGTGGCACGGCTGGGCGGCGACGAGTTCGTGATCCTGATCGAGGAGCACCACGGCCCCGAGGAGGTGATGATCGTCGCGCAGAAGGTGCTCGCGATGGTCGAGCGGCCGGTGCCGGTGGACTGGCGCGAGGCCGCGGTCTCGGCGAGCATCGGCATCGCGAGCTTCCCCGAGGACGGCGACGAGATCGAGACGCTGCTCGCGAATGCCGACACCGCGATGTACCAGTCGAAGGAGCGCGGGCGCAACAACTTCCAGTTCTATTCGCCGGAGCTCAACGTGCTCTCGCATCGTCGCCTGCAGCTCGAGCGGCGCGTGCGCGAGGCGCTGGAGAACGACCAGCTCTTCATCGAGTACCAGCCGGAGGTGGACCTCTCCACCGGCCGCATCGTCGCCGCCGAGGCGCTGCTGCGCTGGAACGATCCGGCCTCCGGCGTCTCGACGCCGCCCGAGTTCATGCCGGTGGCCGAGGAGACCGGCATCGCGCCCGCGATCGCACAGTGGGTGATCGACCGCGCGCTCGCCGACGCCCGCGCGTGGGCCGATGCGGGCGCTCCGATCGTGGTCGGCGTGAACGTCTCCGCGCGCCAGCTGCAGCAGACGGAGCTCGCCGAGCAGGTGTCGCGCGCGCTCGAGGCGCACCGGGTCGAGCCCCGCCTCCTGCGCCTGGAGATCGCCGAGCCGGTCCTCATGGAAGGCGGCGACGCGACCCATCGCACGCTGCGCGCGCTCGAGGCCCTCGGCGTGCAGATGGCGATCGACAATTTCGGCAGCGGATTTTCGGCGCTCGGCCTGGTGCGCGGGCTTCCGTTCGAGGTGGTGAAGATCGACCGCACGCTGGTGAGCAGCTGCCCGGTGCGGCGCGAGTGCGCGGCGATCGTGCGCGCGACCGTCTCCATGGCGCACGCGCTCGGGCTTCGCGTCGTCGCGCAGGCGGTCGAAAGCGAGGAGCAGGGCGAGCTGATGGCCGAGCTCGGCTGTGACGCCGCGCAGGGGTACTACTTCGCCGAGCCCATGGACGCGGCGATCGTCCTGGAAATCGCAAGACGGGGTCAGGTTACTTTTTCGCCCAGCCACAACGAAAAAGTAACCTGACCCTTTTTGCACTCACATCGCGGCGATCACCATCGCGGTTGCCGTGGTCACCTTCTTCGCGTAGGCGAGGTCCAGGAACTCGTTCGGGCCGTGGGCGTTGGAACGCGGGCCGAGCACGCCCGTCACGAGGATCTGCGCCTGCGGGAACTTCGCGCCCAGCATGCCCATGAACGGGATCGTGCCACCCTCGCCCATGTACGCCGCGGGCTTGCCGAACAGCGCGTGCGACGCCTGGTCGAGGGCTTCGGAGAGCCACGGGGCGGCCGAGGGCGCGTTCCAGCCGGTCGCCGCGGAGTCGTAGTCGAAGCTCACCACCGCCGAGTACGGCGGGTCGCTCTCGAGCATCGTCTTCATGGTGCGCGCCGCCGTCTCCGCGTCCAGCGCGGGCGGCAGGCGCATCGAGAGCTTGAGCGCGGTGCGCGGCCGCTGGACGTTGCCCGCGTGCTCGATCGCCGGCAGCCCGTCCGCCCCGGTGACCGCGAGCGCGGCACGCCAGGTGCGGTTGAGGATCAGCTCCACCGGGTCCTTGGTCGAGGGCTGCGCGAAGAGCCGCGCCGTGCCCTGGTTGTCGCAGCAGCTCGCCCACGGGAAGCGCTGCCAGAGCGTGTCGCCGAGGATCCGCGCCGCCTGGCGAGCCTGCTCGCGCCGCTCCTCCGGGATGGCGCACGCGAATTCGCCCGGCTTCACCACGCCGGTGCGCGAGTCGTCGAGGCGGTCGAGCAGCTGGCGCGCGATGCGGAAGGACGAAGGCACGACGCCGCCCGCATCGCCCGAGTGCACGCCTTCGGTGAGGATGTTCACCGAGAGCGTGCCGTTCACCAGGCCGCGCAGCGACGTGGTCGCCCACAGCTGCTCGTAGTTGCCGGCGCCCGAGTCGAGCGCGATCACCAGGCCCACGCTGCCCATGCGCGGGGCGAGCGCCTCGAGGTAGGCGGGCAGGTCGTAGCTGCCGCTTTCCTCGCAGGTCTCGACGAGCCCCACGCAACGCGGGCGCGGGACACCCTGCACGTCGAGCGCGAGGATCGCGCAGAGCGCGGCGAAGATCGCGTAGCCGTCGTCGGCGCCGCCGCGTCCGTAGAGCCGTCCCTCCTCGATCACCGGCGTCCACGGGCCGAAGCCCGTCCGCCAGCCGGTCATCTCCGGCTGCTTGTCGAGGTGCCCGTAGAGGAGCACGGTCTCGCCGCTCGCGCCGGGCGTGGCGGGCACGTCGAAGAACACCACCGGCGTGCGGCCCTCGAGGCGCACGACCTCGAGCTCGAGGCCGGCGACCGGCTGCGCGAGGGCCCAGTCGCGCGCGAGGCGCACCGCCTTCTCGATGTGCCCGTTCTCCCGCCAGCGCGGGTCGAAATGCGGCGATTTCGCCGGGATGCGCACGTAGTCGACCAGCTGGCGGACGACGTCCTCGTCCCATTGCCGCGCGATGCGGCCTTGCAGTTGCGCCGCGTTGTAGGGCGGGGTGAGCGGCTGGCGTGCGGTCATGTGCGCCTCCGACCGGTGTTCGATTCGATTGATTGTATCCTCCGGACATGGAAGCGTTGCCGTGGTTCCTGATCTTCGTCGCCTCCTACCTGGTGTGGGTGGTGCTCGCGGTGGTGAGCCTGCTGCAGAACCGCCGCTCGCCCACGGCGACGCTCGCGTGGATCTTCGCCTTCGTCGCGCTCCCCGTGGTCTCGGGCCTCTACTACCTCGTGTTCGGCCCGCGCCGCCTGCATCGGCGCCGGCGCCGCTATGGCGTCGCGCGCTCGCTCGCGGGCCAGGTCTCCGAGCACCTGCGCAATTCCTGCGCGCCGGAGAAGCCGCGCCTGCCGGCCGACGCGTCGGCGCTCGCCACCGTGGGCAAGCGCCTCGGCCAGGGAGAGCCGACTTTCGCCTCCGCCGTGAAGCTCTTCGACAACGGCGACGCGAAGCTCGCCGCGCTCGCGCAGGCGATCCGCGCCGCGCGCCACCACGTGCACCTCGAGTACTACATCTGGGAGCCCGACGCCGTCGGCTCGCGCTTCCGCGACCTGCTCGTGGAGGCGGCGAAGCGCGGCGTCGAGGTGCGCGTGCTCTACGACGCGGTCGGCTCGCCCGCGCTCAAGCGCTCGTTCTGGCAGCCGCTCCTCGAGGCGGGCGGCGAGGTGCTGCGCTTCAACCCGGTGAAGCTCTCGGTCGCGAGCCTGCACTTCGCGAACTTCCGCACGCATCGCAAGATCGCGGTGATCGACGGCGGCGTGGGCTTCCTCGGCGGCGTGAACATCCACGACCCGGAGAGCGCGACGCGCTCGGGCAAGGCGGCGTGGCGCGACGAGCATGCGCGCATCGAGGGCGAGCCGGTGAGGAAGATGCAGCGGCTCTTCCTCGAGAACTGGACCTACGCCGGGGGCTCCTTTCGCATGACCCCGCAGAGCGTGCCGTCGTATTTCCCGCCGGCGAAGCCCTGCGAGCCCGGCATCCCGGTGCAGATCCTCGCCTCGGGACCCGACGACGAGTCGGCGCCGCTGCTCGCCTTCGTGCTCGCCGCGATCGCGGGCGCACGCCACCGCGTGTGGATCGAGACCCCCTACCTCATCCCCGACGAGGCGCTCGAGACGGCGCTGCGCATCGCCGACCTGCGCGGCGTCGACGTGCAGGTGATCGTGCCCAAGCTCGGCGACTCGAAGCTCGTGACCGCCGCCTCGCACACGTACTGCGAGGCGCTCGCCAAGGCGGGCATCGTGATCTTCGAGTACGGGCCGCCGATGCTGCACGCGAAGACCATCGTGGTGGACGAGAGCGTCGCGCTGGTGGGCACCGCGAACCTCGACAACCGCAGCTTCCGCCTCAACTTCGAGATCGCCGCCGCGTTCTACGATCGCGCCGTGATCGGCAAGCTCGCCGCGCGCTTCGAGCGCGATCGCGCGGCGAGCCAGCCGTTCCGGCTGCGCAAGCGCAATCCCCGGCTCACCGTGATCCTCGAATCGATCGCGCGCCTCACTTCGCCGGTGCTCTGAGGCGGCCGAGCGCGAGCTCCCGCTCCTCCCCCACGAGCTTCGCGCCGAAGCTCTCGTGCGGCTCCCGCGCGACGAGGCGGAAGCCCCGCGCGCGGTAGATCAGCGCGCGACCAGCATCACGCAGCCGATGCGCTCGCCTTCGCGCTCGGCGATCGAGGCGCGCTCGCGTCTCCACCCAGCCGCGCGAGCGCAAGCCGCGCAGCATGCGGCTCGCTAGCGCCTGAGGCGGGGAGGGAAGTACGGGCGCGGATAGGTGGCCGGCGACACGTTGCCGTCGC
>Ga0134126_10000329_pt1 | contig 62066 bp, 52 predicted proteins | sample KB31752_FD_96881 | JGI IMG/M metagenome (GOLD analysis project Ga0134126, IMG submission 96881) | Terrestrial soil microbial communities with excess Nitrogen fertilizer from Kellogg Biological Station, Michigan, USA - KB3-175-2 | ecosystem: Environmental > Terrestrial > Soil > Unclassified ...
CTCAATCAGCCGGATACCGACCCGATCCTCCAAAGCAGATAACGTCCGGGTAATGGCGGGCGGCGAGCGGTGCAGGCGACGCGCGGCGGCCATCAGACTTCCGTGGTCGACCACGGCTACCAGCACGGCCAACTCATCGAGACGGTCCATTCGATTATTCCAGATATCGGAATTATGACTTGTGAAGATGCCGTATTGATGTGCCCTTTTGCAAGGATAGTATAGGCGCCACAACAGGAGAAGGCCCATGCCCGAGCTACGAATCGCCCTTCACGGCACGCACCTGTCCGGCCACGTTCATCGGGTGCAGCTGCTGCTCGCATTGCTGGAGATCCCGTACCGCTTCGTAGAGGCCTCTGCCGAAGTGCGCCGAACGCCTGAGTTTTTGCAGCTCAACCCGCTTGGCCAGATACCGGTCCTGCAAGACGGTGACATACTGTTGACCGACAGCAACGCCATCCTGGTGTATCTGGCAAAGCGCTATGCGCCGGGTAGCTCCTGGCTGCCCGAAGAGCCCCTGGCGGCCGCTCGCGTGCAGCGTTGGCTTTCAATCGCCGCCGGAGAATTGAAGTACGGTCCAGCCACGGCCCGCATCGCCACACTCTGGGGTAACCCTGCCGATCGCGGCGAAGCCGACCAGATCGCCGCCCGCCTCCTGCGTTTCATGGAAGGACATCTCGCGGACCGACAGTATCTGGCCGCCGAGCATCCGACCATCGCCGACCTGGCCTGCTACTCCTACATTGCGCATGCTCCAGAAGGCGACATTTCCCTGGAGCCGTATGCCGCGACACGACGCTGGCTGACACGCATCGAATCGTTGCCTCGATTCCAACCGATGCCGCGCTCCTGCTGAGGGCCCGCGCATGGATTCCGGACCATTCCACGCGGACGAATCGTCCGCACAAGCGCTCGCCGGGGGCGGCCCTAAAGGCTCCGGAATCCGTGATTTCATGCTGGAGCAGCATCGCACTTTCTTCGCAGCGCTACCCTACGCGTTCGTCGCCACCTTGGATGCTGAGGGTTGGCCCGTTGCGACACTGTTGGAAGGCGCTCCGGGGTTCATAAAGCCGCTGGACCCGCTAACCCTGCGGATCGACGCGCTGCCCGCCCCCGACGACCCTGCCAACGACACGATCCACGTCGCAGAGGAAGTTGGATTCCTGGGTATCGACTTTGGGACTCGCCGGCGTAATCGCGCCAACGGAACGGTGTCTCAGGTGGATCGAGGCTTCACCATCGCGGTCAGGCAAAGCTTCGGAAACTGCCCGCAATACATCCAGCGCCGCTCAATACGACACACGAGAGTCGTACGAAACGAGGCTCAGAGGCTCACCTCGCTCGACGACCGTGCCCGGGCCTTGATTGGGCGTTCTGACACCTTCCTGGTCGCCAGCCGGTCCCGAGCGGGCGTGGGTACGACAGGCGGAGCCGACATTTCCCACCGAGGCGGCCGGCCCGGCTTCGTGCTGGTAAACGGTGACACGCTTTCCATACCGGACTTCCGCGGCAACCGTTATTTCAACACTCTCGGTAACTTCCTGGGAGAGCCGCGCGCAGCACTCCTGTTTCTGGACTTCGAGACCGGCGACGTGCTGCAACTTCAAGGCCTCGCAAGCATCGACTGGAAAGGATCCGCCCCACGATGCGTCCAAGGTGCCGAACGTTTGTGGCACTTTAAAATCACACGCGGCTGGTATCGGCCCGCGGCTGCCGCGCTGCGCGGCTCCTTCATCGACTACTCGCCGGTCACACTCGCCACCGGCACGTGGGATCGCGAGAGGTAGCCCTCACGCGACACCTCCACAGGCACGCAACAGCGCATCCGCGACGGCGGCCTGATGAGCGCGGTCGATCCGACGACCCTCGAGACGATTCGTCAAATAGGCAACGGCCAGGTTGCGGTCAGGGTCCGCCCAGCCGATACAGCAGTTACTGCCGTTGTGGCCGAAAGTTCGGCGACTGCTCAGACCTCCAAGCGGGCCGGCAGCGTACGGCGGGGGTCGTGGTCCTCCGAGCTGGAAACCCTGCGACCAGCGGACAGGAGTCTGAATACATCTGTCGATTTCGCCGTCACTCGATGGAATGCATGCCTGCTCTATCGTTCCCGGCAGCAGGACACGCTGGCCGTGGTGGACTCCACCCTTTAACAGCATCCAATAGAAAGTGGCCAGGTCACGGGCTGTAGTGGAAATTCCCGCCGAGGGAATGACAGCGCGGCGAGTCGCGCTCCGGTTCACGACCGCCTGGAGCAAGTAGCCTGCGAGCCCGCGAGCAACTACCGGGACACGACGTTGCCCTTGATCGTCAGGGAGTCCCAAGTAGGTATCGTGCGCGCGCAAGGGCGCCAACAACTCTGTCGCAAGGACCTCCTCGACCGCCCTGCCGGTTCTGCGGCGGATGACCTCGCCAAGTATGAAGCCGTAGCTCAGCGCCTGATAGGCGGGCAGCTCGCCCGGTGTCCACCGCGGGCGGGCGTTCTCGATGCGACGGATCGAGCGCCCCCAGTCTGTCATAACAATGACATCACCCAAGGATACGCGCGCGCAGAACAGTCCGGTGCGGTGTTGTAACACGTGTCGTAGAGTGACCCGATCCTTGCCGTGACGGCCGAACTGCGGCCAGTAAGTGGCTACCGGATCATCGAGCGACACTTGTTTGCGCTCGGCGAGCAGATGAATCAGAAGCGCCACATGAGGCTTGCTGGCGGAAAAGGTCCAGAACAGCGAATCCGTCCGGCATCCAAACGAACGGTCGAGTACGACCTTGCCGTCGCGGATCACACACAGCTGTGCCGCAGCCCCACGCGCTTGTATCAGATCCAGGACTTGCGATAACCGCGACGGATCGACCCCGACGGTCGCGGGATCACATTCGCGCCAGTCGATCTCGCAGCGTTCGGGGACCGCATTCTGTTCCAGGTGCTGCAGGGGGGTGCTCATTCAGGGGCACTACTCTACCCCAGGATTCCAGTTCCGCGGTCCTCGTGCGTCGTACTGAACAAGCTGCGGCATTTGCCGGCGGCTGGCGGAATACTCTTACACACTGCCCGGCTTCGCCAAGTGGGACACCTTCGCGGCTTACCACCGGCGCGTGAGAGACAGCGACTTCAGTGTGCAGCTGAATGTCGACAATGTACTCAACGCCCGCTACTTCGAGTCCCTCAACGGAACTTATACGGTCATGCCGGCCGACCCGCGGCGCTGGCTGGCGTCGTTTCGGGTGCAGTTTTGAGCAACGCTTCCCGCGGACTGCGGCGCGCCTCGGATGACACCAGCTTCAAACCCCTCGGTATCCACGACCAGCAGATCCACTCCTGAGGAGTCCGCGCGGAGCGCCCAATCAAGGGTCGTCATGAGCACCACCAGCTCTCCGGTTTGCGAGATACGGCTGTTGCCGCTGTTGATTCGATTCTGCGTAAACCTGATCGCTCCCTCGGCATGTCTCACGGCCATCCGGTGCACGGTTGCGCTGCAGGGAGGCCCAACTGGACAGCCGCCGGTGAGATTCGGTTACACTCGTCAGCCATCCCTCTCTTGCGGAAGAAAATGTCGCGGGTCCGTCCCCTGTCATCGGTTTTCACAGCCCTCTGCCGGGCGTTGTTGCCCGCGATCTGCTGCTACGTTCTATCGAGCTTCGCCGGCCACGGCTGCGCACAAGCAGCCCCACGGCCGATCACACCCCGAGGCCCTTTGATGCCCGAGGAGAGGAGCAACATCGCGGTCTTCGAATCCTCGAAGGCATCCGTCGTATACATCTCCACCAGCGAGCGGGTTCTGAATTACTGGACGCGGCGTGTGCAGACGGTCTCACAGGGGACCGGATCGGGATTCATCTGGGACAGTGCGGGCCATATCGTCACCAACCTGCACGTCATCGAGGACGCCTCGGTGGCGACTGTCCGGCTTGCTGATGGGAAAGACTATCCCGCCACACTGATTGGCGTCAGCCGCACCCACGACATCGCCGTACTGCAGATTCGGATTCCTACCAGTTCCGCGATAGCCATTCCGATCGGTACCAGTCACGATCTGCAGGTGGGCCAGAAGGTTTACGCCATCGGCAATCCTTTCGGCCTCGATTGGACTTTGACGACGGGGATTGTCTCAGCGCTCGACCGCTCCCTCACCGGTGAAAACGGCGTCCTCATCCAACATCTCGTACAGACGGACGCGGCCATCAACCCGGGAAACTCCGGCGGACCGCTGCTCGACAGCGCAGGACGCCTCATCGGAATGAACACGGCGATCTACAGCCCCTCCGGCGCCAGCGCCGGTGTTGGATTTGCCGTGCCGGTCGATACCGTAAACCGGGTCGTGCCCGAGCTCATTGCAAAAGGCCACTACGCCTCGCCCAGCCTCGGTATCCAGACGGACGAAACACTGAGCCGCGCCATCGCGCGACAGCTCGGTGTACAAGGGGCTGCCATACTGCGTGTCCGTGCCGGTGGCCCCGCAGAGCTTGCGGGCCTGCGCGGCGCCCGCTTCGGCCGTCGCAACACCGTCTATGCTGGCGATGTGATCGTCGGCCTGAACGGGAAAACCGTTGACAGCGTGGCCCGCCTGCTTGCCCTGTTGGACGACTGCAAGCCGGGAGAGGTTGCTCACCTGACAGTGTGGCGGGACGGGAAGAAAATCCGTGCCGATGTCACTCTCCGCAGCGGCGAAGACGACAACTGAGCGCTTCACATCCCAGGAAGGGATTGCGTATACGCCATGCATCAGGCGCCGGTACCCCTGGGAGAAGGTCGTCGCGCTGGTCCACAAAGCGATGAGCACCTGACTTTACCTCAACGAGCCGCGCACTCCTGCGCACTCACCCCGGTCCCCTTGAAGTCCAGCCCGCCGTCCTTCTCTTGCTTGAAAGTCGTCAGTACATCCGCACACACGACAGCGGTGCTTTCTGCACTGCCGCCACAGTGGAAATTCTTAGCCTCATCCGTGCTGCCGCTACCGTTGTAGATAGCTTTCTGTGGATAGGGGCAAAGCGGCCGCGTCCGCCCCGTTGCGGGCGCGCCAGAGCCACCGGACGATAGCAACGTATCGGGCGCCGTACCGTGCTCGACCCACTTCACCAAAGCACTGAACGGGTCGACAGGGACTGGTCCTACACCGCCTCCACAATGACCGACCCCCGGCACCACGAACAGACGGTAGAAACCCTGCAGCCGCGCAAAATCCGGCTTGCCGCCCTCACTGTATCGCGAGGCCATTTGCCGGTAGTAATGAATGACGCCCCGGGGATAGATGAACTGATCATTCATTCCAACAAACGTCAGGAGCTTGCCGCCATGGGCTCTGAACGTGTCCAGCGGACCATCGGTGTCCGTCATTTCAGCCAGGTTGCGCGAACCATCCTGCGCCACGACCGGATAGTCAGCCAGGGTCACCTTTTTCCAGTCGAACGCCCGCGAGTGCTCATCCCAGTGGAACTGCATGGAGCCCAGTGGAAACGGCTCCGTGCCATCCAGAATACCGAAGTCCGTACCCCTATCGAGGCCGAACCAGAGTTTGTCGTGCTGCGCGTTGCGCGGGCCATCCCATATCTTGTCGACGGCATCAGCCTCAGCGGCCGTGAGGCACGCGTGCGCCGGCGCTCCGGGAGCACCGCAGATGTTCGCCTTGGCGCTGAACGTGCAGGCCCGCGGGTCACCAATGATTCCATCGGTCACGCCGTCGGCCGCATCACAGGCGGCGATGGCGGACGCTCTCACCTGCTCCAGTTTGTCAGGTGCGATCGCGCCCCCGGTAAGATCGCGCATGGCTATCTGCCCCCACATTTGCGCAGTCTGGAACCGGGTCCAATAGATCGCCGGTGCATTGGCCATGATCCCGTCGAGCTCGCCTCCCAGCTCCTGCGCCAACAGATAGCCCTGGCGGCCGCCTGTGGAGCAACCGTTCCAATAGTTATATCTGGCGGCGGCCCCGTAGTACTTCTGTGCTATCGCCTTCGACCAAAGAACCTGTTGCTTTATCCCAGTGCGGATGAAATCATCGATGAATTGCTTGTTGTAGGTGCCGTCACGGTTCACTCCGGGCTCACAATCACCCCCCACGTGGCCAAGGTCATTGCCGGACACAACGTAGCCTTCCTGCAACGCGACGTTGGCTTGCTGAGCCGACGCCGGGACCTGAAAGGTATTCCCTGTACAGCCCCCGCCGCCCTGGCCCTGCGTGCGCCCATTCCACGCGCCTTGCACGCCACCTGCTCCACTATCAGCGGCGCTGAGCGGCAGCAGAACTATAATATTGATGTTTTGCCTGGGATTCGTGCCGTAGCGTAGGTCCACTCTGCAGTGCCCGACGTTCGTGCCATTTGGAGGAACCACGCCACTACGCACCGCTTTGACGTCCCGGGCCTTTGGCAAAGACCCGGCGAGCTCGGCGCACTTGGGCAGCTGGACGGCGACACCTTGCGCACGGCTGCTGTTACCCCATCCGAGACAGATCATCGCCATCGCTGCCATGCAGGCAGCGGATTTGTTGTACGTCTTCATGTATCCGATCTCCTGCCATGACTCGCACTCTCTACGTAAAACTTACTCCGAAAGCATCCTCCAACCGCATCGGCGAGGTACGCCAACTGCCTGGTGGACAGGAGCAGCTGGCTGTCTACGTCACCGCCGCGCCGGACAAGAACAAGGCGAACGAAGCTCTCCTGCGCCTGTTGGCGCAACACCTGGGGTTATCGCTCTCGCGCCTCAAGATCGTGCGCGGCCATACCAGCCGCACCAAGCTCATCGAGATCGAGTGAGCGGCTTTCCGGGGCCCGTGTGCGAAACTACCCTGCCGGCAATTTCCGAGGTAGTGTCTCATGGACAATGCGCAATCCCAGTTGAGCCGCAGACGCGCGGCCTGGATCAATACCGCCCTGGCTGCGGCCTTTGCAATGTTTGCGGCCGCGGCCGTCCAGGCCCGTCACCATCACGCCACGACCAACCGGAGTGGGCAGGCGGGCCAGTTCGACTACTACGTGCTAAGTCTCTCGTGGGCCCCGACCTACTGCCTGACGCACACGGATGACGGTGACGAGTGCTCGGGGAAAGGTTATGGATTCGTGTTGCACGGCCTGTGGCCACAGTACGATGCGGGCGGTTACCCCGAGAACTGTCCGGCACAATTTGACCTGTCGGCTGATGCCGCTACCAAAGGTCGGACCCTCTATCCCAGCGAACGACTGATGCAGCACGAGTGGCGCGAGCATGGCACCTGCAGCGGGCTGGATGCGCGGGAGTACTTCAACACTGCCCATCGCGCAACGGCGGTAGTCAAGATCCCCGCTGCAATGGAGGCGCCCCGCTCCGAGCAGCGTCTGACCGCGGAGCGCATCGCCAACCTGTTTCAAGGCAGCAACCCTCAGTTACCCGAAGGCGCCATGACACTGACTTGCAGCCGCGCCGAGCTGTCCGAAATACGCGTGTGCCTGACTCGGGACCTCAAACCACGATCATGTGGGCGCGGAGTTCATTCGAACTGCCCGCGAGTCCCCCTCAACATTCCAGCGTCACGTTAAGGGGATTCCTGCCCCGGCATCGACCAGTCGAACCATCGCCTGACCCCCGCTGGCCGACCCTTAACATGATAATGTTCGCCTGCCCGCCCGCTACGATTCACTTCAATAGGGAGCCACGATGCCGCTCGGTTATAGCTCATTCTTGAAAAGATCATCAACGGCATACACCTGTCTGATGGCCGGCCTGGCTTTGGGCCTCAGCCTGCCCACCCTTGCCGCCCAGCCTGTCAAGCCGGCTCAACATTTCTCGTTCTCCGGCAAGCGGCCAACTTTCAAGGAGGAGTACGTCAAACCCGAAGTGGTGGTCTCCGGCGTGGACAGCGAGGGCAGTTTCAGCCTGGTCGAAGAGGTGTGGAGCCCCAAGTTTCACACGCCCGCGCACTACCATAAGACCCACGCCGAGACGTTTTATGTCGTCTCAGGCCAGGTCGAGTGGACCGTGGGCGGCAAAACCCAGGTACTGAAGGCCGGCGATCTGGTGCACATTCCGGCCTACACCGTACACAGCGTCAAAGTGGTGGGCAACGAAGACATGCGCACGCTCATGGTCTACCAGCCCGGCGGATTCGAGGAGCACATGTGGCTTCAGGAAAGCCTCACACCGGAGCAGCTCAAGGACCCGAAGATCAAAAAGCAGCTGGCCATCATTGAGGACTTCAACCTCCCGGACGCCAATACGCCTTTGGCGACCCAACCCGTCGAGCACTTTTCCTTTGCAGGCAAACGCCCCTCTTACAGCGATGACGGCACTTCCGATGTCGCGTTGTCCTCCAAGACCAGCGGCGGCCGCCTGAATATTCAGGACGAGATCTGGAAGGTGGGATTCTCAGTGCCACCCCACTTTCACAAGATGCATTCCGAGACGTTCTACATCCTGGAGGGGCGCGTCGAGTGGACCGTTGGCGGTGAAACACATGTCCTGTCACGCGGCGACGCCGTGCATATCCCGCCCAACACCGTGCACAGCGTGAAGACTCTGGACAACAAGCCGCTGCACACGCTGATGTTGTATTACCCGAGCGGCTACGACGATCACCTGGAAGAACAGTCGCTGTACTCAGAGAAAGAATCGCAGGATCCGGCGATCAAAAAGCTCCTGCACCAGCTGAGCGACTTCAATCCCGTCAAGGAATGAGAGAAGACATGAAACGCACCGCTTCCATCACAGCTGCGTCAGTCGCTCTAACCTGCATCATCGCAGCGGGCTGCACCTCGACCGCACAAAGAGCGACGCCACCCATCCCCAATCTGGCGGGCAGGATCCTGACCGTCGAAGGTCCGATCGACCCGGCGAAGGCGGGACAGACGCTCATGCATGAGCACATTTTCATCCACTTCAAGACTCCCACCACAGCGGCGGGCGAGTTCGATCAGATGACCTCGGAGCAGAAGGTGCTCTCGCAACAGGCGTTGGACAAAGCGCCCAAGGACTGGGTGGATGGCGGCCATGATCCGGACTGGGCCAAGGGCTTCCCGGCGGGCTGGAACACACTGGAGGATTTCGATATCCAGCTAGCGGAGATCATGGAGTTCAAGAAGGCAGGCGGCGGCACCATTGTCGACGTCTCCAACTTCGGCCTGAGCCGGGATCCGGAAAAACTGAAGCGCATCTCCGCAGCCTCCGGCCTGAACGTAGTCATGGGCGCAGGTTGGTACCAGAAAATGTTTCACCCGCGCGATATGAGCGTGCGCACGGTTGAAGAACTGACGGACATCATCGTGCGTGACATCACTGTGGGCGCCCAGGGAACCCACATACGTTCGGGGATCATCGGTGAGATCGGCGTGGAAGGGCGCCCGCTGACGGACAATGAAATCAAAAGCACACGGGCGAGCGCGCGCGCCAGCGTTCTAACGGGTGCTCCGATGTCATTCCACATGGGTGGCGGCACCCCGGAAGAAAAACAACGTATCCTCGATATCGTTCAGGAAGAAGGAGTCGACCTGAACCATGTGGTGATGGGCCACAACAGCAGCGGTAACGTGGAGCAGATGAAGCGCATCACCGATCGCGGCGCCTACATCGAGTTCGACTTCATGGGCTTCGGCGCGCAGGCGGTGACTGCGGAAGCCACCGGGAAGCTGGCGCAGAACATTGTCAACCTGGTGAACGGGGGGCTGACCGACCGTATTCTGGTCGGCCATGATGTCTGCACCCAGCCGCAGCTGAAGAAGAACGGCGGCGGTGGATTCGGCTACATCTCCAACTCACTGATACCGGCTCTGAAGGCGAAAGGCGTGAGCGATGAGACCATCCACAAAATCATGGTGGAGAACCCGCGCCGCGTCCTGACCTTTGTGGCGCCGCGGCGGCTGAACCGAGCTCCCGGCGTAGCTCTTCAGCAACCCGCTCGAATACCGGCTTCCAGTCGCCTCGGGTCTTCTGCCGGAAAAGTCGCATCGCTGTATACCAGGGGTTATCCTCCCGATCGATCAGCCAGCGCCAGTCTGCGTTGAATGTCAGCAACACCCAGGTCTTCTTGCCCAGTGCGCCGCTCATATGTGCGACGCTGGTGTCGACGCTGAGCACCAGATCCATACATTCGCACAGTGCCGCCGTATCGCTGAAATCGCGCAGCTCACCGTCAAACCGACGGATGCCGGGGTTCTCGGCCAGAGTCTCCCGATCAGCCTGGGTGATATCGGTTTGCAGGCAGAAGTATTGAAAATCGTCGCAAAGATAAGGAACCAGCATCGCCAACGGAAAATGCCGCTCGCGATTCGTGCCTGCCGCCTGATTGCCACTCCAGGTCAAACCGATCCGCGACTTTGTTTTCGCGCCGAGCCGCTCTTCCCAGGCCGCCACTTTAGAAGGGTCGCTGTGTAGATACCGGGTTGCCAGAGGGACCGTTTCCAACGTTGCCCTAAAGGCCAAAGGCAGGCTCATGAGGGGACACTGCACATCGAAGTCCGGCGGCGGCTCCTTGTAAGGAATCACTTGCGTCACACCACGGAGCGTGGCGCACAAGGCCACCAGCGGCTGCGGCACCTCCAACAGGACCCGTGCGCCCAGTTGCGCGACCAACTCGACATAGCGACAAAACTGCAGTGAGTCTCCGAGACCTGCTCACCATAGAGAAGTATCGTCCGACCGGCGATATCGTTCCCGCCGATCCACAGCGGCTGTCTCCATACTCTCCTTTCGCGGAAAATCGGCCCGCTTTTCGCGCGCCAGCGCCATTCGTAGCTGCTCCAGCCGGCGAGCAAGTCACCCACTTTTAACGACATCAGCGCCAGGTTGAAGTGGCCTTCAGCCAGCTGCGCATCCAGCGCGATGCCTTGTTTGACGCTCGCGATCGCCTCCCGGGTCGAGCCTATGGCCTCGAGCGCGTTGGCGCGGTTCACGTAAGCATCCGCGAATCCAGGCTTGATTGAAATTGCCTGGTCGTAACTGGCCAGCGCTTCTTTGAAGTCACGCAGCTCGGCCAGGACGGTGCCCCGATTGAAGTAAGCCTGCGAATCATCGGACTTCGCGGCAATGGCCTGGTCATGACTGGACAGCGCTTCACTCAATCTGCCCAATTTCTGCAGTACGACGCCGCGGCCGTCATACGCGCCGCCCACGCGGGGATCTATTGCGATCGCCCTGTCATAACTGTCCAAAGCCTCCGGCAATCGGTTCAGTCGCTCCAGTGCTTCCGCGCGGCCCTCGTGGGCCCGCGCGAACCCCTCATCCAGGCTTATGGCGCAATCATAGCTCGCCAATGCATCCGCCCATTGTTCAAGCTGTTTGAGTACTGTGCCGCGGTTGTAGTGTGCGGCTGAATTGCCTGGATCGAGGGTAATCGTGCTGTCGTAACTTGCCAGCGAAGCAGTCCATTGTCCTCGTGCCTGCAGCATGGCTGCGCGGGCAAAGTGAGCCGGGAAATAGTCGACACTACGGGCGATGGCGTTATCGAAGCTCGCAAGCGCAGCGTTGCCCTGCCCCATTCCGTTCAACAGCAGGCCCCGATTGTAATGAGCCAGTACGTCAGTGGAATCGATTTCGATCGCGCGATCGTAGCTGGCCAGCGCCTCCGGGAATTTCTTCATTTGTCCCAGGACTACCGCCCGATTGCAGAAGGCATGGGCGTAATCAGGCCGCAGCGCAATCGCCTGGTCGTAACCGGCCACAGCCGCCGCCAGTGCTCCCTGGTCCTTCAGAACATTAGCACGCCGGTAATGGGCTTCGGCACTGTTCGGGTCGGTTGCCAGAATTTCGCCGTACAGCGCGACTGCCGCTTTCAGCTGCCCCTGCTGCTGCAGGGCGCGCGCTCGTTCGATCTGCGGTTGCAGTTCAGCGGCAGGCTTGGCGAGCCTATTGCCGGTCGAACACTCGCGTCTGGCGGACCACTTCCTTACCGTTCTGGTCCGTGCCCAGGATACTGGAGGTCAGAGTCTTGCCGTCATCGGAGACGACACGGCGCGCGTGCATTACCACCTTGCCATCGCGCTTGACGAAACGCTCGCGGACGCGGTCGCCGACTCTCTTGACGGCGACCGTCGCGTCCTCGACGCGCTGCTTCCCGTCCTTTGCAACGTATACCGACTTCATCGGCGCATCGGGGCCGCTATACTTCGCAGTGTAGGTAGTGGTCTCCTTCTCGCCATTGTTGGCTGCCACGGCATGCGAGGTGAAGCTTTCTTCGTCGCCGACCACTTTGAACACAACCGTCTCCTTGGCCGATGTCGTGTCGCCTTTCATGTTTGACTTGCCGACGTTTAACTTCCAAATACCGGCCAATGGGTCTGCGTTCTGCGCTACCGCCGGACCGGCCAACACCACACACAGCCCGAGTGCACCGAGGATTGCTTTCATTTCCGCCCCTATAAGATGTTATCGGCCCAGTCGTACGCCGACCAAGGCTGCCACTATCAGTATTGAAATCAGACTGCTGGCAACGACTGTGAGCCTGGCGGCGCGGTTCGCTGCCGCAGGTTGTACGTGATTGAACAACAGCAGCATTCTCAGCCCCAGCCCAACATGGACGGCGACAGCCAGCAGCGCAAAGGCATAGTAGATCAGAACCGCCATGGACCAACCCGAGGCGAGCAGACCGGCCTTGCCGCCAGTAGCGAACGCCCAGTCCGAGTCGATGCCGCGATAGCGGGCGCCCAGGGTTGCCCACAGATGGCTCACAAGAAAGCAGGCCAGGTAGGCAGCCGATGCAGTCTGCAACACACGAAAGCCGTCCGAGGCGCTGCGTGTGAGACGTGCCAATCGAACTAACCCACTCAGCGCCGCGACAACAAAGAGGCCGAGGATAACGGGCTCCATCCAGACTGCGCGATACCAGCTCCGCAGCGCCAGCATCGTGGCGCGCTGCCATGAGACCGACCAGAGCGCGACCAGATGATTGGCCAGGTGCATGACGAGAAAGGTCACAACAATGGCAATGACCGCGGTGCGATGGATGTTGCGCACACGGACCGATGAGAGCGCCATCGAACGCTGCTGCGAGCCATCGCCCGCCGTTTGTGCTGGTCGCGGCTCGGAGCCGGCGCGACCCGGTCCGCCAATCCAAACCAACACAGCGAGAGCCAGCCAGATGCCCCACCAGAGGATCGGCGCGCTCGCCGCCTTACCAAACAGTGGACTCAAGAGGCCGGATACACGACCGCTCAGCAGATAAAGCGGAGGAACAGCGACGGCCAAATGCAAAAGCCGACGTACCGCAATTGCCTGATACGTCGTCGCAAGCCGTATCGCATTCAAACCTCGCAAAGCGAGCAGGGGTACAGCGCAGGCCACCGCGAGAGCCGCGATGGCGGACAGGCTCCACGCCGCACTCCCGACTTTTGCGGCGTGATAGCTGTCGACGAAGAGATTCACGGCGATCGGGTAGGCCATCGTGGCCGCGAGAGCCGGAATCCACACAGTCCACGAGACGAGTCCTGCCAATGGCTGATCCTGCGCTATCCGCGCCTCAGCCGTAACCATCTCGGGAGTGCTTCGCATGGTTCAGTCGCGCTCACGGAAACTATCGTGGCAGCCCTTGCAGGTCTTACGGAGCCTGGCGAACTCGGTCTTGATCGTGCCGAGATCGCCTTGGGCCACGACCTTCGCAAAGACGTTCGCCTCCTGAGTGAACGCTGTGGCAACCTGTCTTGCCTCATCAGGCTTTTGGAAGAACTCCGGCTTCAGCTCCGTCGGGCGCCAGCCAGTTCCCTTATCGGTCCCCGGGACGAACAATGCACCCAGACCTGAGTTGGCCGCCGCCGCAATTGCATTCGCCGCCGCCGCAACCTGGTCCTTGTTGTAGGTCTCTGGATGCTCCACCACCTGCTGCTGAATCTTGCTGACATTCCAACCGATGAACGTGAAGGCCGACTGACGATAGCGGATCGTATCTTCGACGGGGCCCGCCAGCGCGGTGAGCGCGCCTCCCAGCAGAATGACAGCGCAAACGATTCTGATTTTCATGAAGGTCTCAGCGAGGAATGAAGGAAACCCAAAAAGTATCTACCAGGCCGGGGCCGCGGCGGGCGCTGGCGGCGGCTGTGTCTGATGAGGTACCCCGAATGCGTACCATACGACACCGCAGGCGAGAATCGCCGCAAGTAGGAAGGCTCCGAGCTTTACGCGTGTGTCGCTCATCACCTGGCCGACGGCTGAGGTCTTCCAGCCGGTGAGCATGGGTGTCACCAGATTGTTCTTCTTCACTGCTGCATAGAAAACGATCGCGGCAATGTGGAAAAGGATTAATGCGAGGAGCACGTAGAAAATGCGTTCGTGCCACGCCGAGACAGAATCACTCGTCGACTTTTCGATGTAGGTAACCAGCGGCCCCTGGAATGCGATGTCATCATTTGCGAACAATCCGGTCGAGATCTGCGCTGCGAGTAGCAAAAATAACGCCAGGACCGACAGCGCCCCAAGCGGCGTGTGTCCATGACCGCGCCACTCGCCGCGAACGTATGAACCGATGCGTCCCGGTGTCGGAAAGAAGTGCGCAAAGCGCGCATAGTGAGAGCCCACAAAGCCCCACACGAGTCGAAATACCAGTAGCCCCAACAGGGTTGCCCCGATGCGGGCATGCCAGTCCATCAGACCGAGCTTTGCGGTAACGTAGGCAGCAATCACCCCGGCAACAAACAGCCAGTGCACCACTCGCACCGGCCAGTCCCAGATCAGAATCCGTCGCGAACGCAAGCGCTCATAGCCGGAGGCCTCTTCAATGACCGAGCTATTCAAGGTGCGGCTCGCCACTGATCAAGGGCCCTTATCCTTGTCCTTGTGTTTGTAGACGTCATGACAGCTTTTGCAGATCTTCTTCGTCTCGTGTGTCGCGGTCAGCGCGGCATCGAAATCCTGCTTCTCGAGGGCCGCAAGAATCTTCTGAGTCGACGCGACCGCATCACGCGACCAATCGACGGCATCCTGGGCGCCGCCCTTGGCTGTAAAGTACTCCCCGGCCTTCCCAAGGCCCTGGTGTAGTGTTTCGGCATCGGTCTTCGCCGATGCCGCGTTGTGCGCGGGAATCACTACCTCCAGATCCTTGTAGGCATCATCCATGTTGTCCATGAGGTCGTCGTCGAAGTCGTCCAGGTTGAGATCGGCCGCAACGACAGCACCGGCGAACAAGGTGCAAAAGCCCATCAACATGATCCATCTGCGCATGCGCTCACTCATCGGCTACGGCTGCACCGTGCTCGCGATCGTCGCGCCCGCGGCCTTGGCTGCCTTGAGGTCACGCAACAGCTGAGCGGTCTTCTCATACACGTCGATCCGTTGACCGAAACGACTGTTGCCGCCGGCTTTGCCAAGCGCCGAATCGATGGGTGTCATGCCCTTGCGATCCTTCGCGTCGATGTCGGCGCCGTTCGCAACCAGGTATTTCACCACGTCATTCCAACCCCAGCGCGATGCTTCATGCAGCGCGGTGAGCCCACGACCGCCGTCGTGTCGATTGATTTCAGCGCCGGCCGCGAGCAACAGCTTGAGTGAGCCGATGGAGCGCTCCTGGACGTCCGGTGTAACGTAGGTCCCACGCGAATCGGCATCAGTGGAACCCAGACCAGCCGCGACCATGAACGGTGTCATGCCGCGCGAATTCGGCAGATCGACTTTCGCTCCGTGCTGCAACAACAGCGCGATCACCGGCGCGTCGAAAGCCTTGGCCGCGCGAAGCAATGGTGTTGCACCGGCTATTAACTGGTTGTCCATCGCACGGTCATCAATCAGGCTGCGCAGCGGTGGCAGCAGCTTCAGTTGCGCATTCGGATTGGCCCCCTTGTCGAGGAGCTTTTGGATAATCTGAAAGCTGGTCGTGGTGTCGAGTGTCGGACCGTCCGGCCGCCCTCCGTGCGGGATGGTGTTCAGATCGACGGCCGCGTAGAGCGGCGTGCGACCGGAATAGTCCCACTTCTGAATGTCGGCGCCACGATCGATCAAATACGATGCGAGATCCCAGTGCGCGTTGATGATAGAGACGAGCAGCGGCGCGATCTCTTCGGGATCACCAAGGTTGATGTCGGCTTTAGCATCGAGAAGCGCGGCAACGCACTCCTGACAACCTTCGCGTGCGGCGAACAGTAAGGGAGTAAGTCCTCCCACGGGGCGGAACACTGCCCGCGGCTCCGCCGTCACCTGACGCTGCCAGTCGTGGATCTTGGAGCGTGCATCGACCTCCGCGCCGGATTGGATCAACAACTTGACCATGGCCGGCTGACGTTGCGCCGCAGCCCACATCAGTGGCGTCTGCTCCTTCCAGCCTTCGCGCGCGTTGACGTTTGCACCGGCTTTGATCAGCAACTCCGCCGCATCGACGTTCGCGGTGCGTGCCACGAGCATGAGAGCGGTCTGGCCTTCGCCGTTGGGCGATTCCGGATCCGCGCCCGCCCTCAACAGCAGCTTGATGATCTGCGCGTTACCGGAAGCTGCCGCTTCGGCGAGCGGCGTGGAGCCGTACTGATTCTTCGCTTTGGCGTTGGCACCGGCACGCAGCAAACGCTGCACGAGATCCACATCCTCGCGCGAGGCCGCATAATGCAATGGCGTCGTGCCATCGGGCTCGGCTGTGGTGGCGGCCCGTTTATTGATCAGGCGAAGCGCCGTAGCCCGGTCGCCGGCTTTGATCGCTGCCGAGAGCGTCATAGCAGGAGCCGAAGAGGTGGCCGCGATGGCGGGCGCCAGAACTAGCGGTGCACCCGCCATCACGATCGTCAGCAGGACGGCGCGCATCATCACACCTCCGAGAACACTCGATCGCTGTCGGCAAACTTTTCCACAGGGACGCCAGCGCGATGGAGCACCGTCAGATGCAAGTCCGCGAGCTGCGTACGATCCTTGTACTTCAGATGCTGATTGCCCTTGACCTTGCCGGCGCCGCCGCCTATCAGCATGAGCGGCAACGGAAATGCGTCGTGCAGGTTGCTGTTGGACATGTTGCTGCCGTAAAGCAGGATTGAGTTATCCAGCACCGTGCCCTCGCCGTCTCGCATCTGCGACAGTTTGGTCAGGAACTTGGCGAACTGCTGGGTGTGATAGCTTTGGATCTTGATCAGCCGCTCGATCTTGCCCGCGTCGTTCTGGTGGTGGGACAGCGGATGGAACGCATCAGGCACGCCGATGTGGTTGTAAGTCATGTTCGTGGCCTCACCGGCCATCATGAACGTGAACACCCGCGTCATGTTGGTCTGATATGCCATCGCCAGCAGATCGAACATCAGGTTCAAGCGCTGATCGTACGTCGGTCCCAGCGGAACATTCGGCAACTTCAGGTCAGCGATGTTTTGCGCTTCCATTTTCTGGATGCGGCGCTCGACCTCGCGCACGCTGCCAAGATAGTCATCGAGCCGGGCGCGATCGGCCCCATCGAGACTGCGACGCAGGTCAGCGGCGTCATCGGTCACGACGTCGAGCAAGCTCGCCGTGCGTCGCCGAATCAGATTGCGTTCGGCGGGCTCGTCGCCCTGGCCAAACAGTCGCTCGAGAAGCTTGCGTGGATCGCTCTCCATTGGCAGCGGGACCGTAGGTGTACGGAACGAAAGCGTGGCGCCGTAGGCGCACCCGTAGTCACGCCCGCACGACATGCCACCGCCGCGGGCTTCGCCGGCCACTTCGAGCGAGGGGAAAGGCGTGTCCTGGCCGATTTGCGCAGCCGCGATCTGGTCGACGGTCTGAGCGAGATAGGGCTCAGTGGATTCGCGCGGAATGGTGCAACTGAGCCAGGTTGCCGGGTTCACCGCATGAACCACAGGAACCGACGCCTGCGCCTTGTTCTCCAGACCACTGACGATGGTCATCTGCTTTTGGAAGGCCGCGAGCGGCTTCAAGATCGAGGGCAGCTCGAAGTTCGCGCCTTCAGTCGCTGGCGTCCAATTCTTCATGATCGCGCCGTGCGGCAGGTACAGGAACCCGACACGCGGTTTCGCAGCAGCCGCCGTGTTCGCGATGGCCGAGTAAGCCGGAACCATGGCATCCAGCAGCGGTAGACTGACGGCGACGCCAGCCCCACGCAGGAATGTCCGCCGAGACAGATGTTTCTTGGTGATGAAAATCACGGCCACCTCTCCTGAGAGTCTGGTTACTTCGTTTGCCCTACAACGTTGGTCGCTGTCATCTGGCCAGTGTCGGCTGCCTTGTGCCGCATCTGGAATGGGAGGCTATGCACGATGCCATCCACGATGGCCGAGAAACGATAGTTCTCACGAGCCGCGTCGCGCACGATCTTGCGGACCGACGGCATGTCGGTAGCTTCCACACGGCGGCCCAATGCATACGTCATCAGCTTTTCGGTGAATGTCTGGACGAACTCCTCCGGACGCTTGGTCAGCGCCTCCACGAGCTCGCGTGGCGAGTTCACCTTTGTACCGTCGATGAGCTGACCTGAAGGATCGACCGCGATGCCCGCAAAGCGGTCCTTGTCGCGCCACGCGCCAATCGCGTCGAAGTTCTCCAGCGAGAAGCCGAGCGGATCTAACACGGCATGACAAGCGGCACAGGACTTCCTCGCCCTATGCTCCTCGAAAATCGCACGGATGGTCTGCCCTTTCCCAACCTTGTTCTCGGGAAAGCCTCCTGCATCCGGCGGCGGCGATGCCGGTGGCGTGCCCATGATGTTCTCGAGGATGAACGCCCCGCGAATGACTGGCGCTGTACGATTGCCATAAGACGTGGCCATCAACACCGCGCCCTTGCCAAGGATGCCCCAACGGTTCGGGTCGGTCAGTGTCACGCGCTGGAAGGTGTCACCCCGTATACCGGGAATGCCATAGTGCAGCGCCAGACGCTCGTTGACGAAGGTGTAGTTGGCGTTCATCAGGTCGAGCACACTGCGATCCTCGCGGATCACACTGTCGACAAACATGTCGATCTCCCGCCGGAAGGCCACGCGCAGACTGGGGTCGAAGTTGGGGAACTGGAGTCCGTCCGGGTCGACCTCGTCGAGGTTGCGCAGTTTGAGCCACTCATACGCGAAGTTCGAGACCAGCGTCTTGGAGCGGCGATCCGCGAGCAACCGTTCCACCTGTCGGTTCAACACCGAGGTTTCGTGCAGCTTGCCCGCCACGGCCACATTTAACAGCTGGTCATCCGGCGGGCGCGCCCACAGGAAGAAGGACAACCGGCTTGCGAGATCCAGATCCGAGATGCGGTAGTTTGTCCCGACCACGACGCCGGCTGGCAAGGTCTCGGCCCGGAACAGAAACTTCGGGCTGGCGAGAATGGGCATCATGCCGTTCTGAATGCCGGAGATGAAGTCGCCGCCCTTGCGTCCATCCGTAAAAAACAGCAGCGGCTTCTGCAAGTCGGCAGCCGTCACCGGCCGACGGTAAGCGCGTCGTGCCAGCGCCGATAGGATCTTCTTCGCGCACGCCATTTCTTCAGAGTCACTCGCACCAGCGCGCGGCGTGCAGATCAGAACGCGATCGCGGCTCGGTGTGTGGATCTCACCAGAAGCTTTGTAGGGGCCCACGATCTCCAGACTACCAATGCGCGGTATGCGCTCCTCGCCCGCGCCCGGCCGGAACGAATACAACAGCTCGTCCGACTCGGCGTAGTCGCGCTGCACGAAGGTCGCGCCGACCATGTGCGGGCCCGCTTTCACCGGCAGCGTGATGTTCGTGAAGCGGCCGTTGATCTCCGCCACCGCTTGCGCCTGCTTCTGATCGATGTCCTTCAGATCCTTGCCGCCGCCAATCGTCCCTTCCCACACCTTCACGCCGTCGATGAGCAACAGCACTGTGTGCGTGTACTCCATGCCGCGGACGTAGAAGGTGGCCGCCATGGGGCCGAAGTTGAACTTGTATTCACCATCGGCCGGGAATTGGTGCTCCACCGCGAATCCGCCACGCGTGCCGAGCGGCAGTCCGTCAGCGCGTCGAGACTGATCCACTCCCTTGGGCGGACGATAGAGCGCGCTCACAGTCTTGGCCGCCGAGGTCCCCAGCGCCTGGGTGCTGACGTAGCGCGCCGCCGTGATGTATTGATCCAGGAACGACGGTGAGACGTGCAGCGAGGCCGCCTGATTGTCAAAGCCGTCGGCTTCGTCATCCTTGGGCAGGAGATCCGCCGCGTTGACGCGAATCGCGAGCAAGTCCTCAATCGCGTTGGCGTACTCAACACGATTCAAGCGGTGAAGTGCGACGCTACCGGCATCCGGAGCCTGCATCTCTTCGTGGTCCAACCCGTTCTCGAGCCAGGAGGCAAACCCTTGGAGGACAGCCGGTTCGGGGCGCTTTTTGCCCGGCGGCGGCATCAACCCGGCGTGCAACTTGCGGATCACCTTCTCCCAAGTCTCCGCATGCGGCGCCAGTGAATGCAGATCCGCGGCATCGAACGACAAGTTCGCCGCGTCCCGCTTGTCCTCGTCGTTGTGACACTTCGAGCAGTAGCTCTTGAGCATCGCCCGATACGAGTCAGGTGTTCCAGCCGGTTCCGCGGCGTGAGCAGTCGTAGTGGCGACGACGAGCGCCGCAGCCAACGCATACAGCCTCATCAGATAACTCCTCCCAGATCCCGGACGTGCCACCACAGTCCTTGGTAAACATTGTGCATGAACCGCTCAGGACTGCCCCATCTGGCATCGAACTCCTTAGTCGGCGCGGCGGTGATGATGTCTTGGGCGCCCATACCGCTCTTCATCATCTTCACCAGCTTGTCGCGCATCGCGGAGAGCATGTCGCTCTCGGCCACCAGATCCGCGCGCGCCAGTATCGGTCCGGCGGCCGGCACGATCCGGGTGTCCTCTTTGGCCAACCCAACCAACGTACCGGCCGCATTGGCCATTCCACCAATCCAACCACCGGTGGTGTAGTCCAGAATCGGGTAGCTGCCGCTCGTCACAACATCACCGGCAACCAGTACGTTCGGTGTGGGAAAGTAGACGTAAATATCGCCATCGGTATGCGCCGGGCCGAGATAGCCGTAGGTGACTTTCTGCTGCCCGAAAGTCAACTCACCGGTGGTGTAGAACGTCTCAGTCGGCAGAGCCGCCTTGGGCGCGGGTGCGAACGTCTGCTCCCGCCACTTGCAGTGGATCGTCGTGGTCATCCACTGCTTCGTATTTTCGTGCGCCAGAATCTTGGCACCCTCGGCGGCGGCGGTCTCATTGAATCCGGTGTTCTGGGGGTGCCAGTCGGTATTGAAGACCACCTTGACGGGCTTCCCGGGAAACCTGGCCGCGAGGAAGCTCTTCAGCGCCGGCGCCTGTGCTTTCGGGCCGCCATTGACCAGCAACAAGCCCTCGGGCTGCACCAGTACCACAATATTGACGGGGCCGCCGGTGACCTGCACCAGCGAGTCGGAGAGTGGCACGGCGGCGAAAGTGGGGGCCGGATCGCTCGACTCGGCTGGTCCGGTTGCCGGGGAGCTCGTGGGGGCTGCCGGCTGCGCATGCAGACCGGCCACGCTCGCCAGACCCAGGGAACATCCGATTATCGCCCGAAGAAAAGCGCGTTGACAGTTGTGTGACAGATTCAAGGATCGCTCCAACTCACTCCTGCGTGGTCGGCGTCCTCATCGCCGTCTAAAGCCTGATGGCGCCGGATGATCAGACTCTAACACGCGCTCCCGTGGGAGCCCCGCTAAGAAGTCTGAAGCCTGGCGAAGAAGTATGTGAGGGGTCATAACCGACCGTCACGTGGTCGGTACGCTGTGGCTTAGCCGGCGGGCAGCGCGTTCGAGCATGCACTATTCCAACTGCCGCGCTCGTTCCCAACATCGATTCATGCTGGGGAAACTGGCGCGGCTCGCGTACAAACATACTGTTTGTTTATGGCGCGCCGCGGCTGGCGGACGCGCGCGCCGCCGGAATATCCGGTCGCATCCGGGCAGGATCGTAAAGCTGGCCTGCCTTGATCACCTGGAAGATGTCCTGAGTGTTGCGGATATTCTCCAGCGGACTGCTGTTGAGCAGCACGACATCCGCCAGCTTGCCCGGGGTGAGCGAGCCGAGCTCGTGCGACGCACCCACGAGATCCGCCCCGCCTTGCGTCGCCATACGCAGTGCCTCGACCGGTGTCAGGCCAGCATCCACGAACTGCGCAATCTCCCAATGCAGGGAGAGTCCGAAGTACACGCCTCCCATGAGCGAATCAGTTCCGGCAGTCAGCTTCACGCCATCCTTGAACGCTGCCTCGATTCCGTCCAGGCGATCCTTCTGCTTGACCAGAAGCTGCTCGCGCGTCTGTCCGCCGGGTGGGGCATCTCCGCGCAGAGAATGAGGTACACGCGACTCCGCGGGGACGTACTCCTGCACGCGCCAGTTGCTCAACCAGTCCGGATCCGACGCCATCATCAAGTCGCTCCCGCCCACGGCAAGCGTGGGATCAGCCACAACATGCGTTGCGGCGAGCATCTTGAGAACATCCTGGTGGACTTTCGCAATGTAGCTGTGCTCGATCGATGTCGTGCCCCACACCACCCGGCGCACAGTCTCCTCCAGCGACAAGCCGTGTCCGACAATAGGCAGCCCCACCTTGTGCGCCTCATCCGACACGACTCCCTGCAGCTTCCACGGGAGTGAGGGATAGATCTTGACGAAGTTAGCCCCGTTCGCCTTGATGTAACGTACCTCTGCCCGCGCTTCCTGCTCATTGGCGATCGTGTAGAACACATCGCCCCAGAGCGGCATTTCGCCCTCGAAAATCTCGCCGCTGTAGAAATAGTGCGGTGCCGGCAAAGCGGTCAGGTTGCTGCGATCGTTCAGAGCGGTCATCAGATCCAGAGCGCTGCCGGTGTCGCGAACAGATGTCACGCCAAAGGCAATAAACGCGTCCTCGCTAGTCTGTTGGTCATACCACGCGGAGTGAACGTGGACGTCGAAGAGGCCCGGTATGGCATAGCGGCCCTTGCCGTCCAGATGGACCACATTCGCGGGCAAATGCCGCCCTTTTTCAGACCCGATCCAACGAATCCGACCGTCCTCGATGAACAGGGACTGCGGCTCACTGAACCGCCCCGCCGTCAGATCCAGCACATGAACATTGCTGATCAGAAGAGGCGCAGGATGCGGTGTCTGAACGGTGATATGGACCGGCAGCTCCTGCGCTGCACCACCAGAGAGCGGCTGCCGGTACACCTTGCCATTGGCGCTGTACACGACATCCTGCGAGTCCGATGTAAAGGCGAAGGAGCGGCCACCCACCGGGCTCAGTCGGCGCAGCGACTTGTCCGTCACAACACCATCATTCATCGGCGTAACCCAGATCTCCGAATTCCTCCGCTGCGCAAGCCACTTGCCGTCGGCGGACACGAGGGTTTCATGCACGTGTCGCTTGAAGTCCGTCACCTTCACCGGTTGCGCACCCGGTGCGTTCGCCACCTTGTACAAGGCCGCGATCTTATCGGGGCGACTGGTGAAATAAACCGAGCGCCCGTCGCTCGAGAAGCCGGGCCGTGCCAGCCACGACCCAACAGACCTGGCAACCTCAACCTGCGTGCCGTCGCTCACGTTGACGACGACGATGGGCGAAGGCACGGCCAGGCGCAGCGCATGTTGAAACACGACTTGTCGGCCGTCCGGACTCCAGCTCGGAAACAAGGGCCATTCGGCGCCACCGCCCGTAAAGAGCGTCTTGGTTTTCTTCGTGGCGAAGTCGTAGACATCGAGCCGGCGCTTGCCATTTTCGCTGGCGGCGTAAACGAGCTGTCGGCCGTCCGGGGAGTAAACCGGATAGCGCATGAAGGCTTTGCTGTCGATCAATTTAACCGCCGGCGTCTGTGCCGGCAGAGCCTGCTCCCACAGAAAGCCCCCCGCCATGACCACCAGGTGCCGTCCATCAGGGGCCAGTGTGGGAGCCAGAACGGGACGCATCGACAGATCGGTGTTGCGCGCCGGGAATCGGGCGACCGCCTTCACCTGCGGCTGCACCTGCATGGCCACCGAGGCGGTGAAGTTGATTCTCTCCGGCTTGCCTGCCTCGACCGAGGCCCGCCACAAATGAGCGGCATCGCCGAAATACAGAGTCTGCCCGTCACCGGAGATGACCACACGGTTGCCGGCCTCCTGAACATGGGCTCCAGCAACAGGCGCCGAGTTGCCACCGAGGGCCAATCGCTGGATGGCACCCGATGCCACGTAATACACGGCATCGCCCTTGGGGGCCGGAACGACTCGTCCGATTTCGCCAGGAACGCGCGCAAGTACGCTCGAATTTGCGGTGTGGACTTCGATGTTGGTTCTGATGATACGCGGCCCGAACATGCTGGGGGCCCCCAGCTCGCGCACACTCACCGCAAGCCGGCCGTCGGGCAGATAAAACACCGTTTCAATCGCTTCCGGAGGGCTGACAGCGACCGATTTTCCGTCGGCGACCGAGACGGTTCGCAGCGCGCGCAGCCCGGTGTCTGCGAAGCCTGGCATCTGCCCGTACGGGTGATCCTCGCGCGACAGATCGCGCGCGTAGGCTATGGTCTGGCCATTCGGGCTCCACGCCGGCCGCGTCGCCTCTATCTCGTGAGTGACTTGGGATACGCGCTTGCTGGCGCGGTCCAGCACGAAGATGTTGGACCCGCTGCCGTCGCGGTTCGATACGAATGCAATCCGCCCGCCGTCGGGGGAGATGGCCGGATCGCCATCGTAAGAAGGCCCGGTCGTCAGCTGGGTCGCCTGCCCACCCGACACCGGCAATTCAAACAGGTGCCCCAATAGCCCAAAAACCAGCGTTTTCCCGTCCGGGGAAACGGCGATGGAGGGTGTGGTGACTTCATCGGTCTTGACCGTGACGCTGGCGGGCGCACTCAATGCCTCCGTGGCAACTCCCACAGTACCCAAACATGCGAAGACGGCTATTGCCGCGGCAGTTTTGTTCATGAGCTCTCTTTCCACTCTTGGCCGGCCTCGAGGCCGCCTGGGTGGCCGCCGGCTGTTCTGTGGCGAGGGGGGGATCTGCACCACAGAGCACGGCGGCCACGAACCAGGCGCCAGCTGGAAGGCGTGAGCACCTCCGGGTCGCGATGTCCTGGCTCAGCAACGGAAACGGTAGCCTTACTTCAGCCACGTCTCCGCGAACGACAGATAGGACGGCGGGCGGCCGGGACCCGGCAACACCGCGCCCGGAAGCCGCTTGCCATTAACGGTGATCTCGCCCTCGGCGGCCATCTGGATGATGAAGTTCATGAAGAAGCCGTTGTGCGGGTCCATGCCGCCGAACTTGCCCGGCGTGATCTTGCGCCAGGTGGCGACGATCTTGTAATCCTTGGAGATGCACGCCTCGCTACGCTCCGTCAGCGTATCGCCACTGGTCTTGAAGGTTGCCTTGACGACCTTGTAGGGCGGCGTGGCGAAGTTAGGAACCAGTTTCGACATAGTCTCGTAAGTGACGTAGTCGGCCAGCTTCTCGTTGTCCGTGAGGACGAGGCGCAAATCGTTCGGACCCGTACCATCGCCCGTCGTCATGTAACAAACATGGCCGACGCCTACGGGACTCCAGGTCACGGCCCAGTAGTTGAAGTCAGCGGTGATCGGGCCATCTTTTTTGTCGCGCAGCTGCAGGCCCGGATTTTCCCCGGTGATGTGGACGATTCGCTTGTCCGGCAGCCCCTGCGGCTGGAAATTCATTTGCGGCATACCCGCACCGCCCTGCGGCGATCCCTGCTGGGCTGGGCGCTGCGCGCCCGTATCCTGCGCCTGCACAGCCATACCGACGGCGAGCGCACACGCCATTCCAACCCCGGCCACACCATACCACTTCATACTCGATCCTCCGCGGAAGTTACCGACCGACTCATTGTCGCTTAGCTTCTTCTATAATATGACGGTTCCCTGCTTCCTTGCTGCAATGAGCCCACTCCGATTGCAGTTTGTCCTGCGCCACCAACTTCCAGCGCAGGCTCCGGGTAACCGGTTGCGCGAGGTATTCGGGATCGGTCTGCGTGTAGCTGACCACCAGGGTCTTGCCGCCGTCCTCGAGGCTGTAGCGCTCCACGATGTGCTTTTGCGCACCGGAATCCAGCCCCGTGTCGTTTCCCCAGGGCTGCGGACTGAACAACGTGGTATCCACCACCAGCACGGCGCCCTCCATGTGGCCGATCGAGTAGCCCTGGAAGTCAGGTTTCGTCCCCGCGGGCGGCGCCTTTTGATTCATGTGAATCACGCGCCGGGCGGCATAGTTTTCGTGGACTGTCTCGTAGTCGCCGTTCGGGTGATGCTCGATCTGGAACAGGTAGGGAATCGAGCTGATGGCCGACGGCAGGCTCTCCGGCACACAGTTATTGCGCGGGTCGTCCTTGCCGTTGAATCGGGCATACGACGCCGCGCCTTTGGCCGTCACCGGATAGTTGGAGGGCTTGGGTCCTCCCAACAGAATCGCGCGATTGGCGCGGGAGTTGGCGCCCGCGCCCGGGCCGCCTCCACCAGCGCCGCCGCCGCCCATGTTGAAGACCGGCCGCCAGACGCCTGAGAAATCCTTGGAACCCGCTGTCGCATCCGGTGCCTGCTGAAAGCCGGCGGCGATAGCCGCCCCGCCCACCCTCTCCACACCGGTGAAATACAGAAAATGGCTGTTCACCCGGTCCGGATTGCCTTTGATGATGACGTGATCGCCCACCTTGAGGGTGTTCTGGGTCCAACCCCGGCGCATCATGGTGGCGATGGAATTGCCTTCGACCTTCAGATCAAACGGCTTGCCGTTGGCGTCCTTGACTTCGAGGTCGATTCCGGTGTGCGGATTGGTCCATGAAAAGCGAGTCACAGTTCCTTCGTACTGAACCGTCTTGTCCAGGTCGAAATTGGCCCGCGAATGGTGGGCCAAGGCGCCGGCCGCCGCCAAGGTGGCAACGGCCGCCAGGCCCAGGGTGATGTTGCTGCTTTTCATGCGACCTCCGGAATCACCTATCTGCGCCAGGTTTCTCCCAAAGTGAGGTACGCGCCCGACCCGATACCACCGCCCTGCGCGTACCACGTACCCGGCGCGGGCTTGCCGTCGACGACGATGTCACCACTCGCGGCCGGAATCATGTTGAGCGCCATCTGGGTGGTGTTCTTGAACATCGAGATGTCCGTAAACTGCGGCTTCTGCAGGTTGTTCCACACCAGTTTGATGGTGTGCTCGGGCGTCTTGCAGGTCTCGGTCCGCGAGAAGCCTCCCGTCATGGAGTCTTTCTGCGTGACGGAGCCGTGGACCGGCGTGAAGGAGGCGTAATCCGTACGGATTTCCTTGATCATGTAGTCGTAAAGCGCCTTGCTGTCATACACCGCGATGTGCAAATCACCCTGCGCGCCCGTCAGACCCTTGACGGTGACCACGCACAGCGTGCCGGCCCCCACGGGGCTCCAGGTGACACGAAAGATTTCCGCGCTCGCCACAGCCTGCCCGCCTTCCTTATCCAACTTGCGTAACGCGGGGTTCTCGCCGATCACGACCACGTTGGTCTTGGTCTGCGGTGTTACCTTGCCGAACGTACCCGAGGCATCCTGCGCAAGCGTGGGCTCGAGCGCCCACGCCGCGAGAAACAGGGTTGCCGCGAGTGCTATCCCTTGCTGTTTTTTCATCATGTCATTGCACCTGAACGATCAATGCCCGAAGCGGGGAAGCGCCCCGATGTTGTACGTGAAGTCCAGTCCAAATGTCCGCGGCGGGGCCGGGAAGATTATGTTCGTCCCCGAGCCCTGGAAGCTGCGCGCACCGGCGGCGAAGCTGGCGACCGAGATACCTCCGTTCAAGTACAGTTTGTTGAGCGCATTGTTCACAAAGAAGGCCAGGTTCCAGCGACCGTCGGCCCCGTTGTATCCGACCCGCGCATTCATGAGCGCCACCGGCGGGATGCGCCACTGGGTGTTCTTATCGGCGCCGGACCACTGCTCCGCGGTGTACACGTAGTTGATCGTGGCAAATGCCGAGCCACCGAACAACGGGTGATCGTAGCGGGGAGCGAACGTGATGGTGTACTTCGGAGCGCGTTCGAGCGGGGTGTTCAAGTCGATCGAGCCGATCAGCGGACTGAGCTTGACGTAATGCCCGTCCAGATAGGACATGTTGGAGGACAGAATCAAGTGGTCCGACGCGGCGAAATCAAACTCACCTTCCGCGCCGCGGATGACGACCTTGGAGGCATTGACGGTGATCGCTCCGCCCCCGAAGTTGTTGGCGAACTGGGTGTTACCCCCATTTTGGCCGGGCAGGATCAGGACCGTCACCTGCTTGTCCTTATAATCCATATTGAATGCGGTCACGTTCGCGCGTAAGCGATGGGCCCATTCGCTACGGAATCCAACCTCGTAGTTGATGACCGTCTCCGGGGCGTACGGAATGAATGGGGAATCGATGACCGCGCCAGTGATCGGATTGCGTGTGTCTACGCCGATCTTGTTCTGCTGGAAGCCACCGAAGCCACCGAAGCCGAAGGCGACTCCGTCGCTGAACCCTCCGGACTTGTAGGCTTTCGACACGCTCGCATACGTCATGATGTCGCGGGTCCACCGGTACTGCACGATACCCCGCCAATCGGTTGCACCCCAGCGCCCTCCCTGCCCGGGAATGGGCTCGCCGTACGCCGTGACCAGGCCGTCGCGCGACCAGTTCTTCACGTCTCTGGTATACCGCGCGCCCGCGCTCGTGCTCAGCTTGTCGTTCCAGTGGAAAGTAAAGTCCGCAAAAATCGCGCGAGAGTCCGCGGTGCTATGCGATATCTGGGTTTGCGACAGGATTCCGAGTCCCGCCGTATTGATACATCCCATCAGCGGGATCGAGCCGGCGCCCGCCGTCACAACCGGCGTACCAGTGGGCGGAACGGTGATACTCCCGGGCGGAGCGAATCCCGGACAGATGCCCTGGGAGGGTCCTGGAGGCCCGCCGGGGAAGAACGGCGCGGTCGGACCGGTCTGGTACGGGAAGCCCACGGTCGCCGGCGTCAGCGGAAAGGTCGCCGCCGACTGATTCACGCCATTCAGCTGCTGTATCAGAGACCAGGACGAGAGACCGCCGGGGGTCAGATCGTCATACCCCGTGTTGGTAAAATACTGGTCGTTGTGCTCATGGAAATAGTAGAGACCCGCGATTCCGTCCAGCTTGTTGTTGAACAGGTCTTTGAAGACGACATGCAGCTCCTGCGACCAGGACCTGTGATAGGTCTCACCCGAGTTGGTGCCGATGGGCAGCGGCGATTCGTCGGAATCACTGAATTGATTCTCGTTGATCTTCAGGCCGCCGGTGATCGAGCGCAGCGTGAAGTTGGGACTGAGGGCCCAGTTCATGGTCCCGTTGAATATCTTCTGATGGGTGTTGTCGTACTCCTGGTCGCCGCCCACGTACCGGTAGGGATCACCGGTGACGCTCACCGCCGAGGTATAGGCCGGATCCGGTGCCACGGGCACGCCGACCCACGTGGTCGGATTGTTGGGGAACTGCACGAACGGCGTATTCCGCGGACACGCGCCCTTCGCCTGACAGGCCAGCGCGTTGAGCTCGTAGGGATTGATGCCGCCAGTGAGGTTGCTCGCGAAGCCCGGTTGATCGGAATCGCTGTGCCCGTAGGACAGGTCATACGTGAAGGTGTCGCCGATCTTGAAGCGAAACGCGGCGCGAGCGTTGATCTCGTCGACGCCGCCTTTGGTTTGGCCGTTCTCCCCGATGACGTAGCCATTCTGGAAGTACTTGGCGATCGAGGTGCGGAAAGCGATGTTGTCCGTGAGCGGCACATTGAGAATGGCGGAGCCGTTGGAGCGATTGAGATCGCCGAAGCCGGCGCCGAGATTGAGGCTGAACTCGTCGGTCGGCTTTTGGGTGGTGAACTTGATCGCACCGCCGGTATTGTTGCGTCCGAACAAGGTTCCCTGCGGGCCGCGCAGGACCTCGACATTCGCCAGATCGAGCGGCCGGAAGATCGAGCCGGTCGTGCGGGCGAAGAACACGTCGTCGACGTAGAAGCCGACCGCGCGATCGCCGGAAATACCGGTGTTGATCTGGCTCACGCCGCGAATCGAGAACTGCGGGTTCGAGCCGCCGCCGTTACCGTTCGTCGAAGGACCAACACTGACATTGGGAAGAAAGGCGGCCAGCTCTGCGATAGTTGTCGCGCCCTTTTCCTTCATCTCCTCGCCGGTGACCTGGAGCACCGAAATTGGAGTGGTCTGCAGGTTCTTCTCGACGCGCTCCGCGGTTACCGTAACCTCCTGGAGCTGGTCGCTGCCTCCTTTCTTGTCCTTCTCCGCGGCTTGCTGCGCGAATACCTGGCTGGCCGCGGCAACCGTCAGCAGTGCGCCGATGGCTGCAGGAACAGCGTGCGAAAACGAGGCAACGGACGGTCTCATATACATCGTCCTCCCGATATGTTTGTTTTAGGCGCTCCCCCTCGATCTACTTGTACCCCCAAGGGTCGGAGCATCAACTTAACTCGTTAACGGTTTTACTTTAACGCGTTAACCATGCCAGCGCAACGAGCATAGCGACGCCATCCGGGCAAGTTGACTCGTTAAGCTTTAAGTTTCTTGAAGAAACTTGAAGAGCGGCGCTGACAAGACTACAGACACCGCGCGGCCGCCGCGGATGTTATGAGGCAATTCAGATACTTGTGCAAGCCCGCAGGTAGCGGAGTCGGGACTTTGGATGGCCGCTAAACGGCCATGCGCGCCGGCCAACACCGCGCGCTGGGAACGGCTGGCGCACGCCACCAACGGCGGCAAGTCGCCCAGCAGTTGCGACCAACCGCGCGCAAAACAACAGCACCGCGGTAAGTTAGGGGGTAAGCTGTCCGCGCAAACCCAACTTCGCGTGGAGACACTCATGAAGCGTTCGCTCTTGGCGGGTGTAGTCGTGCTCGCTGCCGCAATCGCCGCCGCCACCGGCAGCACCACTCAGGCGCAGCAGCGCGGCGCCATGCCCGGTCCGGGCGGCGGGATGAAACTCATGATGGGACCGGTCGGGACCATCCAGAAGCTGGCGGACGGCATCTACGTCATCCCGGGCGGCGGCGGCAACACGACAGTCTTCGTATCCTCGCAAGGCGTCGTGTTGGTCGACAGCAAGCTGCCGGACCAGGGCCAGGCCCTCATGGATCAGGTGCGCACCGTCACCGACAAGCCGGTCATCTATCTGATCAACACACATTCTCATTTTGATCACACCGGCGGCAACGCCTTCTTCCCGGCATCGGTCAACATCGTCGCGCAGGAGAACTGCGCCAGGCAGCTGCAGGGCAAACCCGGCGCGCCGCGCACCACCTACACCGATCACCTTACGTTGTTGAGCGGCAACGATGCGGTCGACCTTTACAATTTTGGTCCCGCGCACACCAGTGGCGACACCCTGGTGGTGTTCCGACATGCGGGCGTCATGGCGGCCGGTGACGTTTTCCCGGGCAAGAGCCAACCCCTCATCGACACGCGCAACGGCGGCAGCGGCCTGAACTTCGGTGAGTTCATCGGCAAAGCGGCCAGCACCATCAAGCATGTCAGCATCGTCGTCCCGGGCCACTCACCTCCTCTGACATGGCAGGATTTCGTGGACGCCGGCGAGTTCAACCGGCTGATGCTCGCGCACGCCCGTGCGTCGCTGAAAGCGGGCAAGACCTCGGAAGAGGCTCTGAAGAGCTTCCAGCTCCCGGCGAAGTTCTCGGACTACAAGCTCGGACCGACGATGCTCGAGCATAGTCCGGCAGGTAACTTCGAGACCCTGTATCAAGAGCTGAAGGCCCAGTAGGCACTACAACTCCAAAAGAATCCGCAGGAGGTTCGTCGTATGTCGAAATTTTTCGTGGCGTCTTCGATTCTCGTCCGCGCGGCCCTGACGGTCGCACTGGGCATGTCGCTCGCGTCGGCGCAGGAGGCCGCTCCGAATGGCGCGGCGCCCAATTCGGGGGCCGCGGCCGCCGCGCCGCAGTCGCCCGGCCCCGGTAAGCCCGGTCGCGGCGGCCCAGGGCAATCGGGCGGGGGCGCCGCCGCATTCTTCGGAGTGTTCAATCCAGAACAGACCTTCAACCAGCGCTGCGTCACCTGCCACAATGCTCAAGGCATGACGATCGGCGATCGCACGGCGCCCTCGACATCGGCGCTGAAAGCGCTGTCCACCGACCGGGTGTATGAGGCTATCGCCACTGGCCTGATGACCGTCCAAGCCAATGGCATCGTGGATCGCGACAAACGCGCGCTCGCGATGTTCGTCACCGGCAAGCCATTTTCGAGCACCGTGAATCTGGGTGTCAGCGCCATGACGAACGCGTGCCACGCTAACCCGCCTCTTGGCGATATCAACGCATCGCCGTCGTGGCTCGGATGGAGCGCCACGCCCGCGAACGCTCGCTTTCAGCCGGCCGCGAAAGCGAAGCTGAAGGCCGCGGATGCCGCGAAGTTGCAATTGAAGTGGGCCTTCGGCATCCCTGGCGGGGGCATCATGTCTGGCCAGCCGACGGTCGCTTTCGGCCGTGTCTTCGTTTCGAGCGACAACAACATGGTCTACTCGCTCGACGCTAAGACAGGTTGCGTCTACTGGGCCTACGACGCCGGCACTTCCGGCCGCTTCGCCCCCACCATCGGAAAGATCTCGGGACATCCGGGCGTGAGCTACGCGCTCTACTTCGCGACCGGGGCGGATATCGTTTACGCCGTGAACGCGCACGACGGAAAGGAACTCTGGAAAACACCCCTTCCAAACAAGGTGACTGACGCGAGCGGCGCGACGCGCGAGCTGAACCACGTCAGCGCATCGACGGCCTACTACGATGGCCGTGTATACGTGCCTTTCGCCGGCACCGAGACATTTTATACGCCGACGTCGGAGTGCTGCCGCTCACGCGGGTCGTTGGCATCCTTGGACAGTAATACCGGCAAGCTGCTCTGGCGAGTCGACACCATCCCGGAGCCCGCCAAGCGGATCGGCACGACCAAAACCGGCGTTCCAATCTGGTCCGAAGCAGGCGCCAGCGTGTGGAACACTCCTACCATCGACGCCAAACGCAAACTCGTCTACGTCGGTACGGGTAATGGCTATGGACCGACAGCCGCCAGCACGACCGACTCCGTCATCGCGTACAACATGAAGGATGGCTCGGTTGCCTGGTCTCACCAGGAATTCAAGGGCGACACTTTCATGGCCAGCTTCGGACCTGGCGGCTGCAGCCCGACGAACCCGCCCGGCGGCGCGTGCCCGGAAAAGATGGGCCCGGATTGGGACTTTGGCGGCTCTTCGGCAATTCTCCAAACGCTACCTGACGGCAAGGACGTCATCCTGGCCGCCGGTAAAGGTGGTGTCGCCATTGCGCTCGACCCCGACGAAAAAGGCAAAGTCCTGTGGCGCACTACCCTCTACGACGGTACACCACCGACTGCTCTCGGACTGGTGATGTGGGGAGGCAGCAGCGATGGCCAACGCGTGTACTACGCCCTGCAACAAACAGGCGGCGGCCTGAAGGCCCTGGATATCAAGACAGGAAAGATCGAATGGAGCGCCGACGTCAAAGCTGACCAACGCGGCCAGAGTGGCGCGGTCAGTTCCATCCCCGGGGTGGTCTTCACCGGCGGATGGGACGGCATTCTGCGCGCCGTCGACAGCAGCACCGGGAAGGTTGTCTGGACATTCAATACGGCGACCGAGTTCAAGACCATCAACGGGGTCTCGGGCAAGGGCGGCTCGCTTGGCGTAACCAGTGCCGTCATCGTCGATGGCACCCTCTTCATCGGATCAGGATATGTGGGCGTTCGCCAAGGTACGCCTGGCAACGTCCTGCTCGCCTTCAAGGCCGAATAGCGCGCGTACGCAACACCACGCAGATGCCGGTCCGGATGCGGGCCGGCATCTGCTACAACCAACAGGGGACGAAACATGATCTGCAGGAATACGCTAATGACCCTCGCCGCCGGCGCCGGTCTGCTGCTGGCGGGATTTGCGCACGCCGACACCCGACTGTTTGCAACGCGAGTGGCGGGCGATGATGTCGACGGGCTGGTGAAGTTCTACGAGTCAGCCTTCGGTCTGAAGCAAGTCCAACGTGTCGAGGCCACCAACCTGCTCGAGATCATGATGAACTTCGGCGACACGGTCGATGCCGCCAAAGCCAATCCCGGCGCGCGCATCATCATCATGCGGCACGCCCCGAGCGATAGCAAAGACCCCGTAGCGCACCTGCTTCTCAACGTCTCGGACATGAATGCAGCCATGGCGGCCGTCAAGGCAGCCGGCGGGTCGGTTCCGGGCAAGCCCATCGAGTTCGGCCAGGCGCGCGTGCTCATCGCGTTCGCCGCCGATCCTGCCGGCAACCAGATCGAGATGATCCAGATGCCGAAGCGCTAAACACCTCGCGCCACTTCCCGTATGGCGCTCCGTCCGGCGACCAAGTAACTGCGTGACTTCGGAGCGTCATCCCCTCTCGAAATTGAGCCATTCTAACTGCCGGCGCCTCCCGCTCAACATCCCCGAGTAACTAGATCTCCCTCGACCACCAACTTTCCGCACTCGGGCCTACACAGGCGCAATACAACAGCCTGAAGAGCCTCGCGCAACAGTACGGGCTGGCCATCGTCGGTGAGCATAGCTCGCGCACGGTGCTGGACGTGCAGGCACCCGCGGCGACGATCCGCAATGTCTTCGGCTCACGATGGCGGCACCACCGATACCAGCGGCTCGACGGAAGTCATGCTGGACATCGAGATGATCATGGCGGTTGCCAATCCCCAGACCATCTATGTCTACACCGGCCCCAACAGCACCGCCGGCGTATCGATACTTATTCGCATGGGCAACAACCCGGCGCCGCTGTAAGCAGCGCCGGCCCTTTTTCTCATGGGTTGCCTTCGGCGCCACGGCTGAAATCATAGTCCTTTCGCATCCGCCAGAGCTCAGGTTTTCTTAAGCGCAACACTGATCACAATGCGAGTCTCATCGCTCACGATCGGGACATATTTACCCAGGCCGAAGTCGGACCGCTTCACCAAACCCGTAGCGCGAAATCCGATGATGGTTTCCTTGCTATCAAAAGGATTGGGACCCCCACCGATGAAGGTTGCATCGAGCACCACCGGTAACGTGATGTTGTGCATCGACAGCTTGCCGGAGACCGCTAGTGTCTTCGGACCGGTACGCTTCACAGCGGTCGCGACGAAACTCAGGTACGGATAGGTTTCGCCGTCGAAGAACTCGTCGGAAAACAGCTCGCCATCGAGCTCGCGATTGGTGGTCTCGACCGTCGCTACCGGCACCTTCACTTCCAGCCGGGTCGTACCGAGACTCTTTGGATCCAGCCTCATCGTCCCGGTCGCCCCCGGAAAGGTGCCCCAAAAGTCGCTGGAGCCGAAGTGCAGGACCTCGTACCTGACGAGCGATTCCTTTGTGTCCACGACGTACGTGCCTGCGGGCACCTCATCCAGCCCTTGCAGCTTCTGGGCATAGGCAGGGGTAGCGGCAACGATTACGAAAGCGAGCAGGAGCCGGGTGAGCGCTGACTTCATGACTTGGGCCTCAGTGTGGAAATTGGCAGCTCACGAAGCGAGCTACCGGCTGAGCCTGACGCCACAATGATCCAAAAGTCCTGAAAGCCTCGTTTAAAAACGCTGAATAGTTCTGAAAGAGCTCTCAGGAGGACAGTCGCGAGTGCCGACTATATAGTTAGGAGGGAATCGCGACGGCGTTCAAAGCGCTCGTGAAGCGACAAATCTGAGCGCCGACCTGGGAGGAACATCGGAATGCAAAGCTCATTGCTGGATACTGCCCGAGCGACGGCGCAAGAGGTCTTCGAGGCAGTCAGAACCATATCGCGCGAGACGCCCCTTCTGACTTCGGCCGCCCTCGATGAAATCGCCGGGTGCCAGCTGTTTATCAAGGCGGAGTCATTACAGCATACGGGCTCGTTCAAGCTTCGCGGCGCGTTCTACCGCCTGAAGAATCTCAGCCCGGCGGAACGTCGCAACGGGGTGATCGCCTTCTCTTCCGGGAACTTTGCTCAAGGGCTCGCCCGCGCTGGGCAGATTCTGGGCATCCCCGTAACGATCGTGATGCCTCCGGATGTACCTCAGATGAAGGTGCTCGGGACGCGACGCTACGGAGCGCAAATAGTGTTCACCAAGCCGGACGGTCGCCCGCGCGAGGCCGTAGCCGCCGAGACAGCCGCGAACCTCGCCGCAAGCGAACATCTGGTACTCCTGCACCCGTTCAACGACTCGGATGTCGTCCTTGGACACTCCAGCCTCGGAACGGAGTTTGTACAACAGCTCGAGGCCATGGGGGAAGCTCGCCCACTCGACACCCTGTTAGTACCCGCGGGAGGCGGCGGCCTGGCGGCGGGTATAGCGGTAGCCCTGCGCGCCCATGGGCTAACGACACGTCTCATTGCGGTCGAGCCCGCAGGCTATGACGATCTCGCGCGCTCCCTGACTACGGGACAGCGGCAACAAAACGAAACCCATTCCGCTACGCTCTGCGATGCACTGCAAGCCGTCTCGCCCGGCGCAGTTCCCTTCTCGGTCCTGCAACACACCGCTTGTAGCGCGCTGCACGTGACCGATGAGGAAGTGAAACTCGCCATGCGAGCAGCGGCGGAGTACCTGAAACTCGTTTTGGAGCCCAGCGGCGCCAGTGCGTTGGCCGCGGCATTAGCTGCCAAACATCACTCTCGAGATCTCGGGAAGCGCGCGGGCGTGGTCTGTTCAGGTGGCAACATTGCCGCTGCAGACTTCGCAAAGCTCGTAGCAGAGGCGCCGCGGCATTAACACTTAACCGGCCCCAGCTCCAGGACGTCGATGGTGTCAGTTTCCTGCTCTCCAAACTTTCGGCCAGGGACGTGCCATGGATGTGGACATCCCCTCGACCCCGTCCTGGCGACTCTCTCAGATCGCGCAATAGATCCTGATCATGGCACGATCCTTGGGGTTGTAATCCGGGTCGTCCGGTGTGAACGCCTCATCCAGTATCCGCAGACTTTCGATCTTGTCGACAGACCACAGCTTGCCGAAATTCAGGCCGCCCGACGCGCTCTCGCCTCGCAGTTGCACCGCACGCAACACATCAGCACCACGCGCTGACACGCCACAACAGTAGGGGGCAACTACTCGCCGCCGGTCTCCATAAAGAAACTCCAGCAGCGCCCGCTTCCGAATTGCCTCGCAGATTAATTTCACGCTGGACATGTTCGGACTCCTGCATTCCGAAAGGTAAATCCGCTGGCCGATCAAGAGTACCAGCTTTATTCTTCTGCCGAGCTTACTGAAGCAGAGTGACCGGACCTTGCAGCAGCTATGGGACGCGCCGTGGGATAGCGACTGGGGACCCGTATGACCCAGATGAAACCGGCCGGCTGTCGCGGATTCCCCTGCACTGACCGAACGGCTCAAGCTCCTGCAGGAGGAGCTCACGGCAACCGCCGAGGAGCAAACCAACCGCACTTTGTTCATCTTGACACTGGTTACCGTGTTGGCACTGCGGATCAACCTGGTCACTGGCCTCCTGGGAATGAACGTCGGCGGGATCCCTCTGTCGCAACACAGCCATGGGTTCGCCATTGTAGTGAGTACGCTGGCCCTGATCACCGGCGCACTGGCTTACGTGCTGCTCCTCAGACGGCGCGATTGAAATCCGGGAGAGCGCCCTCCAGGGCACCCACGCGGCACAAAAAATGCGAGGGCAGCAACCACGCCAGCCTCCGGCGTGAAAGAGCGCCCATGCATGCAAACGCCTTATCACTGGCCCCCGTATTCAGGCCGCATTGCCGCAACGCTCGCCCTGCTCCTCAATTTCTGCCTGGTGCCCACGGCGAATGCCGACAATCGCCCATCCGACAAGGCAGCGCCAACAGCCTTCAACTCTCCAGCGCCGACGCCCGACACCGGGTGGGGCACCGGTGATGCCCGCAGTTTCTGGGTGCCGGCAATTGAGATACCGTCGTTTCAGCTTCTTCTGAATCGTTTCGACCACTACGCCATAGATGCGGACGCGTACCCGGCGCCGTGGACGAACCTGCATAGAAACCTGCATCGTTCCTGGATCATCGACAACGACAAATTCTCGACCAACCAGTTTCTGCATCCCTATCAGGGCTCGATCTATCAGGGACTGGCGCGCTCGGCCGGCCTGGACTTCTGGCAGGCGTCCGCCTACACATTCGCGGGCAGCGTCCTGTGGGAAGAATCGGGGGAAAACACCGCACCCTCGATCAACGATCAGGTCGCGACGGGAATCGGCGGCAACTTCCTGGGTGAGCCGCTGTTTCGGTTGGCCAGCCTGCTGCTGGAGGGAGCAGACGACGGCCGCCCGAGCTGGTGGCGTGAGCTGGGCGCGACCGTCCTTTCGCCGCCAACGGGCTTCAACCGACTGGTTTATGGGAAGCGCTTCGCCCCCGTGTTTCGCAGCTTCGATCCCGCCGTGTTCACACGCATCGACCTGAGCGGCAACCTCAGCACCCAGTATCAATCGAACATCAACGTAAATGCCGACCGCAGCGCGCCTCCAACTGCCCAGACTTTGAAGCGCGGCTCCGGAGTCGCCAGCGTGGCCGTGGGCTATGGACTACCCGGGAAGCCGGGATACGAATATGAGCGCCCTTTCGACTACTTCAACTTCGAGCTGACATTGGACACCGCGAATACCGTCGAAGGGGTATTCAGTCGCGGACTGTTGGTGGGGCAGTCCTATGAGGCGGGCGCGAACTACCGCGGTGTCTGGGGGCTCTATGGCATATACGACTATTCAGCGCCGAATATCTTCCGAGTTTCAAACACCGGCGGCGCATTCGGGACGACCGCGCAGTGGTGGCTGTCGCAGCAGATCGCGCTACAGGGCACTGCACTGCTCGGCGCCGGGTATGCGGGCGGCGGCGTCATTCGGGGCGCAGGCGTGACCAGACCAAGCCCGCTAGGGGAAGGAATGCGCAACTATCACTACGGCCTGACTCCTGAATCGGTCGTGGCCCTCAAGCTGATCTGGAGTGATCGAGCCGCGTTAGACGCTACGGCGCGTGGCTATTACATCAGCAGAATTGCGGCTTCAGAAAGTACTGGTAGCGAAACCATCGATAGGTTCGACGTCCTGCTGACCGTACGCGTGTTCGGGCTGCATGGACTCACGGTACGGTACTCGGAATCGACCCGCGACGGCCGGTACGTAAACCTGCCGGACTCACACCAACGTGTGCAAACCGTCAGTGTCGGCTATACGCTGTTGGGACACACCCGATTTGGTGCCGTCGACTGGCGGCCTGAAGCGTCGGAATAGCCGCAGCCCGATCCAGCCGCTTCGAGCTTCCGCCAGCACAGTTGTCCGCAATAGTAGACACCTGCGCCATGCACCGGCACGCGCTGAGTAACATGTAATCAAACACTTGCGCGTGGCCCTCGGCGCGACTGAGGCTGGTACGCGCCGTGCATCGCTCGGGCTGAGATAGTGGCCAGAGCGTTGGTAGATGACCAGCAAGAGACCTCGCGATTGTGTTGTACTAGGTATTCTCGCCATTGTCGCGACGCGATGCGCGACCGCTGAGAGCTACGGCTTCTACGCAGACCTGGGTCTGGGTCAGGCCAGGTATCCCTATTCAGCCGTTGTCGATGTGCATGACGTTACGCTCACCTCGCCCAGGCTCTCACTGAAGGACACGGCCTGGGACGGTATGGTCGGTTACCGCTTTAGCCCCTATTTCGGCGCTGAGGCGGGGTATGTCAATCTCGGCAAAGGGTCCGTCTCGGTCTCGGACACATCCGGCGCCACGCACGGAAGAGCTAGCATCGCCTCGAGGGGCCCGACCCTGGCGCTGGTCGGTGCCGTTCAGGTTAGCAATCTGGAGGCCTTTGTCAGGCTCGGTTACCTGTTTGCACACACCAGCCTGTCGGCCAGCACCCCGGCCAGTGGCAAGACCAAGCTCAACAACACGGTTTCAGCGAACACCGTCGCCACCTTTGGTGGAGTGGGCGTGCGCTATGCTTTCAACGACTACTGGCACCTCAAGGTCGAGTTCGATCGCTACGATAGCGTCGGCGAGGCGAAGACCACAGGGACAGCGAATGTCAATGTCACGACATTCGGCGTTGGCTATCGATTCTAAAGTCAGCTGGGCTGGCTCGGAGCCCAGCCCAGCAAGATCACCCGCAGTCAGATCAGAAGTTCACCAGGATCCACACCCCGCCCTCGGTGTACGTTCCGTCCCGGGTACCGCCAATCAAGCCATCGAAACCACCGGGCAGCCGGGCAAGATCCCCGTTCAGTGTTTCAATGGTTCCGTTCTCAACCTTCTCGTACTTGATCGCGGGAGCCAGATCAATGTACTTGTTGGCATGCCAGGCAATGCCGACGTTGCCGTAAGTATCCTTCAGACCCGGGTTAAGATCCTTACTGGGCTTGGCATAATCAAGCCGCGCAAAAGCCGACCAGCTCGGATTGAAGTTATAGACGCCCCAGAAGGAGTAAGCCTCTGCCGTGTCGCTCGCGGGCCCTACCAGGACTACTGCCGGAGACGGCTCCGTCGATCCCGCCGCACCCGCGCCCCAATCCCTGGCGTACATGTATTCCACACCAGCGCGCCAGGTCGGAGTGACGTAGGTCGCCATGGCATCGATACGCGTCGCGGTGTTGGCTGGGCTTTGAGAAGCGGTCTCCTGACCGCGCTTACCTTCGTAGAATCCCGCGGAGAAGGTCAGTTCCGGAATGGGGGCGTAACCTACTCGCCCTTCGACATCCACGGACTTCGAGCGGGTCGTGTTTTTGAATCCATTGCCGTTGACGACGGACAGTTGATAGTTCACGGACTTGTCCGCGAGCGTTCCTTCGGCGTGCAATCCCCAGTCGTCAGTAGTACCGAAGTTAAGACGCCCGACCAGCACCTCCTCTACCCAGTGATAGCCGTAGAAGCTCTCTGCATAGGGCACCCATGGCAGGGTGGAGGAACCGAGCTTCGCCGTGAAGGCATCGGACAAGGTCGCCTGCAGGTACAACCTGCGGACGAAGACCTCTGTGGCTTTCGAGCTACTGGAGTAGTTGAAATCCGTCGTCAGATTGGCCGACCAGATGGAGTCAAACTGGTGGTCAACGATAATGAATCCTCGCTTGACGTCCGTTCCCGCACCGCTGGCGTCCGTCTTGACACCATTGCTCTTCTGATCGATGTAAGTGAAATCGGCGAAGATCTGGCTGCCGACAGTTGTGGAACCGGGCTCGGCGGCGACAGCGGTCCCGACAGTTTGCGCAGCGAACAAGGCGACCACACCCCAGCTGCGGCACTTCCGTGTAAGCATCATCCCTGAGTCCTCCCTGACACTAGGTATATTGGTTGGCGGCCAACACTATAGGTGTATCGTCTTCAGTGCAACACTGGAGACGAAGGAGGAACGTTGGGTTAGCTCACTTTGTGATGGAATAGCCACCTTGTGGCTTTGTGCATCTCGGTCGGTATTGGATCCAAAGATCTCTGGACGACTAAACTTGAATGTGCTCGGGGACGCCTGCCTAACCTCCCGAGACTTTCGGCCTATCCGACTCCAATCTCAAGCACGCAACCCCGATAGCCGACTCCCCACACCGGGCCACGCGGCCGGAGTACCGTTTCAATCTGACATTGCGACGAGCTTGGCCACCGTATTCATGTTGCGCGCCGTTCCGGTCTGAGCGGCGCGGATTTTCAGCTTGGAAGTGGCCATGCCGTCGCCGTAGTGAACGTAGATCTCGCGCTTGCCAACCCGGATCTGCTCGCCGTTTCTGCCGGTCACTCCGTCCAGCACGTCATCAGCCGGACACTCGTCCAGGAAGATCGCAACCGTCCGGTTGGGCGCCGCTTTCGGGAAAGGGTTTGCGGCCAGAATCGCAGCCATTTCAGACGCGCTGCGCACCAACACGCCAACAGGCTTTCCGGCGTACTTCTTCAAAGCTCCCTCCAGAGCAGCCTTGACTTGCGCCTCAGATCGATCGCTATCGAAGACGACATTGCCGCTGGCTATGTAGGTTCGAACGTTCGCAAAGCCCGCTTTCACACACAGAACCTTGAGATCGCTCATGGGGAGCTTCCCGGTCCCGCCGACGTTCACCGCGCGCAAAAGCGCGATCAGGGTTTTCATAGACGCTTCCCGCCTGGGTGTGCGGAGCGCATCTTAGCGCAAGCGAGGGATCAGGGGCCGCCGGTCACGACTTGCGCGCCGGCAGCAACCGGGCCGGCATAGCGACCAGCAGCACGAGGCTGCCGGCAATAATGAATCCGGATGTCAGATAAAACCCCAACGAACGACTTCCGGTCAGCGTCGCCGTCCACGTGAGCACGTTCGGAGCCACGAACGCGCCCAGAGCGCCGATGGTGCTGACGAACGCAATGCCTGCGGCCACCGAAGTCTTTGGCAAGTAGTCCGACGGAATGGTCCAGAAGACCGCGAGCGTCGCGTAGTGACCTGCCGCCAACACGGCGATGAGGACAATCGCCATCACTGTGTTGTCCCTGAAAGCGGGCAGGAGCCCGATTGCAACGCCAGCCAGCAGCAGCGGAATTGCCGCGTGCCATCGGCGTTCGAGCGTGCGATCGGAGTGACGACTGTTCAACACCATCACGACCGCGCCAAAGATCGGCGGCAGAGCACCGAGGAGCCCCACAAAAAGGACGTCCTTCACGCCTGAGTTCCGGATCAGTGTCGGGGCCCAATAGTTGTTCATATTCGAGACGGCGTAGCTCGCGAACGACACCAGGCCGAGCAAGTAAAGGCGCGGATCTCTCAGTACCTGTCCGAGCCCGCCCGTCGAATGCCCCTCCCCTTTGCGCCGCTCCTCGGAGGCGATTGCTCCTGCGATGGCACCCTTCTCGTCAGCTGTAAGCCAATGCGCGCGCTCCGGCTTGTCCTGCAGGTAGAAGTAGGCGGTGACACCCAGGATGATTGACGGGATGCCTTCCAACACGAAGAGCCACTGCCACCCGCGCATCCCTCCGTAACCGTCGAACGTCTTCATGATCCACCCGGCAAGGGGGCTACCGATCAGCACCGACAGAGGCAACGCCAGGTAGAAGAGCGATGTGATCCGCGCGCGGCGATTCGCCGGAAACCAGTACGTCAGATAAAGGAAGACCCCGGGGACGAATCCGGCCTCGGCTGCGCCAAGCAGAAAACGCGCAACGTAAAGCGACCCCGGCCCGGTGACGAACATCATGCCAGCCGATACCAGCCCCCACAGCACCATGATCCGTAGAAGCGTCGCGCGTGCGCCGACGCGGTGGAGCATGAGATTGCTCGGCACTTCAAACAGCACGTAGCCGACGAAGAAGATGCTGACGCCCCACCCGTACACCGTCTCGGGCAGGTGCAGATCCTCCATGAACTGCAATTTGCCGATGCCGATGTTGGTCCGCTCGATGAAGTTGAATATGTAGCAGACCATCAAAAACGGCAGCAGCCGCCAGAGCACCTTGCGGTACGTCTGGTCGATCAACTGCGCAGAGGCAGGAGGATCCGAGGTGTCCGAGGTCATCGTTCAGTCAGCTGCACAGGAGAAATTCGCGACATCGACCAGCCGTGGCCATCGGCAATCTTCGGGCGATTTGCCACCATCGTTCAAAGATAATATTTGTATAAATGGTATGCCGCGATGGCATCGCCGGGCATCAACCGATGCCGCTACTGGCTGATCCGCTTGCCATCCACCTTGAACCGGAAAACGACGTACGGTTTCTGCCGCAGGTCCTTACCCTGAAAGCGCGCCTGCCGCCCGATCTGATTCGCGGTGACGTACATGAAACCGTTGGCCGCGAGAGACAAGGTATCTGGAAAGAGCAGGCGGGAATCGTGCACCAGCGTCTCGAGCCTGCCGTCCACATTCCGGAGGTGAATCGAGTTGTGCTCGAAATCGGTGATATAGACGCGTCCCTGGGCGTCCGACTCGAGGCCATCGGACGGCCCCCCCTTCTCGCCGAGATCCTCAATGGTTGTAGCAATGTCCGCGTCGCTCTTGTGCGGATCGGCCAGCGCATCCGTACTGACCCTGAACAGATGCCGGCCGGTGAGCACTGAGTAGTAGAGCCATTTCGCATCGGGGCTGATCGCGATGCCGTCGGATCCGATCTGGAAGCGCTTGCCATCGCGATAGAGCTCTTGCCCTTCAAAAACCGCCATGAACGCCGGCTCCGGCATGGTGGATGGATGGTGCTGCAGGCGGCGCCAGCTCTTACCGCTGGCAATATCGACGATGATGATTCCGGTGGCGCCGGAATCAGTGAGAAATGCCGTACCCTGCGGACCGCGTTTGAGGTCGAAACGGACATCGTTCAGGTAGGTTCCGGGCACAGCGACACTCAGCGGAATGGTGATTGTCCTGACCACCTTGTTGGTGGCCAGGTCGACGGCCACGAGCTTCGGGCCACCTTCCCTGAGATCACCGAACCCATTTCCGGTGTCGACGATCCATAGCCGCTTGCCGGTCGGATCCACCACGACGCTCTGAACAGCCAGAAGCGTCTGAGCGGCGCGATTCGGATCGGCTTTGTTGATCTCGGCGCTCGGGTACGGGATGGTCTTTCCGCCCTTCACTTCCGCGACGGTGCAGAAGTCCGGGTATAGCTTCTCGTCTCCCCAGCGCGGGAAATTCACGAAAACGCGCCCATCGTTCGACACCGTCACGCCGGTCGGCATCGGACCATTGAAGGTCGCCACCACCTCCAGATTACCAACCGTCTTTTCGCGGGCGAGCTCCTGCGCACCCGCACACATCGGCACCAATCCGATCGCCGCCAGCAACACCAACTTGGATCTCATCGTTTCCTGCTCCTCAACACCTAGGCGCCAGGATACCCGATTGTATTGCGTCAGCGATCAACTCATCGGTACGATCACCGACCAGCACCGCTACATCGCTAACATCAGAACTGGCGCCGGACCGTGCCGGGTCAGGGCAAAGATCATCGCGGTCCGGCGGGTTATAGAACACGTTCGCGGCCTCGAACGCCGGATCGCCGTACACCCCTTTCGGATCGATCACGAGCCAACCTCGGGGCGCATGCGTTGCGGAAATTCCGGTGACACCTCGGTCAGCTGCAATTCTTTGGCATTCTGCTGTGAGGTCGCTGCGCGACGGCGCGAATCGCGACAGTATTCATTCCGCCATGGTCTCGCCAGATCCACCGAATTCCTTCGGAAAATCCTTCAGCTTAGGCAGGCCATCCTTCATCCGCAGGACCGACTCCTGATAGTTGACATGCACCGCGGGCTTGAAGTTCAGACCGGGCAGCATGGCTGCGAATACATCCGTGAGCTTCAGGGGCGGGTGCTCCGCAAACACATGCCCGCCGCATGACTTGCACCATTTTCGGTAACTCACCGGGGTCTTATTGTAAGTGCCAATGTTTTCTGCGCCCTTGGTGACTTTGACGGCACTCGGATCCCAGAGCACAAACGCATTAACCGGGCCGCCCGACCAATGGCGGCAGGACTCGCAGTGACAATACCCCATGGCCGCCGGTTCGCCGGTAACCGTAAACTCGACAGCACCGCAGAAGCAGCGCCCTTTGTATTCACTCATGAACGTCTCCTTGATGTGACAGGAACAGGTTTACAGGTAGATCGACCGCAAAGTTTGGACGTTAATGCGAAAGCCTACCATCCTTTGGGTGCCACCGACGTTTCCGCAACTCTCCGCGGCTAATCCGCCAACCCACCCATTGTCAGGTTGACAATAGTTCCGGTCATCCCGCCTGCCTCCAAACAGCGAATGACTTCGCTTGGCGTACACCCGTGAGCCGAAGGCGTATCATGTAGGCATGAGGTTGTTACACACGTTCACTGCCGCCCTCACCTTAGCCGCGTCACTCTCGCCGGCGGCCGCCTCTGACAGTGTCACTCACTGGGCACCGTCGCGGATCTCCAGTCCCCTGTTCGAATCGCACGCCGCTTTCGACCCTCTCACTGGAGATCTGCTTTTTGTCCGAAGCTCAAAAGAGTTTCGCGGCTGGCACATCCTGGCGAGCCACTGTGGCCCGCACGGCTGGTCCGAGCCCCAGCCTGCGCCTTTCGCGGCTCCTGGACTCGAAGCCGATCCATTTTTCACTCCCGACGGCCGCTGGTTGTATTTCATCTCCACACGAGCAACCGGTAGCTCCAGCGCCAAGGATCTGGACATCTGGCGAACACAGCGCGACAGCGCCGGAAAATGGGGAGCTCCCGAACGTTTACCGGAGCCTGTCAACTCACCCGGTGCGGAGTGGTTTCCCCGGCCAGCTCCGGATGGCTGGCTCTATTTCGGCTCCGATCGGCCCAGTGGACGAGGCAAAACGGACATCTGGCGCGCCCGCACGGATGCCAAGGGACAATGGCATGTCGAGAAACTGGGGCCCTCGATCAACGGACCGGGCAACGAATATGAAGCGCTTCCCTCCCCCGACGGCAAGCGCCTCATCGTGGAGGCCGACGAGGGCTACTTCGAGTCCGAGCGCCTCGCCAATGGCTGGTCGGTACGCCGCCGCCTCGGCCCGGCGATCAATGCCAATGGCAGCGAGATAGGCGCTCTGTTCTCCCCCAGCGGCCGAAGTCTCCTGTTCGCACGCGATATCAAGGGCAATGACTCAGGCGAGTTCTTCCTCTGGCAGCCGGATGGCCCAGAAAATTGGCCCGCTCCGTGTCCGCCACCCTAGCCCAACCGGGTGACCGATCCGTTTCTGTAGTCGCAATCGTCTTCAGCAGGCAAACCCTGCTCACCCTCGCTTGGGAGAAGACGATGACCATCACGATCACCATAACCCCCGACATCACGACCCTCGTCAATGTCCTGACGGTCGATCCCGAAAATCAGACCAAACTGCTCGAGAGTCTGCGCACGAACACCGACAACGTCGTCAGCCAGCTGCCTGGCTGGATTTCGACCAGCTTCGTCGTCTCACACGACAAGCGTCGAGTCGTAATCTACTCCCAATGGCGCGATCTGGCCTCGATACGCGCGATGCAGTCGCATCCGCAAATGCGCGCCTGTTTTCCGCAGGTCGCCGCGCTCGCATCATTCGACTCGATCAGTGGCGACGTCGCCTACAGCCGTAACGCATGAGCGGGTATCGTTGCGCTCGAAGCCTGAGGTAACCGGAGGAGGCACGCCGATGACCGACGCAGTGCGCCCAGAATTCCAGCAGCTGTTGGCCGAGATTCGTCCGAAGCTGCATCGTTATTGCGCGCGCATGACGGGCTCGGCCGTCGACGGCGAAGACATCGTCCAGGAAGCCATGATCAAGGCCATCGATGCGCTGCCAGGGAGCAGTGTCATCGATAACCCGGGAGGATGGCTCTTTCGTATCGCGCACAACACGGCACTCGACTTTTTGCGCCGCCGCGCACGCGAGCCGGTGATGCACCCTCCAGAGGAGCTCAACATGATTGGCGCAGAGAGCCCGTCGGAGCACGCCGAAGAGATTGCAGTGGTCAGCCTGCGCACGTTCATGCGCCTGCCTGCACTTCAGCGTAGCGCCGTGATCCTGAAAGACGTGCTCGGCCATTCGATCGATGAGGTGTCGTCCATCACCGGAGCGACACATGCCGCTGCGAAATCGGCGCTGCAGAGAGGCCGCGATCGGCTACGGCAGCTGGCGACGGAGCCCGAGGATATCGATCTGCCGCTGATCTGCGACGAGCTGCGGGAGCGACTCACAGCGTACGTCGATGGATTTCGCACGGGCGACTTCGATGCAGTCCGGCGGATGTTGGCTGATGATGTGAAACTCGACCTCGTGGGCAAGCTCTCGGCGCAGGGCAAAACAGGGAAGGTCAGCGAATACTACGGCCGCTATGCCAGCGCGGCACAACAGTGGGCGTACGCTGCGGGCGCGGTCGACGGACGCCCGGCGATGCTCGTCTTCGACCGCAATGTCAGCCTGGAGACACCCGCATACTTCGTCGCTCTGACTTTCGACGGCGACCGCGTTGCGGTGATTCATGACTTCCTGTTCGCGCGCTACGCCATGGAAGGCGTGGATCTGTTGCTTTGGGAGCGCAAGGCTTGAGCACCGACGGCATAGGTGACGCGTTGCCATAATTGAGCACAAAGCTGCCATAGCGACGCCACATTCTCTTCAGAGGCTGAGTATCACTATTGCGGTCCCCTCGGTCGGAAAGGAATTCACAATGTACCGGGCCTTGTTGATTCTAGCGTGCGCCGTGGGATCCTCCAGCTTGACGGCGGCAAACGCCGAGCAACAAGCACATACGTGGATCGCCGGCCTGTGGCAACCGCCCTCAGGACTACAACAGACTCCGATCTGGCCGAACCGCGCGCCAGACATGCCGGATCGCCCTCAACCTTCAGAGCGCGTCGAGGTTGCAGAAACTCCGAACGCGATAGATGGCCACACATCCGAAGCGGCCTTCGATGTGAGCTCCCCGACCATGACGGTCTTTCCGCCCAAAGGCAAGAACACCGGCGCCGCCATGATCGTATTCCCCGGTGGTGGGTTCAAGGCCGTGGTGATCACTCTGGAAGGGACCGAAATTTGCAGTTGGCTGACATCCAAAGGAATTACTTGCGTCGTGTCCAAGTATCGCGTCCCCAATAGTGATGACTACTGGGACGACGACTGTCACTGCCACATCACACCGAAGATTCCACGCGCGCTCCAGGACGCGCAAAGGACGATCAGGCTGGTCAGGGCACGGGCCAAGGAGTTGAATCTCGATCCCAACAGGATAGGGGTGATCGGATTCTCCGCAGGCGGCTATCTGGTTGCGCAAACCAGCAACATTTTCGCGCCTACTTACAAACCAGTCGATGCGGCCGACAAGCTGAGCAGCCGCCCTGACTTTGCTGTGATGGCGTACCCTGGCCATCTATGTCGCTCTGGCGCCACTCTCGATCCGGGCATACACGTTACCCGGAAGACGCCGCCGACGTTTTTGTTGCAAGCCTGGAATGACCCAGTCGACAACATCTGCAATAGCACGGTGTATGCGCGGGCGCTCGATGCTGCCGGCGTTCCAGCAGAAGTCCATCTCTTTGCCAAGGGCGGCCACGCCTTCGCCCTGCGGGACAAAGCCGATCCGGTTGCCGTGTGGCCCGCACTCCTCGAGCGCTGGCTCGAGGGCATCGGGATCCTACCCTGACTGGCCCCACTTCCTGCCCCGGGGATGGGGGCTTCTTGGAACAAGTCATTCCCGGCAGCCACACGGAACGCCATCCCGCGGACATCGGATTGCCGCGTTTCCGACCCTCGAAGGAGCGGTCCGGACGCCTCGGATGGATTCCGCGCAACATAACTTTTCAAAGCGCGGCTGCGCGCGCCCGAGCATCGATTCCTCGCAAAAGCACAGAGGGATAGTCACAGAAGTCAGCGCGGTTGAGCACGCGCCGGGAGTCATCGTGTCGCGCATTTGCCACGTCGGGTAGCCTGGAACTGGATCGTTTTGTCCACCGACCATGCGGTCATTCTTGTTTGATTTCGCGACAGACTTCTCGTGATACACAGGTGTAACTCGTGGTAGAGGCGTGTAAGTTGACGCATTGAAGACGATAAATAGACCCCGCACGGTCGGGGCCTGATGTGTGGGGGTCGAGTGCTTAGCTTTAAACTGTTGGCGCCCAGGTATTGGGCGACCTGGGTGGCGTTGGGCTTTCTGCGACTGGTCGAGTGCTTACCCTACGGGGCAATACTGGCTCTCGGGCGGCTGCTCGGGAAGTTTGCGCGGCTCCTGCCATTGAGATACGTGCACATTGCCCGACGTAATATCGAGCTGTGCCTACCGAGCCTCTCGGCGCACGAGCGCGAACAGCTCATCGCTCTGCACTTTGCCAATCTGGGAATGTGCATCTGTGAATCCGCGATGTGCTGGTGGAGCTCGGACGCCCGCATCCGCTCGCTGTCGCGGGTCGAGGGATACGAGCACCTGGAATCCGCACAGCAACGCGGCCATGGCGTGATTCTGCTCACCGCTCACTTCACGACCCTCGAAATGGGCGCGCGCATCATGAACGCTATCCGGCCGATATGTGCGCTTTACCGCCCGCTCAAGAACCCGGTCCTCGCCGCGGCTGCAGAGCTCGGGCGCGTAAGCCGGGCCCGGAGCACGATCCGGCACGATGACATCCGAGGCATGGTCCGCGCACTCAAGAACAACGAGATCGTTTGGTACGCCCCTGACCAAAGCTTCCGCAAGAAGGGGGCGCAGATGGTGGACTTTTTCGGCACCGCGGCGGCCACGAATACAGGGACATCACGCCTCGCGCGACTCACCGGAGCCACCGTTCTCTATTTTTCACACGAGCGCCTGCCAGATGGCGCCGGTTATCGGATCGTGATTCACCCGCCCTGCGACAGCATCCCCAGTGAGGACTGCCTGTCCGACACGCAGCACTTCAATCGGTTCATTGAAGCCCAGGTGAGGCGCGTGCCGGAACAGTACTGGTGGATCCATCGGCGCTTCAAAGGCCTCAGCGCCGACTACCCCGATTACTACTGCCGCCGAGGCAACTCGGCTGCGGCCGGGCAATGGGCCAGCACGTCCGCCAGGTCAAATCGATAAACGTCGCCAGCGGCGTAATCGGTCAGCCAAATCGCATCACGGCCAACGCCCAGGGAGTCTCCCCCCGGTCCAACCCACTGGCATAGGACCCGCCCCGTGACTGCGTCCGTGGCTGAAAGAGGAACCTTGAGCATTGTCGTCCAGACAATCCCATGGGCAAATTTGATGTCTCCGCCGTGGCCGGGCGTTCGCAATGAGCTCGTTCCGGCGGCACGTTTGGACTGGGTGCTGATTCGGGTCAACGTGCCATCACCCTGATTTAAGGTCCAAACAGAGCCCGCACCGGCATCCAGGAATCGTGGCTTGGGTCCGGTCGGCACCGTTCCAATGACCCGATCCTTGTCGGCGTCGACAATGGTGACCTGCGCCCCAGTTGGTCTGGTGACCCACAGAAAACCATCGCCGTAAGTTACATTCAGAGAGCCCTGTGGCACCGGGATTCTCTCTGTGATGCGCAGTGCACTGGGATCAATCCGCGCGAGCGTCGAACGTCCATCAACGACCAACCAAACACTATCGCGACTTACTGCAATTCCACCTTCGCGATCAGCCGGTCCAGCTTCCGGCACCATCGCGACACCGCGTGTCCGCAAGTCCACTCGCGCCAACGCGTTCGGTTTGGCACAAAGTGGCACCCACAGCCCGTCGAATCCGACTGCAAGGCCCGCACACGCTTCCCCCGGAAGGGCAATCGCGGCGGTGACCGTGTTTGAGCGTGGATCAATTTGAGCCACGCCCTCAGGACCGGTCGTCGCAACCCAGACAGCATCGTCAGTCATCGCAACCCAATCTGCCGTTTTGCCGAGGTGGATCCGGGCAACAGGGGTCAATTCGGAAATGGGATGGCGAAGCGCCGCAGGAACATCTGCCGCTGCATTGCCGAGTGCCATGGGAATCAGGGAAAGCAGTACCAGCGCCGCGGCCGCAGCTCGAGAAGTGGCGCTGACGAGATCTTCCATATTCCTCAGCCAGATCAACCGAGTGGGATTCTCAAGTGATTGAAGCACATGGAGGCTCACAAAGACCAGGGGCTTCAACTAGAATCCTCACAACGCTCCCCCAACCGTCGAGAGCACCACGTGAAAAAGCTCAAACACGAAGCCGATTTATTCAAGGCCGCGTTACTGGCCGGGGTCGACTATGCCGAGGCACGCAAGGCCGTTGAGTTCGAGCCCACCGACTCGGCCAGCGCGAAGGCCCTGTACGTCTATCGATTGCTCGTACACGACAAGGTCATCACGCCCATGCCCGAAGACCAGGTCAGCGAGAAGACCGTTCGACATCGCCTCGCAACCTGGTACGCGCACCAACTGCCCGCCGGGCACCCGTTATTGAAGTAGCGACGCCGTACGAATGAAGATGGAAGATCGCAACCCATACGCACCGCCCAAGGCGCAAGTCGCCGACGTCATCGCCACAACTCAGCCCGATGGCCTGATCAAGCAGGTGGCGTTCGGTCAGAAACGCATGATCTGGGCGATCCTGTTGCAGCTCGGGGGTGTCGCTCTGAGTGCCTTGAGCGCCCTTGTCGGAATCGGACCGGTCATCGACGTCGTGAACCTCGTGGTTGGGATCGTAGCCCTCGGCTTATCGATCTCCGGCTTGATGAAGACCGCTCGCGGCCTGCGGATTCACCCGGTCAACCGCGGCTTGCTGGTTGTCTGCCTGCTTCTGCCCATCGTCAACCTGGTAACCCTTCTGATCCTCAATTCCCGCGCGACCCGCGCTCTGCGGCGGGCCGGATATCAGGTTGGTTTACTTGGAGTAACGTCAGCGTAATTCCGGATCGTCCGATGTAACTCCATCACAAGCGGGTGGGGTTGGCGCTCACAGGCCCGCTGTGTGAAAGACACAGGCCGCCAGGAGTGTCGGCATGTCGCTTCGCGTAAAGACCTCGGCTTAACAGCCGCAATTTGAAGACACCGCGGGCTCGCCCGGTCAACCGTCGCAGCGTTGGGGTTGAAGGCCACAGGCTCCGTGCAATACCGACGGTTCGGTCTAGCCAGGATACAGTCAAGATGCCCGCCGGCGTGGGCCGTGGCCAGTCCGCGAGGAGTCCCTGCAGGTAGCCTGTATACAAACTCCCCTCATGCGCCGTGATGCTTCCAGCCTGCCTCATGCGGCTCGACGCCTCGAGGCCGCGACTTAGGAGAGCCCGGTCTGCGTCAGTGCCGCTGTGAGAGAGCTCGATGACATGCGCGCTGAGCAATGCGGCGTTCAGAGTCAGCCTGTCGTCGGCAGGCTTCGCATCGACCAGATGCTTCACGACCTGCACCGCATTTCGATAACCATCGAGGGCATCGACGTGTCGATGTTGCTGATCATAGAGGCGCGCCAGTGCTGCCCACGCTGAGTACAATTTCTCCTGCCAGCGAGCCTGCAACGGCTCAGCCGTCACCAGCCGGTTCGCCATGGCGATCGCTTGCTTGTAGTGCCGCGCCGCCATGACCGGATGCCCCTCTTCAGTCAAGATCGACCCGATCTGCGCATTAATGAATACAAAGTTGCATTGCCAGAAAGTGCCGGCATTGGCAAAAGCGTACTTGCGGGCAATTTGCGCCGCCTCGCGAAACAAGGTCAGGGCCTCTTCGGGATGACCCGTGTCGCGCATCTGGATCGCCATCGCTATGAGGCATCTGAGGAGCTTGGGCTGCCATAGTCCGTCGCCAGGGGCATGTTCGGCAAAACTGCGCGCGCGCGCGAGGGCTTGCTGGTACCGCGCCAATGCTGCATCCAGCGACTTCTCGGCGGTCAACTGCTCGGCGCTGTGGATGTCATTCCACCACAGATCGACCTGCCACTCTTTGTCGTTCGGATCGATCGAGACGAGACGCTTCAGCAGCGCATCTGTCGTACGGTATTCGTCAAGCGCCCCCACTGGATCGTTCAGCGCGGCCCGGCCATCTCCCAGCCTCGCGTGGATCACCGACAAGGCATGCCGGTATTCGGCCGAGGACGGGGCCGTCTCGAGCAACCCCGTGACGAGTTGTAAGGCAGTTTGCCACTCGAGCATCGCCGCCGACGGCTGCTGCCTGGCCATGAGCAGATTGCCGAGGTTCTCGTGTGTGTACAGCCGCCGCGTTTGCAAAGCGGAATCGTCAGGATACTGCGAGGAAAGCTCGTCATAGATGCGTAGAGCTTCTCCAAGAGCTGCCCGTGCAGCGCCGAATTCGTCATTGTCGGCCTTGCTCTGAGCTATCAGCTCCTGTGCGAACGCCTCGTTGAGCCGCCAGGAGACCCCGGAGGACTCATTCGCCGCGTTCTTCCTGGCAAACTCCAGAGCTTTATTGAAGGTCAGCAACGCGCTACTTGCGTCAAATCCGTGCCTTTGACGCGCGAAGGCGAGATCGGCGGAGACCGCCAGCAGGTCGTGCTGCCATTTCGGCTCATCCTGCTTGACGGCAACCAACGCGACGGAGAGAGTGAGGGCGGCCTCAAACTCGCTCATGGCCTCCGGCACATTCCCCAAGGCCAGCCATGCGTATCCCATCGATCTGTGGATGGAGAGGAGGTCACGCTCACGCTCGGAGTCGGTGGGACTGGCAGCCGCCAGCGTAGATCGGATCCGCAAGCTTTCCTCGAAGTGGGCACGTGCCTCATCGAGGTGATCTTGCGCCATCGCGACCCTTCCGATGGCATGGTTGCTCGCGGCGAGAGATCTTTGCCAGCCGGCATTGCCCGGATCACGGGCCGCTTTCACGCTCGCCTCGTCCCGGGCGCGGGAATACAGTCTCATCGCGTTAGTATTGTCGCCGACCTCGAGAAACAGGTCGCCTGCCTGGCCAAGCCAGCGCACGGCCTCCAGGTCAACGTCGTCCGCACGGAGCTGAAAGGCTTTCTCAAGCGACCTGGCGGCCGCCACAGGATCGGCTTGCGCAAGAGTCATGCTCGCCCGGCAAGCCGTTAGTTGTGCCGCCTCGCGTGTGAATCCAGCGACCTGGCGCTTTGCACTTTGAGCGTGACTCAATGCCGAGTCGATCGCTTGCCGCAGCAATTCGTCGGACTTCTGCGGATCATTAATCTCGAGGGCTTTCTTCAGCAGCTCGCCCGTACGCGGGTCGGCCCTTAGTGAACGAAGTGTGGCGCGCGATTGCGCGTATTTCTGTGCCTGTTCGGCGAGTCGTTGCGGCCACTCGTTGCGCGCCACTTTCCGACCCCGGAGGCGTGCGAGGAAGGACTCTACGGCTTCGTCAGACAGCGCGTTAGTGTCGTTCTTTCGTTGCGCTGCAACCAGAGCGTTCAGTGCAGCAGTCAGCGCCTTTATCAACCGCTCATGCTCCTCCCCTTGAGCCTTGATTACACGCTCAATATCTAAAAGTGTAGGTCCGCCCACGTGGATGTTAATGGTCCCTCCGCTCATGACGCCAACGCCGCCCGGTCCCGACGCGTTGGCATTGACGGCTGGACCCGCCGAGGGCGCGTTGGCAAGGACGGGCGCGACGCAGAGGAAGCAGAGGTAGAGCGCGACGAACGGTCTCATGGTGGCGAGGCCTTGGTTGAGGAATTACTTCGGGCGGGCGGGCTCTGCGGAGCGGGCATTGAAATATTGACTGAGCCACCACTCATGTAGGCAACACTGCCGGGACCACTGGCGATGGCGTTGATTGACGTGGTTGCGACAGGCTTGCTATCAGGTTTTGGGGGACGCTCTGCGCTCGGAATGAAATGCGCTATCACGGTCCAGAGCACACCGGCTCCAGCAATCACAACGGAGCTGAGAGCCAACCAGTCTTTTGGGGTCCGTCGCCGCTGCTTCGGCATTGTCTACTACTCCGTATCGCTACACGCTACATCATAGCGAACGGATCAACGCAGCACGGCGAACCGGTCAACATACGTGCGAATGCAAAGCAAAAAAACTTGGAATCCTAAGTGTTGGATCTCCTGAGATCCCACAAGCTTCACGCTGCGAGATTTGCGCGAGCATCAGTGCTGGCCGGTATGAATCATACCGCACTGCCCGCCAAGCTTTAAATGGGCGCACTCGAACTTCACAAACATACTGAGTGGCCAGATGAATGGATATTGGTATGTTCCAGCGACAGTCAACCTGGTTACGCTTGGGTGGTGCTTTATCAGTCACGTGTCGCGGTGCGTGAGGAATGACACGTTGGGAATTACGGAGCGGACGAACCACCGAGGCCAAATCGACCCGACGACGGGGTGAGCGGCGCAGGCGAGCACCCGCAGGTCGCCGGCGCACCCGGACCGGCACCTTTAATGGTAGGCTCCTGGCCCATCACGGCCACAGCTTTGACTTGAATGAGCCCAAAATTCGTTGGTGTGACCGGCCTGCCGCGTGCGGGCTCAACCCTGCTGTGCCAGCTACTGGCACAGCATCCGGACATTCACTGCGAGGGACACAGCTCACCGCTGTGTAACGCCTTGCTCGGCATGCGCCGGATGGTCAGCGACGACACCTTTTTCCTGTCGCAGCTCGATCAGGAATTCGAGCGCGGTTACGCCCACCTTACCTCGGCTATGCGTGGTTTCTTACGTGGTTGGTATCACGACTGCGAGCGTGCCATGGTGGTGGACAAGAACCGTGCCTGGCTGCATGCCGTCGAGCTGCTGTTACACCTCGAGCCGGATGCAAAGCTGATTGTGTGCCTGCGGGAGCTCGGACAGATTTATGGCTCGATCGAGGCGCAGCACCAACGCACGATTCTGATCGACTTCATCGATCACCTGGCCGACTACGACCGGTTCGGCCGCGCCGACATGTTATTCGCCAAAGACAAGACGATCGGTGCGCCACTGGTCTCGCTGCATGCCGTGCTGGATTTGCCCAAAGCCGTGCAGGAGCGCCTGTACTTTCTGCGCTTCGAGGATCTGATGGCGCAACCGGCGGCCTGCATGTCGCATGTTTTTAGCTGGATGGGACTGTCACCCTGCCGGATCGACCCGGAGCGAATCGCCTCGGGACCCCAGGAAAGCGACAGTCACTACCACATGAAATACCTGCACAAACGCGCGCAGGGGATCGCTCCGCCACAGCATCATGAGATCTCCCCGCGCATCCAGGCGCAGATCGAAAGCGCCTGGAGCTGGTTTTATCAGCTCTACTATCCGGGCAAGGTCAGCCAGACGCCCCCGGCCCGGTCCTAAATTCCCTTGCTGATTTGCGCCCAAACACGGACCGAGCTCGTGCTGCCGAGCAGCTCCGGGCGCGAGCCGATCGGGGCGGCGACCGTGACACCGGCGGTCCACTGATCGGGCCCGGCCCAGTTCAATCCAACCCCCGCGCCATTCAGGCTCGCCGTGTTGGGACCGGAAGCGAACACCCTCTTGTTGACGGTCAGGTGCGCGTCATCGACGAAGGCGATTGTTTGCCACTGGCCGTGCCAGTGCTGTGGATACGTATGACGCAGCTCGGTGGTGAGCTGCCAACCAGTGTCCCCCGTTATGGCACTTACATCGTAGGCACGTACAGATGTCGGCCCGCCTAGCACCAGCTGTTGTGACGGGTCCAGGTTGCCGTGAGTCCACTGTCCGCCCAGCTCCAGATACAGCGCATCGTTGGCATCCAGCCCCTGCAAGCGCGCCACGTTCAGATTCCATTTCGAAAAGCGGCCTTGTGTGTCCGCAGCCAGGGCATCGGCAGCCTCAGCAGGCGCATCGTCGAAGCCGACGTGACCGTAGGTGCCGCTAGCCGCCCACGTGTTCACCGCTCCTGCCAGCAACCCATCGCGGACGTCACCGGTCAGACTCGCTGTCACATTGTCCAGGTGCCGGCGGGTCTCGATATCGCCTACCCCGATGTCGTCATTCAATTTCAGGTGGTCGTACTGCACCTGCGCATAAAGGTTCACATTGCGGCTGCGGACGAGTGGTTGTTTTAGAAAGACGGTGCCGTCCTGTGCGGTACCGTGTCCATCGAGGTCCGATAACTTTCCGCCGAGACGGTAGTGGAGTGCCGAATACCCCGCGCCCAGCCGGGTGCCTTCCCCGTTGAGCAATGCATCGTAGGACAGGCGGCCGTAGTTCATACCGCTGCCTGAGCTCAACACGCTGAACCCCAGGACATCCCCCTGGTGCAGCGGTTCGAGCACACCTAAATTGCCGCCGACTCGAGCTCGCCCGGTGTACCGGTCACCGCCATCATCCAGCGTCACATTACCAATGACCCGCGCGGCAGACCTGGCCTCGATCTGGAGATCGGAACTACCCACTTCAGCGCCAGGCCTCAGGGCCGCGTTCACCAACAATCCGGGGATATCGGAGAGCAGCAGCAGGCTGCGATCCAATTGCGCTTGGGATACCACCGTGCCGCTCTTGAGTTGAGCGAGAGTTGCATCGATGAGCCCGCTACGCACATCGCTTTGGTTATGCACGATCACCTTGCCGTAGCGCGCTTCAATGATCTCGATGTGTACCACGCCATCATGCATGGTCTGCGCCGGGACGATCGCCCGGGCCAATGGATAGCCATGCGCGTGGTAGTAGTCCGTAATGCGCCCAGCCAGGACGGCCAACTCGGGAAGAGTGATTCGCTGACCTTCCCCACTCGCCACCAGCGCATGCAGGGTCTGTGTCCCTATGTGGGTGTTGCCGGCAATTTCGATGCGCGAGACCTGGAACGGCACGCTCGGTGGCAGCGATGCCGGCGAAGCCTGCTCGATGCGCAGCCCGTTATCGTTGGACGCGGGCGCCGGTGGTGGTGTTGGTTGTGCCTGCTGCAGGATCGTGCCCGCATTTGGCGGCGGTGGCGCAGCGGCCGCCAGCGCCGGTGGCACTGAGCAAACACCGACGAGCATAGCCAACAGGGGCCGTCGGGCCTTACGTGCGAACAAATGGTTTCTCACAGAAGTCTTCTTTTAATGGGTACTGGCCGCGGTGCCGGGCAATCTGACACCTTGGTTCTCAATGACCAATTTGCCCTTGCCGTTGAGATCTATCGACGTCTCGACCACGGTTTGATTGCTGGATCCGCCGCCAGCCGAATTCGAAGGTGTGCCAGCGACTGAGCTGCCGCTCGAGACGCTGGCCGACCCACCGGCCGCGAGGGTCGGCCCATCCCCGCTGGGGGCGGGCGTGCTGGTCGTCGGCGAAGCACCGATCGGTACTATGCCGACGGCCAGCGTCGGGCCGGAGACCGGCGCCGGGAGAGTAATGCTTTCGAGCCCCGCGACTGCTGGGGGCGTTGTAAACGCAACGGGCGCAGGCGGTGCGACAGGGGGAGGCGTGACCACTGGAGGCGCCGCCGTCAAAGTGAGCGCCGTCGCATTGCCAGCATCTTGGGTAAACACGTAGTTCGCGGCTGTGAGCCCGCCACCATCGATTGCATAAGAACCCGCCGCGCTCGAACCCGTAGCACCCGTCGTCCAACTCAGGGCTCCGGAGGTGGAATTCCCAAGCGTATCTCCCGTCACGAAGCCGCTGACTGTTCCAGACAGGCCAGACGGAGTCGTGCCGGATACGCTGGTAGCCGCCGTTGCGTTGTAGGTCAGAGTTGCCTGAGCGATGTTTGCAGTCAGCCCGGTGGGCTGCGCCAGCGTGTAGTTGCCCGCCCCAGCACCGCCGAGACTGTCCGATGTCGTTATCGCGACGCCGCTGCCCGCATTTGGCGATACAAAGGCGCCCGCCTGCGTCAGAGTCACCGCGTCGGAGCCAATGACGCCCGAAAGTGCGCCACCGGTGAGACTGGCCGCCGTGGTTCCGTCGTACACCTTGTTGGCGACGTTGGTGCCGGTTACGGTCAGCAACGCCGGTGTGATATTGGCGCTCAGGCCGCCAGGCTGCTGCGAAATTGTATAGTTACCAGCCGCCGCGCCACTGAGACTGTCAGATGCCGTTACCGCAATGCCGGTGCCGGCATTCGACGATGCAAAAGCGCCCGCCTGCGTCAAGGTCACCGCGTCAGAGCCAATGACGCCCGAAAGTGCGCCACCGGTGAGGCTGGCCATCGTGGTTCCGTCGTACACCTTGTTGGCGACATGCGTACCGGTCACCGTCAGAGACGCCGGGGTGATGTTGGCACTCAGGCCGGTGGGCTGCGCGATCGTATAATTAGCGGCCCCCGCGCCACCGAGGCTATCCGACGCTGTTACCGCAACTCCGGTACCCACATTCGGCGACGCAAACGCGCCCGTCTGCGTCAGAGTCACAACATCAGAGCCGATGACGCCCGAAAGTGCGCCACCGGTGAGACTGGCCGCCGTCGCTCCGTCGTACACCTTGTTGGCGACGTGCGTGCCGGATACCGTCAGTGTCGCTGGGTTCACCGTGAGCGAACCATCGACGTAAGTGATGACGTAACCCATCTGGCTGGAGTACAGCCCTTGCGGCGTAATGGAATAGGTTGCCACGTTGACAGCCCCCTGCCAGGTGCCCCCGTAGGTCAATGAGCCCAGCAGGTTGCCCCCGACCGGCGTAACCGAATAGCTCACACTGGTTCCGCCTGAATAGGCCGAGCCATCGTACGTCTTAGTGACATCGCCGGCCGTGATGGTCAACGGCGTCATGAACGTCCGCAAGAGTGGGTTGGTATTGCCCTCGTAAATCGCCCAAGTGCCGGCGAAATCCCATCCGGAGTAGCTGTTCTGGTGCACCATCTGAGCCGTGGTCAGCGGCGAGCCGAAGGCCGAGGTGCTTTGCCCCGAGGTTTGTGAGTTCCAGAAGCTGTTGGTGACCGTGGCACCGCCGTAGGTCGCTCCACCGATCAAACCACCGATTTGCGAGCCGGTTCCTGAGACCGATCCGGTTGAATAGGCGTTGTGGACGATGACTTCGTTGAGACCCATGAGGCCGCCGGCCTGGCCATTGGTGACGGAAACGGCGCCTGTCGCGTAGACGTCGCTGCTGGTTCCCCCGAAGTTGACACCAACAAGACCGCCTATCGCGTGATTGCCCGAGACCGCTCCCGTGGCGAAGCTGCTCGTAACGTCTCCACCGTAGTTGATGCCTACCAGTCCGCCCGCTCGCCTCCCGTAGTTCCCCGTGCCGGTAACGGTTCCTGTGGCGTAGCTGTCGCTGATCGTGCCACTGTGGAAACGCCCAACCAGCCCTCCAAGCGCATAATTCGAGCTGGTCACGCTACCGGTCGCATAGCTGTTGGCGATTGTCCCGTCGCTTTGTCCGACCAGCCCCCCAATGGCGCCACCGCCCTGCGCGCTCGCAGAGGAATGACTGTTGGATATCGTTCCGTAGGTAGCGGGGACAGCAGGGGTGGGAGGGATGAAGGGGGGATCGCCAGGATCAGCGGGGGTACCTGCGATGCCGTTGACTCCGACGAGACCACCAACGATGCTCGAACCGCGCACAGTTCCCGTAGAGTAGCTATTCGAGATGGTACCGCCGTAATTTGCCCCCGCCAGCGCGCCGACGGACTGGCCTCCGGTTATATTGGCCCCAACCACTCCGACATTCGCGATCGTGCCTGATACACCCACGGTGCCGAACAGGCCGGCATTATTTAGTGAGCTGTTATTGATCGTCAGACCATTGATCGTGTGACCGAGCCCATTGAACGCGCCCGCGAAAGGACTGCTCGCGGCTCCCACCGGTACGAAGCCGGTGGTACCGACCCACACATCACTACTGGTGGCCGTGGCCGCCGCATCGATGTCGGCGCCCAGCGAGTAGTTGGCCGACGGCGCCATCGCCATCAACTGCAGCTGGTCCGCATTGGTAATCGTGGTCGCATACTCGGACGCCAACATCGGGTAAGTCGCGCCACTCGCGCCAGCCGCGTTGTTCAGTGTTCCGTCGCTATCCACCATCACCCAGTTGTTGCCTGACGCGCCCGGTGTCGTGGTGAAGTTGAAGCCGGAAAAATTGGCCGCCGTCCGCATCTGGGTCGTGGTCAACCCCGTACCGCCGCCGGCCGAAGTCGCCTGCCCGGAGGTCGTGACATTCCAGAAACTGTTGGTGACGGAGCCGTGAGACGCACCCAGGGAGTAAACATTCCCGACCAGTCCGCCAATATTGTATGAGCCCGACACCAGCCCCGTTGAGTAGCTATTGCTGACCGGGCCGATCAGGGCGCCGACGAGTCCACCGACCTGGGCCCGGTTACTGCCAGTACTGGCCACCGATCCCGTAGCGTAGCTGTTGGCTATCGAGCCGTAACCGTTGCCAACCAATCCGCCGACATCCGCCGCGGTGGAAGTCACGGCGCCCGTCGCGTAGCTGTTACTGATTTGGGCGGCGCTGTGATTACCGTAGCTTCCGTTGTTGCCAACGAGCCCGCCGGTGTTATAAGAGGCGTTGGTTACGGCACCCGTCGCATAGCTATTTTTGATCGCGCCGTAGTTGAGCCCCACCAGCCCGCCGACATTGTAATTGCCCGACACCGCGCTGGTTGCGTAGCTGTTATTGATCGTCCCGTAGTTCATGCCCACCAGCGCACCAGTAGACGTGCGGCCAGTTACGCTGCCACCGGCGAGTCCTACGTTCTGCACTACACCCGAGGCGCCCACCGTCGCGAACAGTCCGACGTGATAAGAGAATGGTTCAACGATACTGATATTGGCGATGCTATGGCCCAGACCGTCGAACGTACCGATGAAGTCGCTGCTCGACCCGATCGGCGTGAACCCCGCGCCGCTGTTCCAGCTCGCAGTGGCGGAAGCGTCGATGTTGCTACCCAACGCGTAGTGGCCGGATACATCTGCGTCCATACCTTGGAGATCCGTGCCAGTCGTACTCCCTTGCGCGCCCAGGCTGTTGATCACCGTATACGCCTGCCCGGCGATCGACAAAGTGGGATGGGCACCGGATAAGGTGATGCTGGAGCCGTTGTTCAGGGCGAACACGCCGGTCCCGCTTGCA
>Ga0134126_10000330_pt1 | contig 62046 bp, 57 predicted proteins | sample KB31752_FD_96881 | JGI IMG/M metagenome (GOLD analysis project Ga0134126, IMG submission 96881) | Terrestrial soil microbial communities with excess Nitrogen fertilizer from Kellogg Biological Station, Michigan, USA - KB3-175-2 | ecosystem: Environmental > Terrestrial > Soil > Unclassified ...
CCACCGTAGATTTTACTGCTACAAGAATATATGAGCCTGTTGCACGAGACACTGTTTGTTGCCTTTTTGGTGGGGGGGGGGGGGGTGGTAACGTGAAAGTGACGTTATTTTTTCAATTAAGTGTTAGTCCTATAAAATTAAAATACTGATGCCAGCGCCACATACTTAACAAATAATACTGCCTTCAAATAATATACAACTATTTTGCCGCTTAAATCTAATTTTCACGCCAGATTTATCCGAATATGTAGTATAATATCTAGTTATTTTGATAATAATGCAAGCTAACTGCTGTTTTAATCTCATGTCTTCTCGGAACCAAGGATAATTGCAGCATAACCGCTAATCAAAAGGAGATATTAATTGATAGATGAATTAGAAAAATTACAGAAACAGACAGTACTTGATTTGTACAAAGAACAATTTAAAAGAGTTTTGGATGGTCATTATTCAAATCAAGCTAATACAGACAAATTAATCATTACAATATTATTTGCTGAGATTGGGTTCTTGACTCATTATATTACTGTCATTAAGAATATACACATTTGGTATGGGATTCCAATTCTAATTGGTATAATTGGAATTACAATAGCTTTAACCTCATATAATTTTAGCAAGAAGCTATTATCATATGAAGAAAGCCGACTGGAATTAAAAATCACTCAATTTGTTATATTAAAACAACCAGATGAAGAAAATGAAGAAGCAAAAAATACTGAAAGTGTTTTCCTTGAATTGTCTGATAAAACTGGTGCGTTAATTAGACAATTAAATTTTTGGATGTATTTATTTCTCGCATTAACCACACTATCTAGTATAATTACCATATATATTATAAAAATTTATTACTAAGGAGCAAAATGATGTTTAAAAAAAGTAATTCGGAAAAATCGGCTTATGATTTTGATCCACGATTTGGTAGGCATGATCCCAGGGAATCGCCATTAGGAAAGGCAGCTGACGCATTACTAGAAAGGATGCGGAAACAACATAATCCACAACCTGCATCTGGCGATAATAAGCCCACAAAAAAACCTTAATTATGGGTACGCCAAATTAATATAATTCATTAATTACCACACTATTTTTCCTTTGAATATATTTTTTCTGCCTGATCCTGACAATATCCAGTATAATGCAGGATATTTTTATTATGAAATTGGCAGATATGGTAAAAAGAAATCACTTAGCGCATAGCTTAAAAACCCGGCATATCCTCATGATTGCCTTGGGTAGTGCCATTGGTACCGGCTTATTCTTTGGAGCTGGTGAATCAATTAAACTAGCAGGCCCATCAATACTTCTATCCTACGCTATCGGTGGGATTATCATGTATATTGTTATTCGCGCTCTTGGTGAGATGACTGTTCATGAACCAAATGCTGGTTCATTTAGTCATTATGCCTATACCTATATAGGTAATTATGCCGGATTTATTGCTGGCTGGAACTACTGGTTTAATTATATAATAGTCTCCATGCTTGAACTAACCGCAACGTGCATGTTTCTTGATTTTTGGTTTCCACATGCCAGTCATTGGTTGATTGCATTAAATATCTTAATTTTATTTACCGTAATTAACCTGATGAATGTTAAGTTATACGGAGAGTTTGAATTCTGGTTTGCCGGAATTAAAGTTGTTGTTATTATTGCCCTGATTATTCTTGGTCTATATCTGATTATAAGTAGTAATAATGATGTCCACAATAGCACCAGCATTAATAACCTATGGTCATATGGCGGCTTCTTTGCACATGGATATAATGGCTTCTTACTCTCCTTTGTGGTGGTTATCTTTTCCTTTGGCGGTACAGAATTGGTTGGGATTACCGCAGGCGAAGCAGAAAATCCACATAAAACTATACCAATGGCAATTAATGGCATAATCGTACGCATCATAATTTTTTATATAGCAACGCTTGCCATTGTTTTATGCTTATACCCGTGGAGTAAAATTGATAGTAATATCAGCCCTTTTGTTGATGTATTTAGTAAAATAGGTATTCCAAAAGCTGCTGCAGTTATGAATTTTGTAGCAATTACCGCAGCACTATCTTCATTAAATAGTGGTATTTATGGTACAGCACGTATGGCATATGGTTTATCCAAACAGCATAATGCACCAAAAATTTTGGGGCGCTTAAGCAGTAATGGAATACCCTATATGGCAACTTTATTTTCATTATTCTTCATTTTTATTACTGTTATTCTAAATTATTTATATCCAAAGCAAGTATTTGGCATTTTATTGGCAATAGCTACCCTTGCTGCCATAACCAATTGGATAATAATTTTAATTACCCAGATTGTCTTTAGAAGAAAAGTTGGAGCAGCTAATATTAAATATAAGATGCCACTATATCCACTTACTTCAATTATTGCTATTATATTTTTTATAATAATCATAATTACTATGACTCAGATGAAAGACATGGCCATGGCTATATATATTGCACCAGTTTGGTTATTGGTATTATCTATTGGGTATTGGCTAAAGAATAGAATAACTTCCCCACCCCGTCAGGCACAACCTGCCACCCCTCCAGAGGGGAATTAGCGTTATGGGAATTGCATCTGAGAGTTAAAAATTAAAATTCAAAAAAGGAGAAATAATGAGTGAGGTTAAATTACGTCATAAATTAAAAAATCGGCACTTACAAATGATTGCCCTAGGTGGTGTTATTGGTTCCGGACTATTCTTTGGTTCAGCTAAATCTATCCACCTTACCGGACCATCAATTATACTCGCCTACCTATTAGGCGGCCTGGTGATATATATTATCATGCGCGCCTTAGGTGAAATGACAGTAGATAAACCAAGCTCAGGTTCTTTTAGTGAATATGCACATAACTATGTCGGTCCATATGCCGGATTTATCTCAGGTTGGAGTGCCTGGTTTGAATATACTATTGTATGCATGGTTGAATTAACTGCAGTAACTGTATTTTTTGATATGCTGATACCCGGTGTTCCCCATTGGCTACTTGGACTCGGAATTTTGGTCTTTTTTACTCTTATTAATTTACTTAGTGTTCGGGTATTTGGTGAATTTGAATTCTGGTTTGCCGGAATAAAAATAGCTGCAATTATTCTGATGCTGATCTTTAGCGCTTACCTAATCTTCTTTAAACATGGCATAAACCCTGACGTAGCACAATACTCCAACCCTAATTTATTTTTTGCCGGAGGCTTCAGTGGATTTCTAACCTCCTTAGTTGTAGTTATTTTCTCCTTTGGCGGAACAGAGTTTGTGAGTATCGCTTCCGGCGAATCAGAAAATCCCAAAAAAAATGTACCAAAAGCAATTAACGGTGTACTTATCCGTATAATTTTGTTTTATATTTTAACGATGACGGCAATCATTCTATTATACCCATATCAAAAATTGGCAACCAATATCAGCCCATTCGTTGACGTATTTAACAAAGTTGGTTTTCATTATGCAGCACTTGCTATGGATGTTGTGGCAATTACCGCAGCATTATCTGCATTTAATAGCTGTATGTATAGCGCATCCCGGATGTTATTCAATCTATCGCATCATGGCTATGCCCCAAAAAGTCTGGCACAAAATCGTGTGGGAAGTACGCAGCATGTTCCGGTTAAAACTATTTTATGTACTAGTGCTTCGGTAGTAATTGCAGTACTCATAAATTATTTATTTCCAGAAAAAGCATTTATGTATTTACTGACTGTTGCTACCAGCGCAATTTTGATTGTGTGGTTTATGATTTTAATCACCCAGATGTATTTCCGTAAACAAAAAGATGTTTCAAGTTTGGCTTATAGATTAAAATTATTTCCATATAGTAATATCTTTGCAATAATTATTTTACTTCTGGTAATGGGTAAAATGACACATATGCATGATATGAAATTAAGTGTATATGTTACCCCGCTTTGGATTGTTATTTTATCTATAATTTATGTACTGAATAAAAAGAAATCATGACCGGTAGTTTAGTCATTCATGAAGTAACCAATGCTCTTGATGCTCCTCTAAAAGAGTCATCAAGTATCAAGGCAACAAATGATATTGAGGCAATACAGGTTTGGCTTACTGAATTTCAAAATAGCCCACATACTTTCATCTCTTATCGTCAGGCTGCTGAACGTTTTTTAATGTGGTGTATGCAAAACAAACTAACCATGGCAGAACTTAGTCGTGAAGATATTTTGGGTTATCAATCATTTTTGCAATCACCAACACCAGCTGCCTTTTGGTGCGGCCCATCCAAGCCCAGACATGACCCAAGTTGGCGTCCATTTGTTAAAGGATTAGCTAATTCCAGTATACGATTAAATCTGCAAATCTTAACCACTATGTACGAATATTTAGTCCAAAGTGGTTATTTGACTTTAAATCCGTTTAAACTAATTAAGCGTAAATCTGCCAGACTAACAATAAATAAGGGTGTGGAACGCTATCTGACCCATAAAGAACTGGATTATATATTGGCGTATATTAATAATATGCCAAAACAAACTGAGCTGCAGATTCGGACTCACCATAGAATAAAATGGATATTCTCTTTGCTATATTTATCAGGATGTAGGCGTAATGAAATAGTTAATGCCAAAATGAGTGATTTTGTCAGAAAACAAGGTAACTGGTGGCTAAAGGTTATTGGTAAAGGGAATAAATATGGTGAAATTCCAGTTACCAATGATCTGCTTCTGGCTCTTATTGATTATAGAAAGAGTATTGCCCTCCCCGACTACCCTGTTTTTTCTGAAACGAATATTTCATTAGTCAATAATTTACAGGTATCTCCAGGTAAATACATTGGTATAACAGATTCTATGCTGTATAAGATAATTAAAAATACCTGTAGCGAAATTTCTAATTATGTTAAACTCACAGATCCAGGTGCAGCTTTTGTTATACAGCAGGTATCAACGCACTGGCTTAGACATACATCAGCCACACATCAAGTAGATGCCGGGATTGATATTCGGGTCGTAAAAGAAAATTTACGCCATAGTTTATTAGAAACCACGATGAAGTACCAACATACTGAAAGTGATGCCAGACATCAGGAAACTAACAAAAAATTTGGAATTAAGTAATTAATATGATGAATCAAAATAAAGCTCTATGGTATGCAAAAAAAATCATTGCTCAGATTGTAACCGATGTAGTAAACCTTGAGGATATAAACTACACTGTTCCAGAAGTCCAAACTCTTTTGGATGGGGTTACCGTTGGTGGACATAAGATACAAGATGAATTAATAACTCTAAATCAAATAAAGGCATGGAAATTTTTATTTAACTGTATAGAAAATCATACTTTTACTGTTAGCAGGCAGTTCGTTTTGCAACTACATAATCTTGTTGCTTGTAAAGAAGCCCTGAAATGGGGTGAATTCAGGGACAAAAATGTATTTATATCCGGCACAGATTATATGCCGCCAAAGCCAGATGAATTAGATAAACTCTGGAATGAATTAGAGCAAGAAACAGAACTGTTATTAAATTTAGACAATAAAGCAAAAACAGATTTTGTCTCATCGCTAAAAGAAACTAATCTCTATCGTGCAGCCATTAATTTATTTGCCAAAATGGCAAGAATACAATTTTTCTTCGATGGAAATAAGCGCACTGCCCGCATGATGATGAGTGGACTGTTATTGGCTAATTATTACCCAATGATTAATGTTTCCGCAGCGCGGAAGCTTGAATTTAATCAAACAATGATTGGATATTACAATAGTGAACAATTGAATCCGGTTTATAGCTTTTTAGTTTCTTGTTTGCATCAATCGGTGGTAGATGAATTTGAGCTTTATGATTTACATTTATTTATAAAAAATGATAATTTAAATTAATTTCATAAAGTTACAATTTGGTATTAATAATAAATTTTTTCTCCAAAAACACAGATACTTTTGCTGCACTTATTTTATTTACTTCGTTAAAAACATGCGGGTCAACTGAAGTAAGATTATAATTTGTCCGTATATGTTTGCCAATATAAATTAGAAGCTTTGCAGCAACCTCTGCATCAGCTTCTGCCCTATGTGCCTTACTCTTAAAGTCGATACCTAGAGATGTTGATAAATTTGTAAGTTTATAACTAGATAATCCAGGGAAAATCCGGCGTGATAGTTTTAATGAGCAAAGTAAATTCGCAGAATGTGGCATTAATCCTAATCTTCTATTTTCTGAGTGCAAAAATTTTGCATCAAAGCTCGCATTATGCGCCGCTAAAATATCAGTTCCAATAAACTGCATCAATTTGGGCATTACGATTGAAGCACTTGGTGCCGTATTGACCATTGCTTGCGTTATACCAGTTAACTCGGTAATGAAGCGTGGTATACGGACATTACAATTTATTAGTGAAACAAATCTATCAACAATTTTATCCTTAACAATACGCACAGCAGCAACTTCAGTAACTCTATCACCAAAATCAGGACTTAGCCCTGTAGTCTCAAAATCCAGCATTACAATAGGTTTATCAAACATCTATATCTTCCGTTTTGTTTTCTTAACATGAATTATATTTTAACTATTTAAACCAACGGGTAAACTCATTAGCCCAATAGCTTACCAATTTTTTCCAGTTTGACTTTGAGTGCTTTATTTTCAAGTTCTAGTAGTTTAATTTTATCTAGTAACAATTCATTATTTTCTTTAGACTTACCTTCTGGTAAACATTCTAATTGCAAATCACCAATCTCGGCTTCAATATCATCGTTATCTCTAATAATATATATATTATTTTTGCCTTCAACCATATTATTTAGCGTAATGATTCGTAAGAATTTTTTTTCTTGAAATACCTTCTTTAGATTTTTAGGTAAAGTAAAATATATACTACATTGATACATAGTCTTGGGTTGTTTTAAGGTTTTTGTGTTTGTCATGCCATAATTTCCTTCGTTATCCATTAAGACCGTGATTGTACCATTAAACATGGATTAATTTGTAGGATACACAGCAGCATTATTTTTATGTTTTATGGAGTTTTTAGGTATGTATTTAAGAGTAGGAGTTTTATAAATGTTATTTGAAATATAGAGCATAATTCACTATGCCCGCATAATAGTGAATTAGAGTGTATTTACCCTAACAAAATTGTATCACAAAAAAAGTTTGGTTTATCGGTTACAGTACTTTGTTACGTTCTTTGGATTTGGTGCAGCATGTGGTTGATAAGTATTGAAATTTGCATTGTATGGCACAAAGTTAAGGAAATTATTCATTGCCACATAAATTTGGCTTAAGCCAGGTTCTAAAAGTATCGTAGCATGGTTACCATCTACATTAAACACATCTACTTTTTCTATATACTGACTCCACCCATTTGTTCTATCCTCTATATTTGATGAGTGCATTCTGTCTAATTCTTTTGCTTTAAACAATACTACAGGAACATCGAATTTATTTGGTTTATATGTCGTTAATATCTGCATTAATCCCCAACGGGCAACCATTAGTGTTTCAGCAGTTTTAGCATCTATATCTACATTTTGTAAATCTTTCCTATATTCAGCCTGTTCTATCATATGTCGTCTAAAGTTTTCCTCTTTACCAAATTCGTTAGAAAAATAAGCCCATGTATCAAGCATAAAAAGAGTCCTTACTGTCTTACCTGTCTTTATTAATTGTCTGGACATTTCAAACCCAATAGTACCCCCCATAGAAGAACCAGCAAATATAAACTCTCCATCAGATTGAATATTGAGGACTGCCTGTACATAGATTGTAGCAAGCTCTTCTAAACTACTAACTTGTAATAGCTGTAGACCATGTACATTAATATTTTGAATACCATAGTAGTTATATTTATCAGATAATTTATTTATCAAATCCATATAGCCTATTATATGCCCACCAACAGCATGAATAAAAAATATATTTTGCCGGGCATTAGCATTTAATTTTAAGGGAACTATACATTTTATTTCTGCAAAGCCATCATTACTTTTATCTACCATACTATTTACCAAACGAGGTGTAGGAATATGCATTAAATCATTTATGCCAATAAAAATGTTTTGTTGCTTTAATTGAGTTATTAATTTTAACGCTAACAAACTGTTACCACCAAGCTTGAAAAAATTATCATCAATACTTATTTCATCTATACCTAAAACATCACAATAAATTTGAGCTATTTGGTATTCAATTTCAGTATATGTATCTTCTAAAATCTTTATTGATTGTTTTGGTGCCTTATTTTGTTCAGAGGAATCAAATAATCTTTTATTTATTGATTCAATATCCAATTTGGATACCAGGATCTGATTGAAATTATTTTGATTTAATAATTTATAAAATACCTCACTACCTTCATTACTATTAACCACATTTAATTCAAGTATACCCAGCTTCACTTTTTTATTTTTAGTATCAGCCGCATATTTTATAGCCATGCCAGTATCTGACCAACCTGGCCAATTTATTGAGATTACGCGTGTATTTGGCAAGAATGTTTTATCAGCACTTAAATAATCTAAATAACTATTAGAGGCACAATACTCGATACGATTTATGTCACCTAATATACTAGCTAAAGATGATGTACTAATAAGATATTTAAGGGTATGCCTGTTTATGCAATTTATAATATTGTCAATCCCATATACTTTACCACTAAAAGCTTTCTTAACATTTGTTAAAGAATATTTTTCTGGTGAAATAGGGATACTTCCAGCAGTATGGATTACACCATTAATTTCATCATATTTTAACATTAAATCGTTAATTAATTTTTTTACAGATACAATATCAGCGATATCCATACAGCAAATATCTACAACACATCCCCTTGATTTTATACTATCTATAATATTAATTTGGTTTGATATATATGTTGAATCACCGGCTTTATCATATATATTATTTCTACTTACTAAAACAAACTTTACTTTATTTCTTAAGGAAATTTGGTTTGCAATTGATAAAGCAACTCCGCCTAACCCTCCAGTTATTAAAATTGTATCATTGTCTTGAATTATATTATCAGTGTCAAATGTTTGCACTTTGCTAAATTCTTCTACCCAAAATGCATTAAATTTAAATGCTAAAAGCTTATCTGTTCTAGCGTATTTTTGTGTTAGCAATACCTGATTTAAAAAATATTCTATTGAGAAAGCATCTTCGCCAATATCAACAATTAAACTAGTTATGTCAGGTAGTTCATGTCTTATATTTCTTATTGCTCCTACCATTGTTCCATTAAATGGTTGAATGTTATTAATCCCGGTAATTTGAGCTAACCCATTGGTTAGCACAATCAATGAACTTACTGAGATTTGTGACAATAGATATTGTTTAATCATAAATAAAGAATAAAAACCAAAATCCAATGGATCACCTAATATTGTTGCACCATCAATAATTGACGCACTATGAATAATCAGGTCTATAATAATCCTTTTTTCTTTTAAAAAAGCGGCTAACTCTATATAAGCATTTTCCTGTGTAGGATTAATTTTAAGCATTTTGGGATCGCGGGAATCAAAAATGTCCGTGTTATAATCAAGCATCACAAATATTGTTTTTATAGCAACTGAATTATTTTGGCTAAAATTTGGGTTAGGATTATTAGTAAAAAATAAAGCTTGGTTAATTGGTTTTATTTTATTTAAATTATTATTTAAATTAGCAACTTTTTTCCAGGTGGGAGTGCTATACCAATCATTTTGTGGTAATAAATATAATTTATTTGCTAAATCTATATTAACTTGGCTTTTAATCCAATAGGATTTACTATCGAATTGATAGCACGGTATACTTGCATTTTTTGCTTTAAAAAATATTTGATAACCAGATAAATCAATCTTATACCCATTCTCCCATAAAATACCAACAATATCCTCTGCATTTGCCAGAATTCGGCTATCCAACCTCTTTTGTTCTGATGCAGAGCTTATTAATTGAATTGCTTTAATTGGCTGCTTGGTACTTTTGGCAAAATGCTTTTTAATAAATAGACTTAATCCCTTACCTGCTCCAACTTCGATAAAAACCACTTCATCATGGTAATAATCACATAATGTTGTTATACCCTGGTTAAATTGTACCTGGCTCCTAATCTGGCGAGACCAGTACTCTGGATTGGCGGCCTCTACATTGCTTATGAAATTACCACTAATATTAGATATAAATTTCTTAGTTGGTATATTTAATGAAATATCTTTAAATATTTCATTAAACTGTCTGGCCGCATCTTCCATCATATATGAATGGTATGCATGAGAAGTCTTCAAAGTAATGCATGGGATATCTTTTTCATCCAACTGGTTTTTTAATTGTCCAATATCTTCTTTAGTACCTGCAGCTACACAGTTATCCAATGCATTTATAACCGCAATTTCACAGTTATTTTCCCTGGCATAATTGCCAATTTCTTCATAAGATGCCTGAATTGATAACATGACCCCTGGTTGCATTGTCTGCATTACCTTGCCACGGTATAGTACTATTTTTATTGCATCTTCCAGGCTAAATACTCCAGATAATACCGCAGCAACATATTCTCCAATACTATGCCCAATATAACTATCAGCATAAATATTTAAATTATTTAATAATTTAGTTAACGAATATGAAATAATAAATAAAACCATTTGTGCCCATCTGGTTTGATTTATGTCTTCATTAATTATCCCATGTATATCTGGATATAAAATCCTGGCAAAATCAATATTAATTTGCCTATTAACCAGAACAACACAATTATCAACTATATCTTTGAAAAAACTATTATTTTTATATAGATCAATGCACATATTTGCATATTGTGAACCTTGACCTGGAAACATAAAGACAGTTTTTAATTGCTTATTATTATCAATATTATTATAAATGATTTCATTTTTACTACTATTAAGCTTGCTAATTGCCTCTTCTTTTGTTTTAGCGGTTATAGCCAACCTATAATCAAAAATTTCCCGTTTTTGCTGTAATGTATAGGCTATATCTTCTAATGTTACATTATTATCCATTGCTGCCAAGAATTTAATAAATTCTTGTCTATATTTTTCCAATGATTTTTTGCTCTTGGCGCTTAACGGTAAAATATAAGCGTGCTCTTGGCGGCTATTATTTCCTAACCGCATATCAGCACTTGCCATTTGCTCTGTACCTACATTATAATCGCTGATTATTACATGAGCATTCGTACCACCTACCCCAAACGAACTAATTCCTGCAATCCTTGCTCTGTCCTTCTTTGGCAGCCATTCTTTATTCTGTTTAATTATTTCAAAATTAGTAGCGTTTATATGTAATTCTGGGTTAGCTTCATTAAAATTGATTTGTCCCGGAATAACATTATGCTGCAGCATATCGCAAACTTTAATTAATCCAGCAATTCCAGCGGCTGAATTGGCATGCCCAATGTTTGCCTTCACCGCGCCAAGAATACACTTGCCATTTTGCTTACTAATTCCTGTTTTATTTTCATTTAATGTAAAAGCTTCTTTTAAGGCCTGAATTTCAATTGGATCACCTAAATTTGTAGCAGTACCATGACATTCTACATAATCAATGTCATTTGAATTAACTCCAGCCATCTTCTGGGCATTCAAAATGCATTCTGTCTGACCAACTACTGATGGAGCTGTATAGCTAATTTTTCTATCGCCATCATTATTACTGGAATAACCCTTAATTACCGCAAGAATGTTGTCGCTATCAGCTATTGCATCACTCAAACGTTTTAATAAAACCACTCCTACTCCAGAACCACTTACAGTACCTGATGCCTCTTTATCAAAAGTGCGGCAGTGACCATCAATTGAAGCTATCATACCTTCGCGATATATATAACCAATCTGACCCGGCATTAGTAATGATATCCCACCGGCTATTGCCATATCGCATACTCTAATGGATAAATTTTTACAAGCTTCAATTACCGCTATCAAACTGGTTGAGCATGAAGTATTTATATTATTTGCCGGACCTGTCAGACCCAATAAATACGCGGCCTTGGTAGCAAGTGCATCCTTGTTATTCATACTAGATGCTTCCCATGAGTTAATATTATCTCTGTCCTCACCATTTAATAGATTATCATAAAAATATGGGTTATCACCGCTACCGGCAAATACTCCAACATTTAATTCCTTACGCTGGCAAATATAACCAGATTTCTCTAATAGATACCAACAATGTTCCAGAAATTTACGAATTTGTGGATTGGTTTGTTTTGCCTCACTACCAGATAACCCCCAAAATTGTGGATCAAATAGATCAATGTCAGGCACATGTCCACCAACAGCCACATAATTAGGGCATTGCAACAGGCTCTCTGATACCCCAAGATGACGACACTCATCTAAACTATATTCCCTAATTCCTTCTTGTCCATTTTGTATGATTTCCCAAAATCCAGACAAATTATTACATCCGGAAAATGCTCCTGAAGCTGCAATTATTGCAATATCATTATCTATCCCTGTTATTAAATGTTGGAATTTAATTTCATCATGCTTGTTATTATGAACATATTCAATAAGTTTATCAATAGTATGATATTTAAAAAAATCGGCGATTGTAATATTTTTAAATTCATTGATTACAGCAAGCTTATTCTTTAGTTTAATAATCAATATTGAGTTGCCGCCGAGTTTAAAGAAATTGTCATAAATCCCAATTTGTTCCTGCCGAATGCCAAGGACATCGGACCAAATCCTGGTAATTTGGGTTTCAAATTCATTTCTTGGAGCTACATATGTTTTTGTATTAGTAAATTCCGGGGTTGGTAATGCTTTTCTGTCTAATTTACCACTTATTGTTAAAGGCAGCTTATTCAAGTGAATTAATATATCAGGCACCATATAATTTGGTAACTTTTGACTCAGATAGTCTAAAATAGCCACTTCATCTAATTTAGTCTTAGCTACATAATACCCTGTCAAATATTTATTACCTGTTGGGTTACCATCTCTATCATAATGCTCTAAGGCCAATACAATAGCCTGTTTTACGCCCTCATAATTAGATAATTGTGATTCTATTTCACCAAATTCTATTCTAAATCCGCGAATCTTAACTTGAAAATCATTTCTTCCTATATATTCGATATTACCATCAGGCAGCATACGCACTAAATCGCCTGTTTTATAGATTCTGGCATTTGCATTTGATAGTTTTTCTTCTTCAGTTTGAAATGGATTTGTTATGAAGTGTTCTTTCGTTAATTTCGCCTGGTTTAGATAGCCTCTGGCTAATCCTACCCCTCCAATATAGAGTTCTCCAATGCTATTAATTGGTAGCGGATTTAAACTATTATCTAAAATATAAATGGTTTTATTCTGTATTTGCTTACCAATATATGCATAATCTAAATCATTAATAAATGAGTGGGTTGCACATACTGTAATTTCTGTTGGTCCATATTGATTAAGAAGTTTATAGTTATCCGGAACTTTTCTTAATCCTTTTATTGATTCTCCACCTATATATACTATTTTTAAGCTAGGTACATCAAAAGTTTCGTATATTTCTTTATAGTATACTGTGGGCATAAATGAATGAGTAATTTTATTACTTTTGTAATAATCACAGAGTAATTGAGAATTATTAATTAATTCTTTACTTAATATATATAAGCTTCCTCCAACTGACAATACAGGAAAAAATTCATAAACTGAAGCATCGAATACATAATTAGCAAATTGTGCTGCCCTGGAATACTCACATAGCTCAAGTGTACGTATCATCTCGTATATTAAATTAACTACGCCAATATGTGGGGTCATTACTCCCTTTGGCTGACCAGTTGTCCCACTGGTATAAATTACATAAGCTAGATTACGGCTATTTATGTTTGGCTTTGGATTAGTTTCTGGATATTTTTTTAAAATGTATAAAAAATCGCTATTATCTATTGATAAGATTGCCACGCTTTGCTCGCAATGACGGGCAGAGATTGCCACGTCGCCAGGCTCCTCACAATGACGTAGGGCATGCTCGCAATGGCGGGAAGTTATTAATACCTTAGCCTTTGTATCTTCTAATATGTAGTTTACCCGGTCTTTTGGATAATCCGGCGCTATTGGTACATAAACAGCTCCAGCTTTCAATACTCCAAATACCGCTATTAACATATACTCACTTTTGTCCAGACAAAGAGCTATTAAATCATCACCTTTTATCTTATGTTCTTTCCTTAGGTAATTAGCTAATTGATTCGCCCTTTGATTTAGTTCCTTATATGTTAATTGTCTATCTTCATATACCACGGCTACATTATTTGGAGTCTTCATTACTTGTTCTTCAAATAACCCATGAATTGTTTTATCTTGTGAATATTCATTTTCTGTTTGATTATATTTTATCACCAGATTATGGTATTCTTCTTTTGTTAGTAAACTTATACTTGATAAATTTGGATTATTGTTTATCTCTACTACTTGTTCTAATATTAATCTAATTTTATCCAATAATACTTGTATAGTATTAGCAGTAAATACTGTCTGATCATATTTCAATTTGAAGATTACCTGACTGTCTCTTTCATATGCTATTATGCCTAACGGATAATCCAGTTTTTCTACTGTTTCTATAAATTTAGTACGTAATCCCTGCTCTTTTTCTACCTGCGGAATTGGATAATTCTCATATATAAATAAACTATCAAATAATCTCCTGCCAGAACTGGTTTCAGAATGTAATTTGCTTAAATTAACATTACTTCTTTCATTTATCTCATTTATGCTTTGTTGTATTTGCTGTAATTGCTCCAGTATAGGTTGGTTAGTGTGCCTAATTACTAAAGGTAATGTATTTATATATAAACCTACCGAATACTCTATATCATCTATTGGTAAATTACGTCCTGATACCGTAGTTCCCGTAATCGTTGTATTACTATTTCCATAAACACTCAATAACTTATGCCATGCATATTGCAAAATGGAATTTATACTTATTGCATTTGCCTTCGATAACGCTATTAATCTGGCATATAACTCATTAGATATTAAAAGCTCTTCCGCTTTCGCTTCTTTTACCTGTTTTACCTCCTCCAGGCGAACCTTATTATCTATCTGTAATGCAGAGATGTCTATATGTACAACTTCTGATAGCATCTGTTTAAAATACTCTTCATTTGATATTTCCGTATGTAACTTATTTTTTATTACCTCTTTTTGTAGATACCGCTGTGATTCACAATAAGCTCTATCTTCTTGTCGCTGTGGCTCTTTATTTGATTTAGTCAATGCGAGATAACTATCATGAACATACCCTAATAGATTTGGATTACTCCATCCATCTATAACTACATGGTGGGAATTAATAACACAAGTATATAGATCATCTGACCGCTTAACTAATGTAACTCTAATTAAATTACCTTTAGCCAGATTAAAATGTTCTAATCTGTCTTTTTCTATTATATCTTGTATATTATATGTATTACTTTCTTTAGCATTGACTTCTTTAGTATCAACGCGTTTTATTTCTCTCGTTTTTTCTGAGTCTTTACTTTTAGTTAGTACACTTATATCTACATATCTAAAATCTATTTGTGCCTCTTTATCTATTATTTGAACTAATTCATTATCCCACGCAAACCTTAAACGTAAGCTTGGGTATTTCTTTAATGCCAGATTCCAGCTTTGCTCTAGTCTCGCTACATCAATTACATGATGGTATTCAAACACTAACTGCACCATATAGGCGTCATCTATATTACCCTGATTTAAATAATGGTAAATCAATCCCTGTTGTAAACTATTGGCTAAATATACTGCCGTTACTTCTTTATCTTTCTGGATGGCATCTAAATACTCACCTGATATAATGTTATCTACATCACTTGCTGTTAGTAGGCTACGATTTTGCTCTATGGTATGCTTAATTACAGCTATTAACTCATCTTTATACAGCTTGGCTAATTTATCTGTATTTTCTTGTCCTAATTTAGTTACAATACTAAACTGTAACTGACCTTCAGTAACAGCGCCATTTATATTGATTATATTATCTTCATTTGCTAAATTAAAGGACTCTCCACTTGAATCACTACTTAAAAACCAGTTGCTATTCTGATTATCATGGTTCTGATTACTATATAACTGCCCTAAATAATTAAAGCTTATTTGAGGTAAATGGGCATTTACATAACCATATAATGCTCCATAACCAACACCTTTATTTGGCATTGCTCTTAGATTCTCTTTTGTTCTTATTATATCTTTTGCTATGTCATTAAAATTACTATTTAAATCTCTATTACCAGCATTTACTGTAAGGCATAATGGATACATCGTTGTGAACCAGCCAACAGTTCTGCTTATGTCTATATGATTTTCTGATTTATTTGAATATGCATCTTCTTCACGCCCATGGCCTTCCAATACAATATGATTTGTATTGTTATTAGTTAATTTAGCTAATGCACGAGCAAGACCCGCTATTAATATGTCATTTATTGTTGTATTGTAGATCTTATTACTATTTAATAATAAACTTAATGTTAAATTGGTATCTAATTCTAAATGAGACAAGCCGCCAAGTAACTTATTATTCTTTTCTTCATTATTATTTTTAGCACCATTGGCCTTATAACTATCCGTTATATATGATTCTTGAATACGAGTTAAGTTCTTTTTTGAATTAGCTAAACCCAATAATTGTGATTGCCAGTACATCTTTTCTGATTCGATTTCTTGTGGCGTATTACTATTTGCATATTTTGCTACAACTTTTACCCATTGTCTATAACTGGTACCCTTTATTCCCAATATTTCTTCTGGATTTAGTTTTTTAAGTTCCGGATTTGTTACTCCAGAATGTTTTAGTTGAGATAGTTTGGTATAAATTACCTCCAGGTCATGACAAATTATTCTCCAACTTACCACATCTACTAACAAATGGTGTAGGGCGAAGTAAATTCTTATACTATTATCAGTGTAACCACTTACTACTCCTATCTGGAATAAATAATTCTGTTTTGGATTGAACTTAGATTGCCAAAGAATTAATTTCCTGGTTAATTTTATAGTTAATTGTTTATTAAATTCTTCTTCAGTTAAATATTTATCCTTCGCATCTTTGCTAGCTAGTTTATTCAAATCCAAATAATTAATTTTGAATTTAGTTAATTCTTCTACTTTGGCATAATACTGTTCATAAATTGCGGCTTTTTTAGTTGTAGTTGCATTCTTATCGTTAGACGCTATATTATTCTGTATTCGGTAATTTAACCTAAAACCATCATGATAACTTATTAGCTTATTAACACTTAATTCTAATAGTTCATTATCTATATAATTTAGCTTACTTAAAGTTAAATTAAGCGGCACTTTTATCATAAATGATTGGTTCCAATGCCATGGTTTAGTAAATATACCTTCCTCAACACTTGCAAAAAACCACCTCTGTATTGGCAACAATTCTACATTATTAATTAATTCTCCCGCTTCATGCAAAGTAGCTAACCTTCTATCATTTACTAGCTGTGGACGAATTATTTTATCAATTATATAATCTATTCGTTTATAATTAAATATATCCTTAACGCTTAAGTTATAGCCTAATCTTTGACGTACTCTGCTTACCAATTGAATTGAAATTATACTATCACCTCCCAAGCGGAAGAAATCTGAATTTATGGATAACTTATCCGCATCTAATCCTAAAACATTGGCAAATACTTCTATTAATAATTTATCTAATTCATCTCGTGGGGCTATATACTCACCTGCTATATCAGTAAACTCTGGATTTGGTAATGCTTGTCTATCTAATTTACTATTTATTGTTAACGGCAATTTATCCAGGTGAATTAATATAGCGGGTACCATATAATTGGGTAATTTTTGACTCAGATATTCTAAAATAGCCACTTCATCTAATTTAGTCTTAGCTACATAATATCCTGCTAAATATTTATTACTTGTTGGGTTACCCTCTCTATCATAATGCTCCAAGGCTAATACAACCGCTTGTTTTACGCCATCGTACGCAGCTAATTGTAATTCTATTTCCCCTAATTCAATACGATATCCTCTTATCTTGACCTGGAAATCATTTCTTCCTATATATTCTATATTACCATCTGACAACATTCTTACTAAATCACCGGTTTTATAGATTCTGGCGTTTGTATTAGACTGCTTATCTTCTTCTTTTTGGAATGGGTTAGTTATGAAGCGATCTTTTGTTAATTCTGGTTGATTCAGGTAGCCTCTAGCTAAGCCTGCTCCTCCAATATATAGCTCGCCTATGCTGCCTATTGGTACAGGATTTAAACTATTATCTAATACATAAAGTTTGACGTTATTTAATGGCAATCCTATAATATCACCATTAACTACTCCTTGATAATTGATAGATGTTGTACATACTGTTGTTTCTGTCGGCCCGTATTCATTAATATAATTTAATAAAGAAATTTTGCCTTTTATACCTAATTTTTCACCAGCCGATACCAATGTCTTAACTGTTTTGATCTTATCTAAATTAAAGATTAATTCTTCAGCTAATTTTGTAGTCAGAAACATATTAGTAATTGAATAGGTATTGACATAATTTATAATTTCACTTAAGTCACGTCTGCTACTTTCAGTAATAATATATAATGAAGCACCAGACATTAAAGTAGGAAATATTTCAGCTATTGATGAGTCAAAAGTATAAGGTGCTCCTTGATATACCTTTGATAATGAATTAATTTGTCTTATATTAATCAAATTAATAACTAAATTAATAACACTACAATGCTCTACCATAACTCCCTTAGATTTACCAGTTGTTCCACTGGTATAAATTATATAAGCCAGATTATTACTGCTAATATTTAGTTTTGGATTAGATTTTGAGTGTTTTTCTAATATTCGGATAAATTCATTATCATCTATAATAAGAATATCTCTTTTGTCATCCCAGGTCTTATTCCGGGGAGCCAGTTTCCCGCCTACGCGGGAATGACATACGGTTTGGGAATGACTGGGGATTGCCACGTCGCTACGCTCCTCGCAATGACGTATGGCATGCTCGCAATGACGAGAAGTTATTAATACCGTGGCTTTTGTATCTTCTAATATATAGTTTATTCTATCACCTGGATAATCTGGCGCTATTGGTACATATGCTCCACCTGATTTCAATACTCCAAGTATTGCAATTAGCATATACTCGCTTCTGTTTAGGTATAATGCTACTAAATCATCTCCTTTTATTTGGTATGTATCTCTCAGATAATTAGCTAACTGATTTGCTCTATCGTTTAATTCTTTGTAGGTAAGCTCTATCCATTCATAAACTACTGCCAGATTATTTGGAGTCTTTTCTACTTGCTCCTCAAACAATTGGTGAATTGTCTTATCTTGTGGATATGGTTTAGTGGTATTGTTGTATCTATAAATTATGCTATTATATGTTTCTATATCCAATGCACAATAATTCTTGTAGTTAATAAATTGATTTACAGATGCATCATATATTAATTTTTTAAATGAATTGATAAATGTTTCTATTAATGTTTTATTAAATAATACTTCCTGATAAGTTAATCTAAATTTAATTGTATCTGCAGCAGTATCATCATAAAGTAAATCAAGCTCATAAATTGTACTCCTCCATGGCCTGTCAACCGATTCAACTTCTAAACCATTTAATGCTAAAGGTATAGCGTTGAGATTTGTTTGGCCAAATCCTATATTGAAAAAATTACTTGTTTGAATTTTATTATGATTTCTTTGGTCTTCAATAATATGGGTTAATGAATACCCCTGGTAAGCTCTGGTTTCTTTACGCTGAAAGGTTAAGCTTGAAATTAGCTCATCTAGCCCTCCATCTTGCTCCAAGTCTAATTTTAAAAGGAGATTATTTACAAAACATCCTGTAACATTTGCATAACCCACTGGGCGCATATTTACGGGATATGATAATAACAATTTAGACTGATTACTATATTTAGATACTATAAAACCATAGATAGCTGAAAGCACAATGAATAATGTAGACTTATTTATTCTGGTATATTTTTTTAAATTTTGGGTTTCTTGTTCATTAAGGATGAAATAGATAGATTCACATTTTTTATTGGCAAATTTATTATCTAAATCTTGTGAACTAGTACCTGATTTATAGGGTAAACTAACATTTAATGGGAAACTCCCAATAAAGTTTAACCAATATTTACTAGCTTTCTCTTTATATTCAGGAGTTAATATTTGTTGCTCTGCTTTTACCGCTTCTGTAAAAGTTTTATCAATTTTTCCGGATATTTGGCTATTACTAATTAATAAATTATAATTTTCGCCTATCTCCTTTATCAAAATTACACCAAAGTAAGCATCGGCTATAATATGGTGTGCAACTGGACAAATTAAATAATATTCATCTGAGGCTCTAGTATTCTTCAAAAGAATAAATCGTATTAATACATCTTTAGTTAAATCAAAAGGGCTAACTGATAATTCTCTCAATTGTATATTGATTTCTTTGGTTTGGTTTAATTCACCTTCATAAAAAAAATCTTTAATTAAATAATTTCCGTAATAACATTTACTACCGTCTTCATTATATCGCGCATGGCAAATTTCATGATTTTCGATAAATATTTCACATGCCTGTTTCAATGCTATTCTATTTATCTTACCTCGTATTTTATAAATATAGGTGAGATTATATACATTATCTTCCGGCGCTAATGCCCATTCAAGGAAGAATCTTTGTTGGTATTCGGATATTGGTAACAACTTCTTTAGCATGGACAACCCTTAAAACAAAATATAAATACTAAAACTGTTTTTTAATCAATATTTTAAAATTCTTAGACAATAGTTTATTCTGATATAAAAATACTGTTTTTACTAATAAATCCCTTTATAGCAGCTCACTGCCACTATCAAAAACATAGAATAGCTCCATTAATATGATACTTCTAGTCTATCTCCACCTCAACAGATAAAACTCGCCGTATCTCTTTATAGAAGTGATAGCTGTCTCAATTTATAATCCAATGCTAAGCCCGCATATCATTACTTTACAAAAGCTAAGTGCAAATTATAACTCAATCAATATCATTTAACCATCCGTATTAAATACGGATGGTTAAATGATATATTTTAAGCACTACATCATCTTAAGCTTTTGGCATCATCTAATACTAGTAAAATAGGCCATTTTTGAGGTTGTAAGCCGGAAACGCCTATTTTGTTTTTGCATAAGCTGTAATGGCTGCCTTACTAATGATATGCTTGTATAAAATAAAACGTATTAACGGAGAAGTTGCATTTTTTGGTACTGGAAGTTTATCTACATCTAAAGCATATATTGTAAATTCATATCTATGCTTATCATCACCTTTTGGTGGGCAAGCTCCAAGATAGCCTTTAGTTCCGCTATCATTTAAAGCTTCTACAGCATTATCTGGCATATGACTAGTATTACTGGCACCATTACTTATAAATTTTGTATTTATATTTATATCATATATAATCCAGTGCCAAAACCCACTTCCTGTTGGTGCGTCTGGATCATAAACTGATATTGCCAAACTTTTTGCAGTTTTAGGTATCCCACTCCATGATAGCTCAGGTGATATATTTTTCCCATGACAGCCATATATATTTGCCATTTGATTTTGGTTTAGATTTGCTCCATTTTTAAAATCTTTAGATGATATAATCATTTCCTGAGCATTGGTAAAATATAACAAAAAAGTTAACGATAATAAAATTAGCAATTTTTTTGCTACTCTACTATTTGTTAAATTTTTGCTTAATCCCGCAGAAACTCGGCTTTGCTTCGTTTTCATTTTTTAATTCCTATTCAAAAATGGATTATATATATGCTTAACTATTTCATAACAACAGCGGTTATTATAAACAAGATTAACTAAATTATTCTATAGTACTAATGTACTATTGTAATCAAAGAATAATTATTAATTATTATATACGCTTTAAAGGAGTGATTAGCCATTACTAATAATTTGGTAAAAAATAATGAAAATATTTTAGCAGAGTTTGTTAAAATTACAATGCAGCTCATAAATAATATACCAGATCAAATTTTAGCCATTAAAAATAAAGATGGACTTCATGTGTATGCTTCACCGGCATACTGTTTGCTAGTAGGAAAATCTTTAGAAAATTTGCTTAAATTGAGAAGCTGTTCAGTATCACTAAGATTTAACCATGACACACCTCAATTAAATCAACCAGATACAATAGAACTTGAAGTACTTACCCAAAAGCGGTCCAAATCGTATATACGTATTCACGATTTCAAAACCGGAATAATCCCACGAACCTTTATTAAATCTCCAATCATTGACTCAGTTACAAATGATGTAATCGGACTATTTGTTCAATGTTTTGAATTTGGTGGAACTGGTTTAGATCAAAATATACTGAATATTGATGAGACGGCGGACTACTCAAATATAGTTGATTTCCCGGTTAATTTAAGTAAAAGAGAGAAGCAACTAATATTTTTTTGTATTGCAAAACTAGGCAGTCAAGAAATTGCCAACATGATTTCCAAAATAGAAAACAAGATTATTTCAAAAAATACTATTGATAATATTTTTCAAATTCAGCTATTCAACAAATTTGGTGTATATAGCCGACAAGCATTATATGTTAAATTAATGCAACTGGGATATAATAAATTTATTCCAAAAGAGGTTTTAACAGTGGCAACGTTCCCAACTGAAAAGCTGATAGTTTATTAATAAACAATTAAGATCCGTACCCTAAATACGGTCAAATCCCCGATTATTCCGTAAATCTAGAGTAAATCGGCAATGGAAATCTTTATTTTTTCATGTAATAACTTGATACCATTACATATCCATTAGTCTCAAAATAAATATTACTCATGGCGAATTAATTCTACAAACATTTGAATCAGTAAAGGCCATAATAAAGTAGAATATTATGACCTTTACCTGGCGTCAATGTTCCCTGTTGTACATTATACCAATAGCCTGATTGAGAAAGAGAACTATCTCTCTTTCATAGCCAGGTATAAAGCCCTCAGGAATATCACCAGACTTCATTAAGTCCCACATCTTACCTTTAAGTCCTTCATTACCTTGGTACTGACTATTTGCCCTATCCATAACTAGTTTGGTAACACAGGTTTTACCTATCCAGCTCTAAAGGAACCCCTAGAACTAAAAATTAGCTCATCTAAAAATAATTTATGGGTAACTTTCTAACATCTCTGGTGTATAACTTATGATATCTGTAAATCTATGTTGTTTAATTTTATTTGTAAATGCTGGATCAGCAATTAATGCACGACCTATCGCAACTAAGTCAACTTCTTTGTTTTCAAGTTGTTGGCATAAGAGATTAAGCGCACTTAAAAGATTACTATCATCATTACTTTTTTTACCTAAATAATTATCAACAAAATCCATGTTAGCACCAACTGAGCCAACAGTAATTACCGTTTTCCCTGTAATTTTTTTAGTCCATCCCGCAAGATTTAAATGCGACCCCTCAAATTCTGGTTTAGAAAAATTACGCGTACTGCAGTGAAATAAATCAACTCCAGCATTAACTAATGGCAATAAAAAGTCTTCTAGCTCTTGTGGATTATGAGCAATTTTTGCATCATATGCGCCAATTTTCCACTGTGAATACCTTAATCCGATGGGAAACTCATTTCCAACTTTAGAGCGAATTGATTTAACAATATCACAAGCAAACTTAGTTCGTGCAGCTAAACTTCCACCATAAACATCAGAACGCTTATTTGTATAATCCCAAAAAAACTGGTCGATTAAATAACCATGAGCACCGTGTAACTCTATTCCATCACAGCCGATATTTTTAGCAGCAACTGCTGCATTAGTATAATCATTTATTATATTTTCAATGTCTTGCTCAGTCATTACTTGCGGGAGATCTCCTTTAGATGCACCAGGATTAGGATTTAGCACAGCTGATGGACCAAAACCGGATTTATTTGGTTCTGGACTCATTCCAGTTTGGCGAACACTACCCACATGCCAAAGTTGCGGGATAAATTTTGTTCCATGTTTATGTACGGCGTCTACAACATTTTCCCACCCAGATAGAGCTTTGCTACCAAAGAAATGTGGAACCATGCCTGGATCACTAAAACCTGTTTCAGAAGCGTGTAAATTAATATAACTTCCTTCACTTATTATTAATCCCACTCCACCTTTAGCACGTAATTCATAATAATCACTTGTATCATTATTTGGTGTATTTTCAGGTGCTTTAGCTCTGGTCATAGGCGCCATAACAATTCGATTTTCAAGATGCAAATCATTGAGATTTAATTTTTCAAATAATAAACTTATATTCACTGTATGTCTCCAATTATAGCTCTAATAATGGATCAAAATACCTACTATAGTTCCTTAATAGTTCCGCTATTTTTAGCAAAATTTCTATAAACAACCAGTAATGCCAAAATTGATACCGCTGCAAGTAGCCACATAGAACTTCTGTATCCCATAATAAAAGAATGAGTTTTACTGGACCTGGCATAGAAAACAGCTAATCCAACACCAAGCCCAATTACACCACCAATATTATGTAATGTCCATGAAGCCCCCATTGCCAGTGCCCCACTTGATTCTGGCAATGATGATAGCGCCAATACGGTTGAAGGCCCCAAAATACATGCCCAGCCCACTCCCATACAAATAAATGCCAATATAACATGTAATAATGAATCTGACATACTAAAATTAGCCTGCAAAATAGCCGATAATGCAAAAAATACAAAACCAATTAGTAGAGGATTTCTTGGTCCACGGCGGTCAACATATCGACCGATTATAGGCGAAATTACAGCTATAGTTCCCGTAACAGGTAATAACATTATACCGATTAAATAATCATTGTCGCCTCTTATATCATGTAAGTATAACGGCATTAAGAAAAAGGCTACACAATAAAAGAATGCCATACTAAATGTAGCAACTATACTGGTAATGAACTTCCTATTAGTGAAAAGATCAAATTTTATAATTGGCTCAGCTAACTTACCCTCTACAATATAAAATGCAATAAGCATTAAAAGTGCAAAGCTAAATAAACCAAGTGTTATTATTGATGTCCACCCATATGTATTTGCTTGAGTAAAGGCTAATACTAATGACGACAAAGCAAAAACTAATATTACAGCTCCAGCAATGTCAATTTTATTATTATCATGGCTATTTTTTGATTCAGCTACATTTGGTATACATATTGCAAGACTTAAAATCACCAATGGAATATTTACAAAAAATACCCAGCGCCAACTTAAAGCACCAATAATAAAGCCACCTAAAACTGGACCAACAGCAAGACCTAATGCATTTACACCAAACAATATGCCCATAGCTTTTCCTCTTTGTGTAACTGGAAAAGTATTTGATACTATGGCTCCAGTTGCAGTATAAAGAATGGTGCAGGATATTCCCTGTAGCAAACGACATAAGATTAGAAACAGCATATTTGTAGCTAAGCCTGCAAATAATGAGGATAATCCAAATACTACCATTCCAATATATAAAATAGTACGTCTACCGTAAACATCAGCAATTCGTCCGGCAATTACCATAAATGCAGACAGTGCTAAAATAAAGATATTTATTATCCATTGTAACTCCCCTATGCTTGAATGAAATTCCCTCTGAATGGCAGGAAGAGCTGTATTGACAATCGTAAAGTCAATGCACCCCACAAAACTAGCAATGCTAATTCCAATTAGCACCCATATTTTCTGCTTGTCACTTGTAATGTTATTCATAATAACTCCTAAAAATTAATCAATTTATAAGGTTGCACCACCATCAATATGAATGATTGCACCAGTCATATTTTTATTTGATGCCACAAAGTATATAGCTTTTGCAATTTCATCGGCTTGTCCAACTCTATGTAATGGTACACTAGCTTTGAATTCATCAAATATTTGATCCTTATTGATTATACCATCATATAATGGTGTATCAACCAATCCTGGAGCTACAACATTAATCCGGATTGGAGCAATTTCTACGGCTAAAGTTCTGGCTACTTCATTCAATGATGATGCCATTAACTTTACATTAATAGTACCAGCTTTATTATTTTTAGAAATAGCACCTGAAATAATTGTGATTGATTCAAGGCGTTTCAAGCTATTACATGCTTCTTTTATCACGAGTAAATAAGTCCATAATTGTTCAAAGTAGTTTCTCGACTCACAAATATCAATATCCTTGAGTAAACCCCATGGTAATGGGAATCGTGTTGTTAGCACAATATGTTTTACTGATGGTGTTGTTTGTAGCAAGGTAGGTAAAGCTTCAATATCTAAAATATTATAATTTATTGCTGCAATACCATTAGTTTTAAGTTCATCACTTGCCGTAGCATTACGACTTAATGCAAGTACCGACAAATTATTTTTATTAAATTCAATTGCCGAAGCCAAGCCTATTCCAGATGAACCACCAAATACCAATACATCATAATTATTCATAATCAACTCTTTCAAAATGTTAACGTCAGATGATATTATATAATGTTATGTGTTATACTTGCAAGTACGCACATAAATGTGCTATAGTATCATATTATATACTAATGGAGGTTTACCAATGACTAAGGATGATTATAATAAGGAAGATTGTCCAACCCGGGTGATTCTAAAAATAATGGGTGGTAAATGGAAAACTTTAATTATTTGTTCATTATTAGATGGCACTAAACGCTTTAATGAACTACGCAGAATCATGCCCCACGTGACGCAAAGAATGATGACTAATCAATTACGTGAGCTGGAGCAAGATAAAATCATAACACGTAAGGTATATGCAGAAGTGCCACCTAAAGTTGAATATTCATTAACCCAAATTGGTTACGCATTAAAACCAATCTTAGAGCAATTAGAAGCCTGGGGTGTTTGCTATATAGAAAAAACCAAAGATGGTACTTTGACCCAAAGCCCCAAAAAGGTAAAATCTTGACCTTTAACTGGGATGGCAATACATGGCAACATGTGCTGTCTATCCAACATCATTCCGCTTGAGTATTCTTTTAAAATTTATTTGCATTCTTGTGGTATGCGTAATTTACTCCAAAATAAAACCATCAGTGTCAAAGCTACTACAAAAACAATACTTAATCTCAATTCTGCTCCGCCCGGAAGAAACGCTAACATAAATGTACCCATCATACCCATGCCAATATTAATAAAATTCATGACAGATGACGCTATAGCCTTATCTTCAGAAGCGGACGATGCTATAGCTGAACCATTTATAGCTATTATACATCCACTAAACATAAATAAAAATCCACAAATTACTAATACAGGCAAAGTTACATAATTAAAATACAAGAAGGCTATCAACATACCACAGAAAAGAATTTCACAGATTAAACTGAATTTAATTAATAGTTTCATTGATAATATTTTGCTTAAATATGGAGCCGCAATCGCACCTAATGCTGTTCCAACATAAGGAATCAATCCTATAGTTCCAAATTTTTGTGGAGAAATATTTAGCGTATGAATGGCAATAAATGGCGCAGTTGCTGCATAAGCATATACACACATCCCATGCATAGCGAAAAATAATGATGTATTCCTTATTACGCTATTTTTAAAAACCTTAACGTAAGCAGACTTAATGTTTGATATATTTAAAGTATGCCTATCCAAAATTGTTGCAGTTTCCTCAAGATAATATATAGGAATTGCAATCAATAGCCCATAAAATAATAGAAAGTAGAAACAACTAATCCAATGAAAATGCGTGACTAAAATACCACCTATAAATGTAGCTACTCCTGGAATAATTGCAAACGCTAAAACGACATAAGAGATTATACGCCGTGCCTGTTCAGGAAAGTAATAGTCATTTATGATAGTATCCTCTTCAAATTGTATGGTAGCTTTGGTTTTAGGCAAAAATACCCATATTAGCGCATATATAAACCACCATTTACATCAATAGTTTCTCCAGTCATGAAATCATTGTCTATGAGCATTGCGATGACTTTTGCAATATGTTCAGGGCTACCAATTTTTTTCAATGGTGTCAGGGCTAATACTTCTTGCATTTTAGCGTCCGGAGTTACGCCTTCATGAAATGGTGTTTGGATTACACCTGGAGCAATACCATTAACCCTAATATGTGGAGCTAATTCACGAGCAAAACCTCTCGTAAATACATCAACAGCCCCCTTGGCAGCTGCGTACATAAGTCCAACTGTACCACCACTGCGAATAATTGTTGAGGTGATATTTATTACACATGGATTCGTCCCTTTTTGTAGGTAAGGTACACATAGTGCGGATAGGAACATAGTAGAAAAAGCATTTAATGCAAATGATTTCTCCATAAAGTTATAGCTGATGTTTTGGGAAGTATGCTGTTTGATTAATCCACCTGCATTATTTACTAAAACATCTAATTTACCCCATTGATTTTTAATGAAATCAGCTACCGTATGGCAACCACGCTCTTGGGCTAAATCTGCCTGTACTAAGTGTGCAATACCACCATTGGCATGAACGTCTTCCGCTACTTTTTGTGCTTTGGCTTTGGATGAGTTATAATGAATAATAATATGGTTGCCTTTAGCCAAATATACTGCAGTTGTTGCACCTATGCCAGAACTAGCACCTGTAATTAATATTACCTTACCAGTTAGATCAATTTGCATTCTAGTTTTTTCTGAGTTCATTTTTTCTCCTTTTTACTATATTATAACATTGTATTTTCATTTAACCATAGTATAACTATGTGCAGGATCCATTATATAATGTTATAATATGGAAAGTATACTGATATAATGGAAATAATAGTTAATGGAAATTCACCAATGAGTAAACTTGAACAACTGGAAACTTTTATTAAAGTAGTGGAACATACTGGTATTGCCAGAGCTGCTTTGGCTCTTAATTTATCTTCTTCTGCGGTAACAAAGCAAATACAGGCTTTAGAAGCTGGGATTGGTGTAGCACTTTTTGATAGAACAAAGCGTAGTTTAAAACTTACTGAAATTGGCGAAAGTTATTATCTGGAAGCCGTGAGCACCCTTAAAAATCCACAGCAACTGGAATCTTTAATTCATACAAGCCAAAAAGAAATATCGGGAATTTTAAAAGTACGTTCAATGCACTTCGTTGCCAATCAGCTAATAATTCCCAGACTGCCAGAGTTTTTGGTGTGTTATCCAAAATTACAATTTAGTTTGGAGAATCTTGAGCATATGCCAAATTTTTGGCAAGATGGTATGGATATTATGTATGGGGCATCGTGCCCTGGGCAAGACGACTGGGTCCAAAAGAAAATTGGTCTGACTGATATTATTCTTTGTGCGTATTATTAACTAACTGCCCCACCCATTCTTAAACCAAATGCCCCACTAAAATTAAAACAAGTGCCCCATGTATTATTAAATTAAGTGCCCCACTTTAAGAGGTAAATTAATAACGTATGGGGCAGTAATAATAATGAGTGGGGCACTTGTAATAATCAAATTCAAATCAAGCTCTTATTAACCGTACAATTATTTCCGCACCATGTGGTGTTTTTAAAGGAAATAATTACATGTTTTTAAGAGGAATCAGCATGAAGAAATTAATGGAAGTTTTACGCTTACATTATGAAGGTAAAATTAGTCAACGTTCAATTGAAATAGCTTTAAAAATATCAAGAAGGACAGTGGCTAGATATATTGATTTATTTGATAAAAGTGGCTTACCATGGCCTCTGCCAGAAGAGTATCAAAACGAAGATGCGCTCAGCCAAAGACTCAAACCAGATTATAAGCCAGCAGCCTTATCTAAAAAATCCCAACTTGACTTTGTCGCAATTAGTAAAGAGTTGCGTATACACAAGTATTTAACCTTGCAACTTTTATATACCGAACGTATGGAAGCAGGTACGATGCCATATAGCTATTCCAATTTTGCCTTGCTATATCGTAAGTGGTTGGGTAAACAACCCAAATACATGCGCCAAGTCCATAAATCCGCCGAAAAAGTTTTTGTGGACTACTCGGGGACTAAGGTTAAAATTATAGATACTGATACTGGATTATTACGTGATGCTGAAATATTTGTGGCAGCTCTGGGTGCTTCGAATTATATATACATTGAAGCTACGTGGACTCAGTCTTTAGCCGACTGGACTATGTCCCATGTGCGGATGTTTGAAGCATTTGGTGGTTCAGTACAACTAGTTATACCAGATAATCTCAGAAGCGGCGTTTCCAAATCTCATCGTTATGACCCTGAGATAACCCCAGCATATTTCCATATGTTGGCACATTATGGTGTGGCATGTATGCCTGCCAGAGTTCGTATGCCTAAGGACAAAGCTAACGCTGAGAATGGGGTGTTAATTATCGAGCGTTGGATATTAGCCAGATTGCGTGGCGAACTAATTTATGGTTTAGCAGCACTCAATAACAGGCTTGGTGCGTTAGGTGTAATTGCCAATAACAAGCAGTTTAAACTATATCCAGAATGCCGACTTGAGCTGTTTAATGAATTAGATAAGCCATATCTACGACCATTGCCGCGGGAACGCTATGTATATCGTGAATATAAGAAAGTTCGGGTATCCGGGGATTACCATATAGAATTAGACAGGCATTATTACTCAGTACCATATAAATTAATTGGTCAGGAGGTTGATGTGTGGTACACATCTGCTTTAGTTGAGTGTTACCATAAAAACGTATGTGTAGCTAAACATATTAGGTCCAATAACCAACGTGGTAAGACCACTGTTACGGAGCATATGCCAAAATCCCATCAGGAATATGCCTCACTAACACCAGAGAAAATGCAAAACTGGGCACAAACTATAGGGGTATCTACAGGCTTAATGGCAGCCTCCATTATAAAAGCTGCACCACATCCGGAGATTGGTTGTAAACGTAGCCATGGATTTCTAAACTTGAGCAAAAAGTACAGTAATGCGCAACTGGAATCTGCATGTTATTATGCGCTAAATAATGGTATTAGTAATTATAAGTACATTGAAATCATTATTAAGCAGCATATTGAGCAGCAACGTGTGGAACCAACCTCAGCAATACCACTACATGAAAATATACGTGGTTCTGAGCAGTATCACTAACATTATAGTTTAAAAATAAATAATTAACATAAACAATTAAAGTAAATAATTTTAAAAGGACAAGATTATGCAAGAGTTAATAAAAGATTTGAGAGAATTAAAGTTATCTGCAATGGCAGCTAGTTTGGAAGAACAAAGGCAATTGCCATTAAACCAAACACTGAGCTTTGAGGACAGGTTGGGTTTATTGGTACATGCTGAAATAACCGAGAGACGTAATCGTAAGATAAACCGGTTGTTACGTAGTTCAGAATTAAAAACTGGAATTAGGGTTGAAGATATCGAATGTGATGAGAAGCGCGGATTAAAGCGCTCTATGTATTTGAGTCTAATCCGGTTAGATTTTATCCATATGCACCAAAATCTGGTAATTACGGGAGCTACAGGATGTGGTAAGACCCACTTGGCATGTGCAATAGGTAATAAGGCGTGTATAGAAGGTTATAAAGTTAAATTTGTAAAGCTGCCGGTATTTTTAGAGGAATTGCAACTAAGTCATGCTAATGGCGGCTTTATGAAATTACTTCAACAGTTAATGGCAGTCGATTTGCTTATACTGGATGATTTTGGGATAACCCCGATAAATGAGTTACAGCGTCATGATCTATTAACCATTATAGATGATAGGTACAAGCTGAAATCTACTGTGTTCACCAGCCAATTGCCAGTTAAATCATGGCATGCATATTTAGGTGAACCGACATTAGCAGATGCAATTTTAGATCGAGTGTTATCACAGACTATGCGAATTGAACTGAAAGGCAAATCATTGCGTTGGAAAGATCAGGAACAAAATCTGGCAATTGGTATTGACTCAGTGGCTGACGCATGTAATGAGTAACATAAAAAATAACAAAACTAAACAAATACAGAAAAGGACAAAATAATATGAAAACAGAAAATGTAACTTACGAATTGGTAGCAACAAAAATCAAAGATTTATTACTTTGCGGTGAAAAATTAACTGTAAGAAATGTGCTCCATCTAACAGGCGGATCATCATCTAAGATTACGACCTATATCAAGCGTTGGCATGATGAGCAAAAATTAATGACACAAAATGCTATTTCGGAAGAATTATTGGGCACAATTGCCAAGGAGTATGCCAAAGTTGAAGTAAAAACAGCTGAATTTTACCAAAATAAAATCACAAATTTAGAAACATTATTAATTGATGCCACGCGTTGTAATGCAGAATACGAAGACAAACTGCACCAGGCTGATAAAATCAGTGAAGAATTAACCGCAGCAAGGATAGAAATAGACTCACTGGAGTCCAATTTAGCGTCACTTGATGCAGAAAATAACACTGCTAATAACACAATTGGAAAGCTGGAGCAAAAATTAGCAGATGGAGAATATATGTTGGCTGAAGCAACAGCTGGATGTCATGAATTAAGAGCCCAGTTAGATAATGAAAAAGCGAAGCACCGTGACTCTATTTTAGCTAATGCAGTGTTACAAGCTAAATATGATCAGTTGCAAAAACAAATGGATGCAGTAATTAAACAAATTGGTAAAAATAGCAAAAAATAACGTTACTTTATGTTATTTTATGATGAAAAATGTTCGCTGAAGTAATAATCGGCGTTCATCCCATAATAATTCGCGTTCGAGTCGTAATAATTGACGTTCGGGATAAATAATAACATGTGCATAAATAGTGTGTTATTTTGAAGAAAAGTGGTAAAAATAACGCTACTTTATGTTATTTTATGAAAATTAAAACCTAGAAAATCAGAAAGGAGTACAATGCCGTTTTAGGGTCCAAGTGCCCCACTAATACTAAATAAATAAACTAATAAGTTTGAGCTTGATTTGAGGTGGGGCAGTTAATAATAATGAGTGGGGCACTTAATTAGAATACGCACTTTGTGCCAGTCCAACATATTTAAAACAATTTGGTAATCCGAGTGCTCTTGAGGAACTAAAGAACCATCGCTACCTTACCCATACTGCGCGTAATCCTGATCATCTAATACGACTAAATAAACAAAACTTGATTGTGCCTCCATATTTATGGTTTAATAACTATGAAAGTATGATAGCTGCAGCACAAGTAGGTTTAGGCTTTATTTGGGTCCATCAAAGTTCAGTGACAAAACAACTTGAACAAGGAGATCTGATTGAAATATTTCCACAACATGCCCTACACAACCAGGCAATGTATTTATATTATCAAAATGGACAATACATCCATCCTAAGATTCGGGCATTTGTAGATTTTTTTAGCAACCAGAGATTAAAAGCCAGAGTATAATATCAGTATAAAACAGCTAAAAAGAGCATTAGCAAATAAAAGCAAAATGTGATTTTGAATCGTTGTCTATAGAGTCAGGTTCTTATAAAGTATGGGCTGGAGCTGATTCAGTTACATATAGACAAGTATGGAGAAGGTGCTAAATTACCAATAATAGTACCATTAGTTTTCTATAATGGCGAAGAATCGCCATATCCATATGCAACAAATATACGAGACTTATTTGCTGATATAGATCTGGCAGATAAATTTCCGCTTGGGAGCTTTAAGTTAATAGACTTGACAGTCATCCCGGACGAAGAAATTTTGCAGCACGGTAAAGTGGCTTTATTGGAAATGTTAGCCAAGCACATTCGGGTTAGAGATTTTAAAAGTGTAGTGCAACTGCTGTTAAAGGCTGTAGTTAATGCACATAGTGACCATTAAGCAAGAGTTTATTTGACAGTGCGGTCTCTTATTTAATAAATGCCAGAGAAGGTAAAGAATTAGAGCCATTATTTAATGAAATAATAGAAAACGTATCAGAATATACCCATCTTTACCGATTGGCAATTTAAAACTGTTATATAACAGCTAGTTATGAGTTTTTGAAACTGTTTTAAGGCAGCACAAGTTCCCAACTTTCTATGTTTTTTTGAGGCGGTGCTACTACAGGTGGCGCAATTTTACACCATTTAAAACAAAAAATGTAATTATTTGCAAAATTCATGGCAGCACAAATCAATCTAAAAATAATATAGCTAATTATATCAGAGTGTTATGCTTTAGCAAACGGTAAAAAAGACCTAAATTATTGGAAAATCGGTAAAGATGGGTATAGGAAGACGATTATGACTTATGCAGAAGAACTACGCCAAGAAGGCGAACAAAGAGGTGAGCAAAAAGCAGAAAAAGAAATAGCGCAGAAGTTGCTAAAATCTAATGTAGATAGCAGTGTGATTGCAACTGCTACTCATTTAACCAAAGCTCAAATCGAGGACTTAAAAAAATCCTTATACTAGCCTCCAGAGCCTATCGTCAGATTACCGATCGGCTACACCATCTAATTCGCTATTACAATGGTAATAGGGAATTAGATTTTCTCGTTAAATTCAATTAATTAAGCCTAGCTTCCTATAAATTCCATTACTGTGGAATTAAATTTCTCTGGATTTTCTTCCGGTACAAAATGACCGCTATCCTCAATAATCGTACTTCTAAGAGACGTTGTTTCACTTGATAAAGATTTTGGTAACTTATCTCCAACTCCATAACGCCCGCTTATTGTTAATATTGGCATAGGTAATTTTTTACCTCTGAACGTTTTAACAAGAGCGGCATCTTCTTTAAGAGAACGGTAATAATTGAAACCAGCAGTCATTCCGCCTGGCGTTGAGTAATGACTGACATATTCATCAATAGAATCCTTACCAATAGCATCTTTTTTATGTGCAAAAGCCTTGATCATGGTGCTTATATATTCTTTTTCACGACCCTGCGTTAGCATCTCTGGTATTTGAGGTGTCATATGAAATCCATAATGCCATGCACCACCATGGTAAATATCCGTATTTTCTGTTCCAGGAATAAGACAATCAACCAAAATAAGTTTAGATATAGACTTAGGGTAAAGATGAGCCATAATATAGGCTGTTTTTCCACCCATATCGTGACCAATAACAACTGCTTGAGATTCACCCAGATATTCAATTAGTGCTTTAATATCAGTGGCAACGGTTTTTTTATCATAACCATTTTGTGTGCGTTCAGAAAGACCAAGCCCACGCAAATCCGGAGCAACCACACGATATTTATGAGATAATGCACTCATTGTTAAATGCCATTCAAATGATGTTTCTGGCCATCCATGTAATAAGATGACTAATGGTCCGCTCCCCTTTTCAATATAATGAAGCCTAATTCCATTAACTTTAGCAAAATGGCTATTTGCTTTGTTTGGTATAAATTTAGTTTTTACACTCGCAATTGTGAAAACAGGTATAATAACTAAAATAAACATCAACAATTTATTCATTTTCTCATTTCTAATAAAATTAATAACATAAAATTAACTATCTAGCTGCATTAAAACAACTTGAGGATTACTTACTGGCAATTGCATCAAAAATGTCAATCCGACACTCTAACACAATTGTGCTTCTTACGTCAACCACCACATTCGCCTCATATTCGATCTAATTCCCTATTGTTCGTCTAATAGTGAATATAAAAATAAAGCTACTTTAAAAAGAATAGTAAATATTTTCAAATAAAGGACTAAAGCCTAGCTTTTGATAAGTTGAATGTCCAAGTTCAGAAGATTCAAGAAAACAATATTTTGCCCCGAGTTTTACCGCTTATGCTAACACGTGATTAAGAAGGCGTGTTGCATATCCCTTACGCTGAAATTCAGGTAAAGTACCTACATCATCAATTCTGGCAAGATTATCACAAATAGACAGTGTTATAGATGATATAGGGTTTTCATTTTTATATAAACTAAAATGATAAAACTTAAAACTCTTCTTAAGTGCGTTTTTATGAGTGGCTGTATACTGTTGTGTAATTTCAATTTTAGATTCAAATGCACCAACTAGAGGAAGCATCCAGTCATTTAGGTTATCATTTACACCAATTACACACTTACTGCTACTTTCTAGATTAGATTGTCTATGATCCGAGAGCTTAATGAACATACAAACTGATCTAGCGGTTTGAATATAGCCCATATTTTTTAAAGTATTATCCATACCTTTAACACAAAGTTCTTTAGGAATAACCGTAATAAAAGGAAGGCGTTGATGTTCATAAAATTTTTTGGCGGATTTAAGAATACTTTCTGCCAAAACAGAGCCTTTTCTAATGTATAAGAGATTTAAGTCTTCTACTGGAACTTTAGTCATGTAAGCCGTAATGCCATCAGCAAGATCCAAACATGTGACAGATATTGCCCTAAAAAAATAATCTTCTGCTTGATAATATAGACTTATTAGTTTATCTATTGCACTTTGCGTATTTTGCATGTTTCCCTGATTTATGAGTTCTAATATTAAGTTTTATTTACTAGTATGGAAGTACCAGGATAAACGTAAGGATCACGCAACGCTTACGCTATCCCTAGCAATCTCTTGTAATGCATCATCTAAAGATACTTTACCATCAATATATCTTTCAAATAATTTTTGGCCCTGTACATCGGGAGTAATACCCTCTAACGCAATTTCAAGGATAGCTTGCTTAACTATCTCACGTCGACCAACAACTGTATTTTGTCAAGGTTAACCATGTGTCACCACTCCCTAACCGGATGACATTGTTGGGCGTAGAACCCCTTATAGTAATTTTGAAATTCGGTTTGTAAATTGGCTACGTTCTGAATTTCATCGGGTAATGCATTGCGCTTTTGCATTAATTCCAAAACTTCATTTAAATTCGCTTTTATTTGTTGGTACTGCCCTTCGCCCAATTGGTTGCGGTGATTTTGGTATATTCCAACAACATCGTCACTATTTTTTAATTCTCCTAATACCTCACCATTTCGGGACATGACAGTTAAATTTTCTAATTGGCCATATTGGATTAAGGTTTGCATCGTAGTTGGTATATTATTGTACGCTGCATTGTGAGATTCAACTGGCACGGCTCTACCGTACCCATTATCCAAAATATCTAATTCCATCCTATGTAAACAACCAGTCCTACTCGCATAATAATTTGAAGCCACCACATAAGCCTCAATTTGGTAGCCTTTAGCTTTAAATTCATTAATTGTTGCTAACGGTACTTCACTGGTTCGCATAGTACCTTCAATTATAATATTATATTTCTGGTTGGAATATTCAGCTTTAAGTTTATTAACAACATAATTACTGTAGGGCTGTACTTGATGAGTTGTTTGTTCCTGATTGGATTTTAGTAATTCTTCGTAATTTGGATACAATTCTTTAAAATCATCACCATTTAAAGCAAAAATATTATCATTAAATCTTGCTTCTATCATTTCTATTGCCGATGACTTCCCTGAACCTGGTTGTCCACCCAAAATTACTAATAATGGTTTATCAGCTGGAATGGCTGAACCGATATTAAGTATTAATCTAGCTTCCTCTAACATTTCTGCTGCTATTTGACTATTAAAACTCATAAAGTAACCTTGGTTTTTTTGATAAGATTTAATAAAACTTGCTTATTCAATTCGATAATTTCTTCCTTATCTGCTTTATTTTCAGCGTGATAACAAGTTTTAAGGATAGGTGAAATATCCCTAAAAATATTTTCTACATCATTATCAGTTAAATGCCTAAATTTAGCATGTTGTGCAAATAAAGCTTTAGCCGCTAAGAGATAGAAATTGATCTTATCCGGATCTGGATGAGCTTTACTCTTCTCATATCTTTTTAAATCAACTAATAAACCAGCAAGTTTGGGGAAAACACTACGCCCAACCTCTCGCCTAACATTCATTGTTGTAATTGTTTCAGCATTTCCACCTTTGTTTACAACCAATTTAGTACTGCTATCAGCATCACCCACAAATGCTTGTATCCCCAACTTTGCCATTTCCATCAATGTAGCAGTTATTTCATTGTTAAATTGTGGCGCTAACACTTCCAACATATCAAAAGTCGGTTTATATTTAGCACTTTTTCTTATATGTATTGTTTTATCCATGATAATCACCTCTTTGTATATATATACTATATTATATCATGTATCCACATATGTGTAAACTTATATTTTTGGTTTCAAAATCAGGATATGAATTTAACCAGCTAATTTCATAGGCGTTCTTATTTGTGAATGGACGTTGGCATAAATATTGAAAAAGGGTTTTAGCCAAATAAGCAGTTTCTGTCACCAGATGATGACTCTTTTCTCTGGTGGCAAATACATCTTATCTCCTGGTTTTACACCAAATGCCTCATAAAACCCCGGTTGGTTACGTAGAGCGGAATCATCTTGTTTAATTTCTAAGGCTGAATAATTTCTCCATTTATCCGGATAAGCTATTTTTAGTGTGATTGCTGATAGTTTTTTTTGTGCCCGAGCTTTGGTAGGTTCGCTCATCCAATCTAATGAGTTGATGCTCTTACGGTAAGTTGTAATTAAATTGTCAACTAATTTTTCGATTTTTACCTTATTTTCTGGTGGAAAATATTTTGCAACATATAAGCGACCAAGCGCGTCACCAATATTATTTTCAACGCTAGCAATTCCACGTTTATATCTAGGCTCTTGCTTCGGTATACCGCTCAAAACTGTGCCATAGAAGGCAAAGTTTGCATTATCATATGCTTTGGATAATTGGGGAGCGTATTCACTCAACAGATGCCATTTAAAGTATGCTTTCCAAACCGATAATGGAGTTTGTTGCAATACGTGGTCCAAGCCCTGTAAGTAGCTTGGTTGGCTGACTATTACATATGATACCAGGTCTTTAAGATTTGCTGCATTTAGGTAGCTACCCCAATCATAATTTGGCATAAGAATTGCCAATTTATTTAGCATAACTTTATTATACGTTTTTACTGAATTACGATTTTGGACATTGGTCCACTGAATTTTAGCCAATTTTGTTTCTAGTTCTACAATGTCTTTAGCATCTGTGTAAACATCTTTATCGCCGTATATGCTAAGCATTTTACCAATATGTTCCAAATATTTTTGTTTAATCAATTTAAGATTTTTATCATCGGCTTTGAGATAATAATCACGATCCGGTAAGCCCAGTCCGCTTTGACCAATATCGGCAATTTCTACACTTGAGTTATGGGCATCCTGATGAATATTTATTTATTTTTGGAGAAAAATATGCAAAAATTGTTATACGTACTTTGTTTATTGATAACAAATGCTTTTGCCGTTGGTACGTTAACTACTATTGAGAATGGTGTTACCATCCATTCAGAATACTATCCTAATCCATCAGCAAAATTTAAAGGTACTATCATTTTTGAAAATGGTAGTGGTATGACTACTGACGAATGGACACAAAATAAACAATTTTTATCGTGTGCAAAACGATATGGTTCATTATTCATGTATGACCGCAATGGTCTTGGCAAAAGTCCAGCTGATTTAAATACTTCAACATCTAATCCAATAACAGCAAAAAATGTGAATTCAAAGTTTTTAAAATTATTGAAATTAAAAAAAATAAAACCACCTTATATTATTGTTGGGGCTTCTTTGGGAGGGCTTTACGTTGATTATTTTGCTCGCAAGTATCCAAACTTAATTAATAGTGTCTTAATGGTAGACCCACAAGCATTCAATACTGATTATACAGATAAAATATTGCGGTTATTTAATGTAGAAAGCTGGAGTAACGTACCAAGCAAAGAAATATATAGTAAATACAGCTACCAAAATGCTATGAAATATCATATGGATACGACCGCAGCTGTATATTATCAATATCTTGGGCTTGAGCAAAGTAAGCAACAGATTAATGAACTACCACCATTACCAGAAAATATACCAATTATTGTAATTTCATCACGTCAAATGGAAAAAGCTGAGAACAAACTAGTAAAGGGATCATTGATAGAACCACAAAAGAGCTATTTAAATAAGAACAAGAACAGTAAATTTATAATGACCGATAGTGGACATAATGTTCAAATTGAAAATCCACAATTAGTATGTGATCAAATTAAGTTCTTGGTATCAAACTAATAAAATTTGGACAATAGGGAACTTTGGTAATTGGGTACACACTGCGTACCTAATTCTGCCACCAGTGGTGACAGAATTTACAGACCGTTCATAACATATTGATTTGCTTAATAAATTCACTATTCTCCGCATAATAGTGAATTACAAAATAGGACTTTGGGAAGGATATGCGGTAAAATGAATTTAAGCTTTATGTGGAACAAACTGAATTCTCAAGCTACAATCTAATGCCCTCGCGTATTTCCGTAAGGTTTCAATGGTCGGTGAATGTCGCTTTTTCCCTCCAGAATTTTCTAATCTGCTAATTGCTGAAGTGGTTGTATGCAGATTTTTTGCAATGTCCTCTTGGGTTTTGCCAGCTTTCAATCTAGCTTTAAGCATTTCCCCAAATAAAGCAAATTCTTCTTCTAGCTCATCATATCCCTTCTTTATTTTTGGGTCACTTAATATTTTTTGTTTCAGCTCTTCATGTGTATATTTAGCCATTTTTCACCTCCGCCATTCTTTTAATTGCAATATCTAAGTCTTTTTTGGGCGTTTTTTGCGTTTTTTTTATGAAACAGTGTAGCATAATTATTTTACGTCCAACCATAGTGCAAAATAGAACCCTAGCAATTCCATCCTGACCCCGTATGCGCAATTCAAATAATCCTCCACCCATAGGGTATATATGTGGCATGCCTAGGTTGGCACCATACTCCTCCATTTTATCTGTATAACGTAAGTATCGTTGTTTGAACATATTTGGCAAACTAAATATGTCCGCTTGAACAGATTCACTGAAGTATTCTATATGTATTTATTCATACCATAATATTAGCATACACGCTAATATATAAGCAAACTTTTCTGCTTTTTTTGCAATATAGTTTCTGACCGCATCCCCATATAGTTTAGCAATAACATATAAACTCATGTCTATTCCAGCACTGATGCCAGATGAAGTAATTATATTGTTGTCATCAACCCAACGTGCTTTTTTGATCCACTCTACCTTGGTACCTTGTTCCATAACCCATTCAAACGCTAGTTTATTTGAGGTGGCTTTATGATTGTCGAGAACACCAGATTTAGCTAATAATGCACTCAAAAAATCCGTATTTTTTTGGTACACTAAGTCTGCAAATAAAACATGCATAAGTATAAAATGAGAAAATTAGCCAACAAATTGTAAAATATTCACCTATTGCCAGTTAGGTCCGGATATGCCCTAAGCTCGTATTTACCCAAACAAAATCATATAACGGAAAAAACTTGGTTTCTCGCTTACAATCCATAAATATAAAAATATCCAACGATGTTATAAAAATTAGTTAACCGTGTTAGCCAAATGTCTTAAGTGTAGATGCCGCCCGGATTTTATGGCTGGTGTATTTTTTAATAAAAATTTATACGCACAAAGTGGTATAATTTTTTCTGGGGTCGCATTTCAGACCTGAGAGTGCCCAATATTTTGTTACACTTAGATTTTGAATTCACATAAAAAAGGTTTTAGAATGCTGAAAAAAAATGTTATAGCAGAAAGTAGCGCAACAAGAGATAATAGTCTTTCGTCACCGAGTGTGGATCTATCTCCATTACATAATTTAAATGCTTTAAACAGTCCTATGGATAAAGCATACAACTACCATGAAGCGTTTAAAAAGCTAGATGTTAATCAACTTAAAAAAGACATGCAAAATTTATTGACACAGTCACAAGATTGGTGGCCGGCTGATTTTGGTAATTATGGTCCTTTCTTTATTAGATTATCCTGGCATGATGCTGGAACATATAGAGTCTTTGATGGAAGAGGTGGAGCAAACCGTGGGCAACAACGTTTTTCCCCATTAAATAGCTGGCCAGATAACGTTAACCTAGATAAAGCACGACAGTTATTGTGGCCCATAAAGCAGAAGTATGGTAATGCGATCTCCTGGTCTGATTTAATTGTACTGGCTGGGACCGTTTCTTTAGAGTCTATGGGGATGAAACCAATAGGGTTTGCTTTTGGGAGAGAAGATGATTGGCAAGCAGATGGTACCAATTGGGGAGTTAGCCCAGAGGTGCTTTCAACTAATGTTAAAAATGGTGAGTTAGCAAACCCATTTGCTGCTACACAAATGGGATTAATTTATGTAAATCCTGAAGGTCCGGATGGAAAACCTGACCGCGCTGGAGCAGTAGATAGAATCCGTCAGACTTTTAGTGGCATGGGAATGACTGATAAAGAAACTGTGGCACTTATTGCTGGTGGTCATACATTTGGTAAAACTCATGGTGCGGCGCCTGTTAATGAATACGTTGGACCACCGCCAGATAAAGCACCTATTGAGCTACAAGGCTTAGGATGGCAAAATAGCTACCGAACTGGTAAGGGCGATGATGCAATTGGAAGTGGCCTGGAAGGTTCCTGGACATCTACTCCAACTAAGTGGAATCATGATTACCTTGAAAATCTACACAACTTAAATTGGGAGAAGACGTTAAGTCCGGCAGGTGCCCATCAATGGACGCCTACTAATGCTACTGATAAAAATATGGTTCCAGATGCCGAAAAGCCTAATGTACATCATAAACCAATTATGTTTACTACAGATTTAGCGTTAAAAGAAGATGCATCATACAACAAGTACGCTCAAGAATTTTACAAGAACCCTGAAGAATTCAAGGATTCTTTTGCTAAAGCCTGGTTTAAATTGACCCACAGAGATATGGGGCCAAAATCAAGATATCTGGGACCATGGATTCCTCAAGAAGACTTCATATGGCAAGATCCAGTCCCTAAGGCGGATTATGAACAAGTATCTCTGCAAGATATAGAACAGTTGAAGAAAAATATTATGAATTCTGGACTTACTATTCATGATCTTGTAAAAACTGCGTGGGCATCAGCTTCAACATATCGTAAGACTGATTACAGAGGCGGTTCAAATGGAGCCAGAATAACATTAGCTCCAGAGAAAGATTGGGAAATTAATGAGCCGGAGCAACTTGAAAAAGCTCTTACGAAGCTAAGAGATATCCAGACTAACTTTAATAGTAGTAAAAAAGATGGTACTAAAGTATCTTTGGCAGACTTGATTATACTAAGTGGCAATACTGCTATTGAAGAAGCGGCCAAGAAGGCTGGATATAATATTCAAGTTACCTTTACGCCTGGTAGGACTGATGCTACTGAGCAACAAACTGATATGGATTCATTCAACTTCCTTAAAACTAAGTCAGATGGATTTATAAATTACACGGATGGAAGTATACAGACTAATCTGCTTCCTCAAGCATTAATAGTAAAAGCAAGTATGCTTAATCTAAATATACCTGAGATGATGGTTCTTGTTGGTGGCTTACGTGTGTTAGGTGCCAATTATAAAAATTCACAAGATGGTGTATTTACATCAACACCCGGTACGCTTAATAATGCTTACTTTGTTAACTTATTAGATATGTCTACTGCGTGGAAGAAATCTGATAAAGATGGTGAGTATATAGGCTTTGATAGAAAATCAGGTAAGCAAAAATGGACTGCATCCACAGTAGATTTAATCTTCGGATATAATTCAGAGCTTAAAGCCGTTGCTCAGGTATATGCTCACAATGGTAATGAACAGAAATTCATAAACGACTTTGCTCAAGCCTGGTATAAAGTAATGATGCTCGGTAGATTTAATTTGCAAAATTAATCCGTTGGATTTTCCACCATTTCTAACCCTACTCCAAACTGAAGAAGGCTATTATAAAAAATTACCGAATTAAAAATATAAGTGATATACTCCTATCTGGTGTCTGACAGAAAACCCCTTAAATGTTTATATATCAAGCATTTGAGCCAGAAATCTTTAAACGGAGATTTCTATTCTTCACCACTCATCCATATTTACTAGCTCCCATCAAAGGTCTGAATTTAAAAAGTTCAAATCTTCGTTTCTAAAATCCTTCTAAGGATTAGCAATACGAGCTAATGTGGGTTTTCTGCCAGACACTATCGAGCAAATTCATCTGTTATTCATACAAAAACTGTCAAAGTTAAAGTAAACCTTTTAACTGATGGAGTGGCTTTTTATATTTTAGCTCTTAATTGTTATTTAAAAGGTATTACTTACTTTTTTAAATGAATTCATAAATTACAAAATTTTAACTATGCTGGAAATTCAAATGCAACATTCAAATAAAACTAATGACAACTAACCAAATCCATCGCCCCACCCATTCCAGGGACATATTTACCAGGGATCATATAATTAGCAATATTACCTTTTTGATCTACCTCTAATGTACCCAACACAGAAGTATGGACATGACCACCACGAATCAAACAAAATGAAAATACTGTATCAAAGCATGCTCCATATGGTTGAATTGTTATAGATTTACCTCCGGCATTAGTAAAGTTACGATTATGTGGACCCAAAATCGGATGCCCCATACCAGTCATGCCGTTTTCTGATTGAAACACAACATCAATTCCATCCGGCAAATAATCAGCCACCAGAGTAGGTAATCCTATCCCCAAATTTACTAGATTACCATCTTCTAATTCTAAAGCAGCTCTGCGGGCAATTATTTGTTTTATTTCCATATTTTAGGCTTCCTCAATCTTAACAATATAATCAACTAAAACGCCACAAATAGTGACTATTGACGGGTCAACTTCACCTAACTCTCTTAATTCATAAGTGCCCATTCTTGCACCAATGTTCCTAAACCAGTTTTAGTTAAAATTCCACCCAAACCAGCACCTTTAGCTCGAATTTGTTCGGTCAAAGTACCTATCGGAATCAGTTCTACTTCCAGACGGCCTTTCTTCATTAATTCATCCACAATAGGATTGAGACCAATATGTGAGGCAATTAATTTCTTTACCTGACCATTAGCAACTAGCTTACCGATACCACGTTGTGGTAATCCGCCATCATTATTAATCAATGTGAGGTTTTTAACGCCGGAATCTACAACCGCATCAATTAACTGTTCCGGAGTCCCATCAGTTAAGTTTCCTCCAACCATTATTGTCATTCCATCTTTTAATAGAAGTTTAAACTCGTCGAGAGATGTTAGCTTCGATTTTGGCATTTCTGTTCCTTCTTAAAATATAAAAAAGCTACTCCATCAGTTAAAAGGTTTACTTTAACTTTGACAGTTTTTGTATGAATAACAGATGAATTTGCTCGATAGTGTCTGGCAGAAAACCCACATTAGCTCGCATTGCTAATCCTTAGAAGGATTTTAGAAACGAAGATTTGAACTTTTTAAATTCAGACCTTTGATGGGAGCTAGTAAATATGGATGAGTGGTGAAAAATAGAAATCTCCGTTTAAAGATTTCTGGCTCAAATGCTTGATATATAAACATTTAAGGGGTTTTCTGTCAGACACCAGATAGGAGTATATCACTTATATTCTTTATCCGGTATTTTTAATAGCCATCTTCAAGTTTCTGAATTCATGTAGCTGGGGGGGGTTAGTCGAATAAATCAATAGTTTATGCACAATACTTAATTAATTTGCATAATCGTTCAGAATTAATAACTAAAAATTCTAGTTACATTGTGATTTGGAAAGAATCGTTGACCCTAATATGCCTATAATAAATATCAATGGTATCCCATACATGGCCCAATACCACGTGTATAATCCTTTTTCACCAATATGTATATAACAAAAAGCGCCCCACGTAATCCCCACAACAATGCTTAAATATGCTCCCATGGCATTTGCTTTCTGCCAATAGAATCCAGCTAGTAATGCAAAGCTAAACGCGACTATTGGAATATTGAAGAGAATCATTTTACTTAAAATATTATCAATAACTGTATTGGCGAGGATAAAGGCCGCGATAGCACAAATCAACATCCAGAAGATATTTTTGCCAATTTTTTGTGATGTTGTTTTAAAAATACTCCCAACCAATAGAGTAACCATTGCATTCCAAACTCCAGTTAGGGTGCTTGCACCAACAAAAAATAATACAACATAAGAAATACCTTGTAAATATCTTGGTATCGCATTATAGATCAAATATGGAATTCCAAATTCCCGATTGGCTAAATTAACTCCTTTGCTCCGAAGTATAACATTAGCTAAAATTCCCAACCCGTATAAAACAAATATTATAACGGCTGCAATAAAAGCTGCCATATAAGCGGTTTTCGGGTCTTTTGCAGCAACAATTTTTTGCCCATACCATGGAGCAATGATATAACTAAACATGGTTAATAACGTCAATGAAATAACGAATTTTACTGGTAATAATTTTTGCATTTGTAATAAACTTAAACCAGGCACAACAGATTGTGTTGGCAATCTATAACTGTAATAGACTAAAAGTGGAAAAAAGCAAATTACAAAGCCAAATGAAAGCATATCTAGCGCAATAATTGAGCTAAGCCCACCACGTAAGGTAAGGGCCAAGATTATCCCTACTAAAATAGTACTTAAAACTAAGGAATTAAAGTGCAATAATGGCAGAAATAATAACGTTAGTGATTTTACATATGCGGCACTAAAACCTAGCATGGCAAAGAATAACGTAATAGCAACAAGCAATTCTAATTTGCGTCCATAACGTATGGCAAAAAAATGTGCGACAGATATACCGTTAAACGCTTTCCATTTTTTCGCAACGGTTGCCGTATAAAACAATAATCCAAATAAAAAAATAAATGGCATAGTTAATGCCCAATAACTGGCTAAATAGCCAAGAGAAGAAAACGAAATCAGGGTGGCCGTGTTAAACTCCGTCATAACTAGGGTTGCAACTAGTGGAAATAAAGTAGTATGCCTTCCCGCTAGTAGATAATCATCTTGTGATTTTACACGTTTATTTTGTTTAAAGCAATACATAGCTATAATGATAAAACTAATAATACCTAAAACCAATCCCATCAAGAATTTTCCTTATGCCATAAGTGGAAAAAACGTAAATGGAGAAAAGCTGTTAATAGTACAAGTATAATGTAGCTATAAGCAAGTAGCGCAAAGTACTCTGGAAGTAGCATCATTAGAATATAAAAAATAAAAGCCTCAGCTCGTTCGATTAGTCCTTCATGATAGAAAAAACTTTTATTAGAATTCTTCTCAACAAATATTCCAACAACAAGGAAGCTGGATATACAAATTAAGTTAGCAAATAACATTAAAAAGCATGGAATACCGTTCTTGGGATTGGTTATAAAAAAGGCAAAAAGCACTGAACTTTCAACTATTCTATCGGTTACAATATCAAGTACACCGCCAAGTTCAGTCGAATTGCTACAGGCTCGTGCAATTGATCCATCTAACGTATCTAAATAGCCAGAGAAGAGCAGTAAAAATATAGCCAAGTAGGTATAATGAACATACAAGGCTGGTATAATTAACAGCCCCACAACTCCTGAAGCCAATGTAATAACACTTGGAGAAAATTTACATCTCACCGTTTTTAGAATTGGATCAATAAAAACCATTTGATAATATTTGCGAAATTTTTGCTCAAGCATAATTTATCCTACCAAATTAAGTAATTACTAATTACCAAAACCACTTAAGAAATTTAACCAATAATTTTACTTTAGGTGAAAATAAAATTGGCTTATAATATTCACCAACAACTTGTTTATTGATTTCGCCAAGAGTTGGGTATGGGGTAATATTTTTGCTTAACGCTTTGACAGTCTCACCACGGTTTATTATATCAATCCATGGTGACAGCAAATCATCTGCATTTGCTCCTAAAATTGAGACTCCAAGAACTTTGCCTTTTTTGGTTGTAATCAATTTTATTTTACCAATTGTCAATCTTTCAGCTTGTGCGCGGTCATTTTCGCTATATTCAAATTCACTAATCTTAATATCATCAGCATACTTAATCTCTGCATCACGTTCCAATAAGCCAACATGCGCCAACACTGGATAAGTATACGTTGCCCATGGAACTGCCAGGTAATTAACTTTGGCTCTTTGTCTAAACACAATATTGCGAATTACAATCCCTGCGTGATAACTGGCAATATGCGTAAATTGGTAGCTACCAGCCACATCGCCTATGGCAAAAATTCGTTTGTTACTCGTTCGCAAACGTTCATCAACTATAACCCCTTTTGGTGTATATTTGATATTGGCTGCCTCCAGATTTAACTTATCCAAACTTGGAATTCTACCAGTTGCAACCAACAAATGTGAACCGCTAATTATTTGTTCTACGCCGTTATCTTCAATTATTAACTCAATTCCAGATTCTTTCTTAATAATTTTTATAATCTTAATATCTTCATAAAGATTTAAACCTTGACCCTTTATTTCTTGGCGTAATAAATTTACCAAATCTGTTTCATCTTTTGGTAAGATTTTTCTTAAACTTAAAACTGTAACTTTAATTCCCAGCATTAAAAATGCTTGGGCTAGTTCACAGCCAATCGGACCACCACCCATTACGATTAAATGTTCCGGCGTCTCATTTAACTCAAAAATCGTTTCATTCGTTAAATAATTAACATCATTTATACCAGGTATGGATGGGACAACAGGCCTTGAACCTGTTGCAATAACAAAATATTTAGCTTTTATTAATTGATCACCTACTTTAATTGTATCGTTATCAACAAAGCTGCCATTACCTTGATATACACTAACCCCTAGGTTACTGAATCTTTCCACTGAATCGTGTGGTGCAATAGTTGCAATTATCTCACGGATTTTTGCCATTACATTTTTAATATCAACTGATTTAGCTTCGAACTCAAAACCATATTTTTCAGAATATTTGGCATCAAAATAATGTTTAGCGCTCGCTAAGAGTGCTTTCGATGGAACACAACCATAATTTAGGCAGTCTCCGCCCATCTTATGACCTTCCACTAAGGCAACTTTAAGCCCAAACTGACTAGTGGCAGCGGCAACGGTTAGGCCACCAGCGCCAGCACCTATAATACAAATATCATATTGATTATTATCAGGCATCATTTCCCCCTTTTTTTAATGATTTTATTACCACTGGAATAACTGAAAGTATTGCTAATAACGTTAGCGCAATTAAAATTTGTGGACTAACTAATGAATTCAGTTTAAAATCATTAGTGTTGTTGGCAAAAATAGTTGTTAGACTCGTACCTATATTGACGTAAACAAATGCACCTGGAATGATGCCAATAAAAGTTGTTAAAATAAAATCACGTAATTTTATATCAAGGACTCCAGCAGCCAAATTGATTAACCAAAATGGCACAATTGGTAAAAGTCTCAAACTAAGTAAATAAAAAAATACATTGTGTTTAAGATTCTTCTCCATAAACTTTATTTTGCTACCAATTTTAGCTGCTACACTTTCACCAAAAGCTAATCTCACGGCAATAACCAATAAAGTAGCTCCAATGGTTGCTGATATAACTACTAATAGTGTGCCAATAATACTACCAAACAAGAATCCAGCCAATAATGAAAACATTGTAGCACCTGGAAATGAGATTACTGTAACAGCAATATACGCCAAACAAAATAACAATATGGCACGCCAAATATATTGATCTACATAAAGCACTAATTGTGTATGATACTGTTTCAAACTAGTATAATTAAGATAATGCAAAACATTGAATTTGACTGCTAATAATATCGCTACACCAATAATTAACAAAGGTATGAAGCGGAAGACTTTTATCATGATATTTCCTATTGACAGTTTAATGACAAATTCTTTTTTGCACCTGATATTTATTAGTATACCGCCATTATACCTTATTATTTTACTGACCGGTCAAATAGTATAGTATAATCTGGTCATATGCTAAATAATTTAGCATATTGGAGAGCATAATATTAAATAATAATTTACAAAGGAATGTGAAATGAATAAATCAAAATTAAATGGCAGCCTAATCGCTTTAGCTGCAGCAGCAGCTTTTTCTGTTTTACCTGCTACGGTTATGGCTGATACTGATACTACAACATCAGCTCAGTCTGCTGATAGTGGTAAAGCTAATGCAAGTTGTAAGGCAAAAACAAGTTGCAAAGCTAAAGCAAGCTGTAAGGCTAAAGCAAGCTGTAAAGCAAAAGCAAATTGCAAGTCTAAACCAAGCACAGATCAATAAGCAATTTTGTTCAACTATAATTTAAATTTTCTATCATTAAGGGGCCTAATTTTTTGGCCCTTTAATTTTGGGGTTTTTTATGCAAGCTAGAGATTGTCCTTTTTTGGGATTTGGTTTGGGCCTTAGGTCTGAGCATTATAAAGAGATTTTATCCACCAATCCCAACGTTGATTGGTTTGAGATAATTACAGAGAATTATCTGGAGTCAGGTGGTCAACCGCGCTATTATCTGGATCAAATTGTGGAGAAATATCCGGTAGTAATGCATGGGGTTTCCTTATCTGTAGGAAGCAATGATGTTCTTAATTATGATTACCTTAAACAACTAAAAATTCTGGATAAGCAGATTAAGCCCAAATGGATTTCAGATCATTTATGCTGGACAGGTGTAAATAATTTAAATATGCATGATTTATTGCCACTGCCTTATACAGAATTATCGTTAAAGCATGTGGTAGAGAGAATTAAAATAATCCAGGATTATTTAGGGCGGCAAATTTTAATCGAAAATGTTTCAAGCTATTTAAGCTATACTGATTCAGAGATGACTGAATGGGAGTTTTTGAGTGCTATTGCCAACCAAGCCGACTGCAATATTTTATTAGATATAAACAATATATATGTTAGTGCGTTTAACCACAAATTTGATCCTTTAGCCTATATAAAAGGTATTCCGGTTAACCGTGTACACCAAATGCATCTGGCAGGCCACTCTGACTATGGGTCTTATCTACTTGATACCCATGATGCACCAATTATTAAAAATGTTTGGGATTTATACAGACAAGCTATTAAAATTACCGGACCGGTTTCAACGATGATAGAACGAGATGACAATATTCCGCCTTTATATGAGCTATTAAGTGAATTGGAGTACGCAAGGCAGATTGTAAATGAATAAGCTGTTAAACGTACAGTTGGCATTTCAAGCTTATATATTGGGTGAAAGCTCTGATTTACCCGCTATGATTACAGAAACAATTGATCTAAATAAGCAACAAAGAATCGGCCTATATGCTGATGGTTATGTTGCACGTCTAGTCGAGGCTTTGTCAGCTAATTATCCGCAGTTAAAGCAATTTGTTGGTGATAAACTATTTGACAGTATAGCTAGAGAGTTTATAAAACAGCACCCTTCTAATGTATATTCAATCCGTAGATTTGGCGATGAGCTAGCTTCTTTATTAATTGCAGATCCGCGCTATGCCAAGCGTCCTATATTAGCAGAGTTGGCCAGATTCGAATGGGCAGCTGGAGATACCTTTGATGCCAAAGATGCTCTCGTATTAGATGCAGAGAGTTTAAGAAATATTCCGCCACAGGAATGGGGCGAGCTAAAATTTTATTTCCACCCTTCCGTGAGACTCGACTATTTTTCATATAATATAACTCAGATATGGGATGCATTAATCGACAATAAAACAAAGCGAGCAGTCCGCGTTAAACCTGTTCAAGCAGTTTTATTTTGGCGACATAAACTAGATATGCTATATCGACAACTACCATATATTGAGGCTTATGTTTTGGCTAATGCCTTAAAGGGTGAAACTTTTGCCGCATTATGTGAAAGTCTCTGCCAATTGGTACCTGAAGATGAGGCTGGGGTGCAAGCTGCTAAAATGCTGATGGAGTGGTTATCTGCAGGGATTATTTCTGCAGTAAAATTAAATTCGGCGTAACATCATGCAAAATTGTTGGGCTGGCTGCGTAGATTTGAACAACTAAAAAATTAGAATTATTTTACCTAAAAAGACTGACTTTAATGATATCCAGGATGATAAAATAGCTTATAGTGAGGATAATCTGAATAACAGATCGAGGAAATCGCTCAGATTTTTACCCCCTAATGAGGTTGTATTTAAATAGTCTTAATAAGAGTTTAGACATGGAAGTAGAAGCATTAAAGATTAATAACAGCCCTTGGTATTTAAAACCTTTTTTCTGGAATCAAAAAAGAAAATATGGTGAAGTTTTAATTCCAGGGTTAGTTTGGGCACGTGTTCCTAAATTATTTATGGCGGTTGCAACTCTTTACGGCGTGCTTGATCGAAAAAGCTCCCCGCTATCTCCAGAGCTTAGATCTCTAGTTACTGTTAGAGTATCACAAATAAACACTTGTGAGTTTTGTGTGGATATAAATTCCATGACGCTAATTAAACGTAGTGGTAATGAAAAGAAGCTAAATGATTTAGATAAGTTTCGTGAATCAAATGTTTTCTCAGATAAAGAGAAGACTGTTTTAATATATGTGGAAGAGGTTACTTATTCCGATAAAAATCCAAGTCATGAAACCTTTCTACAATTAAAAAAATATTTTAATGAAGAAGAAATTGTAGAACTAACTGCTTTAATTGCTTTTCAAAATATGTCGAGCAAATTTAATAGCGCTCTTGATATTTCAGGGCAAGGATTTTGTAAAATATGAATCGTACTACTGATTGGCTGCTGGCATTTGCTGGTGGCATAATACTTGCTGTAATGATTAACTTCAATAGTCTACTAGCTAAACATAGTACACCGTCTATTGCTTCTTGGGTTGCTCATGGGGCTGGTGCCGTGGTTGCACTTTTTTTTGTAATCATATATGCCAGGATATTTCCCTCTAAAAGGGAAAATTCTACTCAGAAGGCGCCACTTTGGGCCTATTTTGGCGGTATTCCTGGTGCTTTAACTGTTATACTTGCAGCAATTACAGTTAATAGTAGTCTGGCCCTTTCTGGTACACTCGCCTTCATGTTAGTTGGACAGGTTATTTTTGGAATTATTTCAGATCACTTTGGACTTTTTGGAATAGCAAAGAGAAAGTTTACTCTAATTGATGTTTTTGTAATAATCTGCATTCTTTCCGGGAGTGTACTATTAATCTTTTTTAGAAATTGACAAATGTTTATTTATATTCTTCTGGCAATTATCAATGGTATCTGTATAGGCATAAGTCGTTCTATTAATGGCAGACTTAGTATTAATGTCGGAGCATTTAAGGCATCCTTTTGGAACCACCTTGTAGGTTTTATATTTCTTACACTATTATTAGTAATATTAGGTAATTTTAAAGTTGATCATATTGCTGGTGCCCCACTTTATTCGTACCTTGGTGGCTTTTTAGGCGTGCTTTTTGTGGCCATAAATAGCTATGTTCTGCCTAAAATTGGCGGGATTATGACAATACTTCTTGTTATAAGTGGTCAAATGATAACCGGGGTTCTGGTAGAATATAAAAGTGGTGCTGCACTTTCCACATTACTCCAATTTTTAGGAATTGCCATAATTATGCTGGGCGTTTACGTGGCAAAACTATCTAGTCTCCGCCGTGAAAAAAATTGATAAGGAAAATTTATGCAAATTGAAGATATTTTAGGATTTATTAAAGAAGCAGACAAGCTTAAACAAGTAGAACGACAAACTCTTATTCACAATGGGGGAAGAAGAGAAAACTCAGCAGAACATTCCTGGCACTTAGCCTTAGCAGCACTTGTCTTACAAAGTTTTGCACCAAATGATAACGGGGTAAATAATGGGTAAAACAGGTGCAATAACCAAACAAAGGCTACTGGATACGGCAACTGAGCTAATTTGGAAAAATAGCTATGGCGCAGTTAGCGTTGATGAAATCTGTAAGCAGGCAAAAGTAATGAAGGGTAGTTTTTATTACTATTTTCCATCAAAAATCAGTTTGGCTTTGGCTGTCATGGATGAGATGCTGAATCACGCCAAGTTAGAAATAGAGCCATTATTTATTACCTCTGAGGATGTTCCATCAGTGCGGTTTGAAAAATGGGTAGATTTTATTTATTCTAACCAGGAACAAATTTTCCATAAGTATGGGCGGGTATGCGGCTGTCCTTTCGCAACGCTATGTTCAGAAATTGCCGATGAATCTAACGGCTTATGTAATAAATTTGTAGAATTCAGGATTTGGTATCAAGATTGTTTTAGCAAAGCACTGACTGAGCTAAGGCTTTCAGGAAATTTATCTTCAACTACTGAGATTTTCACTCTGACACAAGAAATATTTACTAATTTAATGGGTTATTTGGTTATTGCACGAATCACCAATGACCTATCACCATTATTACATTCATTTAAACCCTGGCTAATACATTCTTTAAAAATGGACATTTAAATTGTCAATAATTAAATCCCCATATTTTGCAGGCGGTTTGGTAGGAATACTTCTAACAATTTCAGCAGCATTTTGGGATAACTATTTTGCCCCTATTCGTGTATTCCCTAAAATATGATCTTTGTTTATTCATTTATTTAGTAATGATACAATCAATAATTTGAAATTTTAAACAGATGATAACAACAGCAATTCTTATCATCAAATTTTTAATTTCCAGACTTTTTTTACACGCCTCATATTCCGCCCAATTTCACTATTAATTCGTCTAATAATGAATTAGGTTTTGCCAATATTTAACATGATACAATTTTGTGAGGCTAAACACAGAGCTAATTCACTATTACAGTGGCATTAGTGAATTTATCTAAATAAATCAATATATTCAACTGCCGAACTCAGCTAACAGACCAACACTTCTTATAATAGCCGGTATTAATGGCTTATAAACCCATCGGTTTTTAATTTTTTTACTAACATATCTACTACTGTCATGGTATGGTTATATAGTTTATCACATGCTACATCTGTTTTTCGTGCAATTGCTAATTCGGCAATTTTGGCGTGCTCGCTATGGTGCGGTGTAATTAAGTGTTTTTTATTATGTTTATTAGCCAAATTAATATACCATTCTTTTACCTGCAGACAATTATTCCTTACTTCAATTAAACCATTTATCTTACAGCCAGAAACCAGAGCATTATGAAATTCATCATTTCGAATACTCCATGTTGAATATATAACTTTAGTGTTATTTTTTTCTACTTTGGATAACTTATATAGATTTGACATAATGGCAGCCTCCCATTCATCATCCCCCTGCTCTATACTTTCCTCCAGCATTAAACATTCAATTTTGGCATGAGTCTCAAACATATCATGAACTTTTTCCTTACTCAAGGTAGCTACGCTAAAGCCAGCATTGTCCTGAAATTCTACGAATGGTGTTTCTGCCAAACGAAATAAAGCTTCGCGCACCGGACTCAATCCTACATTAAATTTTTGTTTTAAATATTCGCCTTTTAGTTTTTCCCCTGGAGATAGTTCTCCATCTAGAATTAGCCGATGTATAGAGTTAAAACAGCTTGTTGCTGCGGTATGAATTTGCATAAATTTGAACCTATATCTTAGAACATTATACTTTTAATCATTAATAAGTTAGATTTTCGAAAACTTTATCCAGTTTATCAACTAAACATGCCGTATTATACCGGATATTGATATTTTATACGTAAATCTGAACTAAGATATACAAAATATTCGAATATTACATATATCTTATTAATAAAGGGGTGAAATATGGATCATAGCGCTATTGCTAAAATATATAAACAGCAGATATTTGCATTGATTAATCAGGCATATCATATACATATGGAAAATTCGGATTTAGATATTGAGTTATGTCAGCTCATTAGCGTAAAAACTGGCGGTTGTCCTGAAGATTGCGGTTATTGTTCACAGAGTAATAAATATAATACTGAAATAAAACTAAGCCCACTTATGCCCGCCCATGAAGTGGAGGAACTAGTTATCCTCGCCAAAGGTCATAAAGTTAAGAGGATGTGCCTTGGTGCTGCATACAAAAGTCCAAATAGCAAAGCATTGGATAAAGTTTGTGAATATATAGATATAATTAAACGGCACGGACTGGAATCCTGCGTTACTTTGGGGAGCTTGACCTTGGAACAGGCAAAAAAGTTAAAAAATGCGGGGCTTGATTATTATAATCATAATATTGATACCTCACCTGAATATTACGATAAAGTTGTTACCACCAGAAAATTTGGGGATAGGGTCGACACGATTAATAATGTGGGTAAGGCTGGAATTAAAATTTGTTGTGGTGGAATACTTGGCTTAGGTGAAAGTATTGATGACCGCATAAGTTTTATTCATGCCTTAACGGTTTTACCTTATAAACCAGAGTCTATTCCGATAAATTTATTAGTTCCAATACCTGGTACGCCATTGGCGGATGCTAAAAAGTTAGATAAAATGGAATTAGTTCGGACAATTGCAGTGGTCCGAATTTTATTTCCAGGTACCAGAGTTCGTCTAACGGCTGGACGCTCTACGTTATCCGAACTGGAGCAAAGTCTGTGTTTTATGGCTGGAGCGAATTCGATTCATTATGGCGACAAGCTTTTAACCACACCAAATAATGATCAAAACGAAGATAAACAATTACTGAGTAAACTTGGAGTGAATGATTAATGCATACATGGAATTGTACTATTGGTAAGCGTTTATATAAGATTACACACAAACGTGAATGTAGGGCCAAAACTATGTTTAACCCAAGACAGATGGTTTTATCCAGCAAAACATATTTAAATTGGGTAAGTTTTAATTATCTTGGTTTATCTAATCATCCGGCAGTCATAGGTGCATTTTCCGAAGCCAGTAATAAATATGGAATAGGTAGTACCGGAGCACCAACGCTTTGCGGATATAGCGATGAACATGAAAAATTGGCAATGGAACTAGCAATATGGTTAGGTTATGAAAAATGCCTCTTATTTACCAGTGGCTATCAATTAGCTGTCGGTTTATATAGCCAGTTGGCGGATATTAATACAACGATCTGGTTGGATAAAAATTGCCATGCCTCACATATAGATGGAATATTATTATCTAAGGCTAAGTTTGTAACGTTTGGTGCGGAAACCATTGATAATGTTATGCAGCAGATAAAGTTACAAAAATCAAAGCTGCATATAGTTTTGAGTGAGGGTACATTTAGCATGGATGGAACCTGTACTTACTTGCACAAACTAATTTGCTTAAAACGAGATTGTCCGGAGAATGTTCTTTTAATAATTGATGATGCCCATGGGATAGGAGCCTTCGGCAAAAATGGTCTGGGTACTTTTGAACAGTTAAATCTAGAAAATTTAAGCATTGATTTATTTATTGGAACATTAGGCAAAGCTTTTGCCAGTCACGGTGGATTTATTGCCGGATCATCATTGTTAATAAATTATTTACAACAAACGGTACGCAGCCTTTTGTTTAGCACTTGTTTACCCGCTGGTATTGCTGCAGCTTCAAGGGCTAGTTTGAAGATAATTCGTAGTGATGAGGGGCTAAGGTTGAGGGAGATGCTTGATGGTAATATTAATTATTTTGATGAATTAAGTAGGTTTTATGATCTACCAATATATCAGCAACAAAGTAATACCTCAGCAATTCAATTATTGGCTTTTGATAACGAAGCTTTAGTTAAAAATATATCTAATCAATTATTAGAGCAAGGTCTTTTATGTGGTTGTATTATATACCCAAGTGTTGCAAAATCTTTGCCAAGAATCCGAATTTCAATAAATGCCGGACATTTACCGGAGGATATTGAACTACTTTGTTATAGTTTGCATAAGGTAATGTTAAAGTATGCATAAGAATTTTTTAATTGGTGGATTTGGTTTTAATCAATGTTCATTAAATTGTTTATTTAAACTTAATCTGAACCTAACTTTTATTGATATAAATTTATTTACGTTACCTTTTAGTTTGGATGATATGGCAAATAATGTTATATGCCAATTAATATCGCATAAAAATAACACGTTATTTGCTTATTCAACTGGCGGTTTGGTGGCCTTACGTGCTGGCGTATTACGGCCCGATATTATTAAACAGATAATTTTAATTAATAGTACCCCTAAATTTATTGAAGATGGTAATTGGGATGGAGTTAAATTAGATACGCTGAATAAAATTGAAAGCAAGTTAAATAATTTGGAATTAGACCATTTTATGGCGTATTTTGTTTCTCTTAGTGCATATCCTAAAAAAATTAGATCAAATGACTTTACCAGATTTTTTAGTAATAACAATAAACGAATTTTATTAAACCTGTTGAATATTTTAAAAATTAGTGATTTGCGCTTAGATTTGCTGCAGTTAAAAAACAAAGTAGTTGGTATTTATGCAGATCATGATGTGTTAATTGCAAAAAATACGTTACCTATTCGGCAGATTTATTTGCCAGATTCTACTCATCTTGAGCTAGACGAAATGCATCTATTAAAAGCGGTAAATCAGGTGTTATGCAACAAAAATTAATTATAATTTCCGTCATTGCGAGCATAGCGTGGCAATCCTAACATTATGCAACAAAAATTAATTCAATATAATTTTAACGCTATCTCTTCGGATTATCTGAAGCATGCGCAAATTCAAAAAAGATCAGCATTAAAAATTATACATAAATTACCAACTTATCACGTGAGTGGATTTGTTTTAGATTTAGGTAGCGGACCCGGGACTTTGCATCATTGTCCGGAAAATTCATATCAAAGTATTTTATATGATCTGAGTCTCAAGATGCTAAAGGTTGGCGTGTCAATGGATTGTGAGAATGTTTTAGCTATAAATGGAGATGCCGGTTGGTTACCTTTTGCAACTAGCAGCATTCCGACAGTTATTTCTAATTTGATGTTGCAGTGGGCTGAAGATAAATTACAAATTTTATCTGAAATCAAATGAGTCTTAGTTCCCGATGGGGCATTTATGTTTACGACGTTAATTTCACCTAGTCTTTGGCAATTACAAAAAGCCTGGAGCAAGTTAGATAAGCTTAAGCACACACTAGATTTTTTAAGTTATGAAAAGTATACCAATTTGGTCCGGCAATCTGGGTTGGAAATAACTCATATTGAAACTTGGGAACGTATAGTGAATTTTTCTGATATATATGCGTTAATGAACCATTTTAAATTAACCGGTACATCAATGCCTAAATCAAATATGAGTAATGGTTTAAAAGGGCGTAAATTATTTAAAGATCTGGAAGCTGCTTATCCAAAAAATTTATGTGATGGAAGTTTGCCACTTAGCTACCAGTATTTATTTATTATTGCTAAGGCTTAAACCGTTTGCAGTAAGCATTAACTACTTTTTTAGGTTAAAATATAATGAATCAAATTTGCATTGTAGGCACGGATACCGGAATTGGTAAAACCTATGTTTGTTGTCAGATTTTAAACTATCTGACAAAACATTCCAGGAATGTCTTGGCGCTTAAGCCCATATCCTGTGGGAAGATTAATACATGTTACGGTGAGATAAATGAAGATGTGTACAAATTATATTTGGCAAGTAATATTAAATTATCATTTAATCAGATTAACCCGTTTGCTTTTAATCATGCAGTTGCACCACATATTGCGGCAAAGATAGAAAATATTGAATTAAATCTTGATAGTATTTTGGTTAAAACCAGGCAAATTATTAATGCAATAGATTGTGATTATATATTGATTGAAGGCGTTGGCGGTTTAATGGTACCGTTAAATATGCAAGATACTTATTTGGATTTGTTAGTAACGTGGGAGTATCCAGTGATCATGGTTGTAGGAATGAAACTAGGTTGTTTAAATCATGCGCTTTTAACCAAAGATGGTTTGATTAATGCGGGTATAAATGTTTTGGGGTGGATTGCAAATTGTATTGATGAAAAAATGGACGCACAGACGGATAATTTAGAGTACCTCAAAGTACGGTTAGATGTGCCACTATTAGCCACCATTCGATTTGCAGGAAATATTCGACCAACAAAAGAGTTTTTAGGCGTATTTAAATGAAGTTAAACCATACATGGTTACCTGCATCAACCCCTGATGTAGCAGCTCCGTTAAAAATTGTCAAAGCAGAAGGTTCACATATAGTTACTGATAACGGTATACGAATTTATGATGCTATTTCTAGTTGGTGGTGTAAGCCGCTAGGACATGGTCATGAGCTTATCAAAAATAGTATTTATGAGCAATTAAATTATTTTGAGCATCATATTCCAGCTGATGCATATAATGAGACTATTGAGGAATTGTCATGTCGGTTAGTTGGTTTATTTTCTGAAATGGACAAGGTAATGTATGCGAGTGATGGTAGCAGTGCGGTTGAGATTGCCATGAAATTAAGTTATGAATCCAGAGTAATTACCGGGCAAAAAAAGCGCTCCAGATTTGTAGCACTTTGTGGAGCTTACCATGGTGAGACAATGTTTACTTTGTCAGTATGCGGAATCCTGTCTTATACAAGAGCATATGCCGAATTACTATGGAAAAATTACTTTATTGATGATATTTGCTATGTGAATTCCAGATTTGATCCTTTATGGGATGAGTGTGACTTTGATGAGGAAAAATATAATAATTTTTTTGCTAAAATTGCACCAGATACTTCGGCATTGATTATTGAGCCGATTGTTCATGGTGCGGCAGGGATAAAAATTATTAGCCGTGATTATCTTGTTAAACTGGTAAATGTTGCAAGAAAATATGATCTGCATATAATAAGTGATGAAATAATGGTTGGTTTAGGGAGATTGGGGTGTCTGTGCGTTAGTTCAGAAGTTTTGGGTTCTCAGCCAGATTTTGTGTGTTTTGCTAAAAATCTAACAGCCGGTAGTATCCCGATGAGCGCTGTTGTGATCAATGCTCGCATAACTGAAATATTTAAAGGCAAGGTTTTTGCTCATTCGCATACCCATAGCTGTAATGCAATAGGGGCAAATGTGGCATTAAATTATTTAAAATTTCTGGATAGTTCATTATTAATTCAAGATGTGCAACAAATTGAAATTAAATTATTAGAGTTGATGCAAAGTTTGGCCGCAGCGTTTATTTGGATAAAAAATCCGCGGGCTTTAGGTGCAATTGCAGCTTGTGAGCTAATACTAGATGCAGAAATACTTCAGCAGATATTTCATTTGGGTATTCAAGATGGTATTCATTTGCGGCCTATTGGTAATACATTATACATTATGCCGCCATTATATAATATAAATACGGATTTGCCTGAAATTAAGGCTAAACTATTTAGGGTGTTAAAAACTATTAACTGTATTATTAGTGGGTAATAAAAAATTATTATACAATTTATTGAAGGTTTGAAACAAAGTGATGATATAATACGGTACTTCATAGTGGAGTTGGTGGCTAGTAAGCTACCAACTTACTAGCCATTTGATCTCTGCTAAATCTAGAAGTAGAAAGGCAGGTGAATCGTGTGAGTAAACACGCAAAAAAATCATGGTTCGACATAACTATGAACACGTTGAAACTCGTTAGAGAAATAATTGTAATAATTATCCTTCTAATCGGGAATTAACGGGATGGCTCCCAGTTATGGGGGCTATTCTTTCACTCACACCGTGAGTATAACACGCGACATCACCGTGTGTCAAACAAACCAAAAACAAAACCAAAAATTTCAAAATTAATTTGTAGTAAAAATGTCATGTAGGCGATTATTAATTAAAAACTATTATACCAAAGAAATGAGAACGATGAGGCATAAATTGAAGAGCAAAAACAACTTACTTATTTTACTGACATTTTTGCTGGCATTACCTATTGTATCTACGGATATCTATTTACCATCTATTCATGAAATTAGTAAGTTTTTCAATACCAGTCATCAAAAAGTTCAATTAACATTAACGTTGTATTTTCTAACTTTTGGTTTCATCCAACTAGTTTACGGCTCATTATCTGACTGCTTTGGTCGTAAGCCAATGATGATAACGAGCCTATTAATTTATATATTTGGAACTTCTATATGCATATATTCTGATACTATAACTTTGTTGATTATTGGGCGATTCTTGCAGGCGTTGGGTGCTGGTAGTGCTATACTTGTTTTTGCTATTGTTCGAGACATGTATGAGGGTAGTAAAGTGGCTCGGATTATTGCATATATGAGTGCAGTTGTAGCAATATCACCTATTATAGCGCCAATATTTGGTGGATATGTACAGTCATTATTGTCTTGGCGTTGGAATTTTATACCCATCTTTACCATTTTTACATATAAATCATTGATTTTTTGGCATACAGCAAGCACTATCCATCTGATATAGTTATATATTTTTTTCCAAATTGAAATGTGGTACCATGAAAACACA
>Ga0134126_10000331_pt1 | contig 62028 bp, 44 predicted proteins | sample KB31752_FD_96881 | JGI IMG/M metagenome (GOLD analysis project Ga0134126, IMG submission 96881) | Terrestrial soil microbial communities with excess Nitrogen fertilizer from Kellogg Biological Station, Michigan, USA - KB3-175-2 | ecosystem: Environmental > Terrestrial > Soil > Unclassified ...
AGCGCTTTTTGGGCGGGAGGAAGCGTTTGTTGATTTTGGCGGTTAGGACGTAGTTGGGGTCGACCATTTCGGCTACGTGGATGGTGGCAACCTTGGAGAGGAGCTCGTAGGCGTCCATTTCGGAGAGGCCGTAATCGGCGTGCATCCAGTCCACAAGCTGGGTGAAGGCGATGCGGAGACAATCGTCGAGCGGGCGATAGATGCCGGCGGCCATGAGTTCGTCCTTGCTTTCCCAGCGGGGCCAGGGCGTCTTTTGTCCCTTGAGGACGCGGAAGCGCACCCGGACGTGCATGGGAATCTCGATGGCGGTGCCGCCGATTTCGCCGTCGCCCATGGCTGCGTGGCCATCGCCGAGATACACGAGCGCGCCGGGGACGTTGACGCCGAGATAGAGCGTGTTGCCAACGCTGGATTCGGAGGAGTCCATATTGCCGCCGAATTCGCCGGGGACGAGCGAATCGCGCGTCTCACCGAGGGGCGGGGCGACGCCCACGCAGCCTAGAAAGGGATGCAGCGGAATCTGCACGGAGAAGTTCGAATCGTGCGCGGTGTAGGTGGCGGTGTTCGCGGCGGAGTTGACCGGATAGCGCCAGGTGCGGCGCGGCAGCGGCGGGTTGAGCATCGGCGTGTAATTGGTGGAATTAATCGCGCCGAAGCCCGGTGCGATGGCGCCTTCGCCTTCGGGGGCGTTGACGTTCATCTCGAGGAATTCGATGGCGATGGTGTCGCCGGGCTGGGCGCCTTCCACATAGAAGGGTCCGGTGAGCAGGTTTGAGTTGCGCGCGAATTCGAGCTTGCCGGCGGGAATGCCGGCGCAATGCGCGATGCAATTGAGTGTGGTCGTATCGAGGATTTCGCCAGGGGCGATGCGGGCGACGGGCTCGCCGGGACCAAAGGCGAATTTGACCGTTGAATAGGTGGGAACATATTTTACGACGCGCGCGGCGTGTTGCTGGGCGGCTTGGCTCGGCGCCTGCGCGGGGGCGGCGGGTGCCATGGCGAACAGCAACAGTGGCGCGGCGAGAAATTCGAATTTCATGGCGCAATCCTCCCGATGAGAAGTTGGCGGTGCGCGGATGATAGCACGAAGGCGAGTCGAAGCAGGCGGGGCGCGGGCGGCCGGGGCGCAAAATTGGTGTGTTATACTTTGAAATCGAAGCGGTTTGGAAGGCTTTAGGGCGAAGCGAGGCGGAATGCAAGGGAAAGAACGGTCCAAAAGGGAGTCACAACGCGGGGCATTTTTGCTGTCGGGAGTGCTGTGCATCTCGGCGCTGCTGGGAGGGATGTTCGGGCCGCGCGCGAGGGCGGTGGCAGCGAACTCGAACGACTTGCAGGATTCGGTGAAGAGCTTTACGAGCGTGCTCTCCGTGGTGGAACAGAATTATGCGGACCCGGTGGACGTGGACAAAGCGATCTACGACGGCGCGATCCCGGGGATGCTGCGGGTGCTGGACCCGCATTCGAGCTTCTTCGATCCGAAGCAGTACGCTTCGTTCCGCGAACAGCAATTGGGCCGGTATTACGGCGTGGGAATGCAGATCGAACAGCGACTGACGAAGGTGGTGGTGGTGTCGCCGTTCGTGGGATCGCCAGCGTTCAAGGCGGGCATCCGGCCGGGCGACGTGATCCTGAAGGTGGACGGCAAAGCGTGCGACAACCTGAGCGTGAACGACGTGGCGGACCTGCTGCGCGGGGCGCGCGGAACGCCGGTACACATTTCGCTGGGGCGCGAAGGTTGGACGAATCCGATTGACGTGACCGTGGTGCGGGATGAAATTCCCCGCCCTGGAGTGGATTATTTCGAGATTGTGAAGCCGGGGATCGGGTACGTCCACGTGGCGACGTTCAATGAAACGACGGACAGCGACCTAGCGGACGCGCTGCAGGCGATGGATTATCCGAAGCTCGATGGGCTGATCATTGACCTGCGCGAAAATCGCGGGGGGCTGCTGAGCCAGGCGGTCGGGATGGCGGACATGTTCCTGGACAAGAATGAGCTTGTGGTGTCGCACCACGGGCGCGCGTCGCAGGAGGCGCGCTATTACGCGCGGCACGGGAATCACGGCATCGAGGTGCCGATCACGGTGCTGGTGAACGGGAACAGCGCGTCGGCTTCGGAGATCGTCTCCGGGGCGATTCAGGACCACGACCGCGGGCTGATCGTGGGCGAAACCAGCTTCGGCAAGGGGCTGGTGCAAACGCAGTATCCGCTGGCCAACGACACCGCGCTGCTGCTGACCACGGCGCGTTATTACACGCCGAGCGGACGGCTGATCCAGCGCGACTACAAGAATCAGACGCTCTACGATTACGAGTACAATCCGCAGCCGCCCAAGGCTCCGGAAGTGAAGCTGACCGACAGCGGACGGCAGGTGTACGGCGGCGGCGGCATCACGCCGGACGATCGCGTGCCCATGCCGCCCGTGAACGATTTTCAAAAGCTGATGCTGCGCCGCGGGGTTTTTGTGATCAATCCGACGGGCACGCTTGCCGATCCTTATATTCCGGACCCCGTGACGGTGGGCGAGTTCGTCGGCTTCTATCTTTCGAGCAAGCCTCAGATCACAAAAAAGTTCGAAGTGGACGATGCGGTGATGGCGTCGTTCCGGAAATACCTGACGCAGGAACATATCCAGTTCACCGAGGCGGATTTGCAGCAGAATGCGGCGTGGCTGAAATGGGAAATCAAGCGCGAGATCTGGACCACCGTGTTCGGACTGGACGCCGGGAACAAGGTCGCGCTGGAGAACGATCCGCAATTGCAGAAAGCCGAGGAAGCGCTGCCGCAGGCCAAGGCACTCTACCAGAACGCGCGAAAAGTGGTGGCCGAGCGCGAGGCATCGCAGGATAGGCTGCGGCCGTAGAGCCACAAATTCCGCCACGGTTTGCTGCGCGCAATCTCAGTCAAGCGAAGCCAGGAGACTTCTTACTTCAGACTGCTTTAGAAATCTTGAGAACACCTCCGCGCCATCCGCGGGGGCGCCCGTCAACTCATAGACGTTTGATATATTGCGGAACTCCCACGACACTGAAGGGTCGCCATGTCCGCGGCGCGTCCGCAGCCCCAGAGTTTTTTCCCAAGCAATTCCGAAGGTCTAATTGCTGAGCTCTCCATGTTCTGACCTCAATAAAGGCATGCTCCATCGGACGGCTTAGATACGATCTGTGATCATAGAAGCAAGCAGATCAATTATAGCCGCCGTTGCTGCCCAGGGAACCCTGGCCATATTGGCCTCGACAGGGCGGTTCCGCCGGGCTTAGCCTTGCCTAGCAAGTACACACAGGTACACCAAGATCGGGAATTGCGTTACCGCGAGTAGCTTTCGCGCCGGCCTACCGGTCCCTTCCGGAAAGCCGCAGGAGAAATCACATGGATCCAGCAAAGCCGCAGGTCCCCGCCACGACGGGCAGCGCCGGCGCGACGGGCGCGGCAAATCCACCTTCAACGGCGCAACTGATCGGGACGATGCTGCGCGCCGCGAAACATACGAGCGACCTGATCTTTTCGCCGGGGCGGCCGCCACAGGTGGAATCGAGCGGACAGCTCGTTCCCGTAAAGATTGCGGGATCGGGGAAGCTGACGGCCGAGGATACGGCGCGGATCGCGGCGGATTTAATCGGCAGAAACGCGCATGCGGTGGAAAAACTGAAGCAGGAAGGGTCGTGCGATATTTCGTACAGCCTGGCGGGGATGTCGCGCTTTCGCGTGAATATTTTCACGCAGCGGGGAAGCTGCGCGATCGTGATGCGCGTGATTGCCAGTTCGGTGCCCGATTTCAAGGACCTGAACCTTCCCCAGCAGCTTGCGGAAGCGGCGGAGCTGCGGCCGGGAATCGTGCTGGTGACCGGGCCGACGGGGAGCGGCAAATCCTCGACGCTGGCGGCTTTCATCAACAAGATCAACGATGAGAAGGCGTGCCACATCGTCACCATCGAGGATCCCATCGAATTCCTGCACATGCATAAACGGTCGACGATTCATCAGCGCGAGCTTTACACGGATACGCCGAGCTTTGCGCTGGCACTGCGCGCGGCGCTGCGGCAGGCGCCGAAAGTGATCCTGGTAGGGGAAATGCGCGACCGGCAGACCATCGAAATTGCGCTTGAGGCGGCGGAGACCGGACATCTTGTGTTCAGCACACTGCATACGATTGACGCGGCGAAGACGATCGAGCGGATCGTGGGCGTCTTCCCGCTGGGCGATCAGAACGCGATTCGCCTGCGGCTATCGAAGACGTTCCGGCACATCGTGGCGCAGCGGCTGATTCCGCGGCGCGATGGCGCGGGGCGCGTGGCGGCGTTTGAGATTTTGAAGTCCACGCTGCGGACCCGGGAATATGTGCAGAAGGGCGAATCCGAGGGCAAATCGCTGCTCGATGCAATGCGCGACGGCTCGCAGGACGGGATGCAATGCTTCGACAATGAGATCGAGAAGCTGATCCGGGCCGGCACGATCCAGATCGAAACGGGGCTTTCCTTCGCCACAAATGCCGGAAACCTGAGGCTGCAACTGGCGGATTTGATGGACGACCCGGGCGCGGGCGCCTCCGCCGGGCCGGAGATTAGCGAACCGGCGAGCGGAGAGGCGGCTTCCGGGGGTGCGCAGGACGCCGAGAATGAGATGGAGATTACGCGGTAGGCGGGGCGAAATGCTCCTCGTCTGTCAGCTCTACAGGTTATAGATCAGGTCCGCCTTCGCCCTGGGGGCTACGGCGCGACGGCTTTCGCTTCGCGAAAGCTGGTGGACGTGGCCGGGCTCGAACCGGCGGCCTCCTCGTTGCGAACGAGGCGCTCTCCCAACTGAGCTACACGCCCACGAAGCGCATCCATTCTAACAAAGAGGCGTGAGGCGACCAACTCGTTCCCGCGAAATGTGGACAATGCGCCAAAAATCAGGCGGAGGCGGATTCCGCGGTGGTGGGGTCGATGACCGCCTTCACGCGCGAGATTTTATTAGCGGGAAAGCCGCCTTGGCGGGCGTGTTCGCGGATGGCTTCCTCGCTGGGCGCAATGTAGACGCAGTAGATCTTGTCGTCGGTGACGTAGCTTTGCAGCCACTGAATTTGCGGCCCGAGATCCCGCAACACACCGCAGGATTTTTCGGCGACGGCGTGCAACTGCTGCAACGACAGTGAACCCGCGCCGGGCAAATCGCGCTCGATCACGAATTTTGGCATTGGCACCTCCTCGCAAGAGGCGATTGGCCATTATACATGCCGGGGAGAAATCGGCTGAATGCGCCGGAATGGCACTTCGCATTGGCATTTTGACCACACCTGTACGCTCGTACTATTCGGGCAAGCGGAGCGGCACGGGAGACTATTGCCAGGAGGACTTTGCGCTATGAAAGCAATTCTCGCAGCCCTGGGGACGATCCTGATCGTCAGCCCCGCCTTCGCGCAGCAACCGGCGGGCGCACAGCAGAAAACGACGATGGAAATGCGGTGCCGCACGCTTGCGGCGAACGAAACCGCGAAATCGAATGAGACGCTCATCAACGGGATGGCGTGCCATGCGGTGAAGTCGGATGCCTCGGCAGAAGCCGTGGCGCAGAACCAGACTCCGGACGCGCCGGCCACGCAGGCGCAGGAGGGTGCAGCGGCGCCCGCAGCAAGCGCGCCGGTCCCAGCGCCGGAAAACGACGGCAAGACGCGCGTCTACGTGACGGATAGCCAATCGTGGGAAACGCACGGCGGATCTTCGGCCGGCGGGAACCGGCATGGCTGGGGTTCGACGAGCTGGATGAGCGGCGGGGCGCGGCCGCAAACGGCGGAAATCATCAAGACGCTGAATCAGCGCTGCCCGGAAGTGATCGTCACGGAAAACCAGGCCAGGGCGGATTTCGTGCTTACGCTCGATCATGAAGGCGGAAAGAGCGTGCTGGCGCGGAATAATAAGATCGCGGTGTTCAATCGCGATGGCGACGACGTGTTCAGCGCCTCGACGCGCTCGCTGGGCAACGCCGTGAAGGACGCCTGCAAGGTGATGCTCGCTCCGCACAACTAAGCGACGGCGAATGATACAGAGCGGGGTTCGCCCGGGCCGCGTATTCTCATGAGCGGGATGCGGCCGGCGAACCCCGTTTTCTTTTACCTCCCCAATCAAGGGCATAGGCGCTTGGGGCCGCTGACGAAGGGATTGCCGCGTTCATAGAAGCGGAGCGGGCGGTGGATTTCGCGCGAAATCCCTATGCGCGTGGCTACGCCGATGGGGCCAACGGCTTGCACGGGCGTGCCAAGCCAGAGCGCGCCTGGGGCGCAGAGGTCCGCGCCATCGAGCGATTTCGCAATTTTCAAGGCAGCCGTCAAGCGGCCAGGGCCTCGCGTGAGATCGAAGAGGCGCGAGACGCCGCGGTGGCGCGTCATCCGCTCAACGCCCTCGACCGGCTCAATGCCTCGCACCAGCACGCCGCCGCCAATGCCGGGAAGTTCGCTGGTGACATTGAAAAGCCAGCATGAGCCGTAGGTGAAGTGGATATAGGCGTGGCCGCGCTCGAGGAAAAGCGAATGGTTCGCGCGCGTGTGGCCGCGAAAGGCGTGGCCGGCCGCATCGCCGATCGGATAAGCCTCGGTTTCGACAATGCGCCCGCTGAGGCGAATGGATGAGCGGCCGGAGGGGAGATCGTGAATGAGCGTCTTGCCAATCAGGAAGCGGGCAAGCTGGGCGGTATCAATCGGCAGTTCGGCGCGACGCAGGCGTCGGAGGCGAGGCATCGGGCACCGCGCGGGCGACTACATTTTGTAGCGGCCGAGATCCTCGTCGCTGAGATTCTCGAGCCATTTGCGGAGTTCTTCGTTGGAGCTTTTCTCGGAGATCACACTGGCCATCTTGGAATTCTTGAGAACTTCATCCTCGACGAAAATGGGGCAATCCAGGCGCAGGGCGAGCGCGAGTGCGTCGCTGGGGCGCGAATCCATGGACATCGTGTGGCCGTCGCGCTCCATCCAGATCAGGGCGTAAAAGGTGTCGTCCTTCAGGTCGGAAACGACGACTCTTTGCACGTGAACGTCGAGGCCGGTAAGGACGTTTTTCAATAAGTCGTGCGTCATCGGGCGCGGGGTCTGGACTTTCTCGATTTCCAGAGCGATCGCGTTGGCTTCATAGATGCCCACCCAGATCGGCAGGAGGGCGCTGCCTTCGGTTTCTTTCAGGACGACTACAGGCATATTGGTGGCGGGATCCATCCGCAAGCCTAGGATCTTCACTTCGTGTTCCATGAGGGCCTCCCGTTTACCGCACCTGCTCGCCGAACAAACTGTTCGGCCCGGCTCGCGCGATCATCACCTCAACATATTCTCCCAAAAGGTTCTCGCCGGTAGTAGTGAAATTTACGATGCGATTTCCGCTGGTTCTGCCGGACCATTGGCCGCGCGCGGGATGGCAGGCGTCCACGAGGATCTCCGCCGTGGTGCCGACGAGGCGCTCGTTGCGGCGGATCTGAATCTGGCGCTGGCGTTCCTGGAGAATGGCGAGCCGGCGGCTCTTCTCTTCCTCGGGAATTGCGTCCGGCATATCGAGCGCAAGGGTGTTGGGGCGCGGGGAATACTTGAAGGCAAAGATGCCGTCGAATTCGGCCTCGTCGAGAAGCGAAATCGTCTGCTCGAAGCCGGCGGCGGTCTCGCCGGGGAAGCCGACGATCACGTCCGTGGTGATGCTGATGGCGCGCCGCGCGGATTTGATCCAGGAAATTTTCTCGAGGTACTCGTCGCGCGTGTAGGTGCGGCGCATGGCGCGAAGCACGTCGGTGGAACCGGACTGCACCGGCAGGTGAATGTGCTCGCAAAGCTGCGGAACGGCGTCAATCGCCTCGACGATCTCGCGATGGAAATCGTTGGGATGCGAGGTGGTGAAGCGGACGCGGCGAATGCCGGGAACGGCCGCAATCGCGCGCAGGAGCGCGACAAAATCGAGGCCCGCGGCCGAGGGATCGCGGTAGGAATTCACCGTCTGCCCCAGCAATTGAATTTCGGAGTAGCCGGATTCGGCGAGGCGGCGCGCGTCCGCCAGCACCGCGGCGCTCGAGCGGCTGCGTTCCGGGCCGCGGGTGCGCGGCACAACGCAATAGGCGCAGGCGTAATCGCATCCTTCGATGATCGTGAGATACGCGCGAAAGGGATTATCGCGCCGCGTGATTTCGGTTTCGAAGGTTTCGTCGGTATCGAGATCGAGGCCCGTGACACGGCGGCCACCCGCTTCGATTTCGGCGATAAGCTCCGGCAGCTTGCGATAGCTGGCCGAACCGCAGACCAGGCTGACCCACGGGGCGCGCTCGAAAATCGCCTCGCCTTCCTGCTGGGCGAGGCAGCCGAGCACGCCGATGACTCTGCCGCCGGCGGTGAAGCGATATTCCCCGAGGCGTGAGAAGACTTTCTGCGCCGCTTTTTCGCGGATGCTGCACGTGTTGTAAAGGATCAGGTCCGCGCGCGCCGCGTCCTCGACGGGCCGATAGCCGCGGCCAAGCAGCACGCCCGCCACCTTTTCGGAATCGTGGGCGTTCATTTGGCAGCCGAAGGTTTCGAGGTAGAAGGTCTTCGCCGAGACGCCTGCTGGTCCAGCCGCAGCGGCTTGCGCGGCGTCCGGCTGCGGCGAAGCCACGGGCGGCTGCAGGAGCGATTCGAGAGATACGTCGAAGGGGCTGCTCATCTTTCCGGCACAGTTTATCACAGGGGATAGAGCGGCTCCGCGCCGCGCGGGCGCGTCTTCCAGCGCTTGTGGACCCAGAGCCACTGGTCCGGATGGGCGCGGATGTGCTGTTCGACGATGCGGGTGAAGCGCGCGGTATTTTCGATCACGTCGGCTTCCTCGTCACCGGTGCGGGCCAGTTCGACGGCCGGCGCAAAGCTGAGGCGATACTTCCGCGCCGCAGCGTCCCACGAGAGAAACCCTGGGACCACGGCGGCGCCAGTGCGAAGCGCGAGCCGCGCGAGGCCGGAGGTGGTGGAGGCGGGCACGCCGAAAAAATCCACGAAAACGCCTTCGCCGGGCGAGGTGTTGTGGTCCGCCAGCACGCCGACCGTGCCGCCTTCGGCGAGGATTTTCAGGATCGCGCGCGCGGAGCGATTTTTCTCGATGGGACGATTGCCGGAAAGGCAGCGATAGCGATTGACGAGCGCGTCCACGCCCGAATTGGCGACGGGGCGAACCAGGAAATGCAGCGGGAATCCATAGACGGCGTGCGCGAAGGGGGCAAGTTCCCAGGCGCTCATGTGGCCGGTTAAGAAGAGGACGCCCTTGCCGCACGCGCGAGCAGCTTCAAAATGTTCTTGGCCTTCGAGGGCGACGATCCGCTCGATGCGGCTTCGCGTGTAGCGCGGGAATTGCGAGAATTCGCCGGCCATCCAGCCGACCTGGCGAATCATGCCGCGAATCATTTCACGGCGTTCGGCGTCAGTGGCATGCGGAAAAGCGAGGCGAAGGTTGAACATTGCCGCGCGCCGCAGCGGGGGACGCAGCGCGTAAGCGGCCGCGGCAAACGCCGCACCGGCAAAGCGCGCAGCGCGACGCGGAAGCAATCCGAGGAGCTTGATGCCGGTCCACGCGGCGGCGTACTCGAGCGATGCGCGCAGGGTGGCCGGCGAAGAGGAACGGTCCATCGGAGGGCCATTATGCGCGAGGCTTGGGGCGCGCGCCAGCGGTTGAGCGTGCACCGCGGGAAATTCCGCGCGGCCGGTGAGGAGAACGCGCGCGGAATGTTAGACTCGTCGTTCCTTGAGCGAGCAAACTCCATCGCGTGGCGCGCAGGGCGCGGCTCCGAGTGCGGCTCCGGCCATCAGAGCGGCCGTGGGCGCAGCGGTCGCCATTGTGATCTGCCTATTTGGGCAGCTTGGGGCTATCGGCCTGACGGGCCCGGACGAGCCGAGATACGCATGGATCGCGCGGGCAATGGCGCGGACGGGCGACTGGGTTACGCCGCGGCTTTATGGGCAGCCGTGGTTTGAAAAGCCGGTGCTCTACTATTGGGCGGCGGGGCTGGGATTTCGGCTGCACTTGCCCGCGGAATGGGCGGCGCGACTCCCTTCAGCGATTGCGGCGCTGGCGGCGGCGCTGGCGATTGCGTGGCTCGCGCGGCGGCACTATCGCGCGACGCGCGATTTCGCGTGCAATCCCGCGCTGATCGCGCCGCTATTATTTGCGCTGAGCGTGGCGGCAATCGGATTTGCGCGCGCGGCGACGCCGGACATGCTGTTTACGGCGACGCTCACGCTCGCGATGGCAAGCGCCGCGGCCGTCCTCGAAGGCGCGAGCGCCGGGGCCGCATCCGAGGCGCGGTCGGCGCCGATTTGGCGCGACGCGGCGCCGTTGGCTCTCTTTGGCGCGTTCCTTGGGCTCGCGGTGCTGGCGAAAGGGCCGGCGGGCGTGATCCTGGCGGGCGGAGCGGTGCTTCTGTGGGCGCTGATTGCGAAGCGCTGGCGGCAGGCGCTGCGATTGGGGCATCCGATTGCGATTGCGGCTTTTCTCGCGGTGGCGACGCCATGGTACGCGCTCTGCGCGGCGCGGAATCCAAGTTTTCTGCACGTATTTATCCTCGAACATAATTTCGAGCGTTACCTGACGCCGCTTTTCCAGCACCGCCAGCCCTTCTGGTTTTTCGGGCCGATCCTGCTGCTCGCGCTGCTGCCCTGGACGGCGCTTCTCTTCCCCGCCGGACGCGAAGGGATAAAGCTATGGCGCGAGCGGCGCTGGGGGCGCTCGCCGGGATTTTTCTTCGCCTGCTGGGCGATTTTTCCGCTGGTGTTCTTCAGCTTTTCGGAGTCGAAGCTGCCGGGATATATTTTGCCGGCGATACCGCCGCTGGCGCTGCTGCTGGGGATTGCGCTGACGCGGCTTTTTCGTCAACGGAGCCGCTGGCTGCGATGGATTTTCGCGTTCATCGGGTTGACGTGGATCATCCTTGGGCTGACGGCGGGGCTGTGGCTGCGGCGAGTGCCCGCAGGGGCGCGAGCGGATATAGGACACGCGATCTGGATTTCGGCGGGCGTGGCTATCGCGGCCGGAATCGCGATCATCGTGCTGGGCGCGCTGCGGCCGCGCGACGCGCTGCTGCTGTCGCTTGGCATCGTGGTGCTGTTCGTCGAAATGGCGGGGGCCGGCATCCTGCCACCGCTCGATCCTTACGTTTCCGCGCGCTGGCATGCGAACTTGATGCGCAACGATCTTCACCCGAATCGAATTTTCACGTTTGGTCTGCAACGCTCGTGGAATTACGGGCTGGCGTTCTATTTCGGGCGCGAGCTGCCGGAGTGGTCCGCGAGCGATCCCGCGCCTGCGCTCGTGCTGACCACTCCCGCTGGGCTGCGGCAGATTCGAGCGGACGGCCGATTCCGCGGCGAACTGGAGGAGTCCGAAAGGGGCATTCTCTACGTGCCGGTCCGGCAGGCGCCGCTCCGACGCTAATTTGGCCACTTCTTTCGCTAACCTTCGCCGATAACTTCGTCTAAGCGTATGATGGCGCCGGCCTGATCCGGGGGGTGCGGCATGCAATGGCTCCTGGGGTGGTTCTGGCGTGACCTGCGATTCGCAACTCGCAGCCTCAATAAGGACCGGCAATTCACACTTCTAGCCGTGCTGGCGCTTGCGCTGGGCATCGGCTCAGTCACCGTAATTTTCAGCGCCGTCTATGGCGTTGTCATAGACACTTTTCCCTACGCGCATTACGACCGCATGGTGAGCTTTTCGATTGATCCCATCGGCCAGGGCGCCGGCCGCGGGCGCGAACTGCTCTCGATTCCTGAATTCCTTGATTATCGGGAACAGAACCACGTCTTCGTGGACATGGAGGGCGGCACCGGCATTCCGGCGCTGCATTGGACGCACGACGGCCAAACCACGCAGTGGACCGACACCATGGAGACTGCCAACGGTTACCAATTCCTCGGCGTGAAGCCGCTCCTCGGACGCTTGATCACGCCCGACGATACGAAGCCCGGCGCCCAGCCTGTCTTCATGATGACGTACAAGGTTTGGACCGATCAGTTCAATCGCGATCCGAAGATTCTGGGCAAGATGTTTGACCTGAACGGCCAGCTCTATCGCCTGATCGCGATTATGCCCCCGCGCTTTCGCCCCGGCTGGACGCAGATATTTCTTGCCTTTCCGCTCGATCGCGACCGAATCGCCAACGATCCGAACCTCAAGGGCGCCTCCCTGTGGCCGCTGGGGATGTTGAAGCCCGGCGCGACAATTCCGGAAGCGGCTGCCGATCTCGATGTCGTCGCGCATCGGCTGGCGAAGATTTATCCGCGGAACTACCCGAAGCAGTTTCGCGTCACGGCTCGTTCATTCCAGGCACGCGTCGTTCCGATGTTCACGCACATACTCTATCCGCTGCTGGGGGCGGTGGCGCTGCTGCTGCTGATTGCCTGCACCAACGTGGCGAATCTGCTGCTTTCGCGCGCCACTGCTCGTGATCGCGAAATCGCTGTGCGCGCGTCGCTGGGAGCGACTCGATGGAGGCTGATCCGGCAGTTGCTCGTCGAAAGCTTAGTTCTCGCCGCGCTCGGCTGCGCCGGTGGGTGCTTCTTCGCCTGGCTCGGCATTAAGGAACTTGTCCCGCTCATTCCGTACGAGAGCTTTCCGCAGGAATCCGTCATCGAGCTGAATTGGATCGTACTGCTCGCCGCGATGGCGATGGCTTTCCTCGCGACCATCCTCTGCGGGCTCGTACCCGCCATTCACGCGGTCGGAGGCTCACTGCACCCGCGGCTCGTCGGCTCCGGCTTGGGTTCAGCCGCTGGCCTTCGCCACGGCAAACTCCGCTCCGTGCTCGTTATCGCCGAAATCGGACTCGCCATCGTCCTCCTCACCGGCGCGGGCCTGACGCTCCGATCTTTCTTCGCGATGAGTCACGTCAACCTGGGATACGACCCGAAAACCGTACTCAGCGCCAGCGTGGAACTGCCCCAGCAATACGACACGCCCGCACAGCACAAATCCTTCTTCGAGGAACTTGACCGCCGGCTGCGAGGCATACCGGGCATATCGCAGGTCAGCGTGGATGGCGGCATGTTTAGCCCCTTTACGGCGACTGGAGGGGTGGCTCATACAGAGCCGTGGCGAACGTCCATTGAAATGACCGGCCAGGACGAATTCCAAATCTTCGGCCAGCACCTGCTGCGTGGGCGGCTTTTCACGGCGCAGGACCTCTTCTCTCAGCGTACCGTTGTAATTGTGAATCAGGCGTTCGCGCAGAAGTTTCTGCCGAAGGAAGATCCCCTCGGCCAGAAGATAGATTTCGAGAATTACGATCGGTATTTGCAGCACGGCGCGGGCGCTGCGCCGTCCGCGGGCGGCAAGCCGCTCGCGAAGGCGCAATTTGAGGTGATCGGCATCGTGTCTTCACCTCCTTCGCCGCTCTCACCGGATTCTCGGCCCGAGGCGTTTGTGCCATGGACCATCGCGCCATCGGCAATTTTCGCAATTGCAGTTCACACTTCCGGTGATGCGGACCGGTTCGCCAATGCTATTTCACAGCAAATCTGGGCGATGAACCCCGATATCAGCCTGGGCGATTCGCAGACGGGGCGGCTCGGGTCACAAGGCGATATGCTCCAAAAGTTTCTTTACGCCCAACCTGAATTCGAATTCCTGATGCTTTCGACGTTCGCTTCCGTGGGCCTGCTGCTGGTGATGATCGGCGTGTATAGCGTGATGGCATACAACGTCTCGCTGCAGACGCGTGAAATCGGCATTCGCATGGCGCTGGGGGCGCAGCCTTCCGATGTGCTTCGCTCCGTGCTGCGCAAAGGCGGGATTCTGATCGGCTGTGGCGTGGCGATCGGAATTTTCGGCGCGTGGGGCGCCACGCGCCTGATCCAGAATCAGCTGTGGCACGTGAAAGCCACCGATCCGTGGACGTTCGCGGGCGCGGTGCTCATCGTCATTCTCACCGGCGTGCTCGCCTGCCTCGTCCCCGCGCGGCGGGCGACGAAGGTAGACCCGCTCACCGCGTTGCGCTACGAATAGCAGGCCGTCATTTCGGCGCAGACGAGGTGCGGTTCGCATTTTGTGCACCCAAATTCGCGCTGAATGCGTAATTACAATGGAAGGGCCGTTCTCGCCGCTGGAGGCGTAAATGGACGCTATGCTCGGATGGCTATGGCAGGATCTGCGGCTCGCAATCCGGGGGCTGAATAGGGACCGGCGGTTCACCTTGCTGGCGGTGCTGGCGCTTGCGCTGGGCATCGGCGCAGCCACCGTAATCTTCAGCGCGTTTTACGGCGTTATCCTCAACACGTTTCCCTTCAAGCATGCCGATCAGGTGACCAGCTTCGCGATCACGGACCTGGCGCATCCCTCGAATCTGCGCGAATCGTTCCTGTTCCCGGAATTTGTTTACTATCGCGAGCACAATCACGCCTTCCAGGACCTGAGCGGCGAATTTGGCGGCTTCGGCACCACGCCGCTGCGCTATACCACCGGCAACAGCACCTACCAGTTCGACGCAGACTACCTGAGCGCGAACTCGTTCAAATTTTTCGGCGTTCCTCCCGTGCTGGGCCGCCTGCCCGGGCCGGAGGACGTGAAGCCCGGGGCTCCCCCCGTCTTCGTGATCGGCTACAAGCTCTGGCAACGCCAATTCAACGGCGATCGTTCGGTGGTGGGCAAAAGCTTCACCCTGAATGGCGTGCCGCGCACGCTGATCGGAATTATGTCTCCGCGTTTCCGCTGGGCGTGGGTGGACGCATGGGTGCCCTTTAGCGTGGATCCCGCGCTCGCCCAGGACAATGTGGAGCTGCAACACCGTTTTCTCTACACGGTGGGGCGCCTCAAGCCGGGCGTGACGCTGAAGGAAGCCGCCGCCGATCTGAACGTCGTGGCGCATCAATACGCAAAGATTCAGCCGGCGCTCTATCCCAAGCAGTTCACCGTGACGACCGGCTCGCTGGCCGAACGCGTCACGGGCGGCTTTAAGACGCTGCTCTATCCGGTGCTGGCTGCCGCGCTTCTGCTGCTGCTGATTGCGTGCAGCAACGTAGCGAACCTGCTGCTGACGCGCGCCACGGTTCGCGACCGGGAAATTGCGGTGCGCGCGTCCCTCGGGGCGAGCCGGTGGCGGCTCGTCCGGCAATTGCTGGTGGAAAGCTTCGCGCTGGCTGGGGCCGGTTGCGTTGGCGGATGCTTTCTGGCGTGGGCGGGCATCACGGCCCTGGTGCCGCTGGTGCCATACGACGCCTTTCCGCAAGAGGCCGTGATCCAGTTGAACGGCCCCGTTCTGGGCTTTGCCGTGGGGATCGCGATGCTCACGGTGCTGCTGTGCGGGCTCGCGCCCGCGTTTCACGCCGTCCGCGGCAATTTGCAAGGGCGGCTGCGCGGCAGCGGCAAGGGGACGGGCGGCGAGAGCCGGCACGGAGTCCTGCGGGCAACGCTCGTGGTGGCGGAAGTGGCGCTCTCGATTGTGCTGCTGGTCGGCGCGGGGCTGATGATGCGCTCTTTCGTCGGCGTGGAATCTTCCAATTTCGGCTTCGATGCGCACAACCTGCTTGTGACCTCGCTTTCGTTGCCGCAAGACACGCAGAAAACGCCGCAGGAAACAAGAGTGATGGTGCAGAAGATACTCGATGCGTTGAGGACGTTGCCGGGCGTTACGGCCGTGACGACCACGGTGGCGCCGCCGCCGCTCGGGAGCGCGCAAAGCCAAATTGAAATAACCGGGAAAACGCATTCCGATACGTGGAGCGCGCTGTTCGACCTCTGCAGCCAGGATTACTTCACCGCGTTGGGCTTGCACCCTCTGCGCGGAGAACTGCTCTCGCGCGAGGACGTGGACTCCGCGCGCCATGTTGCGGTAGTGAACGAGGCGTTCGCGCGGCGGTATTTCCCGGGCGATAACCCGATCGGCCACAACGTGGAATTCAAGGTGCTCGAAACGAAGCAGGATCCCAGCATGCCGCTTCAGATCGTTGGTGTGGTTTCCGACGTGAAAAACCGCGGCTTGCAACGGCCCTCCGCGCCGGAGGCATACATTCCGTACACGCTCTTCAGGGCGGGCGCCGGCGCACTGATGATTCGCACGGCGGTGAACCCCGATTCGCTGCTCCCTTCGATCCGCCGAACCGTTTGGTCGGTGGACAATCAAGTTGCGCTGACGGACACGCAGACCGTGCAAGACTCGCTGCAACGGTACGTCTACGCCTATCCGGAATTCGAATTCGCGGCGCTCGGCGTGTTCGCGGCGATCGGCTTGCTGCTGGTCGTGATCGGCGTATATAGCGTGATGGCGTATGCGGTGTCGCTGCAAACCCATGAAATCGGGATTCGCCTCGCGCTTGGCGCGCAGAGCAGCGATGTGCTTCGCATGGTGCTCCGCAAGGGCATGAGGCTGATTGCCATCGGGGCGGTGGTGGGAATCCTGGCCAGCATCGGCGCCACGCGCCTGATTGCGCATCAACTCGTCGGGGTGAAGCCCACCGATCCGTGGACGTTTGCCGCCGTCGTGGCGGTGATCTTCGCGGCGGGGCTGGCGGCCTGCGTGGCGCCCGCGCGGCGGGCGACGAAAGTGGACCCGCTCACCGCGTTGCGCTACGAATAAGGGCACGGGCGCTCTGCTATTGCTCGGGCGGAATGGCTTGCAGATAAAAAGTGATGATGCGGTTCTCGTAGACCTTGCGGTCGTCGTCCGACATGCTGAAGTAGCTCATCCCATCGCGCGCGAATTCCTTCGGCTGCGGCGCTTTCGAGTAGATGCGAAGCGTCTCCGCGGCAAGCTCGGGGCGGTCGTCACTTTCGATGAAGAGCTTCGGAATCGCGGGCGCCAGCGCGAGCCGGCTGGATACGGGCGGCTCTTTTCGGAAGGAATAGTTCATCATGCGGAAGCCGAAATCGCAGGCCCAATTCACAAAAGGCAGCGCGCCCAATCCCGAATGCGCCACTTGGATTTGCACCATGTCGCGCGGATCGTCGAATGGATCGTCCACCGCAACGGCACCGACGCGCTTATCCGTGGCGGCCACTTCGAGCGCAACGTAGCCGCCCAGGTCGGTGCCCCACAGGCCGATGCGGTGGGGATCAATATCGTCGCGCGAGGCTAGCGACTGCATCGCGGCGCGGAGTTCGTCCCTTTCGCGATAGCCGAGCGTGGTCATACGCGTATTTTCGCCGTGGCCGGAAAAATCGAACATATACACGTTATATTCGTGCTCCTGCAGCGCGGTTGCGAGGGTGGCGATATCGGCGCGCTGCGATCCATAACCGTGGCAGATGATAATCACGGGCGCGCCCCGCAGGCCCGGGAAGAACCAGCCGTCGCGCTGGCTGCCGTCCGGCGCCGTGAAGGACACGGTACTCGGATGGCCCATCATCACGTCCAGTTCGACGGCGGCCGGGGAGCGCGGCGGCACCAAGATGCCGTGCAAGAGGAAGCCCGCGATGGCGACCAAGGCGATGGCGAAAAACAGCAGGAGCCCCAAAATGGCGGAGAGTATTTTGGCGAGGCGCGAGGCGGCGTGGCGCTTCTCTGGGAAGGCACTCATTCGTCGTTTTGGTCCCGGCGCGATGACCCCCGCGACCGGCCCTCGCGGATGGTAACACAACCCGAATGCGGGGCTGGTGGGCAAGTGATTGGCAATTGCGAGAAGTGCGACGCTGGTTGGCCGGGCGTGCGTTACCGTAGATTAGAACGGAATTTGCGCGGCAAACACAGGGGTTAGGCCGGTTTCTAATCCCCGTACCGTAGATTAGAATCGTTCGGTCCGCTGCCGATCGCCTCGCGTTGCATCTTTTTCCGCCAAGCTGCACAGGCACACCTCCAGCGCCTTCGAGCGGCTCCGGGAACTCCGGGTTCGCCCAGGTGCTATCCAATTGTTATTGGATAGGGGCATGTATAGCATAGTACATGGAGAAAGTCAAGGAAATTCGGCGAGCGGCGCTGCCGCGCTGAAGGCCCGCCACGGGCGGGCAGGCCGTGGCGTTACGTTCAGGTCTATGGGCGGAGCATGGTGCGGCTGTGGGCAGCGGGGCCGGCTATTCGTAGCGCAGGGCCGTCATAGGGTCCACGCGCATCGCACGGCGGGCGGGGATACAGCAGGCAGCGAATGCGCCGATGATGAGCAAGCCCGCGGCCGCGATGAGCGCCAGCGGTTCGGTCGGACTTGTCCCAAACAGCAGGCTTGCCATAATCCGGTTCAGGGCAAACGCCAAGGCGAGGCCCAGCGCGACTCCAATGAACGCGAGGCGCATGCCCGAGGTGAGGATCAGCCGCAAGATGCCGCCCTTCCCGGCGCCGAGTGCCATCCTGACGCCGATCTCATGCGTGCGGCAGGAAACGAAATATGCCATCACGCCGTACACGCCTAGAACCGCGAGAACCAGGGCCGTGACGGCGAAAAATCCCAGGATCAGCGCGCGGAAGCGCTGCGGTCCCATGGCGGACGAAATCACGTCCTCCATTGTGCGCGCGTTATAGGCGGTGAGATCGGGATCGAGCGCGAGCACGGCTTCGCTTACCGGCGCGATCATGCTTTTTGGATCCGGGGCGGTGCGGGCCACCAGGGTTCCAAGGCCGTTGTCGCCGCCTGGGAAATACATTTCGCCGACAGGCACGCGCATCTGCTGAGGAGTAAAACTCTCGGTGAGTTCGGGCGCAACGCCGACGATTTCCATCGCCGTATCCTTGGGGCTTCTTTCTATCATCAGCCGCCGGCCAATGGGATTGCTATGCGGCCAAAGACCGCGGGCGAGGTTTTCACCGAGGATGACGACATCCGCACCGGAAAGCTGCTCTTCCTTCGTAAAAGTGCGGCCCGCTACCAGAGAGACGCCCATGGTGCGGAAATAATCCCCAGACACCACGACAATCTGGCCCATGCCCCCATCTTTGAATTGTTTGCCTTGAGGATAGACAAACCAACCGCCCCAGCGCCCGGTAAAGGGCAGCGCGCTGACCGTAGCTGCCGACAATACCCCAGGAATGCGGCGGACCCTTTCCAACAAGTCCTGATGGAAACGCTCGAGTGCGGCCTGAGCCGCGCGCCGGCCTTCCGCGGCTTGCCCGGCTGCTCTCTTCTGCTCGGCGGCACTTTTGGCAGTGGTGGATGCCGGGGACGAACCCGCGTTCGAAGGGTCCGGCCGGGGCAGGTCGAGGCCCATCGTGAGGACGTTCTTGGGATTGAACTGCAACCGCGTTTGCGTCATGCGGTTCAGAGATTGCAACATCAATCCGGCACCGCTTACGAGGACGAGCGACAGCGCCACTTCGCACACAACGAGGGCGCCGCGCAAAAAGCGAGGCAGGCGGCCCATGGATCGCTGCCCTTCCATCTTCAGGCTTGGCACAAGTTCAGGCGCCAAGGATTGGATAGCGGGAGCCAGGCCGACAACAATACCGGCGATCGAAGAGATGGCCAGGGCGACGCCGAGAACCCTGGGATCAATCGCCACGTCCGCCATTCGCGGAATATCCGCAGGCGCGAGGGCACGGATCACGCCCACGAACCATCGCGCAAAGAGAACTCCGAATCCTCCGCCGATCAAGGCGAGCAATACGCTTTCGGTGAGCAACTGCCGCAGTACGCGCAGGCGCGTTGCGCCCAGGCAGAGCCGCAGCGCAATTTCCTTCTGCCTCACCGCCGCTCGCGCCAGCAGCATATTCGCCGCGTTCGCACAGGCAATGAGCAGCACGAAACCCACCGCTCCAAGCAGGAGTAAAAGCGCCGCCTGGACGTCGCCGGCGATATCTTTTTGCAATGGTTCTACGGTGACGAAAGGGTTGGCGGCGACCCTATGGGCGTTGCCGTACTGAGATTGCAGGCGGTGAGCCAGTGTCGTCATGATCGCGCCGGCCTGTGCGATTGCGACACCGGGTTTGAGACGCCCAAAAGGCACGTTGACCGGCGAAATGCCTGACGGCATGCTTCCCAGTACAATCGGCGCTCGCCCGGATCGGTCAGCGTCCGGCATCCAGATTTCGACACCTTGGGGAAAATGGAACGAGGCCGGCATAACCCCAAGAATCGTGTAGGGGAAGTTGTTGATGAGGACAGTCTTTCCCGCTATGGACCGGTCCTTCCCAAAACGCCGTGCCCACAAGCTATAACTCAGCACCGCAACTCGTGGAAAAGCGGGACCATCTTGCCCGAGGAAGACTTGCCCCAACGCCGGTCGCACTTCCAAAACTTGGAAGAAGCTATAGGAGACGACCGCTGCCGCAACCCGCTCGGTCCGATTATGTGTTCTGAGGTTGGCTCCGCCGGGGTAAAAGAAGGCAATGTCGTCGAAGGCGGGATTGTGGCCCCAATACTGGACTGGATCAATCTCCGCGGGAGTGGTTATACCGTTGATTCCCATTAACTGTTCGGAATGGGGAAGCGGCAAGGGGCGCAGCATCACGCCGTACACCACCGTGTACATGGCCGTCGTGCCGCCGATGCCGAGGGCGAGTATTAGGATGAGGGCGATGGTGAAGCCGCGGTTGCGGCGCAGCGTTCTGGCGGCGTAGCGGAGGTCGGCGAAGAGCGAATCGAGCCAGGGGAGGCGGACGCGGTCGCGGTAACGCTCCTTGGCCTGATCGAGGCCGCCGAGATGGAGGATGGCTTGGCGGCGCGCCTCCTGGGGAGGCATTCCCCGGCGCACGTTCTCTTCGACGTGCATGGCGAGATGGGTTTCCAGTTCGTCGGCCAGATCGGCGTCGCGGCGGCGGCGCAGCGGAAATAACGATGCAGCCAATCGCAAAAGCCACGCACGAAGATTTCGCATGATTGCTCCTTCTGGTTCTCGCGGAACGTCCGGCAAGTCGGGCTGCTAGTACGGGCCGCAGCGTGCCTTCACAACATCGCTCAGGCCGGGGCTGCGCCCTACAACGGCTTGCGGCGCCCTGTATCCGGGCTGATTCCCTGTTCCCTTCCTTTACATTCGACAGCGTAAATCCCGAGCTGCCGCGCTGAAGGCCCGCCACGGGCGGGCAGCCCGTGGCGCCCAATTTCAAGACCTCCGGCGCGAGGTGCGCTAGCGCGCGGGGGGGGCCAGGAAGCGGGCGATGATCGAAGCGGCCTGCTGCCATTCGCGCGCTTCGCGTCGCACTTGCTTGCGGCCGGCGCGCGTGAGCTTGTAATACTTCGCACGGCGATTGTTTTCCGAAACGCCCCATTCGGAGGCGATGTAGCCTTCCTGTTCGAGCTTCAGCAGGGCCGGGTAGAGCGTGCCGTAGTTCACGGCGAGGGCGTCGCCGCTGGTCTGCTCGATGCGACGGGCGATGCCGTAGCCGTGGAGCGGGCCCATGGCCTCGAGCGTCTTCAGCACCATGAGCGCGAGGGTTCCCTGCCAGACGTCGGTTTTATCCGCCATGTCTCTCCTATGGGATGCGCACTGTACTGCTGCTCGTATGGGAAAGCCAGGGAAGAAGGGATTGCGATTGGCGCTTCGTGATTGCTGATTGGTAATTGATGGTTCGCGATTGGCGCGGGCGCGCCGAGAGCGCGGCGCGGGATGCGGTGTTGCGAGGGCGCTGTGCGGGCGCGGGCCGGGACGTTATAATATTCCCGCGGCGCGGCGGCATCCCAATGCAAATTCTCGATTTAAGGCAGGTACAATCCCGTTCGCTCGAAGCCCTCTTCCAGGAAGAGGTGGGCCGCTGGCGCGAAGAGCTGCTGTGGGATTATCGGCCGTCGGTCGAACTGATCCGGAAATTCATTGACGCGCGATCGCTGGGCGGATGCGTGGCGATCGAGGGCGGCGAGCCGGCGGGCTACGGCTTCTACGTTCTCGAGGATCGCAAGGGGCTGATCGGCGGGCTTTTCGCTTCGTCGCGCTTCGATCCGGCCCCGATTACGCAGCGGCTGATCACGGAAATGGTGGAGGGGCTGCGCGCGACGCCGCGATTGCAACGCGTGGAAACGCAACTGATGCCCTTCGGGACGGAGCTCGATCCTGTGTTCCTCTCGCGGTATTTCCGGCTGCATCCGAGGCAGTTCATGGTGCTGCCGCTGGGCGGCGCGAAGCTATCGGGCCGGCCGATTTCCAACTGGCTGACCCTCGAGCCATGGAGCGACCGCTCCTTCGAACCCGCGGCGCGGCTGATTCAACTGGCGTACGCGGATCACGTGGATTCGGAAATCAACGATCAATATCGCAGCGAGGCGGGCGGGATGAAATTCCTGCGTAATATCGTGCTGCTGCCGGGATGCGGGCAGTTTTTGCCGGAGGCGTCGTTCATGGCGAGGCCGGCGACGGGCGACGCGCCGATCGGGATGGTGCTGACGTCAACGGTGGCGGAGCGGGTGGGCCACACGACGCAGGTGTGCGTGATTCCAGGCCATCAGGGGCATAGCGTGGGGCGGCACATGATGGAGGCGTCCATCGAGGCGCTGCGGCGGAAAGGATACCAGTCGCTTTCGCTGACGGTTACGTCTGTGAATCGGCGGGCCGTGGAGCTTTACGAGCACCTGGGATTTCGGACGGTGAAGTCGTTTGCGGCGGGGGTTTGGGAAGGGTAGCAGCATCAAAGCCGCACCTCGCCCGGCTGAAAACCGCCGGGATTTTGCGCGATTCATGGTACGCCTGAAAACCGGGCACAGCGTGCTGCGCCCCTGCGCCGGCGGCCAAAAGGGTTTCCCGATGAAGCGCTGCCGCGGAGATTAAAGCGCGCCCGGGGCGTTAACGCTTTGCGCGGTCTTTTAGCAGGCCCTTTAGCTCGTCCATGAATTCCCTCACGTCCTTGAAATCGAGGTAGACGGACGCGAAGCGGACATACGCGACTTTATCGAGTTTCTTCAGCCGACTCATCAGGAGCTCGCCAATTTCCGCGGTGGTGCGTTCGCGGTCGGCGGCTTCGCTGACGTAGGCTTCGGCTTCGTCCACGATGGTTTCGAGTTTTCCCACGGGCACAGGCCGCTTTTCGCAGGCTTTCAGCAGGCCTTGCAGCAGCTTCGGCCGCTCGAATTTTTCGCGGCGGCCGTCCTTCTTGATGACCATGTAGGGGATTTCGTCAATGCGCTCGTAGGTGGTGAAGCGGCGGCCGCATTTGAGGCATTCGCGGCGGCGGCGAATTAGGTCGCCGGTGCGAGCTTCGCGGGAATCCACCACTTTGTCGTCCAGATGCGCGCAGAAGGGACACCTCACGCCGAGCCCCCGCGCGAGCCGGATTCGTGCCCGGCATCGGAAAGCAAGGCGGCGGCGCTTGCATTCTCATTCCGCCGCGCCATGCGGCGCAAATCGCCCATGCTCCACCCTTCGCGGAAAAGCAGCGGGAGGCCCGCGAGCGAGCAGCTCGCGAATCCAATCAGCCACAGGACAATCGCCGCCACGGCCGCAGGCTCCTTTTCTACTCCAAAGATCAGCGTGAACACAAGGAAGGTGGCCACCTGGGCGCCGCCGCCCACGCCGGGCAATTGCACGGCGGAGCCCACCAGGGTGAACGCGAGGACCAGCAGCGCGCCCGAGAAGGTTACTTGCGCGAGCGCGCCGCCGAAAGCGTGCGCGCACCAGAGGAACACGAACACGACCAGGATCCAGTGCGCCGCGGTGTACGCAACGAGGACGGCGAAATCGCCCCAGGTGCGAATCCCGCGCAGGCCTTCGCTGAATCCCTCGAGCAGCGTGGCGAGCTTCTTGCGCCAGCCGCGGCGCCATTTCGGATGCCGCAGCTTCCTGGCAAGCCATGCGCCGCCGCGAAAGCGGAAGTAGACCAGCAGGGCGATGAGCGCGATGAGCACCACGAACAGAGCGATACCGGCGGTGCGCGCAACGTCCAGAATGGGGGCGGCGTTCGCGCCGAGCGCGGCGAAATCGAAAAAGACCAGGGCGCAGATGGCGAGCACGACCATGGCGGCCATATCGGCAACGCGCTCGAGCACCCACACGCCAAACATTCCGGGGACCGACAGGCCGTCCTTGCGCGCGATCAGGACCGGGCGGATCGGCTCGCCCGCGCGCCCAAGCAGGAAATTGCAGGTGAAACCCATCAGCGTGGCGCTATAGACGGGGCCGAATCGCGTGCGGCCCAGCGCGCGCGAGAAGCGCATCCATCGCAGCGAGCGGATGGCGAAGCAGGCGTAAATCGCCACGGTGGCCAGCACCAGCAACCCTATGCGCGCGCGCCGCACCGATTGCCACACCACGCCCCAGTGAAATCCTTCGAGCGTGATGGAATTGCGAAATTTGTAGAAGAAGTAGGCGGCAGCGACCGCCGCCACGAACAGCAGACCGTATCGCCGCGCCTGGGGTGACATCCCCTTCGGACCGTAGCAGCATGTTTCGCGAGCTGTCAAGTTATCGGCGAGGGTGGGCGCGGGCGGCGTGAAAGCGCGCAAGAAACGGCAATTCTCGCAGGCCGCGAAATCGGGGATGCAAGTTGCTGAAATCGAGGCGGTTGGTACAGGAGTACCGTTGACTTCCGGACCGGGTGCTCGCATAGTGTGCCAGAGCGGGAAGTTTCTGGTTCTGCGCGCCGGGGGCGGCGTGGACCCTCCGGCAAGCGCTAGCTGGCGATAGGTTTACGGCAGGAAACAGGCGTGCGGCGCGGGACAGGCGCTCGCCGAAATCCTGCTAATCTTGGGAAGGTCCGCCCGCAACCTGTGCGGACGCAGGAGCGGTAAGAGAGTTGATTCACGCGGATATGAGTGCGGTGGTACTGCTGGCGAGCGCCTCGCTGCTGGCCATCTTCTTCGGATTCGTCTACGAACAGAAACGCCAGGATTACCTGCTGGTGTGGTCGGCCGGATGGGTGCTGATCGCGCTGCACCTGGTCGCTCCCTTTGCCATTACAGGAAGTCCGGCGGCGCGCGTGCTGGACGCGGCGTGCGACTGGCTGCTCGCGCTGGGGGCGCTGGCCTTCTACTGCGCGGCGCGAATGTATGCGCGGCTTGCGCCGCGGATCGGCGGAGCAATCCTGGCGGCAACGGCGGCGGCGGCGTGGTCCGCGGCGTTCGCGCTGGGATATATCGGCGTATCGCTGCAATTGGGCGCGGGATTGATCTTTCTGCTGGTTGCGTGGACCTTCTGGGGCGAGGCGCGGAAACAGGAATCGCGCGCCGATCTGCTGCTGGCCGGCGCATTCGCGTTCTGGGGAGGGATTGCGTTCGTGCTGGTGGTGGAGGCGCGGCAGGGAGTGGCGTCCGTGCGAGCGATGCTGCCGCTGATCTTGCTGCCGCAGCTCTGCGCGGGCGTGTTGATGGTGATGGCGCTCTACGAAGAGGAGCGGCGGCGCGTGGAGCGCAATATGCTGGCGCTCTCCAATCTGAACCTAGCGACTTCGGGCTTCGTGGGCGGCGGGATTCAGAAGATGCTGGCGCAGGCGCTGGATCGCGTGCTGAACGTGGTGCGCATACCGACGGGCGCGATGTGCCTGCAATACGGCGATCCTACGGGGCCAAGCTCGGTGGTGGTGAGCGGGATGGGGGACGAATTCGGCGCGGCGGTACAGCGCGACAAGCTGGACTCCTATGTGATTCACCTGGTGGCGCGGCTGGGCGGGCTGGTGGCGCTGCGGAATTTGGCGTCGGACGCGGAATACGAGGTGCTGGAGAAAGAGGAATCGTTCCGCCACATCCGGCGGCTGCTGCTGGGGCAGAACCTGCGGACGGTGGTCGGCATCAGCTTGCAAGCCAAGGAGCGCGTCTTAGGCGTGCTGCTGCTGGGGACGCCGGATAACCGCCGGTTCACGCCGGCCGAGTTGCGGCTGCTGCTCGCGTTGGGGCACCAGATCGGGATGGCCGTCGAAAACAGCTACCTGGTCCAGCAGACCTCGCGGCGCAGCGAAGAGCTGCACATCCTGAACGAAATCGGGCGGGCGCTCAGCTCGACGCTCGAGCCGGACACGCTCTTCAGGCAGATTTACGAGGAAATACGCCGGCTATTGGACGTGAACAGCTTTTATATCGCGTTCTACGATCAAAGAACGCCGCAGGTGCGCTACGAAATCAAGGTGCTCGAAGGAGAGTTGCAGCCGAAGCACACGCGGCCCGCGGGAAACCATCTGATCGAATACGTGGTGCAGGCGCGGCAGCCGCTGCTGATCCGCTCGCATTTCCAGGAGGAGACGCGGAAACTGGGCTTCGAACCCATCGAGAAGACAGGGAAGATAGGCTCGATCTGCGCCGTGCCGCTGATCCTGTACGACAAGCCGATCGGCGTGATGGCCGTGCTGAGCCCGGTGGAGCACGCCTTCGACGAAGGGCATGTGGAGCTGCTGCGCGTGCTGGCGAGCGAGGCGAGCATCGCCATCGAAAACGCCAGGCTCTTCTCCGAACAGCAGCGGAAATCGCAGCAGCTTACGCTGATCAACAACGTCTCGAGCCACGCCATTTCCACGCTCGATCCCGAGGGGCTGCTGGGGAAGATCGCGGCGGAGATGGAGCACGGGCTCAGCTACGACCACATCGGGATCGCCATTCTCGATTATTCCGCGAAGGAACTGGTGATCCAGGCCGAAGCCGGGGCGCGGCGCAGCGCGGCGGGGCGGCATGTGGCGCTGGGCGAGGGGTTGGTGGGGCAAGTGGCGCGCAGCGGGCAATCGGGCATCGTGCGCCAGGCGAGCGCGGCCATGCCGCGAACGATACTGCCGGATTCGATTTCGGCCATGGCGCTGCCCGTGATTTATGCCGAGCAACTGCTGGGCGTGCTCTACGTGGAATCGAGCCAGACGTGCGAATTTCCAGAGGAGGAGGTGCTGCTGCTGCGCACGCTGGCCGATCTTTTCGCCGGTGCGCTGCACAACGCGGTGATCTTCCAGAAGGCGCAGGAGCAGGCCATCACCGACGGCCTGACGGGCGTGAAAACGCACCGCTTCCTGATGGAAGCGCTTTCCGCGGAATGGAAGCGTTCGACGCGCGCGAACCGGCCGTTCGCGCTGGTGCTGATGGACCTGGACCGCTTCAAATTCGTGAACGATTTTTACGGGCACCTGGAAGGCGACGTGGTGCTGCAGCGCGTGGGCCACATCCTCGAGCAAAATTGCCGCCGGTCAGACGTGGTGGCGCGCTACGGCGGCGACGAATTCGTGACACTGATGCCGGAAACCACGCTCGAGCAGGCGCGGCAGCTCGCCTCGAAGCTGCGCGGCTGGATCGCCTCCGATCCGCTGCTGCGCGAAAAGAACGTGACGGCCAGCTTCGGCATCGCGGCCTTCCCGGTCCACGGCTCGACGCCGCAGGAACTGATCCAAGTGGCCGATTCTTCGATGTACCTTTCGAAGCACCAGGGCGGCAACGCCGTATCGAGCGCCGAGCAGGGGGACGTGCACGAAAAGAAGCGCTGGAAGAAGGACGTGCTCGAGGCCTATCTGGGCGTCACGTTGAAACGGCAGTTCGCCACCGGCCCCGAGGCGTTCGAGGAGATTTACCGGCGCCTCGAGCAATTCACGCGTTCGCTTTCCGAAACCGCGCCGAAAACGGGCGAAGGGCTGCCCGGTGCGGTGGTGGACATGGTGACGTCGCTGGCGCTCGCGATTGACGCGAAGGATCATTACACGCATGGGCATTCGCAGAAGGTGTCGTCCTACGCCACGATCATCGGGCACGCCATGCGGCTTTCGCCCGCCGAAATGGAGGAGGTCCGCCTGGCGGGCCTGCTGCACGACATCGGCAAAGTGGGGATTCCGGAGACGATCCTGAATAAGTCCGGGCCGCTGGACGCCGACGAATGGGAGATGATGAAGACGCACACCGAGCTGGGCGCGAAAATCCTGGCGCCGCTCGAACCGATGAACCGCATCAGCGACATGGTGCGCCACCATCACGAGTTCTACGACGGCACGGGCTATCCGGACCGGCTGGAAGGCGAAAAAATCCCGCGCGGCGCGCGCATGATCGCCATCGCCGACGCCTACGACACCATCACCTCGGCGCGGGCTTACAAAAAGGCGCGCACCACGGACGACGCCTTGACCGAACTCGAGCGCTGCGCGGGAACGCAATTCGATCCGCAGATCGTGCGCGCGTTCGTGGAGGCGATGCGCCGCGCGCCCCACGAAGCCGTGGGCGCCACAGCAATCAACGCCGAATTTCCCAGCGGCGCGAATAACTAACGCGCTCTTTCGCGTCCCCCCGCTAAGCCCGGCAAACCCTCAATTCTCTTCCCGCTTGCGCGGCCTTTCGCGGCGGCAAATCCTCGATATACTGCGAATGACGGAGGATTCCGCGATGGCAACGGCAACCGTAAAGTGGATGGGCAAGGAACGATTCCAGGCGACGATGCCTTCGGGCGCGTCCATGCAATTCGACGCGGCGGATACGGATCGGCAGGGGCCGGGCCCGATGGAAACATTGCTGGGCGCCCTGGGCGCGTGCACCTCGGTGGACGTGGTGCTAATCCTCGAAAAGAAGCGGCAGAAGCTCGCATCGCTCGAACTCGAAATCTCGGCGGAACGCGCCGATTCCGCGCCCCGCGTGTGGACGAAAATAGAAATTCTTTACCGGCTAGCCGGCGTGCTCGAGGAAAAGGCTGTGCGCGATGCGATCGAATTGAGCCAGCAGAAGTACTGCTCGGTGGCGGCGATGCTGGGGAAAGCCGCGCAGATCACCTACCGTTATCAGATCGTACCCGCAGGCGGCTCTTAAAATACGATTTCGCGCGGCGGCGGCTTTTGCTTGTCTCAGCCGCCGCCGATTACATACAATCGCGGGCTGCCCTTCGCGCGAAACACCGCGACGCGCCAACATCATCCAAAGACGCACGGAGACAACATGGGGAAACGCATCGCCGCGAAGATCACGGGAGTGGCCGGGCATCTGCCGCCGCGCACCGTGACGAATTTCGACCTCGAGAAAATCGTGGTGACGAACGACGAATGGGTGCGCACGCGAACCGGCATTCGCGAGCGTCATTACGTGGATCCCGGCGTCGCGGCCTCCCACCTGGGAACGGAAGCAGCCAAAAAGCTGCTCGCCGCGCGGAATATTGCGCCGGAAGAAATCGAAATGATCGTGGTGGCCACCGTCACGCCGGACATGATGTTCCCCGCGACGGCCTGCCTGATCCAGGATCGGCTCGGCGCGAAGCGCGCCTGGGGTTTCGATCTCTCGGCCGCGTGTTCGGGCTTCGTCTACGCGCTTACGGTGGGCGCGCAATTCGTGGGCGCGGGATCGCACAAGAAGGTGCTGGTGATCGGCACGGACGTGATGACCTCGATTCTGGATTTCAAGGATCGCGCCACCTGCGTCCTATTCGGCGATGGCGCGGGCGCCGTGCTGCTCGAGCCGGCGAATTCGGACGCCGAAGGCATTCTCGATTTCGCGCACGACGTGGATGGCTCCGGCGGCTGCAATCTCTTCATGCCCGCGGGCGGATCGCTGCATCCCGCTTCGGCGGAAACCGTGGAAAAGCGCATGCATTACGTCCATCAGGAGGGCCAGCAGGTATTCAAGTACGCCGTCCGCCGCATGAGCGAACTGGCCTGCCAGGTGCTCGAACGCAACGGCGTATCGAGCCGCGACCTGGCGCTCGTGGTGCCGCACCAGGCGAACCTGCGCATCATTCGCGCCATGCAGGAGCGGCTCGGCGTGGACGATTCCAAAGTCCTCGTGAATATAGACCGATACGGCAACACCACGGCCGCCACGATTCCGCTGGGGCTGTGCGACGCGGTGAAGGAACAGCGCCTGCGCAAGGGCGATTTAGTGCTGCTGATCGCCGTCGGTGCGGGCTACACGACGGGCGCCGTGCTGCTGCGCTGGGCCTACTGATCGCAGCTTCTACCTGATCGTCAAAGCAAAATCAGCCGAATGCTTCGCCGCGCCGGATTGCCCGGTCACATGAACCACGAAGGTACCCGCCGGCGTGCTGGGCGTATTCGTGCAGCCGGCCATGGCGGCAACGCATAGCAGCGCCGCCGCGCAAGCCGCGCGCCGCACACCGCGAAGGCGGTTCGTCCCCCACCTCCCGAAAATAGCAAGCCCGGCTGCGGCAAGCAGCCACGTCCACGGCGGCGCGCCCGGCCCGCCCGGCCCGTTGGGGCCGTTCGAGAGCGGCGCCGGCATCGCCCCGCCAACCACGCCAACCCCGGTGGTAATCGTCAGCGTTGAGGTAACCGATCCGTTTGCGGCCGGCGTCACCGGGTCTTGCGAAAAGGCGCAGGTGGAATCGCCCGGCAGCGAGGAGCAACCGAGCGTGACGGCCGACGAAAATCCATCCACGGACGTGACCGTGACGGTTGCGGCAGTCGTGCCGTGCGTCCCGATCGTTGCGGAGGCCGGCGCCACCGCGATCGTGAAATCCGGCTGCGGAGCACCGCCCGTGCCCGATAGCGCCGCCGTCTGCGGGCTTGATGGGTCGCTATCGAAAACGCCAAGCGTGGCCGACGCCGCACCGCTCGCGGTTGGAGCGAACGTCACGCTGATCGTGCAACTCGCGCCGGGGGCAAGCGTGGCGCCGCAGGTGTTAGTCTGCGCGAATTCCGACACGTTCGCGCCGGAGATGCTGACGCCGCTGATGGCCAGCGCCGTCGCGGTGGAATTCGTGAGCGTCAGCGTTTGCGCCGTGCTGGCGGAATTCACGTTCACGCTGCCGAAATCCAGCGTGGCGGGCGCGAGCGTCACCTGGGCGGGCGGCGTCACCATGCCCGGCGACATCTTCACGACGAAACCATCCTCCGGCACGCTGCCTGTGCCGGAAAAGGTGGTCTGAAAAGCGCCGGTGGTGGTTGGAAAGCCGTCGCCCGTAATGCCGGTGAAATAGACGCTGGCCAGCGCGGCTGAATCGGTGGCCACCGCGTAACCGGTGCTGCCTGCCCCGGAGCCGCCGCCCCAGTATGTCGAGAACAGCTCGGATGCGCCGTCCGAACTGAACTCTGTGAGGAACGCGGACTCTTGCCCGGGAAAAGCCGTCAGCGGCGCGCCCGGCGTGACTGGGAAATCCACGTCCGACGTCGCGCCGGTCATATAGATATTGTTCGCGGTATCCAGCGCGACCCCGAGGGCCAGATCGGACGTGCTGCCGCCCCAAGTGCTCGAGTAAAGGAGCGACGATGCGCCGGATTTCGTCGTGTCGAATCGCGCGAGAAACGCAATCGCATTGGGCGCATTGCTTGCCGATTCCAGCGCGCCGGCCGTAATGGGAAACTGGCCCGCCGTTGCATAAGTAACGCCCACGACCACGGCCACCGAATTCGACTGCACGGCGATCCCTTCGCCGGCGTCCGACGTGCTTCCCGCGCCGTTGCTGGAGCCGCCAAAATACGTGGAATAGATCAGCGACGATTGCCCGGATTGCGTGGTGTCAATGCGGCTGACGAATCCATCGCCATTCTTATTGTTCTGCGTCGCCTGGTAAGCACCGACCACCGGGTAGTCCGTCGAAGACGTATTTCCGGTGATATAGGCGTTCTCGCTGGCATCCACGGCGATGGCGGCGGGAAATTCGGCGCCCGACCCGCCGAGATACGTCGAGTAGACAAGCGACGCCGTTCCGTTCTGCGCCGGGTCAATTCGCGAAAGGAAATTCGTGCCGTGGTTTGGATCCGTCTGATTCGTATTATTCGTGGTCTGATAAGCGTTGGCGGCGGTGATCGGGAAATTCGTGTCTGAGGTGCGCCCCAGAATGTAGGCGTTATATGCGCCATTATTGGGATTCAGCGCGATGGCGAGTCCCACTGGATTTTCCATGCCGCCGTTGCCCGCCAGATACGTCGAATATAGAAGTTGCGAGCCGGTTGGATCGAGTTCGCTGAAGAAGACGCCGCCGAGCAGCGCCGCCGGCTGATAGGCGTTGGGCGTGGTCGGAAAATCCGTGGCGGAGGTTTGCCCGGTCACGTAGACGTTGCCGCTCGGATCCACGGCAATTCCGCGGCCGGTTCCGGAATCCGTGCCGCCCAGAAACGTCGAGAAGACAAGCCCCGTTCCCGAGGGGTTCAGTTCGGTGACGAACGTGTAGCTGGTTGGCCCGGCGGGAAACGTCGTCTGATAGGCGCCGCTTGTCGCCGGGAAATCGGTGGCGCTGGTCGAGCCCGTGATGTAGGCGTTGCCGGTGGAATTCACGGCGATGCTGGACAAGAACTCGCCGCCCGTTCCGCCCAGATACGTCGAATAGTCCACCACCGGGTCCACGATCAACTGCGCGCGCCGGTCGTACGAGCCGATGCGCAGCGCGACGGAATTCTCGGCGTGCAAAATATAATTCGCGGCGACCGCGCGGCGCTTGCCCGCGATTTCCTGGTACGCAATCGGGCGGCGCAGCACCAGGTCGCCCGCGCCGCTTTCCGCCACCAGGTCTCCTTGCGGATTCAGCCGCAGCCTTCGCGCGCCCGCGACGCGCAGCGCAATGCGCGAGGCGTTCGCGCCGGGCGCGACGACGTAATCGGTCTCCAGCCGCTGCTGGTTGCCATGGTAGACCGCGTCAATGCCGGGATAGACGCGGCGATATGCAACGCGGCCATAGAGCGGCACGTTGCGGCGCCAGCGCGATGCGTCCTTGCCGATCAGGTAGTTGTCGCGGCCGGGGCGAAGATCGAGGCCGTCGGCATGCGCATCATGTCGCGCCCCGCTCAGCGTTAGCTGAATGGAGGAAGCGCCCGCGGCCGCACTCGGCCCCGCGAGACGCAGCGTGGCCCCGCGGCCAGTCAGGAAAAGCGTGTAGCCGCGCCCGTGCGCCAAATAATCGAAGCGAGCCTGCGCCTGGCCCACGTTCTTCTCGAAGACGAGCGGAAGCTTGCCGTAAGCGGAGAGGACGTCGCCGCGATCGAGCGGGTGATGGGAAATCGAGCGCGACGCGAGCGCAGGCGTAGCCCTCGATCCCTTCGCGTAGATCAGGCAAGCTGCGGCAAGGGCGATCAGGGAGAGCATGCCGCACGCCGCGATTTTCGTCCTTCGCTGCACCATTGGGACTTGTCCTCCACGTATAGGAAGCAGCTTTCATTAGAACGCCGCTCGCCGAAGCGCGGGCTCGGAATCCCGAAGTTATGGCGTATCAGCTAACTGTCCGGAAAGGCAGGCGGCGCGAGGCGGGCTAGAACGAGCCGACTTCGGCAAGAACGGCACGGTTGTGCTGGATGCGCTCCGCCAGCGCAGCCTGCGCATAGCGGCGGCAAAGATCAATTTCGCGGCTGGCCCAGCTATTCTGGGCGTCGCCGCGCGATATCTTCCGCTGCACTGCGCTGACGGCTTCGAGCAGGCCGTGATAGGCGCGAACGCCGCTGAGCCGCGGCCCGGCCTCCGAGCTCAAATCCGGGCAAAGCTGCCGGTAAGCAACGGCTTGGTCGAAGTCCCTTACGCCAGCCGCAAAGGCGCGCTCGGGTTCGGCAAGCTCGATCTGCGCCGCGGTGCGGAGCACGCCCGCATGCCAGGCGAGCACTGCGAATTGCAGCGTCGCCGCAACTGAGAGCACCAAGATGATGGCTGCGATAAACATGGCTGACCCACAACCAGTGTGCCGCCGCGCGATAACCGTGTGAATGGCCCGAGGGTACTAGTCTCCAAAAAATCGTGCAAGGCCATCGGGCGGGCTGCGGGTCTAGAGTAACGCTCCTGTATTCAGCTTCTTACGGGATGCCAAGAGTCGCCGGGCGAGCCTGCCACCAGAAATCGGCGCCCCGCGCGAGCCCGAAATTGGTGTATAAACGCCCCTCGGGGCGGGGTTCGCAGAGCACGGGGAGATTGACCAGCGCCCCCCGCGGACGCGCACCTGATAAGCTAATCCTGCTACAAATATCGAGGAGGGCCGATGCCGCGCGCAATTCGTGCAAAATGTGTGAGGATCGTCGCCGCGTGTATCGTGTTCGCGGCGGGCGCTGCATTGGCAACTTGCCTCGCCCCCCCGGCCCGCGCCGGACAGAGCGACGCGCGCGATGCCGCCGCCATTCGGGCGGTGCTCGATATGCAAGTGGCGGCGTGGAATCGCGGGGACGTCGCTACGTTCATGACCAGCTATTGGAAATCCGACCGGACGGAATTTGTGGGCGCGAGCGGCGTCTTCCGCGGCTGGCAAGCCGTGCTCGACCGCTACCGGAAAACCTATCCCGACCGAAAGACGATGGGTCAGGTGCATTTCTCGGATCTCGAAATTCACGTCACCAGCCCGGCGACGGCGTTCGTCGTGGGGCAATATCATTTGCAGCGGCAGAGCGGGCCGGTGTCCGGAGTCTTCACGCTCGAATTTCGGAAATTCGCGGACGGATGGAAGATCATCGTGGATCACACGACGGCGTTTGCCGCGCCCGCCGCCGCAAAGGCGGCGCATGAGCCGCTTTCAGGGGCAATCAGGTAGCGGGCCGGCCTGCGTTTTTTGGTCGTGACACAACGCGCACTTCGGGAGGAATCTTTGCGAGCGGTCATCACGGGCGGGGCGGGCTTTCTGGGCTCTCATCTTTGCGAGTTCATGCTTCAGAAGGGCTGGGACATTCTCTGCCTGGACAATCTGGTCACCGGCTCGGACGCGAACATTTCGCACCTGCTCTCGAATCCGCGCTTTCGCTTCGTCCGCCACGACGTGACGCGCCGCATTTCCACGCCGGGCGCGGTGGACGCCGTGCTGCATTTCGCTTCGCCCGCTAGCCCGCCCGATTATTTGCGCCTGCCGATTGAGACGCTGAAGGCCGGCTCGCTCGGCACGCACAACGCGCTCGGCCTGGCGCGCACCAAGAAAGCGAAATTCCTGCTCGCCTCCACTTCGGAATGCTACGGCGATCCGGACGTGAGCCCGCAGCCGGAAAGCTACTGGGGGCACGTGAATCCCATCGGGCCGCGCAGCGTCTACGACGAATCGAAGCGATTTTCCGAGGCCATCACCATGGCGTATCATCGGCATCACAAGCTCGATACGCGCATCGTGCGCATCTTCAATACCTACGGCCCGCGCATGCGCCTCAACGACGGCCGCGCCCTGCCGAATTTTCTCTATCAGGCGCTGCGCGGCGAGCCGCTCACCATCTATGGCGATGGCAAGCAGACGCGCAGTTTCTGCTACGTCTCGGACCTGATCGAAGGCATCTATCGCCTGCTCGAATCGGGCGAGCACGATCCGGTGAATATCGGCAATCCGAACGAAATCACGATTCTGGAATTTGCGGAGCGCGTCCGCGCGTTGGTGGGGGCATCGTCGCCGCTGGAATTTCATCCCCTGCCGCAGGACGATCCCAAGCAGCGCTGCCCGGAGATCGGCAAGGCGCGTCGCCTGCTGCAATGGGAGCCGAAAGTGAATCTCGATGAAGGACTGCGGCTGACCTGCGAATATTTCCAGAAGCAGGTGATGGCGGCGAGCAGCTAAGGCGGGATCATCTATCCCGCCATTGCTGCCTGCAATTCCTTTTCGTCAATATCGAAGTTCGCGTAGACGTGCTGCACGTCGTCGTGGTCCTCAAGCGTCTCGACCATGCGAAGCATCTGCTGCGCCTGTTGCCCGGTGAGTTTCACGTAGTTCTGCGGAACCCATGCCACCTCGGCCGAGGCCGGATTGATTCCCGCGGCCGTCAACGCCTCGCGCACCTTCTCCATCGCCTCGGGCGGCGTGGTCACTTCCCAGGCCGAGCCGTCGTCGCGCAAGTCCTCGGCGCCCGCGTCCAGCACGATGCTCATCACCTGATCTTCGCCGGCAGCCTCTTTCGGGACCGTAATATCGCCCTTGCGATGAAACATCCAGCCCACGGCACCCGTTTCCGCCAGATTGCCGCCATTCTTCGACATCATATGGCGAATCTCGCTCACGATGCGATTGCGGTTGCTGGTCACCACTTGAATCAGCACGCCCACGCCCCCGGGGCCATAGCCTTCGAACATCACTTCATCGAGCGTCTCGCCCTCGAGCGTTCCGGCGCCTCGCTGGATCGCGCGCTCGATATTGTCGTTAGGCATGTTCTCGTTCTTCGCGGCGGCAATGGCGGTGCGAAGCCGCGGGTTCGAACTCACGTCAGCGCCGCCGACGCGGTTGGCAATGGTCAGCTCGCGGATCAGCTTCGTAAATGCCTTGCCGCGACGCGCGTCGGTCGCCGCCTTCTTGTGCTTGATTGTGGCCCACTTCGAATGTCCAGACATGGCGAACCTTCCACAGGAAAGTTGTGGCAGGAGCAGCAGTTGCGCCCTTGCCGCCACATTCTAGCAGCGGCCCGCCAGCAGAGGCAAGCGCGCGCAGGCGCGTGACCCGGTGACGCGGCAAATGCAATGCTAGCGTGCGCTCTAGCCTTTGTCGCGCTGGGCCGGCCGGCAGTCGGAATCGAGAGCGAAGCGCCACCGCCAGCTTGGCTTACCAGGCAACCCGCGAGCATGACGCAACCGCCGGCTGACGTACGGAATTATTCATCCAGATTGGCGCGCCTTGCTGCGAATACGGAGCCGATGCTACACTGGAAATTCAAGCAAGCGCGGCGATGCGCAGTGCGAGTTCGCACGCCAGAGGGCATTCCGTGGCCGACCCCAAACAGGACGAAACGTTTCGAGTTGTTGACCGGCGGCTTTTCACGCAGGAAGGCGATCTGCGCAAGGACGTCGCCGAAGCCGAAGACCGCGAGCGCCAGGAGCAGGGTGCGGCGAAGAACATTTCCGCAAAGCCCGCCCCGGCCGCGGAGAAGGGCCTAATCCCGGACGAGCCCGCGAAGGCGCCCGATGATGCGACCGGCGACGCCGCCGAAAAAATCCCCCCGTCGCGCGAATTTCAGATGCTCGTGGACTTCATGACGCGCAACGCCGCCGCCATGCTCGGCGGAATGACCGATCCGCGCACCGGCCAGGCCTTCGTGGATATGGACGGCGCGCGCGAGGTGATTGACATGATGGACGCGCTGCGCGAAAAGACGCGCGGCAATCTCGCCAAGGCTGATGAGGACCTGCTGATCGAAGTGATCGGCAGCCTGAAGCTCACCTTCATGGAAATTTCGAAGGTCGCCACCGAGCAAATGAGCAAGAAGGCCAAAGGGAAGGCGTAACGTCACGCGCCCGCGCCGATGCTTGCGCGGCCCAAAAGCGGCGCCCGGAATTCTTCACCGATAGCTTCCACCCTGGCCGGATTGGGATTTTGTCGCCCCGCATAGAAACCGATAGACGCCCATAGATGCCTTCGACTCCACTCCAATTGACCGTCCTCGGCTCGGGAACCTCAATGGGCGTGCCGACCATCGGATGCCACTGCGCCGTGTGCGAATCGGCTGACCCGCGCGATAAGCGCACGCGCCCCTCGATCCTGCTCGGCGGCAACAACCGCAACCTCGTCATAGACACGACGCCCGATTTCCGCTCGCAGGCGCTGCGCGAAAAAATCGAGCGCCTGGACGCCATTCTCTACACCCACGCGCACGCCGATCACATTCTCGGCCTCGACGATATTCGCCCGTTCAATTTGAAGCAGAAATCCGCCGTGCCGGTGTACGGCTCGCGCGACACGATCCAGACGCTGCGCCGGCAATTCGCCTACATCTTCGATTCGCGCCCCACGGAAAGCTCGGTCCCCGGCGTCGAACTGCGCGAAATCGAAGGCCCGCTGGACGTCTTCGGCCTCACCGTCGTCCCGATTCCTGCGATGCACGGCCCGCAGCCGGTGCTCGGATTCCGCTTCGGCCGCGCCGCCTACCTCACCGATTTCAGCGCCGTGCCGGAAGAATCGAAGCGCCTGCTCGCGGGCCTGGACGATTTCATCCTCGACGCGCTGCGCTATCGCCCGCACCCCATGCATTCCAACGTCGAGCAATCGCTCGCCCTCGTGGCGGAGCTGCGGCCGAAGCGCGCCTGGTTCACGCACATCTGCCACGATCTGGGCCACAAGGAAACGAACGAGCGCCTGCCGGAAAATGTGCGGCTCGCCTACGATGGGCTGCGATTCGAGGTGACGGTCTGATGCCGCTCGCCGTGGCGCGTTCCCCGCAGGAATGGCTGGCGCAGTTCGGAAATTCCGGGCGCCGCGCGGCGCTCACGATCGGCAATTTCGATGGCGTTCACCTGGGGCACCAGGCGATTCTGCGCCGCGTCCGGGAAAGCGCGCGCGAATCGGGCGCGCTCGCCGCGATTCTGACGTTCTATCCGCACCCGGCGCGCGTGCTGCGCCCGGCCAGCGCCCCCGTGCTGCTGATGACGCTCGAGCAGCGCCTCACCGCAATCGAATCGCTCGGCCTCGACGCCGCCCTCGTGCTCACCTTCGACGCCCCGCTCGCGCACATGACGGCCCAGGATTTCGCGCAGCGGCTGCTGGTGCGCACAATGCGCGCGGCCGCCGTCTGCGTCGGCGAAAATTTTCGCTTCGGCCATCGCAAGGCCGGCGACGTGGCGCTATTGCGGGCGCTCGGCCGGGAAAATGGGTTTGCCGTCGAAGCCGTGCCGCCCGTCGAAATCGAGGGCCTCATCGTATCGAGCACCGCGATCCGCGAATCGCTGCTCGAAGGCCGCGTAGCGGATGCCCGCGGAATGCTAGGCCGCCCGTTCGCCCTGCGCGGAACAATCGCCACAGGCACCGGGCAGGGACGCAAGCTCGTGGTGCCCACGCTGAATCTCTCGACCGAACAAGAGCTGCTGCCGAAGCGCGGCGTCTACGCCACCGAATGCATCCTCGAAGGCGCAAGCTATCATTCGGTGACGAACATCGGCGTGCGCCCCACCTTTGACGGCACGCGCCTCGCGATCGAATCGCATCTCTTCGCATTCGACCGCGCGCTCACCACCGGCGAACTCGAGCTGCGCTTCCACAGCCGCTTGCGCGACGAACAGAAATTCCCCGATCCCGCCGCTTTGCGCGAGCAAGTGTTGAAAGATATCGAAGCGGCGAAGGAATATTTCCGGCGCGAGGCGGTTCCCGCTGAGACTCCGCGCAGCTGACGGGGCCTACGAAGATTTCGCGGCGCGGCGATTGCGGCACTCCTGGCAGAACCCGCCCACTTCGGTGCGCGCAATCGTGATTTCCAGGTCGCAATCCTGCGCGATCTGCTTCATCAGCGCTTCATAGAGCGGGCTTTCCACCTCGCGCACCTTGCCGCAGCGGATGCACGCCACGTGGATGTGATCGCGCGGCCCGTGGCTTTCGTAAAAATGGCGATGCCCGCGAAGATGCAGCAGGTCCAGCTCGTCAATCAAGCCAAGATGCTTCAGCATTTCGAGCGTGCGATACACCGTCACGCGCGTAATATTCGGATCAAGCTCCTTCGCTTTGCCCAAAATTTCGTCGGCGTCCAGATGCCGCGGCGCGCGTTCCATCACTTCCAGAAGCACGCGTCGCTGCCGCGTCAGCCGGATGCCGCGCGCGCCCAATTCGCGCTGCAGCCGGCCCGGCGGCTCATGCGCATTAATGCGCTCGCCCGTGGAAACTCGATGTGCAGGTGTGGCAGCCATGGTTCGATACTTGTGTGAGACAGTATACCAAAGCCGGCGGGAAGCTCGGCTGCCGTAACGCCGGACCTTTCGCACAAAATCGAAGGAGTTACGTAATGCCCGGTTTGGCGATCTCCCTCCCGGCGGCGAGGCGACCGGCGCGCCGCAGGTGCGGAGCGAGGCACAGGCTAGCCCCGCGGCCGGCTTCAAGCGGGTGGGCGTGGGTCGCGGCTTTACGAGAGGCGATACCGTTTACATTGTTCGAATACTGGAAGGCAATGCCCAGGTGCTCAATCTATTGTGCGGGCGCAAATCATGCGCTAGTGTCTCCGCATGAGCCGAACGACGGTAAAGCGCAACGCAGCCCTCGAGAAAATTGCCGATCTCTTGATCGAGCACATGGAAATAAAAATGTCTCCGGCCGAAGCGAAGGCGATGCTCCTCGAGCTTAAGACCCTCCCTGTCAAATCTCGCCAATCTTGCGCTCCCGGAAAGCCCTTAAGAGCCGCGAAAAGCGCGGGTTCTCGCCCTTCATCCCGCGGTCGCGCAAGAAACGCATAAATTCTCGCCGCCGGCCGCGCACCGCGGTTCGGCGCCCGCCAAACCACGGCGCGCTTCCTTGCCGCTGCACGCCGGCGGGCGTATAATTGCCAATTGAACCCCGCACCACCCACAGGGCGGCGGTTTTTGGCCCCTCCGGGCCAAGTCGTCTGGTTAGGTTGTGATGGCTACGCCTCTCGATTACACGAATGCCCACCCGGTTTCGGATCGCCGCGCGCACACTCGCCGGCGCATCAGTTCCCTGGCCTATGCCGACCTCGGCGCCGATAACGGCGGCATTGTCCTCGACTTAGGCGAAGGCGGCATGGCCGTACAAGCCGTCGTGCCCCTCGATGGCGAGCCGCTGCCGCGCATTCGCTTTCAATTACCGGATCAGGCCGGTTGGATCGAGACGCCGGGCCGCACGGCCTGGCTGAGCGCCTCAAAACGCGATGGCGGCATCGAATTTACCGGCCTCCCCGCCGAAGCGCGCGCCAAAATTCGTGCTTGGATTTCCGCCGCCGCTGCCGCGCAAGAGATGCCGAAGGAGCGGCGCGTCGCCGCGCGTTCCCCCGCCGAAGCATCGGCCGCCGCGCCCGAAAATCAAAGTCCGAAAAATCAGGGCGCCGAAGGCCAGCCGGCTGCCGCGCACGCCGTAAACGAAGAGGAGCCGGCCGAAGCCGCGCTCGATCTGATGATTTCGACGGCGGAATTTTCCACGCCGCATCCCATCGCGGGCAGAGGGGCCTTCGCTGTTCCCTCCTCTGCGATGGTTGCGCCTATTCCGGCGGCCGCACCGCCCGCGGCGTCCGCGTCCGCTGCTTCGGCCGCGGCAACAGCCCTTGTGGAACCCAGCGCGGCAACCGAGCCGCGCGCACCCGCCGCCGGGTACCCCAGAAATCCGCAGCCGCCACTGGGAAACATCTTCGACCGCGAAAATGGCCCCGATCTGCGCCTCTTCGGCCATGGCATGGAGGCGGCCCTTCCGAAGCAGAAGCGAAATTGGAAAGGAATCATCGTCCTGGTGATCGTGCTGGGGTTCGTTTCGTTTGCCGCCGGAATGGAGGCCGCGGAGGGCAGCCTCAATCCCGCGCTCAGCGCGATCCGAATGCGCGTCGCCGGCTTGTGGGTATCGGTTTCCCAAGCAGCATCGGGAATTGCAAGCCAGCCCAGTTCCCCCGCGGCAGCGCCGAGCCAGCCCGCGGCGAACGCGCCATCGCCGAGCGCCACCGCGCCCGCGGCATCGCCCAAGCCTTCCGCGCCGCCCGCCAGCCCAGCGCAGGCTTCGCCGGCGCAGACCCCGCCCGCGAATACACCGGGCGCACTGCCCACATCATCGAACTCAGCCGCCGCGCCGCCCCCTTCGTGGACCAATATCGCGAATAATCAGCCCGCGCAGCCCACGCCCGCAGCTAGCCAACCATCTGCGCAGCCGCCAGCGAATGCCGCCGACTCCGGTTCGACCGCAGCGCAGCCCCCAACTCCCAAGCTCGATTCCGGGCTGATCACCACCGCCGGCGGAATCACGATTCGCTCGCAGCAATTGCTGGCGATTCCCGTGAATGCGGGTTACGACGCCGGGGACCAAACCCTCAGGTTAGGCCATTTGAGCCATCGAGTGGACCCGGTCTATCCCCCGGAGGCGAAGCGCGATTGGATCGAGGGCACGGTGAAGATCCGCGCCACCACGGCGCCCACCGGCATTGTGGACCACACCGAAGTCATCAGCGGCGACGCGCGGCTTGCCGCGGCTGCCGTCACGGCCGTCCGCAACTGGCGCTACGAACCCACGCTGCTCGGCGGCCAGCCCGTCGCAACCGAGGAAGAAATCACCTTCGTCTTTCAGTTGCCCCGCACCCCGCGGTAGCCGATTGAAATCGGTCCCCGCCCTGGCGCCGCATCAGCTCTTCGCCACGTTCACGTAATAAAGATCGGTCGCCACGTCGAAATCGTCCTTCTTCAGTGGCGTCTTCATCGTCTGCCATTCGGTGGTCGGATGGATAATCTGCCAGTTGTCCTTCGTCCCCACGCGCACGGGCATCGTAAATCCCGGCTCGTCCACCTTCCAGCGGTAGGCGACGGTGCCGGCCGTTTCGTCGAATTTCAGGTCGAGCGTCGGAATCGCCGCGTGGCGCAGGTATTGGTTGAAGATCGGCGTCAGGTCCATGCCTGTATGCTGATTGAAATAGGCCACAACGTCCTCGGTCATGATGGTCTGATATTTGAAGTGCTGGTAGAAATCGTGGATCAGCTTGAACCACTTGCTGTCGTCATTCATCACGCTGCGCAGCGTGTTCAGGAAAAGCGCACCCTTGAAATATTGATCCTCGGGCGGGCTGGCCTTCACGCCATGAGGGCCCACGATCGGCTGCTGATTGCGAATCTTGGGCTTATAGCCGTTGAGATATTTGATGCCGTCGGCCTTCCCCCAGCGATATTCCACGTACAGGCCCTCGAGGTACGTGGCCCATCCCTCGTGAATCCACTCGTCCGAGTTATCGGCGGCCGTGATGCTGTTGCCGAACCATTCGTGCGCGCTTTCGTGGATGATGATGAAGTCGAACTTCGGGCTGATGCCCACTCCGGTCCAATCGCGCCCCAGGTAGCCGTTGGTGAAATGATTCCCGTAGGTGACCGCGCTCTGATGCTCCATGCCTGAATACGGCACTTCCACCAGCTTGTAGCCGTCCTTCTTGAATGGATACTCGCCGAAATAATGCTGGTAAGCCTCGAGCATCCCCTTCGCTTGGCTGAATTGCGCCTTCGCCTTATCCAGGTCCTCCGGCAGCACGTAAAAATCCATCGGCAGGCTGCCCAGGTGATCGGAAAAATGCGTGTAGTTGCCGATGTTCAGCGACACGTCGTAATTGTTGATCGGGTAGTGGACCATCCAGTTCCACTGCGTGTAGCCGTCGCCCAGCGGCTTCTTGCCCATGAATTTCCCGTTCGAGACGTCCACCAGGTCATTCGGAATCGCGACGCTGATCTCCATGTTCTGCACTTCATCGCGCAATTGGTCCTTGTCCGGCCACCAGATGCTCGCGCCGATCCCCTCGCATGCGGTGTAGATCCACGGATGGCCCGCCGAGTCCTTGCCAAACGTGAAACCTCCGAATCTGCTTTGCTGGGGCGGCGCCGGATCGCCGGAATAGTAGAAATCAATCGAATAGACCTTCCCTTTTTCGAGCGTCTGCGGGAAATCAAGAAAAAGCGATCTGTACTGCCGGTCGTACTTCAGCGGGGCGCCATTGAAGAGAATCTTGTTCACGTTGAGCGTCGGCACAAGATCTATCTGGATGCGCGAATCGTCCTTCAGCATCTTGAAGCGGATCGTGTTCTTGCCGCTGATCGTCTTCTTGTCCGGGTCCACGCGCACATCGAGGTGGTAATAGAGCAGGTCGTTGTTCGCGCGATACGGGCCGTACGCGCCGAGAAGCAGGTCCGCCGGCGTAGGCTGCCGCGGCCCTCGCTGCCGGGCGCGTGTCTGCCCCGTGCGCGCCTGCCCCGTACCCTGCCGATTCGTTTGCTGCTGGGCGGAGCCCTGCTGCTGGCCAAATGCCGGCGCAGCGGCGCACACAAATGCAATCAGAGATGCGAATACAACGCGGCGAAGAATGCGCTCGATCATGGTTTGCCCCTTTACTCCCGATCACGCTCATGGCCGCCGCCCGCGCGCGCGGCCCGGCGTACTTTACACCGCGGCCCGCTCCTCCACAATCCCCGCCAAACGCCCGTGGCGTAGCGTCAGGACCGCGAGTCACCTATACTGAGATCAGCCTTCCTTGGGGGTCCGCGTGAAGACGTCCTTCACAATCGCAGCATCGCTCCTTTTGGCTTCGTTTCCCTGTTTAGCCGCTCAACAGGCAAAATCGAACAACAACCGGCAGTCCTCGCACCCGGCGCAACACGCACAGCCGCAACATGCGCAACCGCAGCGCGCGCAACCCCAGCATGCGCAACCGCAGCACACGTCGCAGCGGCCCGCGGTCGGCCATGGACATATTCCTTCGCACGGCCCCATCTCCGAGCGAAAGGCCGCGCCGGCGCAGGCCCGCCAGACCAGCCGCAGCGGCGATCACGCTGGGCGGAACAACCAGCGCCCGGATTATAGCGACCAGTCGGGACATCCAAACGCGCCTCACGTCCACGCCAAGAACGATCAGTGGGTCGGCCACACCGGCTCCGGCGATCCTCATTATCATGTGGACCGTCCATGGGAACACGGCCGCTTCCCCGGCGAAGTCGGCCGCAGCCATATATACCGATTGGGCGGCGGTGCACGGGACCACTTCCGGGCCGGGGCGTACTTCTTCAGCGTGGCCCCCTATGATTACAACGATTGCGCCGGTTGGATTTGGAATTCCGACGATATCGTGATCTATGCGGATCCCGATCATGACGGATGGTATCTGGCCTATGACGTAAGGCTGGGAACCTATGTGCACGTGATGTACCTGGGCCCAGCTTGACGCAATTCTCCCCCAACAGCCAAAATAGTGCTTGACAAATAAGTTATCCTATGATAACCTGCGGCTGCATGTTTATCGCAATCCATCGCCGCCCGAAGAAGCCAACCACCACTCCGCCCCCTATACCCGCTGCCCCCCTCACCCAATTTCTAATCTACGGTACGGGGATTAGAATTCCCCCTAAGCCGCTGAAAATAAAGCCCCGGCTCCGTTCTAATATACGGTACAGCGCCCTTTCAGGAATTATGTTGCACTCCCCCAGCCCCGCCCGGGCCGCCCTTTTCCCCCACCAGTGGAAGCCCGCCGCCTATGGTAAGCTGATGCGCTGCGGCGTTGGCTGCCATCCCACCTTCGGAGGAACCTCTTGATCCGCGCGGAATCAAAACTATCAACGAGCAAGATCGGTCTGGTCGTCGCGTCCATTTTGGCGCTTTGCCTGGCGCTGCTTCTTACGTCTTCGCCTTCATCGGCGCAGCGCCAAAATCCCCTTGCAGACGCACCTGCCTCCGCAAAGGCGGCCAAAAATCCCTATGCGGGCCAGGCCTCCGCCGCGAATGCCGGCGCAAAGGTATTCGCGAACAATTGCGCGAAGTGCCATGGCGATAAAGGCCAGGGAATGGGCAACGTCCCGCGCCTGCGGCGGTCGCAGGTGCAGTCGCAGCCCGACGGCGTCCTTTTCTGGTACATCACCAAGGGCGACGTGATGCACAGCATGCCTTCCTGGGCCGCGATGCCGGAAAAGCAGCGCTGGCAGGTGGTCGCCTACCTCAAAAAGATGAGCACCACCGCCGAGGCGGCGCCCACGAACGAAGGCCCGCGCGGCGGCAGCGAAGCAAGCGCACCCCCGCCGAAAGGGCCGTTCACGGACTATCGCTACGAGAAGCCGGGCACGTTCCACAAGATCACCGTCGCTGCCCTGCCCGCCCCGTTTCAGACCCCCACGGCGGCGAATGGCCCGCGGCGCATGGTCCCGCGGCCGGCAAACGTATGGCCGAAGGCGCTTCCAAACTTCAAAGTCGAGCTATACACGAACGGCCTGGACGAGCCGCGCTATATCACCACGGCGCCCAACGGCGATTTCTTCGTCGCGGAAAGCACGCCGGGGCTCATCAAAGTCTTTCGCGGCATTTCGCCCGAAGGCAAGCCGCAGCAGGAGGAGACCTTCGCATCCGGCATGCGCATGCCTTACGGAATCGCGTTCTATCCCCCGGGCCCCGATCCGAAGTGGGTCTACATCGGCGAGACCAACCAGATCGTCCGGTTCCCGTATAAAAATGGCGACCTGAAGGCCAGCGGCCTGGCGGAGCACATCGTGAACCTCCCCGGCTTCCGCAATCACTGGACGCGCTCCATCGTCTTTTCGCCGGATGGCACGAAGATGTTCGTTTCGGTCGGCTCGGCATCCAACGTGGACGATCCCGATACCCACCCCGCCGAAAAAGACCGCGCGGACGTGCTCGAGTTCAAGCCAGACGGCTCGGACCTGAAAATTTTCGCTTACGGTATCCGCAATTGCGGCACCGGCCTCGCCCGCGACCCGAAAACCGGCGAGCTATGGTGCTCCGTGAACGAGCGCGACGACCTGGGCGACAACCTGGTGCCCGATTACATCACGCACGTGCAGGAAGGCGGCTTTTACGGCTGGCCGTGGTGGTACATAGGCGGCCACCAGGATCCGCGCCATCCCGGCACACATCCGGAGCTGAAGGACAAAGTGATCACTCCAGACGTCCTTCTGCAGCCGCACAACGCATCCCTCGGCCTCGTCTTTTACGAAGGCACGCAGTTCCCTTCGCAATATCGCGGCGATATCTTCGCGGCGGAACACGGCTCCTGGAATCGTGCGACGCGCACCGGTTACGAGATCATCCGCGTGCCGCTGCACCAGACCGGCAAGGCCAGCGGCGATTACGAGGACTTCGTCACCGGCTTCGTCCTTCCAGACGGCAACGTGTGGGGACGCCCGGTGGCCCTCACGGTCGCCCCGGACGGCTCGCTGCTTTTCACCGACGACGGGTCCAATTCGATTTGGCGGGTGAGCTACAAGAAATGAGTGCAGCCGCGGGCGGGCGCGCAGCAGACACTGCGCGTCCCCTCGCGGCGGCGCATCAAAAGCCAGCAGGCGCCGCCGAAATGCACGCCGTCTGCCTCAGCTACAGCTTCGACCCCAGGCTGACGACTCCCGACGCCCTCCTCGACCGCTGCGACACGCTCGTCGGTTGGGCGGAGGCGGTGAAAGCTGCCGGCGCCCGAGTGACCGTCGTCCAGCGCTTCGGTTCGGATGCCGAAGTAGTTCGCAACGCAATTCCCTACCGATTCGTCCGCGATCCATCATGGCGCAGCGGCAGCCTTTTGGACCGCGCCCCCCGCCTGAACCAAGCCGTCCTATCCGCCCAGCCTGATATCGTCCACGTCAACGGCCAGCAATTTGCCCGCCAGGCGCTCCTGCTGAAGCGATTGCTCCGCCACCGCCGAAAATCGGCGCACATCCCAATCCTGCTACAGGACCATAAATGCTTCCCACCGCGCAGGTGGATTAATCGGCGCACCCTGGCCCCGGCGCTGCGGCGCATGGACGCCCTGAGCTTCGCTTCTCGCGATTTGGCCGAGCCGTGGCTCAAAGGTGGGTTCCTGCGTCCCGACCAGCCGATTCTCGAATTGATGGAAGGCTCGTGCGATTTTTTAATCAGGCCGCAGGACGCCGCGCGTGCGCGAACCGGACTGAGTGGCAGTCCGCTGTGCCTCTGGGTTGGCCGGCTGGAACCGCATAAAGACCCGCTCACCGTCCTGCGCGGATTCGCGCAGGCGCTGCCCTCGATGCCGGATGCGCGGCTCGCAATGGTGTATGGCACGGAGACGTTGCTGCCCGAGGTGCGGAAATGGATCGCGGAGAACCCCGGCGCAGGCGGCCTCGTAACCCTGCTCGGGCAGCGGCCGCACCCCGAACTCGAGGACATTTTTAACAGCGCTGACATCTTTCTGCTTGGCAGCAATTCCGAAGGCAGCGGCTACGCCGTGATCGAGGCGCTCGCCTGTGGGGTCGTGCCGGTGGTCACGAACATACCGTCGTTTCGCGTGCTGACCGGCGAGGGAACAATCGGCGGGTTATTTCCAGTGGGTGACGCAGAAGCTCTAGCCCTAGTCTTGCGCGGGCGATACTCTGCGATGCATCCGGGCGCGCGCGCGGAGGTGCGCGCATTCTTCGAAATGAATTTCCATTGGAACGCGATCGGAAGGGCGGCTGTTGCCGCGTACCAAAGCCTTCTGACGCGCGCCTGAACTCAGACTAACGGACATGCAGACGATAGAGCACGCTCGAATGCGCCGGCAGCGACGCGAAAATCGTTCCTTGGGCCTCCGGCAGCTTTTTGCCGGTCCACAAATCGGTCGGAATTGTGGCGCGAATGCCCAGGTCGGCAAGCGCGACCGACGAAGTGGCCGTTGCGGCCGTCGTGTTGAAGAGCGCGAGGTATTTGTCCTGCCCCGATGCAGCATCCGCCGCATAGACGGGCAGATCGCCGCCGCGGATCAAGCGATTATTTCTGCTGTGCTGGTTCACCTCAATCACCGCGCGATTCGTAAAGAGCGAAGTGGTCCAGGCGTCGTTATCCGGCAGATTCGCGCCAATCATCAGCGGCGAGCGATAGATGCTCCACAGGGTCATCATCGTGCGCTGCTCGTCGTGCGTGAGCTTGCTGTAGCGCCCGACGTCCTTTTGGATATTCGCGGTACGGCCGTAGCGCGCCCCGATCTTCCCCAACGGCAGCATGTCGAGGTCGGGCCAGTTGCCATCGTGCGAATGCCCCTGCCAAATTTCAGCCAAACGGAAATCGCTTCGGATGCTGCGCCAGTCGTCCCAAACGTCGGAGCTGAGCCGCCACATATTCGCATTTTCATCCAGGAAGCCGGCTTCGCTGAGCGGCTCGGGGCCAAGCGAAAGGCTAAGAACAATCGGGCGGCCGCTGTGAAGAATCGCGGCGTGATATCCAGCAATTTCGTCCTTGTGATACGGGTTGAGAATGTCGTCCACTTTGATGAAATCCACGCCCCAGGCGGCATACGCCTTGAGGATGGAATCGAGATACGCCTGTGCGCCGGGCTTGGACATGTCGAGGCCATACATCTGGTCGTCCCAGGCGCAGGTGCTCGCGGTATTTGCCACTTGGTCGGCGGTCACGGAGGTGCCGAGCACGGGCGTCTTATCGAGGACGGCTTGGCGCGGAATGCCTCGCATCACGTGGATGCCAAATTTCAGCCCCAGCGCGTGAACGCGATCAGCGAGCGGCTTGAATCCCGCGCCGCCGGCGGCCGAGGGGAAGCGAGCCGGATCGGGCAGCAGGCGACCATAGGAATCCATACTGAGGCGATAAAGCGGCTTGCCATCCTTAAACTGCGTGAGGCTGTAATCGCCGCGGAACGGTTTGAACCACAGAAAATCTACCACTACGTATCGCCAGCCGTAGGGCTTCAGATGCTTCGCGAGCCAATCCGCGTTCGCCATCACCTCGCTCTCGTTCACTGTCCAGTTGTAGTAGTCGTAGCTGTTCCAGCCCATAGGCGGGGTCGGCGCCACGGCGGCCAGCCCGGCTGGAGCCTTCGAGTGCGCAGCGCCGGGGATAAACGCCAGCGCCGATATGAGCGACAAGGCCAGCCAGAATCGGGACATCGGTTTCACTCCTCGGTAGCAGGGCAACAAGGCGGCGGTATTCTACATCGAGAAGCGTGCGGAGGAGGGCTTCGCTTGGAGCCTTGGCAGAGAAAAGCGATGATCGAATGGGACTCGCGGCTTCGATTATCGCGCCAGGCGGGGGGCGACTGCCGCCACCGGGTCTCCCGCCAGATCGCGATGGGGACCAGCCAATCTGTCGCCAAGGGCACAATCGGCAAGCGAGAGCCAGTGCTGAGTGGGACGCAAATAGTGCTGCCCCCGGAGAAGCGCCTCGATGGCGGGCACCAAGTCGGTGTCCACCGTGTCCTTTCGGACGAATCCGCAGATTCCAATCTTGAAAAGGTACGAAAGGTACGGCCCGGGATCAAACGCGCTGATCATCAGAACGGGCGTGTGGGGGCAATCCTCGAGAATCCGGCGCGCCGCTTCGATGCCGTTCAAGCGCGGCATGGAGATATCCATGATGACCAATTCAGGAGAGGTGGCGAGGGCTTTTTCGATGGCGCCGTCCCCGTCCGATGCTTCGGCACAGATATGCCACTCTTCGCGCGAGGCGAGGATTTGCCGTACCATGTGCCTCGCCGAAGCACTATCGTCGGCAAGCAGGAATCTGTGTTCCACGTTCGTCAACTCCTTCAGACCGGGTCTGGAGTGACTGCGAGAACCGTCCGGCCGTCCCTTCAAGGGATGCGGGCTCTAATTTCCAGGGTGACACGTCCCGCCATCTACTTAGCAACCGGCAGGGCAAATTGTCTATCTGGCGCACACCGTATCGGATTGAGAAAAATCCTGTATGCGGCTATGCCCGGGGTCCGTTTGGGCGCTTGCAAACAGCATCAAGCAACGCCGGCAGGATATACTAATGCGCTTTTTCGACCGGAGGAACAGGAATGAAATATCGGTCGCTGGGACGCACGGGCTGGCAGGTTTCGGAGATTAGCTTTGGCGCGTGGGCTATCGGCGGGGCGTGGGGGAGCGTGCGAGACGACGAGTCCCTGGCAGCTCTGCACAAGGCTGTGGACTGCGGCGTAAATTTCATTGATACGGCGGACGTGTACGGCGATGGGCGAAGCGAACGCCTCGTGGCGGACCTTAAGAAACACCGGGGCGAGGAGATCATCGTCGCAACTAAAGCCGGGCGGCGATTGCCGCGGCAGGCGGTAGAGGGATACAGCCGCGCTAACCTGACCGCATGGATCGAGGACAGCCTGCGAAACCTCGGCACAGATGCGATTGATCTGCTCCAATTGCACTGCCCGCCGACGGCGCTTTACGACCACGCCGAGGTTTTCGGCATCCTGGACGGCTTCGTTGCGGCAGGCAAGGTCCGGTACTACGGCGTGAGCGTCGAGAAGGTAGAGGAGGCGCTCCGGGCCATCGAGCACCCCAACGTACAGACCGTGCAGATCATCTTCAACTGCTTTCGGCAGCGGCCGGCCGAGGCGTTCTTCCCACGCGCCAAGCAGCGGCAGGTGGGCATTCTGGCGCGAGTCCCCCTTGCGAGCGGATTATTGACTGGCAAGATGAAGCCCGGCTCTGGGTTTTCGGCGGACGATCACCGGAACTTCAACCGTCACGGCGAACAGTTCGACGTCGGCGAAACGTTCTCAGGCGTGGACTACGAGATAGGCCTCGATGCGGTGGAAGAATTGCGCCGATTGGTTCCCCCAGGCGAAACCTTCGCGCAATTTGCGCTGCGATGGATCTTGATGTTCGACGCGGTGTCCTGCGCGATCCCCGGTGCAAAGCGCCCTGCCCAGGCGGCCGAAAATTGCGCCGCTGCCGACCTGCCGCCGCTCGACGCATCCGCGATGAACGAGGTGAGGCGGGTCTATGACGAGCGCCTGCGCCCGCTGGTCCACCATCGTTGGTAATCGAAATTGCAGCGACGCGCGCGCGGCCGCGCCGCTGATCCTAAGAATGACCTCATGAGAAGCTTCTAATCCGCACGCCCATTTTGGTATTGGTTCCCCGAAAAGAAATGCGCCTCAAAAGGCGCAAACTCGCAAGTAGCTGCGCCTGAGGCGCTTAACGCACTTTCCAAAGCTCATCGGCTCATACAGCCTTCGGCGTAGCAATTGCTTTCACCCTCCTGAGTCATTGGTGATCTTTGCGCGTGCGCACTTCCGATAGGCGAACGGGACCAGCGCGCGGCAATCGCCGGAGGAGCCAAACTTGAGCGCAACCGCACATCTGCAACCGCAATGCTTAACATCACCAGCGCCAGCCGCCTGCGCCATGCCACCCCATGCGGAGCTTAGCGATACCGAGCGCGAGCAACTGCTGCTCGATCATCTGCCGCAAGTGCAGCACATCGCGCGGCGCATCCACGACAGGCTACCGCCGCAGGTGCCGATGGAGGACCTGGTTCACGCCGGGATTCTGGGATTGCTGGACGCAGTGCGGAAATTCAATCCAGGCAAGAACGTGCAACTGAAGCACTACGCGGAATTCCGCATTCGCGGGGCGATCCTAGATAGCCTGCGGGACGTGGATTGGAGCCCCCGCGCGCTGCGGCGCCAAGGGCGCAAGATCGAACAAGCCAGTTCCGATTGCAAGCTGCGGCTAGGCCGCGCGCCCACCGATACGGAACTCGCGAGCGAACTGGAAATGAGCCTCGATCGCCTGCAGAGGCTTCAGGGTGAACTGCGAGGTCTCGAGGTCGCGAGCCTGCAAGCGGAAACCAGCGAGCTTGGCGGCGAGGAGGCAATTCCTGCCAGCGTAGGGGCGCAGGAGGAGGACCCCTATCAGCAGACGCTGCGGTCGGAGATGTCGTCGCTGCTGGCCCATGCCATCGGCGAGCTGCCCAGCCGGGAGCGCGAGGTGCTGGCGCTCTATCACTTTGAAGAACTCACGATGAAGGAGGTAGGGGCCGCGTTGGGCATCGGCGAATCGCGCGTGTCGCAGATTCACACGACGGCGCTGCTGCGGCTGCGGAATCGCCTGCGGGGCGCCGCGTAGAGGCACGCGCGCGAAACGCTAAAGAAGTCCGCCGAGCAGCCGATAATTCTGGAAGAGACGTTGCCGTTTTCCGGTGGGACGCGAATGCGTTTTGGATTCGAGAACGGGTTTCCGGAAATCGCCCCCGCACAATCCGAGCATGGCGGCGAAAACCATGAGGCCGCGCTGGGGTGGCAAGTGCTGCGGTTTGAAAAGCTGCTGTCCACCGAGCCGGTGGACCTGGCCCGCATCAGCACTGAAATCCGCGCCCATCCGGAGATGGAAGCCCTTGCGACACGCCTACTTGTCTCGCTGGCGCTCTCTTCCGGAGAAGCTGCCGCGAGCATCGAGGAAGCAGCCGTGTCGCTGGGCACGGATCGCCTGCGCGTGCTGGTCTACATGTGGTCGCTGCTGCAAAGGAAGCCGCCAGCGGCAGGCTTCTGGGGAAAAAAGACGCCGCGGGAGGCCGTTCCATCAACGGAGGCGGCGGGCGCTGGCGCTCCGCTGCCGGACGCCAACCCCGAGTCGCTGTATCTATCGAGCTTCGTACATTGGCTTGGACTAGACCTGAGCGCCCCGGGACTGGGATCGCACAAGGACCCTCGGCTCAACCACGGGATTTATGCAGAACGCGTTGCGGGGCTGACGGAGACCCTGGCGCGGGACTTCCTCTCGCTGCTGCCGTTCCTGGCGCCCGGGGCAGCACCGGCTGAGCCTGAAGCTGCTGCTCGTTAGGCTTTTACTGCAAAACCCACTTGCCCGTTTTTTCGCGAAAGCGGCAGCCATAGCGAAAGAGCGGCCCCACCTGATTTTCGGAGCGCACCACAGCGGCCGTGCCTACATATTCCTTTCGCGGCACAGCCATGTAGACCTCGACCAGGGTGTTTGCCGGGATATTCGTGGCCGCAGAGCACAGAAAACCGCTGAGGCTCACGTTCTCCGTCACCGCCGATTGTTCGAATTCCTGGCCGGCCGCGTCCACACCCTTCAAGCGAAGGCTGACACGCAGGGGAATGCGAACCTCCGTGCGAGGGACATGTTTCTGCGGGCGCGCGATCTGCGTAAGGCGCGCCTTCAATGCTTCAAAATTTATCGGTTTTTCGAAATAACCCGCGGCTCCCAATTCGCGGACGTATTCCTTGGTTTCCGCGCCGGCTTCCCCGCTGACGATCAGCACGGGAATCTTCTGCGTCAGGCTGAAGGACGTGAAGCGCTGGCAGAGTTCGTAGCCTGAGTAATTCGGCATGCGTAAATCCAGAAGGATTGCGTCCGGGCGATGCTCGAGCGCGAGGGCCAGGCCCTGTTCGGGCTCGCCGGTGTCTATCACTTCAAACACTTCGTCGAGCTCGAGATGCATCAACCGACGCAGGGCGGGGTCGTCGTCCACAACCAAAACCTTTCTCATGGGGCTACATCCTCCTGGGGGCGAACGGTACTTCGGTGCTCTCGGGCGGCGCGGCATGTGAATTCGGCGCCGAGCCGCCGCCATAAAGGGCTTCGTGAACCTTGGCCAACAGCACGGCCTCGGTGAAGGGCTTGTGCAACAGGTTGACGCCAGGGCGCAGCGCGCCATGCCCGAGCATGAAGCTATCCGAATATCCGGACATGAAGAGCACCTTGAAACCGGGATGGCGCGCGGAAAGATGCTCGGCCAGGGCGTGGCCGTTCATTCCAGGCATGACTACGTCCGTCAGCAGCAGATCGAACTTCAACGGCTGAGTGGCGACGATCTCGAGAGCGTCTTCGGCGCTGGCGGCGGGCGTGACGTGAAAACCATTGCCTTCGAGCAGCGCCTGCGCGAGTTTGCGAAGGGCCTCGGCGTCTTCGACGAGTAGAATGTGCTTCGCGCCGGCAGGCTTCCGCGCGGCCTCCGGCTTCAATTCGGCTGGGGCGGCTGCTTCTTCGGCGTGCCTGGGAAGATAAATTTGAAACGAAGCGCCTTCGCCCGGTGTGCTTTCCACCCAGATGTAGCCGTTGCTCTGCTTCACGACGCCGTAGACGGTGGCGAGGCCGAGCCCGGTGCCCTTGCCCAACTCCTTCGTCGTGAAAAAAGGCTCGAAAATATGCGTGAGGGTTTCGGGATCCATGCCGGTTCCCGAATCGCTGATCGTGAGCAGCACGTATTCGCCTGCGCGCGAACCGGGATGCGTGCGCGTGTAGGCTGCGTCCAGCGTGACGTTCGACGTCTCAATTCGCAGCTTTCCACCCGCGGGCATCGCGTCCCTGGAGTTCACGGCGAGGTTCATGATGGTCTGCTCGATCTGGCTCTGGTCGGCCTTGACGCTTCCCAGGTCCGGCGCGAGCGAAGCGGAAACGTGAATATCCTCGCCGAGAAGGCGAGGAAGCATTCTTTGCATGTCCGCAACCAGGGTATTGAGGTTCAGGACCGTGGGCGTGAGCACCTGCTGGCGGCTGAAGGCAAGCAATTGGCGCGTGAGCGAGGCCGCGCGCTGCCCCGCTTTCTCGATTTCGACGGTGTGTTCGTAGCAAGGGTCGGCGGGTTTGAGCGATTTCTTCAGCACGCCGCTATAGCCGATGATCACGCCGAGCAGATTATTAAAGTCATGGGCGATGCCGCCGGAAAGCCTGCCGATCGCCTCCATTTTTTGCGCCATCCTCAGCTGGCGTTCGAGGACGCGCTTTTCGGTCACGTCCTGCACGAAGATTTCAAAATACGTGAGCGCGCTGCGCGGATCGCGGGCGGCGTGGCCCGAGCAGCGAACTGTGATGGAAGTGCCGTCGCTGCGATTCCATTCCCATTCCACGTCCTTGAGTTCATTGCCGGCGGCGAGCGCCTCCTTCATGCGCTGATATTCCCCTGGGTTGCGGAAGACGTCCGTTTCCAGGCGGGTTTTCAGGAGCCCATCGCCGCTCTCGTAGCCGAGCATCTTTTGCAGCGAGGGATTGACGAGCAAAAGCTTCCCTTCAGGAGTAGCGCGATAGATGCCGTATGGCGCGTCCTCCATCATCGAGCGGAAGCTGGCCTCGGATTGAAACAGGGCTTCTTCAGCGCGTTTTCGCTCCGTAATATTGCGGTTTACGATCACCAGCCGCTCCGGCTCGCCCTTCGGGTCGCGAATCACGCTCGAGGTGGACTCCAGCGTGAGCCATTCGCCATTTTTGTGGCGAATGCGATATTCGAGCGTGCGGCCCACGCCGGTGACCCTCGCCTCTTCGGCGGCGCGCTGGACGCGTTCGCGGTCGTCCGGGTGGATTTGCTGGAATGCCAGCGAGGCTCGCAGTTCCTCTTCGGTGTATCCGAGGACTCGTTGGTACGAGACGCTGTTGTAGATTCGCCGGCCGTGCATATCCACGATGGCGATCATGTCTGCCGCGTTTTCGCCGATCAATTGGAAGAGGGCCTCGCGCTCGATTAGTTGCCGGCGAATGCGCGTAATTTGCAGGTGCTGGTACATCACGTACAAATCAAAGAGGAAGACCAGGCCCACCAAACCCCGAATCATCTCCGGCACGGCCGCGAATGAGCGAACGTCGTGGTGGAGCGATGCGTCCGGAAGAAAGAACGAAACGACTGCGGCCGTGAGCAGCAGCGTGACCAGTGCCGCGGAACCCCACAGCCACCACTCCCTCCGCTCGACCTTTTGAAAATTTGCGCGGGCCGGCCTGGCGGCAATGTTGAAGGTTTCCGGCATGGTTGCTGTGGCGCTACTGCGGGTCATAAAGATCCTCATCGGCCGTCTGGCTGATTGTGTTCGCTGGTATCTGCGCCGCTGTTTCCGACCAGATCCGTTTCAGCTAATCCCTTTTTGCATAAGAGCGGCCAACCTTGGCCCGACCAAACCGCCAGAAACACGATGTCGCGCCTGAATCTGATGGACTTAAGAGACATTCGCCGGTGGCGCTTGCGCGAACGTGGCTTAGCCTGTTCCGATCTGGATCAGCGGTTCCGATTCGGTTCAGCCCAAACTGGGGGTTGGAAAATGGATGCTCGGAATCGGCATAGGCCTTATGCGGGAAAGCGCTTCAAAGTGTCTGCTAGAATCGAAGTACGCCCTCATGAAGTCACTGGCCTCCCTGAAACCAGTTCGACTGCCACACTGGGCGCAGCACGCAATGGCGGCGTGGGGAGGAATCGGCCTGTTCGGAGTGGCGTTCCTCGATTCGTTCGTCCTCTCGTTCCCGCTGCTAATGGACCTGCTGGTGATCGAGCTATCGCTGCTCAATCGGCATCGGATGGTCTATTACGCGACGATGGCCACTGCAGGTTCGCTGTGCGGCGCGACGGCTCTCTATTTTCTGGCTCGGAAGGGCGGCGAAAAGCTCTTCAGTAAGCGCGCGGGGCGCAGGGCCAAGCGCATACGCCGGTGGGTGGATAAACATGCTTTCTTGAGCGTTTTTATCCCCGCAATATTGCCGCCGCCTTTTCCGTTTGAACCGTTTATCGTCGCCGAAGGGGTGTTCCAGGCACCGCTGCGGACCTTTCTGCTGGCGATACTGCTAGGGCGCGGGCTTCGCTATTTTGCTGAAGGCTTGCTGGCGAGGCGGTATGGCGACGCCGCGACGCACATGCTGGTTCATCACAAGCTGGCATTCGGGCTGGCGTTTGCGGCAATCTGCGCCGGATTCTACCTAATTTACCGGCTGTTTGATCGCGGAGACAAGCACTAGGCCGGGGCGCACGTCGGAGCGCCTCAAAATCTGCTACGGCACGAGCATAACCGGCGCTTGCCAGAACGCCGCCTTCTGGCCGGCGGGATCAAGCACGGTAACCTGGCAATTGTACTCACCGGGCGGAAGTTGACGCAGCGCGACGTTGAAACGCAAAGGCATCGTTTTGAGCCGGTTGTTCAGCCCCGACGTGACCTCGATCGGCGGCGTTTCGTAAGCCTTTTTCTCGTCAGCGTAAAAGCTAACGAAGGCGACCAACGGCTCGGCATTCGGAGCGCCCTGTTCATATGCCTGCAGATAGACGTACATATCGCGGCTCTTGCTAAAGACGCGCGTGACGCTGGGAATCAATTTTTGACCGCTTTCGACGAGCGGATTTACCGATTGCTGGTTGGCTCGGTCCTTGTTCTTGACGGCATCGTAGAGCGCATCGCGCAGATCCACGCGTTGGCTGCTTAGCACCACGGAACTGATGGCGACTTCCTTTTCGACCTTGTTCAGATTCGGAATCACGAAGCTGGTCTGATACGTGCCGATCCTGCCTGTTTCGTCATCGCGGGCGAGCAGCTTGATCGTGTACTTTCCAGGCAGCAGCGTGAAACCAGTGCCATATTCGATGGGGCGCTTGGCCAACTCGACCGCCGTGTCGTCGCTTAGCTTGATATTCACGTTGTCGCGCACGTTCGAGACGGTGACTCCGCCGTAATCGTCCTTAACCTCGCCGATGAAATCAATCAGCGTGTGCTGCGCCCCGCGACGCTTGGCTAGGGCGAGTTCGCGCCCCGGAATCTTCACCATCACGGGAACGAAATATTCGGCGCGGTTTAGCTGAAAATAGTCAATTTCGGTGGCAATCGTCAGATCGGTGATCGGATCCTCGAGCATGAGCGCTTCCTCGAGCTGACGCTCCTTATCGGCGGCGTTGAATTTCTTGAATTGCTTTTCCGCGAAGTATCCCTGGCGATAGTCGAGCTTCGCCTCGAGCCCGCCATTGAGGGAAACCTTCACGCGGCGGAATTTGCCGTCCAGCGCCGGGTTTTGCGTGTAGTAGCCGAGAATGTAGTAGCTCGAAACGTTCCGCTGCGCCTGAACGATTCCCGCGGCAAGGTCGTTGTAATCGAGGAACGCCTTGCCGCCGGTATCCGAGGCAAGTCCATAAAGCGTGTCTTGCGACCGTTGAAAGCTCGAGGTAAGCGCAAATGCGGACGCCCCGGAGTACATTCCAACGCCGCCCGGCGATGCTCTCGTCGCGTCGCCCAGAGGGGCTTCCGCGACCAGGCCGCGCGCATCAATGGGCCAGAAAGACACGCCGGCGCGAATCGCGGCGTCAATCGTCGCGTGCAGTTGCGCCTGATTATCCACACCATTCAACTGAAAGCCGCTCGCAAAATAGATCAGTTCCTTTTTCTCGCTTAGGTGGCCCAACATTTGCGCGGCGGTCTGCAGCGCGGAGAGCTGGCGATCCGTATTAAAAATATTGAATTCGCTATCGTCCTGACCAAAGGCGGCGCCGGTATCTGGCGCGCTGGCATCATCGCTCGATTCGCCGAAGCCCTGATTTTCGCCGACGATCAGCGTACCGATGATGCTGAGCAGCCGGTCGCGATCGGCGGTGAAATCCTGCAGCACGTCCACCGAGCCTTCGGAATATCGCAGGATCGCGACGAGGTCCGCCGCCGTCATCTGCGTGCGAATGAATTTCTGCGCCGCGCCGAGCGCGCGGGCCTGATCGGTGGGAGGCATTGCCGACATATCGAAGTAGAGCGCGAGCAGCCGGCGATCCTTGTATTTCACGTTACCCGGCTTTTCAGCAGCGATGTGGCTTCTCGCGAGCCTATCGTAGAGCGTGATTTTACCGGCATCGGACGGCGTTAGCGGCATGGGGATCGGAACTTCGTCCAGCTTTTGCAGCTCGCAAAAACTGATCCGCTGCGGCACGCCATCTTCGGTGATCGTGAAGTCCTTCGCCGTCAGCCCTTCGACCGGATGACCTTTCTTGTCCTTCACGCTTACGGCCTCGACCACCAGCCGAGTATGGACTGTGATCTTCGGCGGCTCCTGGCGCGTGAGCGATGCGTTCTGGCCCACTTGCTGCGCCGAGGCCGCCAGCGCGCACAGGCAAATCGCGAGGATCACGGATCGCATCATCAGAACCTCAGGCGCAGCCTGGTGTCGAGCGTGCGCATCCCATTGGCGGAACTCGGCAAGCCGAATTGCGCGTTGTTGATCGTCGTGTTCCAGCCCGCAAAGGTGACGTGGTTAAGCAGATTCGTAGCGTCCACGCGAAGATCAAGCGTCAGCTTGTCTTTCAGGCGGAACGTGCGGGCCACCGAAGCATCCAGGCTGAACTGCGAAGGCCCGATGATCGAATTCCTTCCGGCGTTTCCCCACTCGCCCGGCAGCGGGGGCGCGAAGGCTCCGGGATTCAGAAATAATCCGCCTTGAGTCACGTCCAGCGGTGCGCCGGTACGATCCGGCCGGATAGTGCCCGTCATTCCCGTGCCGGAGACGGCGGCAAGATAAACCGGCGTCTCGGGCACGCCGCTGCCGGCGGTGATGTTCGTCAGGAACGTCCATTCCTTGAAGACCAGGCCCCTCCAGCCGCTCAACAGCGTTCCCCCGGCCAGGCCCATGCCCGTGGTGTATTGCAGTTCCGTGCTCAGCACGTGGCGCTGATCGAAAGACGAAAGGCTGCGCTCCGCCCTTGGATCAAGCCAATTTTGCGCGGCGATTCCCGGTCGCGTTCCGCCGCCTTCCGGCGAACCGACCTGCGGCGCGGCGATGGCGCCTTGGCCGCCCACCTGCGAATCGTCATCTATGGATTTCGAGAAGGTGTAGGTGGCCGTCGCGGTGAACCCGCTGTGCAGCCGCCGCCGCAATTGGAGCTGGCCCGCCTCGCGCGTCGAATTGCCATTGGACAGGATGTAGGCGAATCCCGTGGGGCAGGTGGGGCACGGGTCTGTGGCGCCCGCCGGAAACGTGTTCGGCAGGATTTGCTGCATTCCGCGTGTGCCTTTTGTGCCGAGATACGTGACGCTCATCTGCAGGGAACCGGGCAGATCACGCTGCACCGCGAGCTGCCAATTCTGCGCGTAGCCGATGCGGAAATTCGGGTCTATCGCAAAATTATCCGCGGTGATGACGGGGCAGGAGGTAAACCCGTTCGCGAGTGTGAGCGGGCAAGCGGCGCTGTTCTGCAGGCTGAGGCTCTTGGAAAGCGGCGCCTGCTGCATCATCTGGCCGGCTATCGCTTGATAGACCGAACTGTCGTAATAAATTCCGTAGCCCGCGCGCACGACCATCGAAGATCCGGAAAGCGGGCGCCAGGCGATTCCCACGCGCGGCTCGATCTCGTGTTTGTCCGGACGCACCAGCGAATTCGGGTATCTCTGGCCCGTGAGCGGGCCGACCGGGTCGCTGGCGAGGACCGGCGCCACAGCCGAAAATCCGGGAACGACGTCCAGGTTTACGAGGCGGTCGTACAGTTCCGTGATCGGTGAGCCGTAGTCCCAGCGCAGCCCCGCGCTCATCGTGAATTGCGGCAGCATTCGCCAGTCGTCCGAGACGTACGCATCATAAGCCGACGCGCGAAGGTATTTATCCGCGTTGCCGAAGGCAATCGAGCTTGTGTCCGGAATGCCTAGCAAGAAATCGGCGAAATCAGAGCCGCTCGCGGGAACACCATTGACGGTTCCCTGCGTGGCAGCGCCCGTGAACGAGAAGACGCCTCGCGGGTTCTGCTGCGAATCGTAATTGAATTCCTGCCTGCGGTAATCGCCGCCGAAGGTAACGGTGTGCAGCCCGCGAATCCACAGAAGCGAATACGATACGCCGTTCGTCTGGTTGCGGTCGTGCGAGCTCTGCCCGTCCGATAATCCGGCCACGCCGCTCGAAAATACAAGCGCTGGCGGACCCCAGTTGGCCGGGTCCTGATTGTTGCCCGTAATTCCGGCCTCGCCTGAAATATTTTCGCGATTCGCCCAGTAAGGCGTAGCCTGCGTCGCAGACCGGCTGAACTGGTACCCAACCGTCTGAAACATATGCATGCTGAAGGGGTGAGTCCAGTTCACGCTGGCAGTGACGCCCAGCGAATTGCCCCGATCCAGAAAATCGAACAGGTTCGGATTGCTCGTCCGCGTGCGGCGCACGCTAATGCTGCCAAACAGCTGGTTTTTCGTCTTGATCCTGGTGGACAGTCGGCCGCTCACCGCGTCCTCATGCGTGTTGCTGACGATCGGAATCTGATAGTTGTAGCGGGGATTCCCGGTGAGATTCGGCTGCGGATATAGCTTCAGCAGCTGCTGCGCCTGTGGGCTGACGGGAACGACGTTTCCCGGGAAGGCCTGTCCGGTGGCTGGATCCACAATCTGCACCGGCTGGCCAAGCGCATTCGTCGCCGGCAGCGCGCCACCCCGCTCCGCCAAGGTTGGTACCAGAGCGGATTCGGTAGCACCCGCGCCGTTGCGCGCCCATTGATACTGCACCATGAACAACCCGCCATTCCTGAGCACGTGAGGAATTTTCAGCGGTCCGCCGAAATTCGCTACGCCCGTCAACTGATTGAACGAGGGCTTCGGCGTGCTCACCCCGGTCAAGGAAAACGGGCTGGCGTCCAGCGATGAATTGTTCACGATCAGGCCGAGCCCGCCATTATAGAGAGACCGTCCGCCCGGACGGCCATTCCCGAATCCCGCCAATTGCCCGAAAGGAGAAGCTGCGCCGTTATTGACGCTGCCATTGATCAGGAAGCCGTCGGCGGCGCGCTGGTCCACCTCGGGCTGCACGGGCTCTACCGCCGGGGCGGACTTGGCCTGCGGCTTTGCGGGCTGGGCGACAGGCTGAGGTGTTGCGGGCGCGGGCGGAGGCGATGCCGCGACGATTTCGGCTTTGATTTGATCGAGCGGCAGCAGCTTCAACGCCCAGGCCGCCGCAGTCTGTTTCGGCGCAATCGTCACGTCCTGCTGGATCGCCGCGAAGCCGGTCATTTGGATTTGAATCGTCCAAGTGCCGTCCGGCAAATCGGCGAAAGAGTAGGCGCCCTGCTGGTCCGTGATCGTGATGTATTTTTGATCGGCGTGCGTGGCGGTCACGGTCGCGCCGGGAACGGGCAATCCGCCAAACGTCACCCGACCGTGATATTCCGAAGCCGCGGCGGTTCCGCAGGCGGCAAGCCACGCAATCACGCAGAGCAGGCGCACACATGGGCCGATTCGCCGCGACAGCATCAAACATTCCCCCGTGCTAATCCCGCTTAATCTTCCGAAGGCCGCTCCATGTGGTCAATCACCACAACTTCCACCGGCCCCTTCGCCATTTCGAGCTTCAATCCAAGCTGTTCCTGAATAGACGCAGCCATCGCGGCCGGGTCCATGCCGGGGAACCCGCCCGCAGGCCCAGGTGTGGGCGCCGCCGCTGCCGCCGACTGCCCCATTCCAGCCGCACCGGTGGCTGGCGGGCGGAGTTGACTCATATCCGTCGGGACGATCTGCCAGGTAAAGTCGTATTTCCCCGTCAGTCCGGTCTTATCCGCCACGGGATGACCCAGGATTCCGGTTAACATCGGCACTAGAACCGACATCGGGGCGCCCCAAAGGCTTATCGCTCCGGCCTTCATCTGCATGGTTATCGTTCCCCCGTGGCCGTC